>FWPV01000898.1_pt1 | contig 75535 bp, 75 predicted proteins | sample 2228371 | NCBI WGS metagenome assembly FWPV01 (sample SAMEA103939776, study PRJEB20133) | metagenome
TGTACAAGCTCCTACCTAATACTTGTCAAGTTTTTGAGAATGTAGAATGTAAACCCAAGCCATAGGGAAAAATTGAAAAGGCTAAAAATAAGAAAAGCAGACCATTTCTAGTCTGCTTCAGTGATCCCGCTGGGATTCGAACCCAGGACCCTCCCGATTAAAAATCGGGATGCTCTTCCTGCTGAGCTACGGATTCCCTTTTCGAATAAGATTTTCAATGTAGGTTCTAGACTTCATCTTTTTGATTTTTAATTCGCGTCGCTTTGCTAGAACTAAGTCTTCCATCTCTTCAGAGTAGACTAATGTCCAGGGTGTGCAAGTGGATGTGAATTTGGAATGGCCAAGATTATGTTCGTAAAGCCTGCGCTCCAAATCTGTACAAGCTCCTACCTAATACTTGTCAAGTTTTTGAGAATGTAGAATGTAAACCCAAGCCATAGGGAAAAATTGAAAAGGCTAAAAATAAAAAAAGCAGACCATTTCTAGTCTGCTTCAGTGATCCCGCTGGGATTCGAACCCAGGACCCATACATTAAAAGTGTATTGCTCTACCAGCTGAGCTACGGAATCATTTATTTATAAACAAAAAGCGGGACGAATTCCGCTCATTTCTTGTGTGATCCGCTTAGGATTCGAACCTAAGACCTACTGCTTAGAAGGCAGTTGCTCTATCCAGCTGAGCTAGCGGACCTGGTGACTACTGCTAGTCAAATTAAGTCGGGGTGGCAGGATTCGAACCTACGACCTCCACATCCCAAATGTGGCGCGATACCGGGCTACGCTACACCCCGAAACTTTAATCTTTAAATTTTCAAATAACCATCTGCTATTTGAGGGATTCGAAACTAGGACCTTCCCGATTCCTATCGGGACGAGATACCGGGCTACGCTACACCCCGAAACTTTTTACTTTTTAACTCCTTGCGAGTTAAATTTGTGATCCCGCTGGGATTCGAACCCAGGACCCATACATTAAAAGTGTATTGCTCTACCAGCTGAGCTACGGAATCTAATATTTTTATTTTTGCAAAGCACTTTTGCATTTGCTGCGAAACTCGAACGCAGGGCCCTCCCGATTAAAATCGGGATGCTGTACCAGCCGAGCTACGGAATCTTAAATCTTCCAAATTGGCTCTCCAAGCTTGCTTTTTGCTGGATCATTGCCGTAATTGGACTGCAAATTTATGACTCTGATTTATAAATGCCAAACCCCAAACCAATCTTTCTGACAAAACTTTCTTTATTTTTTATCTTGATTTTGCAAAGTATTCATTGTCAAGCCAATGTGCCACAGCTAATGGTAGCAGATTCTTTGTTTAATCAACAAAGTTACAAAGAGGCTATGCAGATTTACGAGGTAAATTACCAATTGGGTGTCTATTCGCCCGCCATGCTTCTCAAAATGGCTTTCATCGCCGAGGGCATTGGCAACACCGAATCAGCAACGCTATACTTAACCAAATACTATGATCTCAATCCAAACCCTCAGACACTTACCAAAATCAAAAGCCTCACCAAGCAAAATGAGTTGGTAGGATATGAGGTAAGTGATGGGATGAGATTTGTCCTTTTCTTGATAGAATATCGTGAGATTATCGTGGCTTCACTTACCTTATTTTTAATCTTATCTCTGATTATCCTTTGGTCGAAAGGGAAAAGTCTGACGGAGGCTAGGTTTTATTGGCCTTCAGTTATTTTGATTACAGTGGTATTCCTTACCAATAATTTTCTCAAAGGACCCAACACCGCCATCATCACCAAAAGCCCAACTTTAATCATGTCCAAACCTACTGCCGGAGGTGATCCGGTAGATCTGGTCGAGCCGGGACATCGGGTTAAAATCAAATCCACCAAGGATATCTGGTACGAAGTAGAGTGGAAGAATAAAACCGCCTACATCAAAAAAGACCATTTGACTCGTCTTTAGGATTGAATTTTAAGAAATCCCACCTATCACTAAAGCAGACTAGGGTCTGCTTTTTTGTTTTTAGCGGTGAATGAGCACCGGCAATGCATTGTGAAAAGTAAATCCCCTTGCGATTCACGCCTTTTTTCGCAAGGTTTCAGCATGAAAAATCTGCTGCCGTTCCTTTTTGTTTCCTTAGCCTTGTTATCCTGTAAACCCTCCATTCCGGATACCCATTTTTATGATTCGGGGATTTCTCTGGACTTGGCCGAATACCGAATCAAGCAGATTTCAAATATTCATTACATGCTGGAGTTTTATGTTCCTAAGGAAAAGACCAATCCCATTCCGGCCCAGTTGGTTTTGGAATTGTCTGTTTCAAGATTAGATCATCCCTTGATTTTGGATTTCAATGAATCGTCCGAAAAGATCAAAAAGGTAATTGCAAATGGAGATTCATTGACCGTAATACATGAAAATGAGCATATAATAATTCCTTCGAAAAATCTAAAAAAAGGGGAAAATAGAATAGAGATCGAGTTTGTCGCAGGAGACCTCTCTCTCAATCGAAATGATGATTTTCTCTATACCCTATTAGTACCTGACCGGGCAAGCACGCTTTTTCCCTGTTTTGACCAACCCAATCTAAAGGCTAATTATACCCTGAGTATCACTGCGCCAAAGGATTGGGAAGTATTGGCAGGGGGTAAGCTTAGGCAAAGGACCGATTTGGGCGATTTCGCTACACACGAGTTTGGAAAATCGGATTTGATGAGTACTTACTTATTTTCTTTTGTCGCCGGGAAGTTTGATAAAGTTAGCAGCACGGTGGGATTTCCCATGACGATGATTTATCGTGAGACTAATGAGGATAAAAAAAACGCAAGTATCCCAGCTATCTTTAATCTTCACCAGCAATCTCTCGACTTTCTGGAAAATTATACTGCTTACAAATTCCCTTTTCAGAAGCTGGATTTCGCTACCATTCCCATCTTTCAATACGGAGGGATGGAGCACGTAGGAGCCATCCAATATCGGGAAGGAGCGCTTTTTCTCGATCCCAACGCTACAGACAGTGAGCTGCTGAGCCGCGCCAAACTAATCGGACACGAGACCGCCCACATGTGGTTTGGGGATTTGGTGACTATGAAATGGTTCAATGATGTGTGGATGAAAGAAGTATTTGCGGGCTTTATGGGTGGAAAAATCGCCAATCCTGCCTTCCCAAATATCAACCATGAGCTGCTTTTTCTTACCTCTCATTATCCCTCAGCCTATGCAGAAGATCGCTCCAAAGGCACTCATCCCATCCGCCAACAACTCGATAATCTGAAAAATGCAGGTTCGCTCTACGGTAATATCATCTATGACAAAGCGCCCATCATGATGCGCCAACTGGAGCAGACCATGGGAGAAGAGGCATTTAGAAAAGGAATCCAGAAATACATCTCCACCTTTGCCAATGCCAATGCTGACTGGAATGATCTGATCCGCATTTTGGATCAGGAATCCAAACTTGACCTGAACCAATGGAGTGAGGTTTGGGTCAATCAGTCCGGTAGGCCGATCTTTTCTGAAGTTCTGAAGGAGGATATTGACGGGAATATTTCGGAAATGATTATTTCACAAAAGGCCGAAGACGGGAGGGAAAAGGTTTGGTCACAGCTTTTTGATATAGCCTTGGTGTATGAAGATGGAATAAAAACTATTCCAGTCGCCATCCGAGGAAAAAGTACAGAAGTTCCGGAGGTCAAAGGCATGAAAATGCCTCTCTTTATTCTTTACAACAGCAACGGACTGGGATATGGGGTTTTTCCATTTGAAAAGGAATCTCTGTCCCAAATCCCCAATCTGGAAAATGAGGTGATGCGGGCACAAAGTTATCTCAATCAGTTTGAAAATATGCTGATCGGAAAGTTGACTCCTGAAGAAGCTTTGGAAGTGCTTCGTACAGGTATCCAATCGGAGCAAAATGAGATCGTGGCTCAACTGATATCCAATCAGATCGGACAGATTTTTTGGAAATTCCTTAGTGAAAATCATCGGAATGAACTCCTGCCAAGTTTGGAATCCGACCTTTGGAATCTTCTCCAACAGAATCGATCTCCCAATCTGAAGAAAACCATTTTCCTGCTTTATAGTGGCTTGGCTTATAATTCAAGGGGCTTGGATAGGCTTCAGAGTGTTTGGTCCAAAAAGACTAGCCTACCACAGTTGACCCTCAATCCGGATAATTATACTTCTTTGGCAATGTATCTAGCCCTTTTCGGACATCAGGAATCCGAGAAGATTTTGGATGAAGAGAGGACCCGGATCACCAATGTTGACAGATTGGCGAGGTTTGATTTTCTAAGGTCTGCGCTTTCCAAGGAGCAGGCTATACGCGAAGCCTTTTTTCTTTCCTTCCAAGAGGAAAAAAACCGGGAAAAAGAAGCATGGGTACTCAGTGCTTGCGGCTATCTGCATCATCCTTTGAGGCAAAAGGAAATGAGTCAGCATTTAACTATTGCGTTGGATTTGCTGCCTGAGATTCAAAAAACTGGGGATATTTTCTTTCCCAAAGGTTGGCTGATCAATACAATAGGACAATATTCCTCCAAAGAGGCCTATGACTTGGTGAATCAGTTTATTTCCACTAACCCTAACTTAAATCCTTCTCTTAAAAATAAAGTCCTTCAAGCGACTGACAATCTGGCCAGAGCTCAGGGACTGGTCAGTCGAGATTAAGTCCGGAATAATCAGAAATTCAGCGGATCCAGATGCTTCACGTGACCATTTTGACGGATTTTCTCTTTTGCTTTTTCCGTAGCCTTTAAGACAGAGAGTATTTTCATGAAGTGTTCAAGTAAAAAATGGATTCTATCTGACTCTGAGGTAAGCATCAGTAGATCGAGTTCTTCTCGGAGGGTGAGGCCGATTTTATGAGCGAAGGCAAATGATGTGCAATCAGGAGGTATTTCACCCGGGAAATCCAAGTGCTGGAGTACCTCTTTGAGGTAAAAAATGTATTTATGCTGGAGTTGACGCTCGACCTTAAAGTCATTTTCCAAAAACTCCACATCCCCGCCGGAGTAGAGTTTTCCCGGTACCGGGTTTACAAATGTGCTGATTCGGAAGATTCTCAGTCCTCTGGTTTTGATATCCAATCGTCCGTCAGGATATCGTTTTAGCACCTTTTCCAGCCTCATTTCAGTTCCATATCCTGACAATTGATCAAGGTAAGTGCAGATTCCCATGGTCTTTTCCTCTGATTCCATATCTGAAAGCAACTCGCGGTACCTGGGTTCGAAAATGTGGAGGTTTAATTCCTCATCGGGAAAAGCGACGAGTTTGAGAGGAAAGAACGGGAGAAACATGGCGGTGGGTTTATTGGATAACCTTTTCCCCGCCGATTAGTTGCATACCAACGGAAAATAAAAGGCCCCGAATCTCTCCGGGGCCTGAAGTTTATTTACTAGCGATGTAAGTCAACAAGTCAACTACTTTGTTGGAGTAGCCCCACTCATTGTCATACCAAGAGACTACCTTGACAAATGTGTCAGAAAGCTGGATTCCTGCTTCTGCGTCAAAGATGGAAGTTCTGGCATCACCGATGAAGTCATTAGAAACAACCGCATCTTCGGTATATCCAAGCACACCTTTCATGGTAGTCTCGGATGCTTCCTTCATTTTGGCACAGATTTCAGCATATTTTGCAGGCTTCTTTAATCTCACGGTTAAGTCAACGACAGACACGTCAGGAGTAGGGACTCGGAAAGCCATACCAGTCAATTTACCGTTCAATTCAGGGATTACTTTTCCTACTGCTTTTGCAGCACCGGTAGATGATGGGATGATATTTTGTCCGGCACCGCGTCCACCTCTCCAGTCTTTGGCAGAAGGACCATCGACAGTCTTCTGCGTAGCCGTAGTTGCGTGTACAGTGGTCATCAATCCTTCCTCGATACCCCAGTTGTCATTCAGTACTTTCGCGATTGGAGCCAGGCAGTTGGTGGTACAAGAAGCGTTGGATACAAAAGTCATGTCAGGAGTGTAGGTATGCTCGTTTACCCCCATGACAAACATCGGAGTGTCGTCTTTAGAAGGGGCAGACATGATCACTTTCTTAGCTCCCGCGTCGATGTGTGCCTGTGCAGACTCTTTGGTCAAGAAAATTCCGGTGGACTCGATGATGTAGTCGGCACCGATTTCTCCCCACTTCAGATTTGCAGGATTTTTTTCAGCAGTCACGCGAATGCTGTTGCCATTTACTACCAAGTTCCCGTCTTTCACTTCCACCGTTCCTTTAAACTGTCCGTGAGTCGAGTCATACTTTAGCATATAGGCCATGTAGTCCACGTCGATCAAGTCATTGATCCCTACTACTTGGATGTCTTGTCTTTCTACAGCCACTCGGAAAGCCAAGCGACCGATTCTTCCGAATCCGTTGATTCCTACTTTAATCTTGCTCATAAGTTGTTATTATTTTGAGTATAGGTTTGATTTAAAAACTTCGTAAAAGGCCTCTTTTGGCCAAAATCTCCCGAAGGGCAGGCTAAGTTATTACAAATAACTCGTCTCCCCAAACTTCTCCAATCCTTCCCAAAGCTGATATCCACGGATTTGAAATTCAAACGATTTCGGGTTTGAAAATTTTTCTTTTGAAAAAAAGTAAGATTAATATTGGCTCTTTTCCCTATTTTCAGAATTCACTTCGATTACACTCATGTTTGTCAAAGCCATTCAAGAAGTTGCTGGATTTACCCGCGCGATTCACTCGATATCCAGGAATTTCGGAAGTCAAAAACCAGAACGGGGAGCGGCTACCCTGTTTTTTGTCAACGAAGAAGGCTGGGCACTCACCTGCAAGCATGTCGCCCAATGGATCGCTCAAGCCGATGCGATCAACAAGAAATTCCATCAGTACCAGCAGGAAAGCCAGGGTCTGTCCGCTCAGTTGTCCAGGACCGTAGCCAGAAAACTGGGATTGGATGAGACAAAAACGGCCGAAATGCGAATCACCTTTGTGGATTGCGTGGACAAAATCTCCAATATCCGCTTTATCCACCATCCCGAATACGATCTGGCTTTGGTCAAGATCGAAGGATTTGAAAAACTCAGTGTCGCCAACTTTCCCAAATTTTTAAAAGACGATCAAGCTGTGCAGCCCGGTCAGATGCTCTGCCGATTAGGTTTTCCTTTTCCTGAATTCAGCAACTTCCAGCTCAATCTCGAGAAAAACCAATTAGAGTGGATTCAAGGCGGGCAGGCAAGGTCCCCACGATTCCCTTTGGAAGGAATGGTCACTCGCTTTTTGGGGGATCAAAAAGGGAAAATCTACGGAATCGAAATGAGTACTCCGGGGCTTCGAGGCCAAAGTGGAGGGCCCATGTTTGACACTGAAGGAACAATCATCGGGATGCAAAGTAGAACCAAGCATTTGCATTTGGGCTTTGATATCGAGGATAAGGAAATCGTGGCTCACGGCAAACTGAAAAAAGTGAATGATTATGCGTTTATCCACCTGGGAGAGTGCGTTCATGTTTCTGTCATGAAAGAATTTATGACCCAACATGGAGTAAAATTTCAAATCGCCTAAAGCTTTACGCTAAACTTTTCCAAAGTTTGAATCTTTGGAAAAGTTGGAATAAAAAGCCGGGATTTAAACCCGGCTTTTGCTGTTTACACCAATTGAGCTAAAATCTCATTGAAGGTTTGGCTCGGTCTCATCGCGGTCGAAGTTTTTGCTTCATCCGGTCTGTAGTAGCCGCCGATATCTACCGGTTTGCCTTGAGAACCGTTGTACTCGTCCACGATTTTGGCTTCGTTGTCTGCCATTGCTTTGGCGATCGGAGCAAACTTGGCTGCCAAAGCAGCATCCTTGGTTTGCTTGGCCATTTCCTGCGCCCAATACATCGCCAAGTAGAAATGCCCACCTCGATTGTCCAATTTGCCAACCACTCTTGCCGGAGATTTGTCTTCCTCCAGCCATCTTCCGGTAGCTTTATCCAAGGTTTCTCCCAAGAGAATCGCAGTAGGATTGTCAAAGGTCTGACCCAAATGCTCCAAGGAAACCGCCAAGGCCAAAAACTCACCCAAAGAATCCCAACGCAAGTGGCCTTCTTCAGTGAATTGCTCCACATGCTTAGGTGCAGAACCTCCCGCACCGGTTTCGAATAGTCCTCCTCCATTCATCAAAGGAACGATGGAAAGCATTTTGGCTGAAGTACCTACTTCGAGAATCGGGAACAAGTCTGTGAGGTAATCTCTCAGCACGTTTCCGGTCACAGAGATGGTATCTTTTCCTTCTTTGATTCGTTCGCAGGAGAAAAGCGTGGCTTCCACCGGAGTCATCACGTGGATTTCCAAACCTGTGGTATCGTGATTTGGAAGGTATTTCTCTACTTTTTTGATCAGTTCGGCATCGTGAGCTCTGTTTTTGTCCAACCAGAAAACAGCCGGAGTATTGGAAAGGCGGGCACGGGTCACCGCCAATTTCACCCAATCCTGAATCGGAGCATCTTTGGTCTGACACATTCTCCAGATATCTCCTGCTTCCACTTCATGGGAAATCAGCACTGTTCCATTCGCGTCCACTACGTTAACTGTGCCTGCAAACGGAATCTCGAAAGTCTTGTCATGCGAACCGTATTCCTCTGCCTTTTGAGCCATCAGGCCCACATTTGGTACAGAACCCATGGTCGCTGGGTTGAATGCTCCGTTTTTCTTGCAAAAGTCAATCACGGCTTGATATACTCCAGCATAGCTTCGGTCTGGAATGACCGCTTTGGTATCTTGCGGCTTTCCGGCTTTGTTCCACATCTGCCCGGAAGTCCGGATCATGGCAGGCATAGAAGCGTCAATGATCACGTCACTTGGCACGTGGAGGTTGGTGATTCCTTTGTCAGAATTCACCATCGCCAAGTCAGGACTATCCGCATAGCAGGCATCGATATCGGCCAAAATCTCTGCTTTTTTCTCAGCAGGTAGCTTCCCTAAATTGGCTAAAAGGTCCCCGAAACCGTTGTTCACATCCACTCCGATGGACTCCAGGGTAGCGGCATGCTTTGCAAATACCGGTTCGAAAAACACCTTCACTGCATGACCAAAAATGATCGGATCAGAGACCTTCATCATGGTAGCTTTCATATGCAGGGAGAAAAGTACTCCCTGAGCCTTGGCGTCCGCTTTGGCTTTTTTCAAAAAGGCCTTTAACTGTGAAACACTCAGAGTTGAAGCATCGATTACTTCACCTTCCTGCAGTTTCAAACCTGACTTGAGTACTTCTTTTTTGCTGTCTTTGCCAACCAATTCAATCGAAACGGTGGTGGCTGCAGGCATGGTCATGGATTTTTCACTTCCATAGAAATCACCACCTGTCATGCTGTCCACGTGAGACTTGGAATCTGCTGACCATTTACCCATCGAGTGCGGGTGCTGCTTGGCATAGTTCTTCACCGCCAAAGGAGCTCTCCGGTCAGAGTTACCCTCACGAAGCACCGGGTTCACCGCGGATCCTTTGATTTTGTCGTATTTCGCTTTGATTGACTTTTCTTCTTCCGTTTTTGGTTCCTCCGGATAGTCAGGAAGTGCGTAGCCTTTGGCTTGAAGTTCCTTGATCGCAGCCTTGAGTTGAGGTACAGATGCGGAAATATTGGGAAGCTTCACAATGTTGGCTTCTGGTGTCGTGGCGATTTGTCCCAACTCAGCCAGGTCATCGTTGATTTGCTGTTCCGGTTTCAAAAATTCAGGGAAATTGGCGATGATTCGTCCAGAAAGTGAAATATCACGGGTTTCTACTTGGATACCAGCAGAGCTGGTGAAGGCCTGGACTATAGGTAAAAGAGAATAGGTCGCCAAGGCTGGTGCCTCATCAGTCAGCGTGTAGAGGATTTTGGGAGTTTTACTCATGATTTGAATAGGATGCTTAGGTGAATGGTTCTGTTTTGCTTTTGAAAAGGTGGCCAGAATGGGTTGCCAGCAGAGGAAAAGTAAAACAGGGTCGAAATTTTTCGGCCTAAAAATACAAAAAATAGGACGGTTTCAAAGTCCATCCACGGAATCGAATTCGGGAAAAAAGGGGGGTGAATTAGTGAATTTCAAAGGAGTCCGCATCTCGCCATGCGGGGAACTTGACGCGGTAGTCTTCCAGATTTTTTGCCGATAGGGTGACAATGTCGATCGACTCGGTTTCTCCTAAATCCAAGAGTTTTTCACCTTTGAAATCAAAAGCTGCCGAATGGCCATTGTATGGAATGGAATTGCCATCCTCACCGATTCGATTCACCCCAATGGAATATGCCAAATTTTCAATGGCACGCGCAGGTAAAAGCGCGTCCCAAGCAGAAATCCGAATGGCGGGCCAGGAAGCGACGTAAAAAATGACGTCATATCCGGCTACACCATCTTCCCATCCGTTTCTGGACCAAACCGGAAACCGGAGATCATAGCAGATTTGAGGACAAATATGCCAACCCTTCAGCGGAAAAGTAGGTAGTTTTTTCCCCATAGCATAAGTGTCGTGCTCATTGGCCATCCGGAATAGATGGCGCTTATCGTAGTGCTCGGTGTATCCGTCCGGCTCAACCCAAAGGAGGCGATTGAAAAATTTGCCTCCTTCGTTGATAATGGAGCTTCCTGTGATCACCGCCCCGGTTTGGGCAGCAAGCTGCTTCATCCATTTGTGGGTGTTCAGATTCATGGGTTCGGCGAGCTTTTGGGCTTCCATGGTGAATCCAGTCGGAAACATTTCCGGCAAAATGATCAGGTCACACTCGCCCTTGAGATCCCAGATTTTTTCCTCCAGCATGGCAAGATTGGCAGTTTTATCCTGCCAATGCAGGTTCGTCTGGACTAACGCGATGTGGAGTTCCGGGCTTTTTTCCATTATTTCAGCGGATAGATCATTCGGTAATCAGCGGCTACTTTTCCTTTGCTGATATCGATGAGTTTGGATTGGATCAGACGTTTTTTGAGACCCTTGAGGTAATCTACAAACAGGATTCCCTCCAGGTGATCGTATTCATGCTGGATGACACGGGCGGTCATTCCGGAGAATTCTTCCTCTTTCAGATTCCAGTTTTCGTCATAGTACTCAATGGTCAATTTTTCCGGACGGATGATTTCGGCTCTCACATCAGGGATACTAAGACAGCCCTCCTCAAAACCGAAATTATCCCCGTATTCATCGAGAATGATGGGATTAATGAAGGCTCTTCGGATGCCTTTTTCTTCATCATTTTCGTCCAGCATCAAGGAGCTGTCGATTACGAAAAGTCGGATTCCCTGATTGATCTGGGGCGCTGCAAGACCCACGCCATTGGCATGGTCCATGGTGGCGTACATATCTTTGATCAGTTGGGATATATCGGTGCCTTCGGCAATATCTTCTGCTTCTTTCTTTAAGATGGGATTGCCGTAAGCTACTATGGGGTAAATCATTGTCTTTCTAAATAGGATTGTAAAATGATGGCGGCGGACACTTTGTCCAGATTTCCTGCCTTCTCTTTTCGGTCTTTTTTCTTACTTCCCATCGCAATCATGGTTTGCATGGCCATTTTGGAGGTGAAGCGCTCGTCGATCAGAGTGACTTTTTTCTCTGGGAACGTTTTTTCGAGTTCCTCTTTCAGCTTCATCACCCTGGGAGTCATTTCATTGTCCTGCCCGTTGAGCCGGGTGGGGAGACCTAAGACCAAAGCCTCAACATCTTCTTTGGCACAGTAGGCTCGGAGGTAATTCATCAGCTGAGCGGTCTCCACAGTTTCCAGTGGATTGGCGGTAATCTTCAGCGGATCGGTAACAGCGAGTCCTGTCCTTTTGGTTCCCAGGTCAATGGCTAGTACTCTGGGCATCAGTTAGTCTGGATTTGTTTTCGGATTTTTCTCAGGGCTTCCTTTTCAAGTTCCACGGCCTTTGGGAACAGCAGTTCGTCTTCGATTTTGGCATGGATGGAGAGCTCTTTTTCGAAGTTTTGAAGCTCGTGATAAAGTACCTTCATGGTCAGAGGAGCATTCTCTTCCAAATAGTAATCTCTGGTGAGTTTGCGAATACCCTCCATCTCATCGTCATGGATTTCATGATGGTCAGCGAGGTATTGGACTGGATCTTTCTCCAGGATAGTCAGGGCATCATGCAGCCTAAACTCGCCTTCTTCGATGTCCTGAAGCAGTTCGATTCGTTTGAAAAGTCGGCTTTCCTCCTCGTGAATATGATGGATAAAATCCTCGACAAACAAAGGGAACATGATCCTCAGATCACACATCAACTGCTGATAGTTTTGCTCGGGCATGATCCCTGATATCAAATTGGACAGGAAGGGAAGTTCCTGACGGACAAAGTAATAGTGCTTTTTTTTCAGGTAAGCGACCAATAGCTCGATGGGATTGAGGTAAAGGTCTTCTACAGATGGGTCTTTTTGCTTTGCCCAGCTTTCTAATTGGGAAATAAGCTGTCGGGGATTGACTTTATGCTTTTGACAAACTTTCTCGAGGGAGTCAGTTTGGTATTGGTAAAAACTGATTCCGAAATAATGCAAAACGGCGGCGAAAACGTAGTTTTCAGAGACCAGTTCACCTACCGAAGCTTTTTCGAAATCCCCTTTTAATTGCATTGGACAAAAATAATTTTTTTTGGACGAAAAAACGGGAATAAATCTGACCTTTATCTCGTCCGACCGTATAAGCATTCGTTAATTTTATCTAAAATCGATTATTCCTGAAAGCATTTTTCAGTAGTTTGAGTTTATAATTAAGAAAAATAAAAGTACCTGTGAGCGAGACCAAAAATACCAAAGCGCAAATCCGGCTTCCCATCTTACTGGCCATATCTATTTCGGCAGGCATTTGGATCGGGGCTACCTTTGCAGAGCCCAAATCTAACCAGAATGACCTCCGAGCCGCACTCTATAAGCTGCAGGAGATCATGACCTATATCAACCGAGATTATGTGGACAGTGTCAATACCAATGAGCTCGTCGAATATGGGATCAATAAAATGCTGGAGCATCTAGATCCGCATTCCAGCTACATTCCTGCCCGAGATGCTTCTCTTGCACAATCTCAACTAGAAGGTGAATTTGACGGAATCGGAGTTGAATTTGGCATCATTCGAGACACCATCTATGTGGTAGCCCCGCTGACGGGAGGGCCTTCTGAGGCGCTCGGGATTCAGTCCGGTGATCAAATTATCAGTGTGGATGGCAAAACCGTGGCTGGCATCGGGATCACCAACCGAGATGTATTTGACTACCTGCGAGGCCCTAGAGGCTCCAAAGTAGTCGTGGAAATCAAGCGAAAAAACAATGCTGATCTGATCAGTTATGAAATCACCCGCGACAAAATCCCTCAATACAGCATCAACGCTTCCTATATGGTGAATGATGAAATCGGCTATATCAAGGTGACCCGTTTTGCAGCGACGACTTACGAAGAATTCAAAAATTCGGTGAATGAACTGAAGACCAAAGGGATGAAAAAACTTATCCTTGATCTTCAGGGTAATCCCGGTGGATACATGGGAGCTGCTATCAATATGGCAGATGAACTCCTTGGTGATCGGGATTTGATCGTGTCTCAGGAAGGGAAAGTGACTCAATATAGTCAGAAAGCATTTGCATTGAGACCGGGAATGTTTGAAGAGGGATCGGTGATTGTCTTGATCAATGAAGGTTCGGCTTCTGCATCTGAGATTTTGGCAGGAGCCATTCAGGACAATGACCGCGGACTGATCGTGGGTAGAAGATCATTTGGTAAAGGTTTGGTCCAGATGCCGATTGATTTGTCCGACGGAGCAGAACTACGACTGACTATTGCCAGATACTTCACCCCCTCAGGCAGATCTATCCAAAAGCCATACAATGAAGATTATGAAGCCTATGAGCGCGATTGGGTCAATCGATATGAGCATGGGGAATTTTTCTCAGCAGATAGTATCAAGTTTAATGACAGTCTGAAATTTGAAACCAAGAAAGGCCGCACTGTCTATGGCGGTGGGGGGATCATGCCGGATTATTTCGTTCCGTTGGATACGACTATGAATAGTGCTTATGTCTCCAGACTGTTCAATACAGATTCCTCCCGGGAGTTTATTTTGGATTTTGTGAATAAAAACAAAGCCAATTTTACCAATATGTCCATGGATCAGTATTACACCACTTATAAAGTAACTGACGCTATGCTGACCGAACTGACCGAGTATGGCAAAAAGAACAAAGTGGAATTCGATGCCAAGGATTTTAACAAATCCAAGGAATACCTGAGAATCTTGGTCAAAGCGCATCTGGGCCGTCAGCTTTATGACGACAATGCATTCTACAAAGTCATTAACGATATCAACGAGGTCTATCAGCAGGCACTTAATCTTTTCGACGAGGCTGATCGAATAGCCCTGGCGGAAACCCTTGAGACTGCATCAGAGAAATAGGCTGTTAATCCGGCAAATATCAAAAAGCCAATCGTATAGGTTGGCTTTTTGATTTTAGGCTAATCCAAAAAAATCATGAAAATCAAACTCAATCATATCGCTATTCATGTAGCAGATCTTAATCGGTCTTCTCGTTTTTATCGAGATATCCTGGGTCTGAGGGAAATAGAAGAACCATTCAAAGACGGGCTTCATGCCTGGTTTGAGATCGGAGAAGGGACTTCAGTACATTTGATCGAAGAAGTGGATTTGGTTCCCCCGGCCGAAAAGTCCAAAACCAATCACCTTTGCTTTTCTGTTTCAGATATGGAAAATTTCATTGAAAAGCTCAATTTGGTGACATGGCCTTTTGAAAACTGGGCCGGTGAGCGAGGAAAAATCCATATCCGACCGGACGGAATCCGTCAGATTTTTTTCAAAGATCCTGATGGGTATTGGCTGGAAGTAAATGACGACTGGACCTGATTTGCATTTTATTTTTTCACTACTAATTCTTCATATCCCACTCTGAACCGCTTTCCGTAGATGCCTTCGGGAAGACCTTTGCCACAGCCGATGATCATGCAGATTTCAGCTTGTGGGGATAGATTTAGCAGTTTTTTGACCCGCTTGGAGTCAAATCCCTCCATCGGGCAGGTGTCAAATCCCTCGGCTTTCAGAGCGAGCATCAAGGTCATGGATGCTAAGGCGGCGCTTTTATGGACAGATATTCGGACTTCCGTCTCGCCGACCTCACGCACCATCGGGCGCTTGAGTCCGACTGACCAGGAGATGAGTTTTTTCAAAATCGACCATCCGGGATACTTTCCGTAGAGTTTTGGAATCAGTTTTCCATAATAGCCCAAAGCCTGCTTGAGCTTTTTGTCCGGTTGACCGGAGTAGGAATCTTTGATGTAGTCGAAGTTAGCTTTGGCACGGGATTTCCAAAGGTCTCTTCGGGTCACCACCACGACCAATTCTTTTGCCGTAGTGGCGGCTTTTTGCCCCATGCAGAGCTTGGCGAGTGGATCTTTGAGTACAGATGAATCCGGAATCCGGAAAAATTGATAGAGTTGGAGATTGGAGCTGTTGGGCGAAAGGATGGCGGCCTTTAGGCACTTTTCCATGATTTCGTCCGGGATTTCAATGGATGGATCAAATATCCGGACTGACCTTCGGTTTTCCACCGTTTCAAAAAATCCTAATTCCTGTACCATTTTCGTCATTTAACCTATTTTTGGAGGGAAACAGCACCGAAAGGGTGATGTTTGTCCCTGAATTGCTTTCTTTAGCTACTTAACCCCAAACTTATGTTTTTTACACTTATCCGATTACAATTTCTCAAGAGCGTCCGATCTACAAGCTTTGCCAAAAGTATTTTAGCGACCGGCTTTATGGTATTCATCGCCTTGTTGCTACTCAGCTATGTATTCCTGGCTGGACTTTTTTTAGGACGCATTATTGATCTTTTGGCTGAGGGAAAAGAGCCTATAGGATTTCTTAATTCCTTTTTGATCTACTTCTTCCTGATCGAGTTTGTGTATCGGTATTTTATCCAAAAGCTTCCCGTGGTGGAATTGGAAAGCCTCCTTCACCTTCCGATCGGAAAGTCCAAAATCATCCAGGTCCTTCTGCTTCGGTCCTTTCTTTCTCCACTCAACTTGATGGCCATATTGCTTTTCCTTCCCTTCGGTGTGCAGGTGGTGATGGAAAAGTTCGGCACCTTGGGATTTGTGGGGTGGTTTGGCACCTTGATGCTTTTCAGCTGGACACTTCACTGGTTTATGCTGTGGTTCAAGCAGCGATTCGAGGATAGTACAATAGGTCTGATTGTGGTTTTTGGTGTATTGTTACTTGGCGGAGGGTCGGCCTATATGGGGGTTTTCAATGTCGGGGATTTGTTGGCTCCATTTTTTGATTTGGCTACGACAAGCTTGATTCCTGTCGTCATTTTATTGGTTTTGACAGGCTTGAGCTTTTATCTCGCTTATCGTTTTTATGTGAATAATGCCTATCTCGAGGATCTCAGCGAAGAAGAGGACGTCCGTTTTGTCAATCAGAGTTTTGGCTTTCTATCCCGATTTGGAGTAGCCGGTGAGTTGGCTAATCTGGAGTGGAAGCTCATCGTCCGTCACAAGAAAAGTCGGACTTATCTGATGCTTTCGGCATTCTTTCTCCTCTATGGATTGATATTTTACACCAATCCCCAATACCAAACCGAGGAAGGAGTTCATCCGATTTTCATTTTCGTTGGGGTGTTTATCACCGGAATTTTCATGATCCAGTATGGGCAGCAGTTTATTAGCTGGAACTCTGGCAATTTTGATTTTTTCCTCAATCGAAAAAACGGCGTTGAGCAACTCGTATTGGGAAAATACCTACTCTTCATCGCGATATCCTCGGTTTGTTTTCTGGCATCGGTTCCCTATGTGTATTTCGGAGTGGACATCTTGCTGGTTCACTTGGCGACCTTTCTGTTCAACGTCGGCATTCTGATCCATGTGATCATCTATGTGGCGCTCTGGAAGCCCAAGCCGATGGATCTTAATAAAGGCGCCATGTTTAACTACGAAGGGGTGGGAGCTGCGCAGTTTTTGATCATCATCCCGCTCATGGCTGGGCCCTATTTGGTGTATTTGCCATTTTCACTGTTGATCAATGATTACGCGGGCCTGATTGCCCTAGGCGTCAGCGGACTGATCGGCATACTTGCTTTCAAACCACTTTCTCAACTCAATATCAGCCGAGTACTGGCTAATCGCTACGAAATTTCATCTTCATTCCGTCAAGAACTATGATACAGGTATCCCAACTCAAGAAGCAATACAAAGAAGCTATCGTCCTCGATGTCGAGTCCTTGGAAATCCCCAAGGGAGAGTGCTTTGGACTCGTAGGCAATAACGGGGCCGGAAAGACCACGCTTTTTCGAATTATCCTGGACTTGGTGAGAGCTACAGCAGGGCATGTGAAAATCAACGGAGAAGAGGTGACCAAGACCGAGACATGGAAGTCGATCGTCGGTGCCTATTTGGATGAGCACATGCTTTTGGCCTATCTGACTCCTGATGAGTATTTTCAGACGCTGCGCAAAATCTACGGCATGTCAGAAGATGATCTGCGGGTGCATTTGGAGAAATTCACCGAACTCTTCAACGAGGAGATTTTGGGCAAAAAGAAATACATCCGTGACCTCTCCAAAGGGAACCTGAAAAAAGTCGGAATAGCAGCCGCCATGATGGGAAATCCTGAAGTGGTCATGCTGGATGAACCTTTCGAAAACCTAGACCCAAGCTCACAGATTCGGTTGAAAAAATTGATCCTCAAAGAAACCGAACTGTCCAAAATCACCTTCCTGATCTCCAGTCATGACCTCAACCATGTCACCGAAATCTGTGATCGGATAGTCTTGTTGGAAAAAGGCAAAATCATCCGTGACCTCAGAGAAAAGGCCGAGATGATGAGTGAGTTGGAGGCGTATTTTACAGGCTAAAACCAGCTTTACTGAAGGAAAAAAACCTCCTCATCACAAACACGCATGTACTTGGAAACGATACAGCCCCGGTAGAGATATTCTCCGGGCTGAGTTCCTTTAAATTTTTTTACAAGCGAAATTCTGCCTGATCTTCCGCTTACCCCTTGGGTAAACACGTCTTGTCCATTGATTTCCCAGACCATTTTCCATTCATTGGTTGGAGGAAGCCCTCTGACTACCAGGAGCAGTCCCACGCTGTCCTGCACCCGAAAATTAGGACCATCCACCACGGTGACTTCCTCGACTGTAAAATCCGAAGGCTCAGGCGGAATGATATTGCAGCCAATCAAGATCAAAAAAAGAGGAAGGAGTTTTTTCATATTCAAATAATTCGATGGATAAAATAAGACTAGGTCAGAAAAGTAGATTTGCTCAGTAATAAAAATAGAATAAGCAAGAAAAACAAAAAATCCCGTTCAGTTTGATCTGAAGGGATTTTTTCGTGGAGCTGGCGAGATTCGAACTCGCGTCCAGATAAGGAGACACCGTACCGTCTACATGCTTAGTCACCGGTTGGGTTTTCGACCAAATTATGCTGGGTGACACACCTGAATTTGGCTTATCGATTGGTCTTAAGCTTGCTTAATCGCATCACAAGCAGCAGTCCGATCAAGTCGACACCTCGGATCCACCCCGATCAGACGGAGGGTGGGGAGATGTGGCCGGGGAATCACTCTCGTGACTCAACCCTTTAAGCGATCTGTCCTAGTTAGGAGAGATTAGGCAGCCATGGCGTAAGAAGTTTCGCCATTTATCGTTCGTATGAATCTTTCAAGGCCGTACATACTCCAGCCTGCATGCGAGCCCGATCCCTACACCTACTGTCAAAACCGGTCAGCCCCATTTTGTTGGGAAGACAAAAGTAATCGAATTTTGGTTCCAAGACAGGAAATTACGATTTACGGTTTACGATACTTCGACTTCGCTCAGTACAGGTTTATGACAAGCAGACTAGATTCACTCCTATTTATCGAGGCTTAGGTTTCTTTCAGACTCCTAAACGCCCCTGCTTCCTGACCTCCTTGCCTCCCTGCTACCTAACTTTCCTGCTTTAATAATCAATCCTTTAGCCAAAATCTTTCCCAAAGACTCATTTTCATCCTCCCCGAATATCCACTTTTTTATATCTTGCAGCGATGGAAAATTTCGTCGTTTCGGCAAGAAAATACAGACCGGCAGATTTCAAAAGCGTCGTGGGGCAGCAGCACATCACCACCACGCTTCAGAATGCGATCAAAAACAATCACCTTGCTCAGGCTTTTCTTTTTTGCGGACCACGTGGAGTGGGGAAGACCACCTGTGCCCGAATCCTAGCCAAGACGATCAACTGTGAAAGCATCACCAAGGACTTTGAAGCCTGCGGCAAATGTGAATCCTGTGTTTCCTTCCAAAACAATGCATCCTTCAATGTCTATGAGCTTGATGCTGCGTCCAACAACTCGGTGGACGATATCCGAAACCTCGTCGATCAAGTCCGGTACGCTCCGCAAAAAGGGCAGTACAAGGTCTATATCATTGACGAAGTTCACATGCTCTCGACTGCGGCCTTCAATGCCTTTTTGAAGACCCTGGAGGAACCGCCGAAGTATGCCATTTTCATTTTGGCAACTACGGAAAAGCATAAAATTATCCCCACGATTCTCTCCCGTTGTCAGATTTTTGACTTTAACCGGATCCAGATCAAGCATATTTCAGAGCATCTGAAATACATCGCTGAAAAGGAAAAGGTCGATTACGAAGAGGAAGCCCTGCGTTTGATTGCTACCAAGGCGGACGGCGCACTTCGGGATGCCCTCTCGATTTTCGACCTGATCGTAACCTATTCTGCGGGAAAAAAGGTAACCTATCAGGAGACCATCTCCAATCTGAACATTCTCGACTACGACTACTATTTCAAGGTCGTGGATGCACTTTTGGCAGAGGATATCTCTTCCACGCTCTTGATTTTTGATGAAATCCTGAAGAAAGGTTTTGACGGGCATAACTTCATCGTCGGTCTGAGTGAGCATTTCCGAGACCTTTTGGTAGTGAAGGACGAAGCCACAGTGGAGCTTTTGCAAGTCTCTGATTCGGCTAGAGATCGCTACCTACAGCAAACGGGGCAAGCATCGGTTTCATTTTTACTCTCTGCCCTCAATCTGGCTAATCAGTGTGACATCCACTACAAGACCAGCAAAAATCAGCGTTTGCATGTGGAATTGGCTTTGATGAAAATGGCTAAGCTCCCGCAGGCTTTCCGCTTGGCGGTGCTGGCTGAGGAAGCAAAAAAAAAAGCCTGAGTGAGCCTCCATCTCAACAAGTTTCTGCAACAACGATCACTATCCCGAATCTCGGAGATGCCGTCACCGCAAAGAGGTCTGCAGTCAAATCCACCATTTCTATTCCCACCTCTCCCAGTCAGGTAAAAAAACTGGTTGAAACTAAGCTTACTCAACCCCAAGAAGAAGAAAGACCGAAGCCAGTCGAGGAGACTTCCACTCCTTCGGCCCCTGAGGTGGAATTGACCCAGCAGGTTTTATCTGCTTACCTCGAGGAAATCAAAATGCATTACCGACAAGCGGGGAAGAATTTTGAATTGGCAATTTTGGACCAACCCATCGAGGTAAGTTCCGGAGGTGAATTGACGCTAAAGGTAGCGGGTTCGGTCCAAGAGGAAATTGCCAATAAAATGAAGCCCGAATTGCTTGCTTTGATCAGAAAGCTGACAGGAGCTTCCCGGGTTTCGATCTCGGTAGAACACGCCGAGGAAGTCCTCAGCGACAAGCCCAAGCTCTATACCAACTCAGATAAGCTTCGCTACTTACGGGAAAAACATCCCGCACTAGCCGAATTGCAGCGGAAGTTTGGTCTGGATGTGGATTTCTAAAAATCCAACGATATTCCAAAGTTGATTAAATTCTGTAGCTGAATCGCGGGTTTTCTTGAACCGTCATCTTGGGCGATCAGTACGCTTTCGTCATAGATTAAGACGGTCTCCATCCGGGTAGAAATATATCGGTTGACTTTCATTCTCAAAATGGAATTGAAATTCACCACCATATTTCCAAAGCGTTCGTAATTGGAAAAAAGGTTAAGATCCGCTTTCCAGGTTACATTTTCCATGAGGATAAAATCAGTCACCCCTGCACCGAGCGAGACCCCGGCTTCTGCCCGAACATTTTCCCCGGGCACCACGCCAAATGCACCTGCCCGACTCAAGGAATCATCCATTACTATCGTAAATCGACCTGTGAAAGGAGAAAGAATCAGCGAAAGTTTACTCTTGTTTTCGTAGGTTTTACGATAGTTGAGACCGGTGGAGGACTGCAGGTATCCGGGGGAAAGAAGGTCAGAAATCTTGGTTCGAATGTCCTGTTCTGCGCCGGCAGGGCGACTGTAGCGATAGCCGGAGAGCAGTTGCGTTCGGGCATCGATTTGCGTGGTGAGGTAGAGTTCCTCGGAAATTTTCCGCCCGTAGTTACTTACAAAAATAAAGTTGTCGTTTGTCTTTCGGGTTTTAAAAGCCCGCTCCCCTTGACGGTTAAAACCGAGGTTGACGGTCAACTGGGTGTCCCAGACTTTGCTGTCTTTCTTATAGTTCGCAAAAAGAGTCATGCCTGTATTGATGGCAAAAGACCCTGTTCCCCCAGCTGCCCAATTCGTCAGAGTGACTTGCTGCAGGTTGAGGTTATAGTTGCCGCCCGTTTTCCAAAAAATCTCCTTTTTGGGTTCTTGAATCAAAATCGAGTCTCCCAGCATCAAGAGCGTGTCTCCATTAATCAGTACCGTGTCGGGAATGATTTGGGTGTCTTGCGCTTGTAGTTGTTGGAAAAAGCAAAGGAGAAATACCCCTGCCAAAAGGAAAATTCTAGGCATTAGGCTTAGGAGATAATGTGCTAGGGCTTGAAGATAACCAATTTCTGACCTACAGAAATAATATTGTTACTCCCGATTTTGTTCCAGGATTTGAGTTGGTCCACGGTGATTCCGTATTTTCTGGAAATTGCAAAAAGGGTTTCGCCTTTTGAGACAATATGATAGGTGTCTGAAGAAGAGGTAGTCCTAGGAGAAGAAGTAATGGTTTCTTCACTACGTCGTGGAGTTGAAGCCTCCACTGCAGTTTGGTTAGAAGGAATTGTTTCTTGACTTGCCAGGACTGTGGGGGTGTTTCTGGGGCTTTCAACTTTGACGACCGGAATTTCTTCGCCTCTTTTTCTTGGTTCCTGTAGATTCAGCACCATCCCAACTTTAAGTTCGGAATCCCTTCGGATTCGATTTTTAGATTTCAATGAGGCTAATCGGATCCCATATTTCTGGGAAATACTCCAAAGCGTTTCACCTGGCTGGACCACGTGGGTAGCGACATCGGCAGAAGTTTTCTTTTTCTCCGTGTAGTAGTACTTTCCGGTTTCGATTCGGGTATCCTCGGGCAGATCATTGACTTTGATAAATTTTTTCTCCTTCATCCCGATCTCCGCTGCGAATTTTGATGGAGATGCTGAGGTAGATGCCTGCACACCATCCAAATCGTTGACAGTGATTTGATTAGGCTGGCTGGCCTTAGTAGTATTTCCGGAGATTCTCGGGAATGAATTTGCCTGTTTGTAAGCGGGTGAAGCCTTTGAATTAGTTTGGGCGGTGGAGGTTTTAGGCTTTGGTTCTTGATAGGTTTCGATTGCAGGTTCGACGGGAAGACTTCCTTCTTTGATGAAAAAGAGCGTGTGAGAACCTGCCGGAATTTTTCCCTGAACTGCCCATTTGTTAAATTCTTTCAGGTGTTCTTCGCTTACTCCATAGCGTTTGGCCAGGGTTGACATCGTTGCAGGGCCTTGAACCTGCATTTCCACTAATTTCTGATTGGAGGTGAAATAGTAGGTGGGAGCTTCGAAAGCGACTTTATGAGCCAGGAATTTTTTGAAATACCAATGGGTATTTCGATCCACTTCGATGACACTTTTTCCCGAATATTGATTGCCAAAATACGCCTTGGCACCACCCAATCCCATTTGGTAAGAAACCAGCGCAGTCATCCAATTATTGAGAGCGTTATTATGCTTTTTCAGATAGGTAGCAGCCCCACGCGAGGAAGTCGCTATGTTTTTTCGCTCATCGACCTGTCCATCCACCCTCAGTCCGACCTCCTCTGCAGTTCCCTGTTTGAACTGCCAAAATCCCACGGCATTGGACGTGGAAACCGCGTCCGAAATGAGACCGCTTTCCTGAATGACCAGGTATTTGAGATCCTCCGGAACACCTACTCGACGAAGTTCCCGCTCCACAATCGGCATGAACAGGTTGACCCGATCTAGCTTGACTTTAAAATAATTGGGGTTACGGTATTGGGCATCGACATCCAGCTGGATCTCACGCTGGGCTTGAGGTGTAATCTTTAGAGTGAGATCAGCAAACTCCATTACAGCGGGAACTTGGGGGATTTGAGCCCAGGCTTGCTGAAGGGACAGGGTACTAAATACAAGAAAAAGAAATGGGTAGAATTTGCGGGAAATCATCGAAAATGGCTTTCGTTTTTACTCAGCCCTGATTTAGCAAAAATGATTCCCATTTTGCAGGATTTAGCGCTTTCTCGCCATCATCACTCCGTCACGGATCGGTAGAAGTATATTTTCCACCCGTGGATCTTCCTGAATCTTTCGGTTAAAATCGAGTAAAGCTTGAGTGTCCTTGTCTATTTTCTGTCCTTTTTCTACGAGGATTTTTCCTGACCAAAGCACATTATCGGCCAGGATGATTCCTCCCGGTCGGACTTTGTCGATGATCAGGTCGAAGTATTCGGCATAGTAAAACTTATCTGCATCGATGAAGACTAGATCAAACGGCCCATCCAACGTCGGGATGATCTCACGAGCATTTCCCAGCCGATAATCGATCTGAGCTGCCAATCCACTCTCCTCGAAAAATCCTCGCACCATCGTCTCCAGCTCGTCATTGATATCCAGGGTGATCAGTTTCCCGTCTTTTCCCAACCCTCTCGCCAGGCAAATTCCCGAATATCCGGTGTATGTACCGATTTCCAGAATTGTTTTGGGTTGAAGCATTTTGGTGAAAAGCTCGAGCATCTTCCCTTGCAGGTGACCCGAAAGCATCCTTGGCATGAGCACCTTGGCTTGGGTTTCACGCGTGATTTTTCTCAATAAGGCATCCTCATCGGTCGTGTGTGCTTCACAGTAGGCCAGCAGGGCCGGATCGATAAATTCCATGGTTAATTAGGGGTGTAGGTCAAAACAGTCAGCTGGTCTTGGTCGAAAATCTCCATGGCCACGTCTTGGATTTGCTCGGCTGTAGTGGATCGGATTTGCTCGAAAATCTTATCCAAAGGGTCAATTCGCCCGTGGTCGATGAGGCTTTTACCAAATACCAACATGAGTGCTGCGTAATTTTCTTCCGCCATAGCCATTTGCCCGATGGCTTGCTCTTTGGCCATGTGAAGCTGTAGTGTTCCGAGTTTTTTGGTCCGCAGTTTTTCCATTTCTCGGTGTACGATAGCTTGGGATTTTTTCAGGGTTTTTTCCTCCGTACCAAAATTAACTCCAAAAAAACCGGTATCTGAAAACGCCTGATAAGTGGACTCGATGCTGTACACATACCCGTAATTTTCCCGCAGGGAAAGATTCAGCCGACTGTTCATACTCGGTCCTCCGAGGATGTTATTGAGCAGGTAAAGCTTGTATCGGTTAGGGTCAAATTGAGAATAGGCCGGTCGTCCCATCGCGCAAAGTGACTGAGAAACGTCCCGCTTGACGGTTTTGATTTGCGGTTTGTAGGTGTGAAAACCGTTTCTGACGTAGAGGGTTCGTTTGGATTGGATTTCACTAAGCGGACCTTCAATGGCTTTGAGGGCTTTTTCAAAGGAAATATTCCCGGCTATGGAAAAAACCACCTTTGAAGTATCCAAGTGGGTAGAAATGAAGTCAAAGAAATCCTGCTGCGTAAATCTGGAAACTGTCTCCTCCGTACCCAGAATATTTCTTCCCAGAGCATGATTGGCAAAAACCAAAGCATCCAAGTCGTCCTGAATCGAGTCATCCGGAGAATCCCTATACATGGCCATTTCCTCCAGAATCACCTGCCGCTCTTTTTCGATTTGCTTTTCAGGAAAGGTAGAATTGAAGGTGATGTCAAAAAGCAATTCTGCGGCCTTAGGATAATGATCTTTGAGTACCGAGGCGTAAAAGCAAACTTTCTCTTTGGTGGTATAGGCATTGAGCTCACCTCCAAGCGACTCGAGTCGGTTGATGATGTGAAAAGTTTTCCGTTTGTGGGTGCCCTTGAACGCCATGTGCTCCCAAAAATGGGCTAGTCCTTCTTGGTCAGAGTCCTCGTCACGGCTTCCGATGTTGAGTATAAATCCACAATGAACTAAGCGTGTATGGGTGATCTCCTGATGAACAATTCGGATTCCGTTTGCCAGTTCTTTGAGTTGATACATGCGAGGTAGTTTGAAATGGAAAGTAAGGAAAAATTCCGTTTTTTATCTTCTTGAGAATAGGCTTAAGTTTGTGTTGTGGCCATTTTCTCAGATCTAGCTAACAGCCTGAGAAGTGAATTAGTTTGGTCTGACAAAATTATGACTTTGAGCACCGGCGCAAAAGCTTCCCTGATTATTTCGGTTTACAAAAATACCCGTTTTCTCAAAGCGGTCTTGGATTCTGTGGCTCAGCAGATTTGGCGGGAATTTGAGGTGATTATCTCTGAGGATGGAGAAAGCGAGGAAATGAGGCAGTTTTTAGATTCAAACTCATTTGATTTTTCGATCACTCATCTGACCCAAGAAGATGTCGGCTGGCGCAAAAATCAAGCACTGAATCGGGCCATTTTGGCGGCCAAAGCGGATTGGTTGGTCTTTATTGATGGGGATTGTGTGCTTCATCCGCGATTCATGGAGTTTCATTGGAAGCTAAGCGGAGAAAATATGATTCTGGCAGGAAAGCGGATTAAACTTGACGAGGAAACCTCTCAGCTTCTGCTCAAGGGGCAGGTGAAATTGGAGGAAATGAATGCATTAATTCGCAAACGGTCCGGAGCCATAAAGAAAAACGGAGGAGGATTTGTCGAAGAGGGAATCTTTATCGATCCTAAAGGACTTTTAGGTTTTATTCCCAAACTTCGGAAAATGAGGCATCTCAAAGGTTGTAATATGTCTTTTCACCGAGATGCGATTTTGGCGATTAATGGCTTCGATGAAGATTATATCAAACCAGCTGTGGGTGAGGATGCAGATTTGCTGTGGCGGTTTCAGGGTTTGGGCTATGAGTTGAAATCTCTTCGAAATCTGGCCGTTCAGTATCACCTCTATCACAAAGAAAGCTGGACCGATCAGGAGGAAAATCTCGCCATCATGCGCAAAAATCAAGCTGAGCGCCGATTTGTCTGTAAAAATGGAATCAAAAAAATGTAACCATACCATGAAATATCAACCACTTCCCAAGGAATTATATATCCGTAATCGAGCTAAACTTGCCGCCAAATTGGCAAAGAACTCAGTGGCTATTTTCAATGCCAATGACATCCTGCCGACGAATGCGGACGGGACGATGAAGTTTCGCCAAAACAACGACCTCTTTTACCTCAGCGGAATCGATCAGGAGGAGACCATTTTGTTGATCGCGCCGGATTGTCCGAATCCTGCCTGGAGAGAAGTGCTTTTCCTCAGAGAAACCAACGAGCACATTGCCGTGTGGGAAGGCCACAAATACACCAAGGAAGAAGCAAAGGCAGCCTCAGGAATTGAAAATATCCAGTGGCTTTCGGCTTTTGAAAATATCTTCAGCTGGGTGGCCAATCTTTCAGAAAAGATCTACTTGAATACCAATGAGCACTTAAGAGCTGGCGTGGTAGTCGAAACTCGCGATGCCCGTTTTATCAAAAGCTGCAAAGAGCGCTATCCGCTTCACAGCTACGAGCGTGTAGCACCGATCATGCATGAACTGCGAGGCGTGAAAGAGCAGGAAGAAATTGATCAAATGCAGATCGCCTGCGATATTACCGAAAAGGGCTTCCGAAGAATCCTTTCCTTCGTGAAACCCGGAGTGACCGAGTACGAAATCGAAGCGGAGTTTATTCATGAGTTTATCCGTAACCGAAGCAAAGGTTTCGCTTATGAGCCGATTATTGCTTCTGGTGCTTCAGCCTGTGTGCTTCACTACATTGAAAATAACAAAGCCTGTAACGATGGGGAATTACTTCTGCTTGACGTAGGAGCAGAATACGGCAATTACAATGCAGACATGACCCGGACCATTCCGGTGAATGGAAGATTTACGGCTAGACAGCGTGCGGTTTATGATGCTGTTTTACGGGTGAAAAATGAAGCCTCGGCGATCCTCAGACCGGGAGTGAACATTCAGGATTACCACAAAGAAGTGGGCTTGATCATGCAATCGGAGCTTGTAGGTCTTGGATTGATCGACCAAACTGATATCAAAAATCAGGATCCAAATTGGCCTGCTTATAAAAAATACTTCATGCACGGTACCTCCCACCATTTGGGATTGGATGTGCATGATGTGGGCACCATGCACTACCCGATTACTACGGGCATGGTCTTTACCGTGGAACCGGGGATTTACATTCCTGCTGAGGGATTCGGAGTTCGATTGGAAAACAATATTGTGGTTCAGGAAAACGGTTATTTCGACCTAATGCGGAATATTCCGATCGAGGCGGAGGAGATTGAGAGTTTGATGAATAGTTAACTCTGATTTGCCTAACTCAACTTTTCCAAAGTTTCAAACTTTGGAAAAGTACCTGACCTATAAAAACAAAAAACCCTCTCAGATCGCTCCGAGAGGGTTTTTTATGATTAGAGAATCGGAAAATTACCCGATAGAAATTCTCTTGAATGCGTTTACAGTCAAGCCTTTGCTTACGTTGTTCAGGTATTGTGCGATAGACAGGGAGTTGTCTTTCACAAACTGCTGGCTCAGCAAGGTGCTTTCTTTGTAGAACTTCTGAAGCTTACCCATCGCGATTTTTTCAAGCATTTCTTCAGGCTTACCTTCCGCTCTGGCTTGCTCCTTACCGATTTCGATTTCACGCTCGATCATAGAAGCATCTACACCGTCTTTGTCGACAGCTACAGGATTCATCGCTGCAATTTGCATCGCTACGTCTTTACCAGCTTCTTCTACGTCAGCACCGGAGGTGTTTACCATTCCTACCAATACACCCAATTTACCATTGGAGTGGATGTAGGTAACCACTTTCTCAGCGTTGATGACTTCGTAGTGAGAGATTTCGATTTTCTCACCGATTTTACCGGTCATTTCGATGATTTTCTCAGCTACAGTGATGCTGTCGAAAGGCAATGCAAGGATTTGCTCGGTAGCAGTACATCCGTTGTTCACCGCCAAATCGATCAAGGTATTTGCGAACGCACCGAACTCTTCGTTTTTAGCCACGAAGTCAGTCTCGCAAGTCAACGAAAGAAGGATGCCTTTAGCTCCGCCATCCGCTACGCGGGTTACTACCACGCCTTCTTTGGTTTCGCGGTCAGCTCTGGAAGCAGATACTTTTTGACCTTTTTTTCTGAGGATGTCCACTGCTTTTTCGAAGTCGCCTTCAGCTTCTGTCAAAGCCTTTTTGCAGTCCATCATACCGGCACCGGTCATTTGTCTCAGTTTGTTTACGTCTTGTGCAGTAATTGCCATGGTGTGATCAGTTTATTTATCAACAGTTTATAGAATTCATTTTGGTATGTCGGAGGCCAAAATTAGGAGTAAAAAAGTCCTCTCAACGTGATGTTTTTGTTAACCGAACCTTTTAAGCTCAAGTCAGGCAAAAACAAAAAATTGAACATCGACCTAAGCCAGATGTTCAATTTTTGTGTATTCAAATCGATTGTGGATTATTCTTGTGTTTCAGCGTCCACAGCTCTTTTTGCTTCTTCCTCTTCAGAAAGTTTAGCATCGTCCTTGTCTCTCTTACGCTCAGAAAGACCTTCTTCGATAGCTGCGCCAAATGCTTTTACCAAAAGAGACACTGACTTGAATGCGTCATCGTTTGCTGGGATTGGGAAATCCACCTCATTTGGGTTAGAGTTGGTATCTACCAAAGCAAACACTGGAATGCCCAATTTCTGAGCTTCTGCGATCGCGATGTGTTCTCTTTTGATGTCCACTACGAAAAGAGCTGCTGGAAGTCTGCTCAAGTCGGCAATACCGCCCAATACACTTTCCATTTTATCTTTCTGACGGCTTACCATCAGACGCTCTTTCTTAGCCAGATTTTTGTAAGATTCCTCTTTCATCAGTTTTTCAAGACCTGACATTTTCTTGAGGGACTTACGAATCGTAGCGAAGTTGGTCAACATACCACCTAACCATCTTTCGGTTACGTAAGGCATATTTAGACGCTGAGCTTCTGCAGCTACTAGATCTTTGGCTTGTTTTTTCGTAGCGACAAACATTACTTTTTTGCCGGAACGTACGATTTGCTTGATTGCGTTGGATGCTTCGTCGAGGCAAGCAAGCGTTTTGTTGAGGTCGATAATGTGGATACCGTTCTTCTCCATAAAGATATATGGAGCCATTCTTGGATCCCACTTTCTCGTCAAGTGTCCGAAGTGAACACCAGCATCCAGTAAGTCTTTGTATTCGATTTTTGACATGAATGAAATTGTTTTCTATTGAATGAAGATCGTTCCGATTAACGCTTAGAGAACTGGAATCTTCTTCTTGCTTTTCTACGTCCTGGTTTCTTACGCTCGACCATTCTAGGATCACGGGTAAGGAAACCTTCTTTCTTCAAAGGACCTCTGTGTTCAGCATCAAATTCGCATAGCGCTCTAGAGATCGCCATACGTGCTGCCTCAGCTTGTCCTTTGATACCACCACCGTCTACATTGATGTTGACATCGTAATTTCCCTCTACTCCTACTAGAGTAAGTGGCTGCTTCACGACAATCTGATGTAGATCAAATGGGAAGTACACTTCAATTGCCTTGTTGTTTACGGTGATTTTACCATTTCCCGGTGTCATGTAGATACGGGCTACGGAGGTTTTTCTTCTACCGATTTTGTTGATCATTTCCATGATTTAGCTATTAAAGGGTGATGGCTTTTGGCTGCTGTGCGGCGTGTGGATGCTCAGATCCTTCATACACGTACAGGTTGCCGTATAACTTGCTTCCCAATCTGTTTTTAGGCAACATGCCTCTTACAGCCTTCTCTACCAAAATTGCCGAAGACTTTTGCTTCAATAATTTAGGTGTTGAGATTCGCTGTCCACCTGGGTAACCGGTGTGGCGCACATATACTTTTGCGTCCCACTTGTCACCTGTCAATCTTACCTTGTCAGCGTTGATTACGATCACATTGTCGCCGCAATCTACGTTAGGAGTGAAGCTAGGCTTCGTCTTTCCTCTCAGGATTTTCGCAACCTCACTCGCCAAGCGTCCAAGAATAGCAGACTGGGCATCCACAATCACCCATTGCTTTTCTACGGTGGAGCTGTTGGCTGAGATGGTCTTATAGCTCAGAGTATCCACTTTGTAACTGTTTAATTTTTAGCTTATTAATTAATTATCGACCCCAAAAAGGGACACAAAGATAGAAGCATTTATTTTTCTATGCAAACTATTTGCAATCCTAAGCGCTAATTTTCACCTGCTTAGGAAAAATGACCAATGAAGATTTGGTTTTCACTGCCTTTATTTTCGTTTTTCAGGCGTTTTTTTCCAACTGTTGGACCAAAACCTGAAAATCTTTTGGATAGGGAGCATTTACCTGAATTGCCTTGCCATCCAATCCTTCAAACTGAATCGAGTAAGCATGCAAAGACACGCGCTGCATGATGGGAAGTTCCTCTGTGTCTTTTTTCAGATTGAAGCGTCGCTTCAATGCAGACAGATAGAGCGGATTGCCACCATATAAGGTGTCCCCACAGATAGGGGCTTTAAGGTATGCCAGATGAACCCGAATCTGATGCAAGCGACCAGTGATGGGTTTGCATTCGACAAGGGTGTGCGCATAGTAAGTCTTCAAGGTGTTGAAGATGGTCTGCGCAGGCTTGCCCTCTTTGCTTACTTTGGCGATTCCTTTGTTGTTGGCCAAAAGATTACGATCCACCAGCTCATCGCTGAATTCCTTAATCCCTTCGACTACGGCGTGATAGACTTTCTCTACCTGTCTGTTTTCAAACTGGATAGCCAAGTGCCTGTAGGCTTCCGGATGCTTGGCAATCACCAGACATCCCGAGGTTTCCTTGTCCAATCGGTGACACAGCTGGGCATCTGCTGTGTGTGCCTTGGCAAGGTCGAGGATGTTCTGCGCCTCATGCCTATCGTCTAAGCTCGAGAGGTAAGGCGGCTTGTTGATTACCAGGTAATCCGCGTTTTCAAACAGAATCAGGTTCTGAAAATCAATTTTCTTCATGGAATTCCTGCCTCTTCTAAAGAGGCTGCAAAGGTAGGGATTTGGCCGCTCTGAAAAAAATAGAAATCAAAGATCTGTTTTTTGGCCTAGCTTGCCTGTTGCATTGAGGATTATCACTTTTCTTTGCAGTCAAATGAGCTCAATTCCTGTAGATTCCCAATCTTTTTCACCAATCCCTGATTTGCGTAGGGTCAATGTCACCCGCTACGTCATGCCGCTGCGCGAAGGGGGCTCACTTCCAGCCTTGGCCGATGCAGATGATGGATTTAGCTATGTGCTAAAATTCAAGGGAGCGGGCCAGCGTGAAAAAGCATTGATCGCAGAGTTGATTGGAGGGGAATTGGCCAGATTTCTCGGATTTAAAGTGCCGGAATTGGTTTTTGCGTATTTAGATGAAGCTTTTGGCCGGTCTGAGGGGGATGAGGAAATCCAGGATTTGCTCAAAGGAAGCCAAGGCCTCAATCTTGGTCTTCACTTTTTATCTAAAGCCTTGACTTTCGATCCGGGCGCTACGATAGTTGATGAATGGACTGCATCAAAGCTGGTGTGGTTTGATGCTTGGATTACGAATGTGGACCGGACTTTTCGAAATACCAATCTGCTGGTTTGGAATCGGGAGCTTTGGCTGATCGATCATGGGGCATCTTTGGTTTTTCACCATGCTTGGGAAAATTACCAGCGACAGATTTCATCACCTTTTCCTATGATTGCCAATCATGTCTTGTTGCCTTTTGCAACCAAATTGGAAGAAGCAGACCATGAGCTAAAAACCAAATTAACCGAGGGGGTGATCAGGCAGGTGGTTGACTTGGTGCCGGATGAGTGGATTTTGGCGAGTAGAGATACGGATACTGCCGAGGAAGCGAGGGCAGTATATGTGGACTTCCTATGGAGTCGTTTGGAACAGTCTTTTCACTTTGTAAACGGAGCCATCGATGCCAGAAAAGCACTTATTTGAATATGCCCTCATCCGCGTGGTGCCAAGAGTAGAGCGGGAGGAGTTTGTCAATGTAGGCGTAGTGGTCTGCTGCAAGCGACTGGATTTACTTTTGTGCCAGATAGATTTGTCGAAAGAGAAAGTGTTGGCATTGGATCCTGAGGCTGACTTGGAAGTGATCGAGGGGTATTTGGCTTCTTTTGAAAAAATCTGCCGTGGTGAGCGAGGAACAAATCCGATTGCCTTGCAGGATGCAGCTTCCCGGTTTCGATGGTTGACGGCCAACAGAAGCTCCATGCTCCAGACTTCGCGTCCTCATGGGGGACTTTCGGAGGACCTCCAGGTGACCTTGAAATGTCTATTTGAAAACTATGTCGCCTGAGTTGTCTGAGTTTCCTTCTCAACAGTTTTCTTTTCCTTTTCCAGGGGTAAAGAAAAGCTAAAAACAGATCCCTTTCCGAGTGTGGAAGCGACATTGATTTTGCTTTTGTGCCCTTCCAGAATATGCTTGGCGATGGCGAGTCCAAGACCGGTTCCACCTTCTTTTTTGGAGCGGCTCTTTTCTACGCGATAGAATCGCTCAAATATCCGCTTCAGGTCTTCCGGAGGGATTCCCGGTCCATTGTCTTTGATCTCGACCAGCAGAGAGTTTTTCTGTCCTTTGAGATTCACTTTGACTTCACCGCCCTCATTATTGTACTTCACCGCGTTGAAGATCAGATTTTGGCAGACGCGATATATTTTTTCCTTGTCGGCCAGGGTTCGATAATTTTTCCCGGCCTCAAACTCCAGCTGAATGCTGACATTGCGTTTGGATGCTTTGTGCTCGAGTTGCTCGATCACTTCGCTGACTAAGTCCTTGAGATCAAATTCGCTGAAGGTAAATTTGATCACTCCACTTTCCATCTGATTGAGCGTGAGTAAATCTTGGACCAGAACATCCAGGGAGTCTAGGCTTTTGGCGGCTCGCTTGAGAAATTTCATCCGAACCTGCTTGTCATCGATCGCGCCATCCAAAAGTGTGTGGATGTATCCCTGCGTGGCGAAAATGGGAGTTTTGAGCTCGTGGGAAATATCGGCGATAAACTCCCTTCGGAACTCTGCATTTTTCTGAAGCGTCTCGATCTCCCGTTGCCGTGCCAGCGCATAGTTATTGATCACGGAGTTGATTTTGCCCAAGGGAGAAAGCGAGGACCTTAACGAACCAGTCTTTGCATTGACTTCACTGAGGTCTTTTTTTTGGATTTTCTCAAGCAGAAGGTAAATATTGCTGATCTCCCGAAACACCAAAAACTCCAAGGTAAAATTGATCAGCAGGTAGGAAATCGAAAAGGAGAGGCCTCCAGCTAACAAGAGAATGGTAAGAGTGGATTCTCTAAGGAGAGACAAAAAAGCAACCACCAGGGCGGAAATAGCCAAGCCCAAAATCAGTGAAATTCCCCTAGAGGTAGTCAGCATCCTAGTTTATCCTTGCTCAAATTTATAGCCCACACCTTTGACAGTAGTGATGTATTCTTCGCCGATTTTTTCCCGCACTTTTCGGATATGTACATCGACCGTACGGGCGAGCACAAAAACATCCGTGCCCCAGATATTCTGAAGCAGCTCGTCACGACTGAAGACCATATTCGGGTTTTTTGCCAAGAAATACAGCAATTCGAATTCTTTTTTTGGCAAAATGATCGTTTTTCCTGCTTTGGTGATCGTGTAGCTTCCACGGTCGATGACCAGGTCACGGATTTTGATGACCGCTTGGTCCAGCTCTTTTTTGGTTTCCCTGCGGAAAAGCGCCGCGATTCTACTCATCAATGCCCGGGGTTTGATCGGCTTGGTGATATAATCGTCCGCTCCCACATCAAATGCCGCGACTTCGGAATATTCTTCCATGCGGGCAGTAAGGAAAATGATATAGGTGCCTTTCAGTTCGGGGATTTGTCGGATTTGAAGGCAAGTTTCCACACCATCTTGATTGGGCATCATGATGTCGAGTAGAATCACGTCCGGTTGAAACTTGGTGGCTGTCTTGACGGCTTTGATACCGTCTTCGGCAGTTGCTACTTCGTAGCCCTCCTTTTGTAAGTTGTATTTGAGAATTTCTACAATGTCCGGTTCGTCGTCCACGACTAGGACTTTGATTTTTTGCTTCTCGCTCATGAAGGGATTTCTTAATAGTCCGGTTAAAATTAAGGAATATTTATAGACCAAAACCAAACAAAAATTGGCGAGGTTTCATTTTTGGACTTCTTGATCTTTAAAAAATTTGCCTGTGTTACCAAGTTGTTACCAAGATGTAAAGCTTTGGTTAATTAGTTGTTTTTCAGTCCTTTTGCTGAGGCGATGTCAATATTGAGTGAGCCCACAAAGAGATTGGCCTTGATTTTCACAGGGATTTTGTTTTGGTCTTTGGTAACCCATACTTTGACGGGATATTCACCTCGGAAGAGTTTGTTTTTGGGCATTCGGGGAGAAAAAATGTAGGTTTCTTTTTTGCCGAGACTCGTCTCGATCTGCGCTGTACCCTCGTATATTAAGTTTAGGTTATAAATTTCCTTATCAAAAAATCCGGTGATCAGGATTTCCTGTCCTTTTCTAAGATTATTGAGATTCATGGTACGCAGTAAATAAAAACCGCTGACCAAATCCTGAACCTGTCCGGGAAGTGTGAACTCTTTGACCTCTTTGAGGGCTCTGTTTTCGCGGTCGTAAAGTTCCATTTTGGCCTTTTTATTCACTTGATCAAAATAGACCTTCTCGTGCTTGCGATACTTGCCCTCTTCGATATGCCGATAGGACATGGACGGCAATAGTGATCCGGTATCAAGATGTGTACCCCAGTTATCATTTACTCTTCCAAAGATCGTCGCGGCACCTTTGGTCTGCCCATAAGCATCGATTTTATAATATACCTTTTCACCTTCCCTAAGTGGGGTCGGAGCTACCTGCATTTTGGCTTCGGCGAGGTTAAACCACCCATAAGAAACCTCAAAATTTAACTCCTCGCCAAAGGTAAACGCCGTATTTCTTGCAGGCGCTTGGGCCCAAGCCAAGGATATCGACAGGTAAAGGAAGAGGAGTAGGTTAATGGATGATTTCATGGATAGTCTGACAATACGTGGCAAAAACTTTTCAAGTTTTGTTCCAAATCAAAAAAAATACGGATTCATGGGATTAAAAGTACAAATTTGGGTTACCAAAGCAATAAAGAAATCGGTCTTGATTATCCCTATGACTTTGGTTAAATTCAAACTTAATTTTCCATTTTATAATTTCCCCCATGAGTAACGCAGAAAAACTAAAGGCTTTGCAGCTGACTATAGACAAGCTGGAGAAAACTTACGGCAAAGGTACCGTGATGAAGCTGAGCGACAACAAGGTACAGGATGTTCCGGCGATTTCTACAGGATCGTTGGGTTTAGATATGGCTTTGGGTGTGGGAGGAATTCCCCGTGGTCGGGTGATCGAAATCTACGGTCCGGAGTCCTCAGGTAAAACTACCCTCACCATGCACTGCATCGCAGAGGCACAAAAGGCCGGTGGCTTGGCGGCTTTTATCGATGCTGAGCATGCTTTTGATAAAAATTATGCGGAAAAACTCGGTATCGATACCGAAAACCTACTCATCTCCCAGCCTGACAATGGAGAACAAGCACTCGAAATCGCCGAGCATTTGATCCGATCAGGAGCCATTGACATCATTGTCATCGACTCGGTGGCTGCATTGGTGCCCAAGGGAGAACTCGAAGGAGAAATGGGCGAAAGCAAAATGGGACTTCAGGCCCGATTGATGTCTCAGGCACTTCGAAAACTTACCGGAGCCATCAACAAGACCGGTTGTTCCTGTATTTTCATCAATCAGCTACGCGAAAAAATAGGAGTCATGTTTGGCAATCCAGAGACGACTACAGGCGGTAATGCACTGAAATTCTATGCATCTGTACGACTCGATATCCGGAGAGTAGGGCAGATTAAAGAAGGTGCTGATAATATTCTCGGTAACCGTACCCGGGTCAAGGTGGTGAAAAACAAAGTAGCGCCACCATTCAAGGTAGTCGAGTTTGACATTATGTATGGTCAAGGAATCTCTAAAGTCGGCGAAATCATCGATCTCGGTGTAGAGCTCGAAATCATCAAAAAGGCAGGTTCTTGGTTTTCCTACAATGGGGAGAAGCTCGGTCAAGGACGCGATTCAGTCAAAAATCTACTTTTGGACAACCCAGAACTCATGGAAGAACTTGAAGGCAAAATCAAAGCTGCTTCAGGCTTGCTTCCTACCGAACCAACCGTAGGTTTGGAAGATTGAGTGGGAGTAACCAGATCAAACCAAAAAAGGAGGCCAACCGGCCTCCTTTTTTATTTGTGTTTTGAATGTTAAGCAGTTCGGATTGCTTCCACAGGATCCATTCGTGCAGCCAAAGTTGCCGGAACGATACCGGCTACCACTCCGATGATGGAGGATACTCCCAACCCCAGCAGGATATTGCTGAAGGATAAAATCAAGTCTAAACTTCCAAACTGAATCAGGCTCAACAGATAAACCAAAATTATTCCTGTTCCCCCGCCAATCAGACTCAGGCACACCGCCTCAAACAAAAATTGGAATAAGATGAAGTAATTCTTTGCTCCGAGAGACTTTTGAATTCCAATAATATTGGTTCGCTCCCGGACCGAGACAAACATAATATTGGCGATCCCAAATCCACCAACCAAAATTGAAAATCCACCAATCACCCAACCGGCAACTGAGATCACATCAAATACCGACCCGATCGCATTTTGGATAAATTCGGTCTTATTCAAGGCAAAGTTGTTTTCTTGAGTTGGTTTGAGTCCTCTTTTGGCGCGCATCAGCCCGGTCATCTCATTTTCCAAAGCCACCAATCCCACATCGGTATCTTTACCTTTGGCCGCGATGGTGGGTTCTAGACCTCTCCTGCCTGTGTAGTACATTTTCGAAAATGCACCATAGGGGATCAAGCAAGCGTCATCTTTGGAAGGTAAATCCAAGAATCCCTCGCCCTCTTCTTCGAAAATCCCAATAATGATAAATTTCATCCCTCTAATTTTGACCTCCTTTCCGATCGGAGTCTGATTGGGATAGAGGACGTTGGCAACTCTTCTGCCCACAATCGCCAAATTCCTTGAAGCATTGATCTCTGCCTCGGTAAAATAGCGGCCTTCTTCGAGTGCCACTTCATAGACGTTTTGATACGTATAGGCTACTCCGGTGAGAGCCATTCCCTCAAATGCATTGGATCCAGCCTGAACTGTAGCTGTAGCTGACGCGGAAATAGTCACTCCTTCAGCATTTTTCAGACGCTCTTCGAGAAATTTGTATTCTGCGAAAGTCCCCGGAGGACGCTGGAAATATTTCCACCAAGGGTAATCTTGCGGCCCCGAGGCAAAAGGAAACCGATCTACCCGCATCACATTAGTACCCAGAAATGCAAAAGAGGATTTTATTTTTCCCTCCAGCGAATCCACCAAGGTGAAAACTGCAATAATCGCAAAAATCCCTACTGTCACGCCCAGAAGGGATAAAATCGTCCGTGTCAGATTAGAACTGAGGGCGGTCAATGCAAACCTGAAACTCTCCCAAGTCAATTGGAAAAACATCATATCAGTAATAGTTGGTTAAAACAATTTGTCAAGTTAGCTGAAATTGGGCATTATTGTTATTAACTTTGCACTTTTTAAAGCAAATCACAGAGTTACAAAAAAAGAGAGACTCATCAACCTCCTATATGAAGTTATCAGATTTCAAATTTGACGTCCCAAAGAAATTAATCGCCCTCTATCCTACAGACAATCGTGATGAATCACGACTGATGGTAGTGCACCGTAAAACCGGTGAAATCGAGCACAAGTCATTCAAAGATATTTTGGATTACTTCGGCGAAGGGGATGTGTTTGTTACCAACGATACCAAAGTATTCCCTGCCAGATTGTATGGGAACAAAGAGAAAACAGGAGCTAAAATTGAAGTCTTTCTTTTGAGAGAACTCAATCCTGACCTCAAACTATGGGATGTGCTCGTGGATCCAGCCCGTAAAATCCGTGTGGGCAATAAGCTCTACTTCGGGGATAGTGATCTCGTAGCAGAAGTGATCGATAACACCACCTCCCGAGGTAGGACGATCCGTTTCCTGTTTGACGGAACTCCTGAGGAATTTGAAAAAACGATTGATTCCCTTGGCGAAACTCCTCTCCTGAAAGATATCATCGAGCGAAATGTAGAGCCAGAAGATCGTGATCGCTATCAGACGGTTTTTGCAAAAAATGTGGGAGCCGTCGCTGCACCGACTGCAGGACTTCACTTTACCCCTCAACTGCTGAAAAGATTGGAGTTGAAAGGCGTAGAAGTAACACCGATTACGCTTCATGTGGGTTTGGGTACGTTCCGTCAGGTAGATGTGGAAGATTTGACCAAACACAAAATGGATTCAGAGAATTATAACATTCCTGAGAAAACCGTTTCCCTCGTCAATGAAGCCTTGGACAATAAAAAGAAGGTTGTAGCGGTAGGAACCACTTCGCTCAAGACTATCGAATCTTCTGTAACCGCAGGAGGAAGACTTAAGGCCAGCAGCGGCTGGACGGATAAGTTTATCATTCCTCCTTATGAATTTAAAATTGCCAACGCACTGATCACTAATTTCCACTTGCCTGAGTCCACGCTCCTGATGACTGCATCCGCATTTGGTGGATATGATTTGATCATGAAAGCATACAAGGAAGCAATAAAGGAGAAATACAGGTTTTTCTCCTACGGGGATGCCATGTTGATCCTCTAAAAATATAAAAAGCTCCGAAAGGGGCTTTTTTCATTTTGAGCCCGGAGGGATTTTAGTTGCATCGTTTTTGGGGAGCGTTACCTTTGTGTCAAAACGAATGCTATGAATAAGGTCGCAATTCTAGTAGCCGGGGGCAAAGGCACCCGAATGGGGGCGGGGACTCCCAAGCAATTTTTGGAACTGAACGGTCGGCCGATTTTGATGCTCACACTGGAAGTTTTTTACTCCATAGATTCCCGGATTGAGCTCATTGTGGTCTTGCCTGAGGATCAGCTTTCCTATTGGGACAAGGTCGTGAATGAGTCGGGTTTTAGGATCCCCCATCGACGTGTCATCGGTGGAGCCAGTCGGTTTCAGTCGGTCAAGAATGGTTTGCAGGCAGTTTCATTTTCCGAGGGTGTAGTGGCGATTCATGACGGGGTAAGACCTTTTGTCGCTCCGGAAGTCGTTAAAGCAAGCTTTGAAATGGCAGAGCAAACAGGAAGTGCCATTCCGGTGATGGGACTGAAGGATTCCATCCGACAGGTTTTCCCTCAAGGAAAAAGTGAATTTAGAGATCGGCAACAGTATCGGCTGGTTCAGACTCCGCAGACCTTCCAGCTGAGCAAAATCCGCCAGGCTTTTCTTACTCCCGAATCCGACCAATTTACCGACGATGCCACCGTCTATGAATACCAAGGATGGGAAGTGACTCTGATCGAAGGGAATCCTGAAAATATCAAAATCACCACCCCGGAGGATTTGGACTACGCTGCCTATTTGTTAAGCAAGAAGGGTAGTCGGTAAAAATCTCAGTACATTTTCACCGACCGAATAGTGGAGTTTACCGACTTTTCCATTGCGTAAACCTATTCCATATTGGGTAGGCAATAGGGTCGAGGTACTTTTGGTCATCAACTTTATTCCACTTCTTTATGAAACCTTACAAAACAAAAAACAATGACGGAAGCATCGCCTTTGGATTTATAATCTTGGGAATTGGTGTGATTCTTCTGCTTCGCAAAATGGGCTTTTTCATCCCGGGATGGGTACTTTCATGGCCTATGATTCTGATTGTGATCGGTACCTTTTCTCTGGTCAAACATGAGTTTAGGAGTTTCTTTGGCGCAGTGATGCTCTTTTTGGGTACCTATTTTTTACTTCGGAATGAGTTCGGCTTTGACTTTGGTCTCGGCCAATACGTTTGGCCAATAGGTTTGATTGTGCTGGGTCTTTATCTGATTTTTCAAAAAAGAAGAGAAAATCAAGTACTCGATGATATCCGCAAAAGCTGGGAATCCAAAAACAAGTCCGGATTTTCCTCCTCTTACCAAAAAACTGAGGACGCCAAGATTGTGGATGAGAGCAGCAGTCAATCTCAATCCGGCACAGGTACTGGAGAAGGATTTACCCGGACTACCGGAACCTCCTTTGCCGATCGATTGAATATCGATGCCATCTTTAGCGGTGTCAATCGCCGACTGATGAGCAAAAACTTCCAAGGTGGTAAAATCACAGCGGCCTTTGGTGGTGCAGATATCGATTTGACCCAGTCAGATTTTGAAGGGGTAGTGACTGTTCAGGTTGATATTATTTTTGGCGGAGTCAAATTGCTGGTACCGCCACATTGGGATATCCGTACCGAAGTGAGCAATATTGCCGCAGGGATCGAGGACAAACGCTTCTTCAGAGACGGAGGAGTGGATCCTGGTAAAGTGGTCATTTTAAAAGGTACTATTCTATTCGGAGGTTTGGAAATCAAATCCTTTTGAGCAAATTAAACCAACTATCTAACCACCACTAATTTGTTTTTCCAAGCTTTTTCTAACCCTACCATTGGAAAATGGATCATCCCCGGAGCCGGATTCGTTTGGTTCTTGGGATGTTTCTTTTTACTCAGGTATTATGGAGTGGCAGAAGAAATTCCCGAAGTGGATGCTTTGGTCTTTTCGGTGGTATTTATGGGGAGCGTGTGGGTGTTGGATCGCTTATTTACTTTTTTTTCGCCCAAAGGGAAAAACATCTGGTTGGTTTTTGCGCTTCCGATCGTCCTGACGCTGATAGCGGTTTACAGCCATTATTTCCTGCTGAAGTGGTGGTTTTCTGAGGAATTAGAATATCTGGTTTTTTTGGAAAAAGGACTTCCTCTTCGACTCAGCGTATTTTCTTTGACTCAATTAATGGTTTCATTGATGGCCTTGATTTTGTCCAGATTGGAAAGGCAGGATCAACTCAATAAACGGGAGGTCCAGATGACTCAGCTGTCCAAAGATGCTGAACTCGCCCAGCTTCGCCAGCAGCTTCAGCCCCATTTCCTGTTCAATAGTCTCAACTCCATCAATGCACTAGTCATCACCCAGCCCAAGAAGGCACGGGAAATGATCCTTCTGCTTTCAGACTTTCTCCGGGGCACCATCCGAAAAGATACCCAAAGCTGGGTATCGCTGGCCGATGAGCTGAATTACCTGAAAATGTATCTGGACATCGAGCGGGTAAGGTTTGGACATCGGCTAGAAGTGGAGTTTGAACTGGAAGAAAACTGTCTGACCCAAAAAATCCCCCAACTGCTCATACAGCCTCTTTTGGAAAATGCGATTAAGCATGGCCTCTATGGAGTTACCGGAGAAGTGAAGATCCAATTTCAGGCTAAGAAAGCAGATAATTACCTCGTGGTCAGCGTTCGAAATCCTTTCGAGCCAAACAGCAGTTCAGCAGAAGGAACAGGATTTGGTCTAAGCTCGGTCGAGCGCCGCCTTTATCTGTTGTTTGGGCGGACTGACTTATTGGTTAAAAAAGAAGAATCAGACACCTTCTCCGTCACTTTAAAGATTCCTCAATTCCTATGATCAAGACCTTAATCATTGATGATGAGCCGCTAGCGGCTGGACTCGTGCAGGAATACCTGATGGACTTTCCGCAGTTTGAGATATTGGAAGTGTGTCAGGATGGCTTTCAGGGATTGAAGGCTATTCAGCAGCATCAGCCTGACTTGATTTTCCTCGATGTTCAGATGCCCAAGATCACCGGATTCGAACTTTTGGAACTGTTGGACGAGCCACCTGCGGTGATTTTCACCACCGCGTTTGATCAATATGCATTGAAAGCCTTCGATGCCAAAGCGATGGATTACTTGCTCAAACCTTTTTCACCCGATCGGTTTGCTCAGGCAGTCGGTCGGTTTTTGGAGGTTTTCGGACAGAAAAAAACCTTGGATGAGGAAAAAGATTCCGAGCTTCATCTTTTGGCCGAAAAGAGCAATCGGCTGGTGGTCAGGGTGAAAAATGACATCAAAATCATTCCGGTCGCTGAGGTGAGCTATTTCGAGGCGGAGGACGATTACATCGCGATCCATACCCAGGAGGGAAAGTTTCTCAAAAAAATGACCATGAAACACCTCGAAGAAAGTCTGGATCCGGGAAAGTTTGCGCGGGTGCACCGATCTTTTATGATCAATCTACAAGCTATTACAGGCATCGAGCCTTACGAGCGTGATACCTATCTGGTGAAGCTCAGGCAAGGGCAAAAAATTCCTGTGAGCAAGACGGGTTATTCCCGATTGAGACTGGTTTTGGGGCTATAGTTTTTAACCCGCCTAGCATTCTGAACCTTTGGAGGGTTGAGTTCAAAAAAAAAGCCCTGCAAGATGCAAGGCTTTCGTTTTTAGTATTCGTCCTCGTTGAAGAAGAAGTCATCCTTCGTCGGATAATCCGGCCAGATTTCTTCGATGGTCTCGTAAGGCTCACCGTCGTCCTCAAGCTCTTGGAGGTTTTCCACTACTTCGAGTGGAGCGCCGGATCGGATGGCATAGTCAATAAGCTCATCCTTGGTCGCTGGCCAGGGAGCGTCCTCTAGATAGGATGCTAATTCAAGTGTCCAGTACATAATAGTTATTTTAAAAGGTGTTCCGGATTTTTTAAGGTTGCAAGATTAGTGAATTTTTCGATAAGTAGTTTCTACTCAATATCGAGGAGAAAGTTGCTTCAAAATATAGTTTTTTACATCAATTTTTCGCTTTAGCCCAGAGAGTTTTTTTCGCATCATCATCTCGAAGTCCGGAGTCTGTACTCGGAAGTTCTCCGAATTGTTTTGCATCGTATCCAATTCTCCTTGGTCTCGATGAAGTAAGTCCTTGAGAATGGCCGTTTTAATCTGATTTTGCTCAGCAAGTGGCTTCTCATCAAAGTCCGGATATTTGCCGTGAACAAGCTTTTCCAGGAATGCTTTTTCGAAAATAATATCCATGAAAAACTGATAGGATCTCCCGGGCAGGTTGGCTTCTTTGGGCTTTCGCTGCGGAAGTTTTTTCCAATCTTCCTGAATCGCCTTGGCTCGGGTGGTCAATGCGTAGCTGCTCGGCTGATGCGCCATCTTCTTGAGTTCCTCGACCATGGCTTCGATTTTCTTCATCACTTCGCGAGGATGCATCTGAGGGCCGGGATTGAGGCCTCGCTTATAGCGGGAGAAAATCCGGTTGTTCAGCTTCGAAAACTCGTCCCAAAGTGGCTGACGCTTTTCAGCAGGTACCTTTCCAGCTTCTTTCCATTCCTTTTGGATGCGCTTGCTAATCTCAAAAGCCATCTTGGCATCGGGCAAGTCGTGTGCCTCTCGGGCTTGGACTACCAAAGCTTCATAGACTTTGATGTTTTCCTCGGCTTGCAGTGCAAGACCTTCAAAGAAATGTCTTCTGTTTTCGAAGAAGGTCTGAACTGCGTCATTGAACTGTGCCTCGATTTCTTCCTGGATTTCTTTGTCCACCGGGCCGGTTTTGATCCAGCGTAGTTTGAGGTCTTTGAATTTTTCGGCGGTTTCTTTCCAGTCGGTATCGTTTTTTAGTTCTTCGGCTTCTAAAATGAGGCCTTTCTTGACTTCCAGATTTTTGGAGCGATTGGCTTGGATGATCTCATTGAGATAAACCTCCTGCTGATTGAGCTCTTCGATCAGGGGGATAAAGTCGCCCAAAGCATCGGACTCAAACAGCGAATCACGGAGGTGGATCAATTTCATCAAGAAGGAACCCTTGTTTTGGTTTTCCTGAATGTCGGTTTTGAGGCGTTCCACCTTTTCTTTGATTTGCTCAAATCTCGCCTCGAAATAGTTGAGTGTGGAGGCTTCATCTTCCTTTACTTCCCCGATCTCTCGGTCTGGTTTTCCCAAAAATCCTTTCAAAAAGACTTTTCCGTCTTTGATATATCCATAGGGATGCTCCATCTCAGTTCAATAGGTTATAGGTGGTTGTTTTCAATTTTGCGCAAAATAATCAATTACAGCGCACTTATCCTAAGAAAGGGATATTTTTGCCATCTTTGCCGATTCAGTCCAACCAAGAATAAAATCACAGCATGAGCGCAGAAAAAATCATCTTTTCCATGGCCGGGGTTTCCAAGATCTACCCCCCACAGAAAAAGGTTCTCAAGGATATCTACCTCTCATTTTTTTACGGTGCCAAGATCGGCGTACTCGGGCTCAATGGTTCGGGTAAGTCTTCCTTGCTCCGAATCATCGCCGGAATCGACAAGGAATTCCAAGGCGAAGTAGTCTGGTCTCCGGGCTACACCGTGGGCATGCTCGAGCAGGAACCTAAGCTCGACCCGACTAAAACCGTCAAGGAAATCGTCGAGGAAGCCGTAGCCGATACGGTAGCCTTGCTCAAGGAATTTGAAGAAATCAACGAAAAATTCATGGATCCGGCACTGATGGAAGATCCGGATGCCATGGATAAGCTGATCACCCGTCAGGGAGAAGTGCAGGAAAAACTCGACGCCGCCAATGCTTGGGAACTGGACGTAATGCTGGATAAAGCCATGGACGCCCTTCGTCTCCCGCCTGCGGATGCCAATGTGGCCAATCTTTCCGGGGGTGAAAAGCGTCGTGTGGCACTTTGCCGCTTGCTTCTTCAGGAGCCGGATGTGTTGCTTCTTGATGAACCTACCAACCACCTCGATGCGGAATCGGTGCATTGGCTAGAGCAGCACTTGCAAAACTACAAGGGGACGGTCATTGCGGTGACTCACGACCGTTACTTTCTGGACAATGTGGCCGGGTGGATTTTGGAACTGGATCGAGGGGAAGGTATTCCTTGGAAAGGCAATTATTCCTCTTGGCTGGACCAAAAGCAGCAGCGACTGAAGCAGGAAGAAAAGACCGAATCCAAGCGTCAGAAGACCCTCGAGCGAGAACTCGAATGGATCAGAATGTCTCCCAAAGCCCGTCAATCCAAAGGTAAAGCCCGTCTGAATGCCTATGATAAGCTCGTGGGAGAAGAAGCAAAAGAGAAAGAAGCAAAACTGGAACTTTTCATTCCTCCTGGACCACGATTGGGTGCCAAAGTCATTGAGGTGAACAATGTGTCCAAAGCTTATGGGGACAAGTTGCTATTCGAAAATCTGAGTTTCTCTTTGCCTCAAGGGGGCATAGTCGGCATTATCGGACCAAACGGTGCGGGTAAAACCACGCTTTTCAAACTGATCACGGGACAGGAAAAGCCCGACTCCGGAAATTTCGAAGTAGGGGAGACCGTGAAGCTGGCGTATGTCGATCAGGAGCATGATCAGCTAGATCCTAATAAGACTGTTTACCAACTGATCTCCGGTGGTAATGAGTTGATGAAGCTGGGCAATAAGGAAGTGAATGCGCGGGCTTACGTGTCCAAGTTTAACTTTGCCGGATCAGATCAGGAAAAAAAGGTCGGCGTACTTTCCGGTGGGGAACGTAATCGGGTTCACTTGGCGATCACGCTGAAGGAAGGCGGCAACTTGCTCCTTCTTGACGAACCGACCAATGACTTGGATGTGAACACGCTTCGTGCCTTGGAAGAAGCCCTGGAAAACTTCGGCGGCTGTGCGGTGATCATCTCTCACGACCGTTGGTTCCTGGATCGAATCTGTACCCATATTTTGGCTTTCGAAGGAGATTCTCAAGTGTATTGGTTTGAGGGCAACTTCTCCGATTACGAAGAAAATAAGAAAAAGCGCTTGGGCGATGTGACTCCGAAGCGAATCCGTTACAAGAATTTGAAGTAAGCATCGACAACCTTTGAGGTCTCTAAGACCTCGAAGGTTTTGAAGAATTTGCTTCGCTTTCCCTAAAAAGACAGCTGAAAACAGATAAATAACAAAACCCCTTGAGGAGGAAATCTTCGAGGGGTTTGTTTTTGGAGTAGGTGGTTGATTAGTTAGTGGAATCTCAATTCAAGTCAAATTCTAAAAGAAAGACTTGCGCCTCTGGATGGGCTTTCATGGCTTTTCCCAAATCTGACTCCGTAAATGCCGGGTCATCCCGATTTACTTGGTCCGTATTGACTAAAGCTACAAACCGGGATTCGTGTACTCCAACTACTTTTGGGAAAGGCTGATTATCGAAACTCAGGTCATTTTTAAGGTTTTCAATTCTCAAAGAACTACCTACACCTTTGGAACTTAGTGCAAGTCTCGGTGAGTTTTGAATGAAATACACCAAAATAAAATCATTATTAGTTATTTCAAAGCCGGTGAATTGGGAAGGTTGATTTCTCAGCGATTCCCGAAATTGGTTAAACCCGTTGATATCAAGCACGAAGTCCGTATTTACAGGCTTTTCAACTAACTTACCTTCATAAACCATTTTTTTAAAAGGTTCGGGAAATCCGTTATCCACCCTTAGAATCTCTGGACTAAATGAAGTGTGAAAAAAGATTTGTACTTCATTTTCAGCTTTCAATTTGTGGAAAGGATTAGGAGGACTCATTAAAAATTCGATGGAATTAGGTAAATGTGAGGAAATCAACTTTCCTGATTCATCCAAAAAGGCTAAGGCATTCTCCTGACCACCTCCTGTTAGTCCCACAAATCCCATTTTTGTTTTTGCAAAACGCCTGATGGGAATTTCCAATCGGATGGGATCGAGTTGTTGAAATATACCAGCCGAGAATGAAATAGGAATAATTTTCCTACCAATTCCGTCCAAAGCATAGATGACGTTGGCATCAATCCAAAAATCATTTACCGCAAGCACTTCCAATGGACCTTCTCCTTTCTTTAGTGGAATTTCAAGTGCTTTTCCGGTTGCCTTTTCGAAGACAAAGACTGATTGAGAAAAAGTAAAATCTCCTACCGCAAAAAACTCATCTGCAAAATCGATCCGATCTACCTCAAAAGGAATAAGACCCTGTTCTCCGGATAATGGCCTAAATTGAACTTCTTTTACCATAGAACTAGCTGTCCGACTCTCGGAGGATTCGGGAGGAATTACAAGCGTTAATTCGTTTATTTCAGGCACTTTACATGAAAAAAAGATGCCCAGAATGAATACAATTAAAAACCTTAGGTAGTTTGACATAATAGGAAAGAAATATTTAATGAAAAAAGATCCTCCAAGGCAAATGACCAAGGAGGAAATTCAAGATTCGTCAACAAAGAGTGGATTGTCCACAAATGCAAATTAAGCCGTTTCCGTGTTCATGGCAAATTTGTCGATATGCTTGGCCATAGTGAGATGTAGTACAAGGAATAACTTCTACTTTACATTTGAAAGCGCCTAGAGCAGCTCCACCGATACCTCCCAGACTTTGCCCAAAGGTACTTGTGTTAGAAAAGGCCATGGCTCCCAAAAACGCCAGACCGAAGAATAATTTTCTCATAGTTTTTGTTCGTTTATGAGGTTGTTAAAAAGCTTTTTGGCCAAAAAAGGGCTCCATTTTGAAGCTGAAACTAAACTAAAAGAGAGGTTGCTTTAGTGCAAGCAAGTGAGTCAGAAATCTTCTGGAAATTACAGGAAAGGCGTTTTTTTTGTGAACGGTTGAATCAAGTCACCTCAGCATTAGCTATATAGCTTGCGGTCAAGGATATAGGTCTCCACTTCCCTGGGCAGCAGGTACCGGACGGAGTAGCCGGATTGGAGGGATTGCCGGATAAATGTAGCCGAGATATCGAGCAGGGTTTTATCGATAGTCTAGATGGTTTATCCTTAATCAAATAAAAAAGTTAATCCTGAATTAGATATACGGAATTCTACCAGTATCCAAATATTCTTTGACTCCATCTCGACTTGGTTCTACTTAGATTACCAACCCTCGCTCAGTGTCCATTTGTTTGTTTTTATAAGAGTGAGGGAAAATTCAGCAAAGTCGTCTTTTTCCACACTTCTTAAAAATATGTAAAATTGGTGGTCGATCTCGGTCACTGAGCTTGGCGAAGTGTCGTGGCTATTCTTAACTTACTGGTTAGAAGTTTATTATAATATTGCTGAATAGCTAATTTGATTATCCACTTCTTTGCCAGTAGTTCAAAATGGTCTTGACTTCGCTCGGCCACCGGATTTCAGGTTATTTTTTGGGGGGGGGAGGATAATGCGGCTGCCCCGCATTTTCCTCCCCTCCCCAACAACCGAAAAGAACGGACACCGAGCGATGGTTGGTGAGCGAAGTCGAACCAAGTCCAGGTGAGACCTAATAAAATTTGGTTACTGGCAGAATTGCGGATATACATTATATCTAATAATTAAAAACAGCTACACCTGGATTTTCTTCAAAGGAAACGGCGTAAATTTTCCTAGCATCCTCATCGACAGCAATTGACCTGATTGATCGATCAAGCATATAATGAATTTTTGGATTCCCTTCGTGATCAAAAACAAAAATATCATTTGATATTGATCCTGTTTGGTTAATTTCATCTTCACTTTTCCCTATGAATACCAAGTATATAAACTTATCAGTAATTTGAATTTGATTGTATCCATTTCGCATACTTGGATCTATATATGGAAAAGCATTATTACCATCATATTCTATTGTATACTCAAGATTCTGATCAAGAGGCCCAATTATTTTTCTTAATTCGTTATTTTCTAAATTTATTATTTCAAATGAATCAGTATTTACTTGGGCTAGGACTAAAATTTCTTTATTAGGTGAAAGACTGACAGGGCCTTGATTAAGTTGACTTAAGACAAAGGTAGTCTCTTGTGATAATGGTTTTTCAGGAGACCACGGGCCAAGCGATGAGATTTCGGTTTGTAGGGTGTCATATATTCGAAATCGAGAATCTCCGAGGTTCTGATATCCTACCCACCTATTAGAACCTATCCAATTCATGGATAAAGTTTGTATGGTCTGATCTTTAAGCTTTATTTTCTTTAAATAAGAGGTAGTATCCTCATATAATGGAAAACGTACAAACTCCTTTCCCCCAAAGCTAAAAACCCAAATACAATTATCGTTCAATCCTGGATCCAATTGCCATACATCGGGGATTTCATCCGGCCCGAAACCAATTTTCCCAAATTTCCGCTCTATTTTCATTGATTTTTTTTCAATCTGAAATAGTCCATAATTTGTCCTCAGACTTGACACAATCAATTTATCTCCTTTAACCATGATACCATATGGGGAAAGGATGGAATCCCATCTATATATTTCAGAACTTAGCTCTTTCTTATTTTCAAAATCAGAATAGTTGAATTTTTTTTCTGAAAAAAGTTCATTTCTAGATGTCTCTTTTTTACCGCAAGAGAGACATATTAATAAAATTGAAATTATCCAGAATCGAGAAATTAGTGGGGTTTGATTCATTAATAAAGTGTTTAGAAATACAAAAAATTCTATCATAAGAGATTTTTTGTTGATTTTGAAAAAAAAACAAAAAGTGCTACTTCTAATAGCTAATTATTAAAAAAATAATCAGAGTTTAATTGAAGTAGCACTTTAATAGATTTTAGCATTTAGGTTTTCGAACTGTTCCATGATGACCATCCCCTTGCATGTCCGTGCACGCTTTGTTTGTGGTTACTTGGCAACAAACCCATTTTTCCTCACCACCCATTCCCGGATCACCCGGGTCTGTTTGAGCAATTGAAATTGTGTTAGAAAAGGCCATAGCACCCAAAAATGCCAGACCGAAGAATAATTTTCTCATAGTTTTTGTTCGTTTATGAGGTTGTTAAAAAGCTTTTTGGCCAAAAAACGGCTTCATTTTGAACCTGAAACTAAACTAAAAGACAGGTTGCTTTAGTGCAAGCAAGTGAGTCAGAAATCTTCTGGAATTTACAGGAAAGGTTTTTTTTGTGAACGGTTAAATTAAGTCACCTCAGCATTAGCTATAAAGCTTGCGGTCAAGGATATAGGTTTCTACTTCCTTGGGCAGCAGGTACCGGACGGAGTAGCCGGATTGGAGGGATTGCCGGATAAATGTAGCCGAGATATCGAGTAGCGGGGCATTCACGGCATGGATTTGGGGATGCTCGGGAACTTGGGTTTCTCCGGGGCGGGGATAGACGTACAGGGGATAGTGGGCCAGAATCTGCTCGTGGTTTTTCCACTTGTGGAAGTGTCGGAGATTATCCGAACCCAAAAAAAGGCTAAACTGATGCTGGGGATACTTATCACTCAAATACGTGAGGGTATCGATCGTATAGCTCGGGCGCGGCATCCGAAACTCCACGTCACTGGCTCTGAAGTGGAAATTGTCTGCGATAGCCAGCTCGACCATTCGAAGTCGATCCTGCTCGTGGGCCAGGGATTCCTGTTTTTTGAAGGGATTCTGTGGACTGACTACAAACCAAACTTGGTCCAGTTCGGTGCGCTCGTAGATCGTCTGAGCGATGATCAGATGCCCGATGTGAATGGGATTGAAGCTGCCAAAAAACAATCCAATCTTCATCTTTTACTTAGCCAAAAACTCAGAAACCTGTCTTACAGCTTCTGCAGAGGACTTTTCGAAATCGTCGTTGAGAATACTGATATCAAACTGCGGCTCAAAGGTCATCTCAAACTGGGCTTTGTAAAGCCTTCGGGAGAGGGATTCGGGAGATTCGGTTCCCCGGTCATTGAGTCGGGAGGCGAGTACCTCCATGGATGGGACTTTGACAAAAATAGCCAGTGCCTGATCGCCGAAGTATTTTTTCAGTGCCAATCCACCCTTGACGTCCACATCAAAAATGACGGCTTTGCCACTGTCCCAGATGCGCTGCACTTCTTCTTTGAGTGTGCCGTAGAAGTTGCCTTCATACACTTCTTCCCACTCTACAAAGGCATCTGCATCGATTTTTTCTTTAAACTCTGCAATGCTCAAAAAATAATAATCGCGTCCGTGTACTTCATGTCGGCCTCTTTTGTCCCGAGTACAGGCTGAGATGGAAAATCCCAAGTCAGGGACATGCTGGATCAGGTGCTTGACCAGGGAAGTCTTCCCTGATCCTGAAGGGGCTGAAAAGATAATGGCCTTGCCTGCGGCTTTACTCATTTGGCTTCGTGGATCATTTGGCGGATGGAGTCAGCTAGTTTTTCGGGTACGGGCTGCTTGGTACATTTGGTTTTGAGCACTTCTCGGATCGCTTGCTCCAGGTGAAAATGTTCAAAGCAGGGCTGACACTTGTCCAGTTTTTGCTTCAGTACTTCCTTGCCTTCTTCGCCCATTTCTCCGTCCAGGATGCTTTCCAGCAGCTGAAAGCACTTGCTCACGTCGCTGCATTGCAGCTTTCTCTCCCCGGAGTTTAATTCATTGTTTTCCATAGGTAATCGTTTTATTCCTCCTCGTCCGTATTGTAGCCCATGGATTGGGCGTATCCTTTTAATTTTTCTTTCAACAAGTTTCTGGCTCGGTGAAGCCTAGACCGTACCGTACCGATCGGAATGTCGAGAATCTTCGCCATTTCCTCGTAGGTGAATCCCTCCAAGTCTGCCAAAATGATGACGGTGCGGAAGTCTACCGCCAGGGCATTGAGTGCATTGGAGATCTCATCTCCGATCATGTCACGCACGGATTCTACCCGCAGATCGGAAGTGCTTTGATAGTCAACATCATCCGAGTTGTAGAAAGTTTCCACCTCTTGATAATCGATCTTGGCAGGCTGCTTACTTTTCTTGCGATACTCGTTGATAAAGCTGTTTTTGAGGATCCGGAAAAGCCAAGCTTTGGCATTGGTCCCCTGCTCAAAGGAGTTGATAAATCGGAACGCCTTCATATAGGTATCCTGTACCAGGTCCTTGGCATCGTCCTCATCAAAGGTGAGTCGATAAGCAAAGTTGTACATCGAATCTATGTGTGGCATAAATTCCCCATCGAAGATGGCCGACTTCTCTTCCTGAGAATATTTTCTGCGCTGTACTTCAGACATAAGCCCCAAAAGTAATCATTGCCCCAATTTATCCCTATTTCTTTAACTTAAAGTCAGGGTATTTCCGTTATTTTGTTTCTCGGTAGATCCAAAATCTGGATCCTGTCGCCCAACCTTCAGCGAAGTTTATGTTTTTCTTCAGGCTGCTGTCTCGCCTTCCTTTGCCGGTTTTATACCTGTTTTCCGACCTGCTTTACCTGGTCGCCCGCTATGTCATTGGCTATCGCAAAAAGGTGATCGACGAAAATCTCCGATTTGCTTTTCCTGAGAAATCAGCAGAGGAAAGACGGAAAATCCGGAATGAATTTTACCGCAACTTTACCGATTCCTTTTTTGCAGAGACAATCAAATGCCTAACGATTTCGGAGGAGGAGTTTCGCAGAAGATTTCAGGTCATCAATCAATCCGGACTGGATCTTCCGGTCAAAAACGGTAAAAGCGCCCTGATGGTGGCGGGTCATATTTTCAATTGGGAAATGGGTGTGATCGGGACTAATCTCCATTCGGAAGTGCCTGTGGAGACGGTGTATCTGAAGGTCAACAATCCCTTTTTCAATGAATTGATGAAAAAAATCCGGACACGGTTTGGCGGATATGTGACGGAGAAAAATGAATTTAAACGCCGCATGCTTACCTTGGGCCGTGATCCTCGGATCGTGCTGCTTGGCTCCGATCAGCGACCACCGAGCTCCGAAAATCGCTATCAGCGGGAGTTTCTCCATCGACCTGCCGTGTTTTTTGAGGGGGCAGAGTTCCTGTCAAAAAAGATGAATCTTCCGGTGCTGTATGGGAAAATGCTCAAAATCAAGCGGGGATATTACCGCTATGAGTTTGTTCCGCTGGGTGAGCCTCCCTACGAAAATCACCCGGCTCACAGCGTTACGGATCGATTTTGTGAAATGCTAGAGGAAAATATTCGCGAGCAACCGGCCATGTACCTCTGGAGTCATAAGCGCTGGAAAATTTAATTTGAAAAGAAAAGAAGAAAGGATGCAGGGAAGATGGGAGTTCTCCAAAAACAGACTGCTTTTTGCAGCCGAGCTTAGTTTCTTGATTCTCGCATCTAAACTCTGCTACTAGCTACTGAAATCATGGAATATTTAGAAGGACTCAATCCCCCACAGCGTGAAGCCGTCGAGCATACCGATGGGCCGGTGATGATCATTGCAGGTGCAGGTTCGGGCAAAACCCGCGTCCTGACCTATCGCATTGCGCATCTGATCTATGCCCGTGGTGTGGATCCGTTTCATATTCTCTCGTTGACCTTTACCAACAAGGCCGCCAGTGAGATGAAGCATCGGATCGAAAAGCTCGTGGGACTTGAGGCCCGGAATACCTGGATGGGGACTTTTCACTCGGTCTTTGCCAAGATTCTCCGAGTGGAAGCAGACAAAATCGGCTATCCGTCCAACTTCACCATCTATGATGCGGATGATTCCAAATCCCTGATCCGCACGATCGTGAAGGAAATGCGTCTCGATGACAAAGTGTACAAGCCCAGTGTGGTTCTTTCGCGGATTTCCGGGGCGAAAAACCGACTGATATCCTGGTCCGCCTATCAGGCAGACCCCTTTGTCCGGGCTGATGATGAGACAGCCATGCGCCCAAGAATGGGCGAAATCTACCAAAAGTACCAAGACCGCCTTTTCAAGGCCGGTGCAATGGATTTTGACGATTTGCTCTTCAATACCAATGTGCTTTTTCGAGACCATCTCGATGTACTCAATAAGTATCAGCAGCGCTTCAAGTACGTGATGGTCGATGAGTTTCAGGATACCAACGTCTCCCAATACCTGATCACCAAAAAGCTGGCTGCCGTTCACCAGAACATCTGCGTCGTAGGCGATGACGCTCAGAGTATCTATGCCTTTCGCGGAGCGGACATCCAAAATATCCTCAACTTCGAAAAGGACTATCCGGATCTCTTTGTGGTCAAGCTCGAGCAAAACTATCGCTCGACCAAAACCATCGTCGAAGCAGCCAACTCCATCATCGACAAAAACAAAGCTCAACTCAAAAAGACCGTCTGGACTTCCAATCCAGAAGGTGATCTGATCGAGCTGATCAAGGCAACTTCCGATAATGAAGAGGGGAGGATTGTGGCAACTACCATTTTCGAAGAAAAAAACAACAAAAAGCTCAACAACAGCGACTTCGCTATCCTTTATCGGACCAACTCCCAATCCCGTGCGATTGAAGAGGCGCTGCGCAAAATGAATCTCACCTACAAGATTGTTGGTGGGCTTTCATTTTACCAGCGCAAAGAAATCAAAGACTTGATGGCGTACCTCCGATTTGCGGTCAATCCGGCCGATGAGGAAGCATTTAAGCGAATCATCAACTATCCCAAGCGGGGAATAGGCGATACTTCGGTAGAAAAAATGCTCGTAGCAGCCTACGATCACGACACGCCGCTCTGGGAAGTGGTCCAAAATGCCCACAGCTTCCTAGGCGGAAAAGCCGGAACTGCCGTGGATGATTTTGCGACCATGATCAAGGCCTTTCAGATCGATATCGAGCGAAAAGACGCCTATGAAGTTGCCAATACGGTAGCCAAGCAAACCGGTCTACTTCGGGAGCTTTACGAAGACAAGACCATCGAAGGACTCAATCGCTACGAAAACGTTCAGGAACTCCTCAATGCGATCAAGGAATATGTGGACAATCCCGAAAATGAGGATAAAAGTCTGGGTTCTTTCCTCCAGGAGATCGCCCTGCTGACCGACAATGATCAGGACAAAAGCCAAACCGATGCCATCACGCTGATGACGATTCACTCCTCGAAAGGTCTGGAATTCAAACAGGTATTTGTCGTTGGGATGGAGGAAGACCTTTTTCCCTCCCAAATGATGATGCAAAGCCGCAAGGACTTGGAAGAGGAGCGGAGGCTTTTCTATGTAGCGACTACTCGAGCCATGGAAAAACTCTACCTCAGCTACGCCCTGACCCGATATCGATTTGGTCGATTGCTGAACTGTGAGCCAAGTCGCTTTTTGGAGGAAATTGACGGGTCACGCTTGAAAGTCAACAAGAAAATGACCGCTACCCGGGAGATGCCCGGGGCATTGAGAAGGGAAGGTTTGCCGGGTTCGCAGGGATTTATCGGGATCAAGAAAACCCAACCCGAAACCCGTCAGCCGGTACAGATGAAGATCCATACTCCAAGTCCGGACTTTAAGCCCAGCAATACCAATAATCTTCAGGCAGAGCAGCTTGTCGAGCATCCCAAGTTTGGTTTTGGTAAAGTTCAGAAAATTGAAACCGAGGGACTTAACCGAAAGGCTACCATCCAGTTTGAGCATTTTGGGGAGAAGACATTATTGCTTAGCTTTGCCAAGCTCAGAATTATAGACTAATCGCCAGCTTCCCTTTGCAATGGTGATTTTTTGTTACCTTTTATCGACAAAAAACGGGAGGCAACCCAGAGCATAGCGAACAAGACAAACCACATTTATTTTGAAAGAATACGGCAAAAATATTCAGCAGCTCGTCGATCATGTGACGGCTATTGAAGACCGGGAGAAGCGCACACAGAGCGCTTACACCATCATTGAAATCATCAAGCAGCTCTTTCCTGCCATGAAACAGGAGAATGATCAGAAACTTTGGGACGACATCTACATCATGTCGGATTTCAAACTCGACGTGGATGGACCATTTCCTATGCCCGCTAAGGAGCTTTTGGGGAAAAAGCCACTTCCGATCGGCTATCCAAAAGGTCAGGTGAAGTTTAAGCACTATGGCAGAAATATCGAAAAGCTGATCGAAAAAGCCATCGAAATCGAAGACGACGAAGAGCAGGAAGCAGCCATCATCTACATCGGTCAGTTGATGCGGAGTTTTCACTCGACTTGGAACAGGGACAATTTTGACGATGGCATCATCCTTGACGACATCAAGACGCTGTCCAAAGGCAAGCTGCACATCGATCTGGAAAAAGTCAGAGAAAACGCACTCTTCGAATCCAATACCCGTCGGGACTTCAAAATCCCGCATATCGAAGAAGAGCAGCAGCACGGAGGCAAGAAAAAACAACATAACAACCACGGTAAAAAACACCGTAACAACGGCCACAAAAAACGCAGATAATATTCCATGGCATCTTTTCGAGTAGAGGGCGGGCACAGGCTCAAAGGAGAAATCACCCCTCAAGGAGCAAAGAATGAAGCGCTCCAGATACTTTGTGCAGTACTGCTGACTTCAGAGAAAGTCGTCATCAATAAAGTCCCCAACATTCGAGATGTCAACAAGCTCATCGAGCTTTTGGCTGATATGGGGGTAAAAGTCGCCAAGCTGGGACCTGAGTCTTATCAGTTTCAGGCTGATGAAGTCAATTTGGACTACTTGGAGACAGAAGATTTTTTGAAAAAAGCTTCTGCACTTCGGGGTTCGGTGATGATTTTGGGTCCACTTTTGGCACGCTTTGGCAAAGGAAAACTGTCTAAGCCAGGAGGAGACAAAATCGGACGCCGCCGTATGGATACCCACTTTTTTGGCTTTCAAAAGCTCGGAGCTGAGTTTCACTACGATGCCAAAAATGAGATTTTCCATATCGATGGCAAAAATCTAAAAGGCACTTACATGCTCCTCGATGAGGCCTCTGTTACCGGCACGGCCAATATCGTGATGGCGGCTGTTTTGGCCGAAGGCAAAACCACCATCTACAATGCTGCCTGCGAACCCTACCTGCAGCAGCTTTGCGACATGCTCAATCGCATGGGCGCCAAAATCACCGGAGTGGGTTCCAATCTATTGAATATCGAAGGGGTCAAAGTGCTCGGCGGCACAGATCACACCATGCTCCCTGATATGATCGAAATCGGATCCTTCATCGGTATGGCAGCGATGACCCAATCTGAGATTACCATCAAAGACTGTCAGATTCATCGATTGGGGATTATTCCAGAGACCTTCCGTCGCATGGGGATCAAGCTGGAGTTTAGAGGTGATGATATTTTCATTCCTGCCCAGAAGCATTACGAGATCGAGACCTTCATTGACGGATCGATCTTGACTGTTGCGGATCAGATTTGGCCGGGATTTACTCCTGACCTGCTATCCATCGTTTTGGTGACCGCCACTCAGGCCAAAGGCACGGTGTTGGTTCATCAGAAAATGTTCGAATCCCGACTTTTCTTCGTGGACAAACTGATCGATATGGGCGCACAGATTATCCTTTGCGATCCGCATCGTGCTACAGTCATCGGACTGGATCGAAAGTATCCGCTGCGCGGTATCCGGATGACCTCGCCCGACATCCGAGCGGGAGTTGCCTTGCTGATCGCAGCCATGTCGGCCAATGGGGTGTCAATCATCGACAATATCGAGCAGATCGACCGGGGCTATCAGCACATCGATGAGCGACTGAATGCTTTGGGAGCCAAAATCGAGCGAATATCATAATCTTAGGTGCTTTCGAAGGTCAAGTCTTCGAAAGCACGTTTTTACTTCTTTTCAATTTGAGACAGGAAATCCAGGTTCGACGTGCCTTACCGGTCAATCTACGACAGGAAGATTTGCCGCTTTTTCAAGATTCTTTGGATATCCGTTTTGAGCGGATTCACCCCGTCCATCTCAAACATGTGTGGATTCTTCAGGACACGGTTCTTTCGCCGGGGGAATTCAAATTTTACGCGGATCACACCCATATTGCCAAACTAGGCCCACTCCAATTTGCGAAACGGATCGCCTATTGTGCACCCAAATCCTGGAGAAAAATCTCCAAAGGCATGTGGGTAATTGATGAGTGGAGCGCCAATTATTTTCACTGGATGACCGACTGTCTGCCTAGAATCTGGGAAGGTCTGGATCGGGACCCGAAGTCTCCTGTGATTTTGCCGGAGTCTTTTCGCAGTCTTGCCTACGTGACCGAATCCCTGCAGCTGATCGGCGTGGAGGTGGAGTATTTCAAATCCTCCGAAAACCTAAAAGTTGACCACCTGATTTTGACCGCCCGGACAGCCACTTTTCCCAATTTTCAGGAAAGCTTGGCGAAAAGAACCCGGGAGTTTTTTGCCGCTTCGCAAAAAAATAATGCTCCCGAACTTAAGGTCTACATCAGCCGAAAACTGGCACCCAAACGTAAAGCCCATAATGAACTGGAAGTGGAGTTGATGCTGCGCAAAATGGGATTTGAAATTGTTTATGCCGAGCAATTGAGCTTTCGTCAGCAGGTAGAATTGATGGGTAAAACCAAACTTCTGGTCTGTCTGCATGGTGCTGCATTGACGAATATGCTGTTTCTCCATAAAGAGGCTAAAGTTTTGGAATTGAGGAATTTCGGGGACTACAAGACTCAATGCTATTTCAATCTTGCCTCTGCTTTGGAGCTTCCCTATTTTTATACGCTCAACCAAGGCGATCACAAGGATACCATCATGACGGATTTTACGATTGACTTGGAGGCCTTGGAAGATGTCCTTGATCAAATCGGATAATTCTCGACTTTTCTTTTCAAAAATGGCGTGAATTGGTTGGAATTGGGATTTTTTGGTAACTTCTGAGCCAATTACCTCAACCCATTTAACCTATGTCAAAGAAAAAACTCCGTAGCCAAGAATGGTACGGACGAACCGGAAAGGACGGTATCATCTACCGATCCTGGATGAAAAATCAAGGTCTCCCACATCACCTATTTACCGGAGAAAAGCCCGTCATCGGCATCTGTAACACTTGGTCTGAGCTCACCCCCTGTAATGCACATTTCAGAGATCTGGCTGAAGCATTGAAGCGGGGAATCTGGGAGGCGGGAGGTTTTCCGCTGGAGTTTCCCGTAATGTCACTGGGCGAATGCTCGATCAAGCCTACGGCTATGCTTTTCCGCAACTTAGCCTCCATGGATGTGGAAGAAAGTATCCGCGCCAATCCGATGGACGGAGTCGTGCTCATGTGCGGATGTGATAAAACTACCCCCTCACTCGTGATGGGTGCTGCCTCAGTCAATCTCCCTACTTTGGTTTTGTCCGGAGGACCCATGCTGATCGGTCGGTTTAGAGGGAAAAAAATCGGCACTTCCGACATCTGGAGATTTGCAGAAGACTTCAAGGTCGGAAAGCTCAACCAAGAAGATATGATCGAGGTAGAATCCTCCATGTCGAGATCCATTGGCCATTGTGCGCCGATGGGTACGGCCTCTACGATGGCTGCTATGGTGGAGGCGCTTGGTTTGGCATTGCCTGACAATGCCACGATTCCGGCAGCGGATTCCCGAAGAAAAGTGCTGGCTCACCTAGCGGGTATGCGCATTGTGGAGATGGTCAAAGAAGATCTGACCATGGATAAAATCCTGACCAGAAAAGCCTTCGAAAACTCGATCATGGTCAATGCTGCCATCGGTGGATCGACTAACTTTATCCTCCATCTCACCGCAATCGCTAAGCGAATCGGCGTAGAGTTGGACTTGACCGATTTTGATCATTTTTCTTCCAAAATCCCCCTCATCGCCAATGTGCAGCCATCAGGAGAGCATTGGGTAGAGGACCTTTTCTACGCAGGCGGGATGCCCGCGGTCATGCGGGAAATCCAAAAATATCTGCACACCGATGCGATCACCGTGAATGGAAAAACTATTGGCGAAAATATCTCCAAAGCCGAATGTTGGGATCGTAATCTGATCGGAACTCTCGATCATCCGGTCAAACCCGAATCCGGCATTGCAGTGCTCAAAGGCAATCTCTGCCCCAATGGAGCGGTACTTAAGCCCTCCGCAGCCACGCCAAGTCTGCTCAAGCATACAGGCCGCGCGGTGGTCTTTGAAGACATCGACGATTACAAAGCAAAAGTCGATGATCCTGCTTTGGATATCGATGAGACTTGTGTCATGGTCATGAAGAATGTGGGACCAAAGGGCTATCCCGGAATGCCCGAAGTGGGAAATATGGGACTTCCCAAAAAGTTGCTCGAAAAAGGAGTCAAGGATATGGTTCGGATTTCAGATGGCCGGATGAGTGGGACTGGCTTTGGTACGGTGGTGCTCCACGTTTCACCGGAGTCGGCGATAGGAGGTCCTTTGGCTTTTGTTCAAAATGGAGACCTGATCGAGCTCGATGTTCCTAATCGTACGCTCAACTTGCTCATCTCTGACGAGGAGTTTGAAAAACGAAGAAAAGACTTTGTTCCAACCCAGCTTCCCTATGATAGGGGATACGTCAATCTTTTCCTTGATAAGGTCAATCAGGCCCACGAAGGAGTGGATTTCGATTTTCTACAGGGAAGCTCAGGATCGGAGGTAAAAAGAGATTCGCATTGATTTGATAGTACATAGACCTGTCAGGTTTTCAAAACCTGACAGGTCTTTTTCCTACTAAAAAAATGAAGAACCCCAAAGTAGCTATCGTAACTGGAGCCGGTCAGGGAATCGGTCTGGAGATCGCCCGGAAACTCATTGAAAACGGCGGTCATGTCATTCTCAATGATTTGGAAAAAGGCCTAACTGAAGAGGCTGTGGCCAGTCTATCGAGATTGGGAAAAGGTTCGATTATCGGCTGCTCGGGAGATTCGGCTTCGGACGAGATTATCCAAGAGCTAGTCGATCTGGCGTTGAAAAATTTTGGCAGGATCGATCAGGTGGTGTGCAATGCCGGGATTACACTGTTTGGATCTTTTCTGGACTATTCGAGAGAAGACTTTCACGAAGTTTCCCGTGTCAATCAGGCAGGGACTTTTTTTCTAACCCAAGCCGCAGCCCGGATTATGAAAGATCAGGAGTCGGGTGGTGCCATTCTTTTCACCTCATCGGTGACTGCGCATCAAAGCCACGAAAACCTAGCCGCCTATGCCATGAGCAAAGCCGCTATTGAAATGCTTGCCAAAAATCTCGTTTTGGAACTCGCCCCGCTAGGCATCCGGATCAATACCATCGCTCCAGGAGCCACGCTTACTGAGCGGACCACCTCAGACCCGGACTATGCAGCTACCTGGTCGAGATTGACACCGATCGGCAGGCCTGCTACTCCAGCGGATATTGCGGAGGCGGCGGCATTTTTGCTTTCGGATGAAGCGCGTCACATCACCGGTCAAACACTCATCATCGATGGAGGTTGGACAGCTATAAGCCCCTCGCCATATGGATGATAGATTGACTCGATCGCTGAAAAAAACACATCTCGTATTGAAATCTCCACCGCCTTGGACACTGAGAGGTGAGGGGATTATTTTATTATTCAAGTTTTCTAAAGAGTGGATAGATGCCTGCAGTCATATTTCTGATGCCCTGAAAAAAAGATTTCGGGGAGGATTGGGCTACGTAATGATGGTGGACTATCATGAGTCGCCGGTAGGGCCCTATCGTGAACTGCTGATTATTCCCGGAAAATTTCGCAAAAACCGAAAGCAGGTAATCACCCGAATCGTAGTGGACTCGGAAGCCAGTACCATCAATGGGAGGGCTAATTGGGGAATTCCCAAGGAAACTTTCCCGATTGATTGGAAAAAGGAAAAAGGCAAAGATTTTATCACGATCAAATCAGAAAAAGTGATCGTTTTTTCGGCGGAGATTACCTACGGGGGAATTCCCTTTCCGGTGAGTACTTCTATTTTGCCGATTTCGCTTTGTCAAAAATGGGAAAAGGTCAAATATCACACACAGCCCTCAGGTTCGGGTTGGGGAAAACTGGCCAAACTCCGACGATTGGATCTAGACCCGGAGTTTTTTCCTGATTTCAGTTCGGTCAAGCCACTTTTGGCGGTAAAAGTCAATCCATTCCAAATAGAATTTCCTGAGCCTTTTTTTGAGGATGAGTTTATTTGAGGGGAAAAAAGTCATCATCACCGGGGCAGGTTCGGGGATAGGTTTGGAACTGCTTCGACTGCTCTATCCGCATACCCGGTCGATTTTGGCGGTGGACATTTCACCAGATTATTTGACCGTTTTGAAGCAGGAATTCCCCGACTTGGAAGGAGCGGTTAGGGCAGATCTTAGCCTCAAATCAGAGAATGAGTTGATTGTGGATTGGGTCAAATCCAATTGGGAAAGCATCGATTTTTGCTTTGCAAATGCTGGTAAAGCAGCCTACCACTCAGCCGAAAACCAAGACTGGAGAGAAATGGAATCGCTTTTCCAGCTGAATGTCTTTTCTCCTATCCAATTGGGCATGAAGCTGAAAGCACTTTTTCCCGGAAAAAAATTCAGGCTCGTGATCACCTGTTCGGCGATGGGTTTTTGGGCGGTACCTGGCTACAGTCTTTACGGTGCTACCAAAGCTTCGCTGCTCCAATGGGCAAGGACAGTTTGGGCAGAAAAATCAGGTGATTGGCTAACTCTGGTGTTTCCGATTGCCACAAGGACAGGTTTTTTTGAAGCCGCGGGAAAGCAAATTCCAAAAGCATTTCCCCTTCAACACCCGAAAAAAGTAGCAAAGGAGATTCTATCTGGTGTCGAATCAGGTAAACGAAAGATTTTTCCCTCAACCCTTTTTCGAATGTTGCTTATCCTGAATAATTTCCTTCCAGTGATTTTACCGATTTACCAGTCGCTGGAATATCGTAAATTCAATTCTTGGCTTTCCAAACAAACCTGATTTGCGTTAGTTCTAAAAACCTATCCCACTCTCTTTTATCCATGAAAAAACACCTTCTGATATTAGCTTTGCTTGGCAGCATGAGTGCATGCCAGCAAAAGCCTGAACTTCCTGACACGCTTCCTTTCCAGGTGGCCAAAGCCTATGGGATCGAAAATTTTGATCAGATCAACTCCATTGCCTATACTTGGAATGTACAGCGCGACTCCGTAAATGTCATCTCCCGAGACTGGAAATGGAACATCAAAGACAGCACGGTATATTATTCTGGTCCAGATACCACTTTTACATACAGCCTCACCGCTGATTCTCTTCCTAAGCAAGACGGAGCCTTTATTAATGACAAATATTGGGCGATGATGCCTTTCCAACTGGCGTGGGATTCAGGCTACACCACCGAAATCACCGAAAATATCCCTTCCCCGATCAAAGGAACCAATTCTACCAAGCTGACGGTAATCTATAGCTCCGATGGTGGCTACACTCCGGGGGATGCCTATGATCTGTACATCGATGAAAACGATATGATCTTGGAATGGACCTTCCGTAGAGGAAATGGCGCCGAAGGCCGCACATGGACTTGGGAAAATGTAGGTCAGTTTGGCCCGATCAAACTCGCCCAGGATCACATGGGGCAGGATGGGCAGCGGTTTATTTGGCTCACCAATGTTAAAGTAGAATAGCCATCTGAGGAAAATAAATTCAAGCCGTGGGGATAACTCACGGCTTTTTTTACTTTTAGCCTAGACTCAAATCAACTTTCAGATGAACCGTAGAAATTTTATCCAAAGTACAGGAGCGCTGATCGGAGCAGGATTGGTAGCCAATCCAATCGATGCATTTTCCTTTTCTCCGAAAAAAACTTGGACCGTCGGAGAAATCATGGACACCTTTATCGCTCAGGTTCCAAATGCACCCTTTGCCCAAACGGTGGATACGATTAAGGTCGGTTCTCGGGAAACGGTAGTTACCGGTGTGGTGACGACCATGTTTACCACCATGGAAATCATCCAAAAAGCCATTGAACTCAAAGCCAATCTGATCATTCCGCATGAGCCGACTTTTTTCTCCGGACAGGATGATACCGATTACCTGCAAAATGATCCCGTATTTAAGGCTAAGTATGATTTGATGGTGAAAAATGGCATCACCTTGTGGAGAAATCACGATTATGTCCACAGAATGACCGATGATGGGGTAAGGGTTGGAGTAGTAGGAGACTTGGGTTGGAATGCGTACTATACGCCGGGAAGCCGCATTCTAAATATTCCTAAGACAGACCTCCGTGGATTGATCAATCATATCAAGACCCAACTCGGAGTGCCGGCCATGCGCTATGTGGGAGATTTGAATCAGTCTTGCGAAAAGGTTCTGCTGCTGCCCGGAGCCGTGGGCGGTCGATTGCAGATCACCCAAATCATGGAGCATCGCCCGGATGTGCTCGTCTGCGGAGAATCCAACGAATGGGAAACTCCCGAATACGTCCGAGCTGCCAATGAGATCGGAATGAAGCTTTCCATGATTGAGATTGGCCACTCAGCCAGTGAGGAGGGGGGATCTGAGTTTGTCAAAAATTGGCTGAATCAGCATATGCCCGGATTGCCGGTGCATCATATTCCTTCTGGAAATTCTTTGCAGGTATTATAAAAAGTCAAAAAGCCGATCATTTGACCGGCTTTTTTGTTCTAATTTGTTATAGTTCAATTCTTTTTGAATAAATCTTCCACGTTGGATTTGAGATCCTTCCATTCTTTTTCGATGTCTTTGGAAGTCTTTTTGGCAGCGGATTTCACATCCTTCCAGGTATTTTCGGTTGCTTTTTCTACGTCTTCCAGAGCCTTTTCCACCTCGGATTTTTCGTTGGTCAATTCTTTTTCCATTTCTTCGAGTTCATTTCGCATCTCCTCGGTGGCCTCATCTTTTTTGGCTTTCAACTCTTCGATTTTCCGGTCGATTTCCGATTGTAGATCTTCCAGTTCAGATTGAAGTTCTTCTCGTTCGGTTTCAAATTCTACCTCAATGGTTTCGGTTTGGCTGGATTCTTTTTGCGTTCCTTCGCAGGAAAAAAGAGCAGTTCCCAAAAAGGCAAGTCCTAAAATGGCGATTGATTTCATTTTCATAAATTAAGGGATTTAGTGAAACAATTTCTCGATAAAAGTGCAATCCCCGTGCCACAGGTGGGAATTGAAATTATGTGGCGGAGTACCCGGTTGAATACGAGATGAGAAATTGGCGTCGGATGGAATAACGATTTTTCGATACGGATCGCCCCTTCAGGGCTCTTAATAATGTAATGGTTATTTATCCCAGAATTGAATTCTGGGCTCGTACAGGACGTGCCGTTGGCACTGTTTCTAAAAAGCTTCCAATTTCGCATCTGTTCCTAAAACCACCAAAGGTACGTACTGTGCTAGCTCCAAATTCAATTTGGGGCTTATATTTAGCTCATCTTTGGTGCATTTTGGGGAAAACTGTCCAGCTTCGGAAAAGTGCCAAAGGCACGCTCTATATTAGCCCAGAATTCAATTCTGGGTTTTAAAATCAAATTTGTATTTTCAAGAGTGCCAACGGCACGATCTGTAATGCGTTTTTCAATCCTAAATTTTTCAATCCATGCCACAGTCCTTAGCCAAAGTGTACCTCCATATCGTTTTTTCGACCAAAAGCAGGGTCCCTGTGATCCCAGAAGAATTCAGGCCTAAAGCCCAAGCCTATTTTATCCAAGTAGGTGCATCACTTGGAAGTTTCACGGAGGAGATTTTCATGATGCCGGATCATATTCATTGGCTATGTACCTTGCCGAGAACTATCACTATTGCGGATCTGGTGAAGAATATCAAGATCTCCAGTTCCATCAAATACAAGGAGTTGATTCATCCAGATTTTGAATGGCAAAAGGGATATGGCGCATTTTCTGTCTCTCAATCCAAATTGGAGATAGTCAAAAAGTATATCCAAAATCAGCCTGAGCATCACCGAAGAATTGACTTTCAGACCGAATACCGGAGATTTTTGGAGGAATATCAGATTGAATATGATGAAAAATATGTGTGGGATTGAATGGTGGATAAAATACAGATCGCCCCGTTGGGGCTCCAATTGCTAACCCCTATTTTTACCCCAAATTGAATTTGGGGCTGTTACAGAATGCACCTTCGGTGCTCTGTCTAGAGGAATTGGTTTCTCAAATAAATGCCAACGGCATTTTTTGTGACAGCCCAGAATTCAATTCTGGGTTTTTAATCAATTTTATATTATTAAAGAGTGCCAAAGGCACGATCTGTATTAAAATTCACCACAATCACCCATGATTAAAAACCCAACCTTGCCCCCGCACGCTTTTTCCGCTATTTTCCATCCATGAAATCGGCCACGACACAACTTTACTAAGGAGCCTGAGAGTCAAATGCGAGATTCTCCCGAAACGAGTTCGGGACAGGCTATATGGCCTTTAAAACTCAATTATTATCATATGAAAAAAATCACCCTGATCTTGATTCTGGCGGTGTCGCCGATTTTCTCCTTTGCCCAGCAAAAACTCAACAAAGACGAGAAAAAACTCCTCGAACTCATCGATAAAAATTACCAGGAAACTCTGGCTATTTTAGAAGAAGTCATCAACATCAATTCAGGTTCACTCAACAAAGAAGGAGTTCGGGAAGTCGGCCGGGTCTTCGAGCGGGAATTCCAGAAAATCGGCTTTCAGACGGAATGGATTGAGCTCCCAGCCGAGGTAAACCGTTCGGGGCATTTTGTGGCTACCCGCAAAGGAACCAAAGGCAAAAAACTTTTCCTGATCGGGCATTTGGATACGGTTTTTGAAAAAGACATGCCATTCACTCCGTTCACTTACCTCAATGACTCTACCGCCACTGGTCAAGGCGCCAATGACATGAAAGGCGGTGATGTCTTGGTTTTGGCCAGCTTGAAAGCCATGCATGAACTGGGGCTGATCGATGACCGAACCGTTACCGTGTATTTTATGGGCGATGAGGAAAGTTCCGGTAATCCGACTATTTCCAGAAAGGACTTTATTGAGCGAGCCAAATCTCATGATGTCGCTTTGGGCTATGAGACAGCCCAAGGGTTCAATACCGTGACGGTCGCCCGTCGAGGCGCAAGTGGCTGGACCCTAAAAACCACAGGAAAACAAAGCCATTCGAGCGGAGTATTCGGCCAAAATGCCGGTTACGGTGCGATCTATGAAGCCTCGCGCATCCTGAATGAATTCCGGGAAGCGCTAGCGGGTGAAAAATACCTGACCTTCAATCCGGGGCAGTTTATCGGAGGTTCGGACATTTCCTATGATCAAATTACCGGAAAAGGTGAGGCACTTGGCAAGACCAATATTGTAGCACGTGAAGCGATGGTCACCGGCGATCTCCGATTTCTCGGAGAAGCACAAAAGGAAGCTGCCCGTGCAAAAATGCGTGAAATCGTGTCCAAAAACCTCCACCAAACCAGTGCCGAAATCACCTTTTCCGATGGTATCCCTTCCATGAGTCCGAGAGAGGAAAACTATGCATTAGCCGGAATCCTGAATCAGGTGAGCCTGGATATGGGATTGGGTGAAGTGAAGCCAGGGGATCCGGGAAGTCGGGGTGCGGCAGATATTGCTTACGTGGCGGATATTCTGCCGGGGTTGGATGGATTGGGAGCTTCAGGCACAGGTGCGCATGCTCCGGGTGAGACCATCAACATGAAGCAATTCCCCGATTTGATCAAAAGAAACACGATATTACTTTACCGATTGACCCGATAACCTGATGCAAAAATTTTTAATCTCAGCGGCTTTGGTAGCAGCAGCACTTTCCTGCCAAGCACCCAAACCTCAACAATCCGAACCTATGAAACCCCAAAAAATCGTCGTTTATCAGGTCTTTACCCGTCTTTTTGGCAATACGAATACTACCAACAAACCTTGGGGAACCAAGGAAGAAAACGGTGTCGGCAAGTTCAACGACTTCACGGATACCGCTTTGGAGGAGATCAAAAAACTCGGGGTGTCCCACATTTGGTACACGGGAGTGCCACATCATGGCGTGATTGGGGATTTTCCGGAGATCGGGGTGAGTTCAGACGATCCGGATGTGATCAAAGGGCGTGCAGGTTCGCCCTATGCTGTTCGGGATTACTATCAGGTCAATCCCGATTTGGCAGTAGATGTGACCAAGCGGATGGAGGAGTTTGAGGCACTGATCGCCCGAACGCACAAGCACGACATGAAAGTGATCATGGACATCGTACCCAATCACGTATCGCGCTTTTATGAGGGAAAAAACAATCCTACCGGAGTGCGTGACTTTGGGGCAAACGATGACCAAACGGTTGAATATGCCAAAAACAACAACTTCTACTATATCCCCGGAAAGGCCTTTTCAGTACCCGAACCCAAAAATGGCTATCAACCTCTTGGTGGAGAAAAGCACCCCTTGGCTGACGGGAAATTTGACGAGAATCCAGCCAAGTGGACAGGTAATGGTTCAAGATTGGCCCAGCCTGACTTCTACGACTGGTACGAGACGGTCAAGATCAATTACGGAGTAAGTCCCGATGGAAAAAAGGATTTTGACGAGTTGCCTGCCGGGGCTGATTCCTTGGACTGGAAGACGCATTATGACTTTTGGCAAGGCAAAGACGTGCCGGATTCCTGGAAAAAATTCAAGGACATCACCCAGTTTTGGCTGGGAAAAGGCGTGGACGGATTCCGATTTGACATGGCCGAGATGGTGGCGGTGGAGTTTTGGTCTTACCTCAATTCCCATATCAAAAAGACCAATCCGGAGGCATTTCTTCTGGCGGAAGTTTACAACCCGAGCTTGTATCGGGATTACATCCACAAGGGAAAAATGGATTACCTCTACGATAAGGTAGAGTTATACGATACGCTGAAGCATATTATTCAGGGTCATGGATCTACGGATAATCTGGTGCAGATTCTGGAAGGACTGAAAGACATTGAGCACCACATGCTCCACTTTCTGGAAAACCATGACGAGCAGCGGATCGCAAGTCCTGAGTTTGCCGGAAATCCCTGGAAAGCTATGCCTGCGATGGTCGTGTCAGCGACGGTTTCGACGTCACCAACCATGATCTATTTCGGGCAGGAAGTGGGCGAACCGGGAGCAGAAGATGCAGGTTTTGGTGATCCGAGTCGCACCTCCATTTTTGACTACATCGGGGTACCGCAGCATCAGAAGTGGATGAATGGAGGGAAATTTGACGGAGGACAGCTAACGGAAAATGAAAAAGCACTGCGGAACTACTACTCTGAGGTGCTCAATTTTACCCGAAACAGTTCGGCGCTGATGGGAGAGTATATGGAATTGCATTCATTTAACCGAAAGCAAAATCCAGCCTACACAGACAAAGCCTTTGCTTTTGCCCGATGGGATAAAAGCCAAAAGCTGATCGTGGTGACCAACTTCGATGAATTTCAATCTGTGAAAACAACGCTTAACCTTTCCCCAGAATTGCTCAAAGTATGGAACTTGGAAACCGGCGAGCGGGAGATCAGAGAGATCATGTTTGGAAAAAAGAAAACCACGCTTCGGGTCACCGACGATGGGGCAGAGATCGATTTGGACTTTGGGCCATGGGAGTCGGCTATTTTTGAGGTGAGGTGATTGTTTCCCGCAGATTTGCGCAGAAAAAGACACGGATTTTCGCGGATTTGCTTTTTGAGGACTTATCCATTGGATCTCTAATTCATAAACTTAGAAAAGGTTAGATTAGAAATCAGGAGATAGAACCTCGAAATTTCAATTTTTAAGCAATAAAATCTGACCTTAAACGCAAGGTTAAAATCACTATTTGGCCTTAAAAATTCAAAATTTTAATGCCAGTGATACTTTTTGACCTCAACGGGAAAGCCAGAAAAGTAGGTTGACCTTAAAAACTTGGAATTTTAATGTGAGCTGAAGATACCTATTTCAAAGTAAGGCGATAAATGAAATACGATTCGGCATACTCTGGAGAAAGGCGATGTTTAAAAGAGTCCGGAAGCCGATTGTAATTTTTTTCCATGGTTTCTCCCGAAATCCCAAAATACAAGTCTCCCTCAATGGCTACTTGAGGATGAAATAGCGGCATCAGGGAAACAGAATTGTCCACGATGCCGGGATAGACAGTCAGCTGATTGGTTTTGAAGTCCATTAAGCCAACACTCCTTCTGCTTTTATTATTTAGGAGAAATAAGACCCTGTCTGCATCCAGCGCATAAATCTCACCTTGGAGGTAATTGTATTTTCGTTCGTTGATAAAATCCAGCATTTCCAAAGGATGTTGAATTTGGAGATAACGTTCATTACTTACTGCATTTGCTCCAAAATCGACATGAAAAAACGGATTGAAACTTCCATTTTCATAGCTGTAGATGGTGTCATTGAATACTCTGGAGAACAGAACCTTTTCTCCCCACTTTGCAAAAGGTGAAAATGTTTGATTATAAAAGCCATATCGGTTTTTATCGATTGGCATATAATAATTTATCCCTTTTGGGCCGTAGGTGATAATGTCCCAATCTGCTTCGTCGATTCCATTCGTATGCGCTATGGAATGCTGACCTAATTGAAAATGAAATTTTGCTTTTACAGGCAGTTCTTCGGATCCGATTTCTTTCAAATCCTCGTCAAACCAGGTGATTTGCTTTCCAAAGGTAATGACGCCAACACGGTCGTCTTTGAGGATTATCTGAGAGATGGCAGCTGCATTTAGCTTATCATCATTTCCGAAATCCAAACTTTTTCGAAGATTTCCTTTGAAATCCACTTGGTGCAAGGTGGTCACCAAACCTTCTTCCAGCAGATAGTAGTATCGATCTGATTTCAAAATTGTCGGATAGCCTGTGATCGGATACTTGGTTTTGACTTCAAGTATTTCCAAATTTTTACCGATTTCGGATACTAAAAGGGCTTTCTCCGAATAGATTGGCTCATACGAGAAAGTGGATTCTTTTTCGGAGCAAGCACTAAAACTCAAAAAGACCAAAAGAAAAATCACTCGATGCATAAGTAGTAAAATTGATGCGTACTTAAGTTAGTTGAAAAAATCGGAAAAGTCCTTTAAATAACCTTGTAGGAAGTGTAATCGAGAAGGGACAAAACTAACTCCACAGGGTTCGCCCGGCTTTCTTCATAGGAACAAGAGCTTATTGGATGACTAAAGAAATTACTGTGGGTTCGTATCCAATCCGATGTGAATTGACATAGATGGTTTCCCCTATTTTGGCTTTAAAAGGAGCAGTGTACACCTTCCATCCTTCTTTTTCAGAAAAACGGTAGCCAATCGAAGCGCTTGGATTGGAGCAGGTCAGGTGAACTTTGCCGTTTTCGAATTTGAGTTGAGCGGCAGGAGTCACCGGAGGAGTGTCCTTCCCTTTCCAACAAGTACGGTCCGTTTTCATCTCATTAAGTGCTCCCTTGTCATCATTTTGATCCTTTTTTTCTTTTAGGCATTGCTTCGCTAAATTATTTCACTTATGAAAAACGAATATCTTAAATTTTTGTAACTTATAAATTGGTTTCTCATTGTTTTTGCCATTTGATTTAAATATTTTTCTCTAAATATTTATAAATGAAAAAACTTGTATTGATCCTATCTCTATTCCTTAATTGGAGTCTTGGTTTTTCTCAGGCAGTATGCTTTTCTGATCAAAGTAACAGTTTTTGGAAAATAAACGAATCATTGTATGGGTCTAAAAGACTTTCTGATTGCCACGTGGGTGCTAATTACAGAGTGAAATTAATTCGTCTAGAACGATTAATCCTATCAAAATAGCTCCCCATGAAAAATATAATACTGCTGGTTTTATTCTTTGGCTTTACGCTTCAATCTTCCTTTTCTCAGGTAAATCCACCCCGGAGATTCTCATTATCTCTTAGTGCCGGTCCTGCCTTTCCAGTGGGTGTATTCGGAGGAAAAAATATGGAAAATGCTGCGGTTTATTTTCCAGATTCGAGTGTACCCAATCTTGCGAGTATTTCAAAGGCTAGCAATGGATTTGCAAAAGTTGGTTATTCCATTCACGGAACTCTTAATTATCATTTCTCCAGTCGATTTTATGTATTTCTTAGATCAGGTGTAACAAACAATCCAATCTCTGTTATCGAAATGGAAGATTTCGTGAATGATCTTTACGGTTTGGATTTTCGCTTTTCTCATGAAAATAACAACATGCTATCCATCGCACCTGGGCTGGGATATTTCTTGAAAAAAGGAAATTGGGAATATCGAACGGGGATATTTCTAGGCTACGGTCAAATCAACTACCCTTACTACGAGATGGTTAGGGTAGTTGGTAATGAAACTCTTGCAAGGGCACATTCCGGCTCAAGACCCAATTCGTCCTCTCTCACAGCGGGAGGAAATCTGCAAGTATCCAGGGCTATTGGTGAATTCCAATTAGGCTTGGAAGCCAGTTATCAACGGGCTGATTTTGCATACTCTATTTTTCCCCGTACAAGTCCAGGAGGTAGTCAGTCTGTCACCTACGAGGATACAATTAAGGTCCAAACCTTGAATTTTGGACTTTTCTTATTGTATCCACTGCTTGGGTATGAAAAATAGCCCTCATGAACATGTTTCACTGAAAAAAGAACTGATTATTTTTCTGTAGTTCATGTTTCGCCTAATTTTCTCAATCCCTATTTCTCAATTTTATGGGAACCTCCACCGCCTCATACCCTATCCGATGGGTATTCACATACAGGGAATCTCCCGTAGTGGCCTCAAAAGGCCCGGTGTAAAGTTTCCAAGATTCCCTGCTTGACTTTCTCCAGCCAATCAGGGCCGACGGAGTTGGGCAAGTCAAGGTGATCTTTCCATTCGAAAATCCTATCTCTGCCTCAGCTGTCACCGGAGGAGTGTCATTCCCTTTCCACCAAGTCCGGACCATTTCCATTTCATTCACTGCTCCAAAATCCCCATAATCCGCGATCCACTGCTCATGGGCTTTGCGCAGCTCGACCAACTTCTCCGAAAAAGCAGGGTCGGAGGCAAGATTTTTAAACTCATAGGGATCGGACTGGGTATCGTACAATTCCTCCAAGGATTTGGATGCGGCAAACCAACGGGCTTGGTTTTCATTGAGCTTTCCTTCCTGGTGCAGCTTCAATAAATGTGGCATCAAGGGATTTTGAAGCCGAAATCGAATATTCTGGTAATTGGGCTTCTCCGGCATGTAGTTCCGGATGTATTTAAATCGACCATTGGAAACTGCCCTCACCCGATCGTATTCACTATCCATTCTATCCCGTGCGGCATAGATGTAATTCCTTGGGGCTGATTTTTGAGCTCCCAAAAAGGCTTGACCCTGCATGCTTTCGGGTATGGGAATTCCTGCCAAAGAAAGAAGGGTAGGCGCAAAATCCACAAAACTGACCAGCTCTTCATTTCGGGTGCCAGCTTGCAGAAATGGAGCCTTGATCAACAAGGGAACCCGCAATCCCCGATCGTAGAGCTCACGCTTGATGTAAGGCAAACCATCCCCATGATCGGAATAGAAAAAGATGATCGTGTTGTCATATAGTCCATCTTCTTTCAGCTGCCGGATCACCTCGCCCACCTGATCATCCATGGTCATCACATTGGTGATAAATCGGGCCATGACATGGCGACTAATGGAATCATCCGGATAGTAAGGTGGGATTTTTACTTTGGCAGGATCGACTTTCAGGGGTTCTTTTGCTCTCGCCCAAACCTGGGATTCATGAGTGGTTGTAAAGTTGAAAATGGAGAAAAAAGGCTGGTTTTTATCCGTTCTGTTGCGGTAATGAGCTTTTGGGCTACTCTCGTCCCACATGGTCACGGGGCTTCGGAATTGGTAATCTTCCTTGGAATTGTTCGAAGTGTAATAGCCTGCTTCCCGTAAAATCAAGGGGTAAGGCTTCATTCCTTCCGGTAAAACCACAGAGTAGCCTTTGAACCCCGGAGGATAATCATCCGAAGCTACGGCGGAAGCTGCCAAAGTTCGCATGTGCTGTGCACCGATGGATGTTTGATAAGCACCAGTAATCAAGGCTGCCCGACTTGGGGCGCACACGCCCGCAGTCGAAAAAGCATTCATGTACTGCACCGATTCCTTGGCCAAGGCATTGAGATGAGGTGTCTTTCCACCCGTGCCTCCATACACTTCCAAATGCTCTGGAGACATATCCTCCACCACGATCCAGACGATGTTTGGGCGGGTGCTTTGCGCCAGCGAAAGAGAAACGGAAATAAAAAATCCGAGGAGGAGGAAAAGGACATTTTTCATGGGAACAAACTGATTTTGGGGATTTTGCATAAGATAAACTTTTCCCTGAAAAAAGCTGGAGGGTGTTGTCCTTTTCCATGCCCTCACCCTTCTCCAACTTAAGTTTTAAACGGATTTAAAACCTCACTTATTTTACCCAAAATCACCTGACCAAAGCGAATTTTTCCCCTGCTTCTTTTCGTGAAAAGGCATTGAAATGCCACCATTCGCTACCGATTCCTGTAAATCCTGCCCCTTTCATCACTTTTCGGAGGATTTCACGGTTGGCAACTTGGGCTTTGGTGATTTTTCCCTCGGCCAGCATTTCCAATTCTCGGTCGGGATAGGCCGGGTAGCCAAAATAATCGTAGCTCGTTCCCATATCGAGTGGCTTGCCGGATTCAGTATCAAAAATCGTCAAGTCCACCGCCACGCCATAGTTATGAAGCCCGCCCACTTTGGGGTCCGCCACATAAAGCGGCTTGATGCTGTCCGGCTTGTCCAAACTATCCCAAAGAATCTGCTGTACACTCAGCGGACGTACGCCATCATATACCAATAGGGTCAGGTTGGGATATTCCTTCTGAAGTTCGGATTGCGCTTTACCCAACATTTCCGCCACCACCGGCTGTAGATAGCAGCGTATATGATCTCCATAGACGTCTTGACCGAAAAAGTTGTCTTCCGTGGAGTACTTCAGCTCCACTTTGATTCCGGGAATCACTTTTTCAATGTCCACCAAACCCTGATCAATCAGGGTTTTCTCCAAAGCAGGTAGGTCAGCTTCCGCTGAAGTTGAGTCTTGATTTTCTTGTTCAAAAAGAGCTTTCCGCTGCTGTTCGGTGAAGATTTCCTGATCGCTTTTGGGAGATGAGCAAGCAAAAGCCAAAGCTAGGAGGTAAAGGTAAGTTCTCATGCCGGCAGGTTTTTCTTGACCAAAGTAGCTGCCGCTTGCGCAGTGGGGAGCACCACGATATCCGCCAATACGACGTGAGGAGGACGATTCACCACAAACTCTACGATGTCTGCAATATCCTGAGCGAGCAGAGGCTCGTAGCCTTGATAGACCGTCTCGGCACGCTTCTCATCTCCTTTGAATCGCACCAGAGAAAACTCCGTCTCTACCAATCCAGGATGAATACCAATCACTTTGATCCCAAAGGGATTCAGGTCTAGGCGCATGCCTTTGGTGATCGCATCTACGGCATGCTTGGAGCCGCAGTACACATTTCCGTTGGGATAGACTTCCTTTCCTGCAATCGAACCGATATTGATGATGATTCCGGATTTGCGCTCGGTCATGCCGGGGATGATGGCTTTGGAGACGTAGAGCAAGCCTTTCACATTGATGTCCATCATGGCATCCCAATCGTCCAAGTTTCCGGTTTGGATAGGGTCGAGTCCATGGGCATTTCCGGCATTGTTGATCAGCACATCCACTGCTGCCCAATCGGCAGGAAGATTTCCGAGAATTTCCCCGACTTTTTCCCGGTCACGGACATCAAACACCAATGGGAAATAGCGGACTCCCGAGGGTATTTCCTTCTCCAATTCATCTAATCGATCTTCTCGACGACCAGTGGCAATGATGTCATAGCCCATTTTGGCTAGGGTGATGGCAGAGGCTTTTCCGATCCCGGAGGTAGCTCCAGTGATGAGGGCGATTTTAGTGTTCATGGGTTAAAGATAAGCGTATTGGAAGATTGGAAAATTGAAAGATTGGAAAATTACTGACGATCTGAGGGCTTGCTTAGCGAAGGGATGGAGACGAAAAGTTGAAAGGTGGTAAAGTTGGAAAGTTGAA
>FWPV01001164.1_pt1 | contig 75488 bp, 73 predicted proteins | sample 2228371 | NCBI WGS metagenome assembly FWPV01 (sample SAMEA103939776, study PRJEB20133) | metagenome
GCCGGTCCTGCGGCAGATCTCCCGGATCGATAGATGCTCTCGAAAATGCCAGCGTCGGATAACGCTCAACAATGCCATGTCGATCACTCCATAGCCCCCGCTCAAACCACGAGGGGCAAGGGTCACACATGGGTCAAATCTCGATGGAAAAATCCCAGCCTGCTGGGTCAGTTCTCAGTGGCAATCAACACGCTGTCGTCTTGGATCACGCCAAGAAATGAACTCGACACCTCGTCAGATGAGTTCGCTTCTTTGGTAACCGGCACCAACGACGAGGGTGCAAAGACGATTAAGGACCTCTTCGGGGAGAAGGCCTTCAATTATGCAAAGCCCCCATCCCTTGTGCGCGAACTCCTGCGTCAGGCCACCTCGCCCGGCGACCTTGTCCTAGATTTCTTTGCCGGCTCAGCGACCACCGCCCAGGCGGTGATGGAGCTGACTGCCGAGGACGGGAGCGACCGGCGATTCATCATGGTCTCTTCCACCGAGGCGACGGCCGATGCGCCCGACAAGAACCTCTGCCGCGACGTCACCGCCGAGCGCATCCGCCGGCTTAATGCCGCCGACGGCAAGTATGCCGATCTCGCCGCCGAGTTCGCCTATCTCAGGACCCGGGAGATCGACTTCGAGGACCTCGACTACGATCTCACGCCAGGCCAGGCCTGGTCGGCGCTCGAGGCCCTGCACGGCCTGCCTTTGACCACCTATGACTCGTCCCGCGGCTGGAACGGGCACGACGGTGACGAGACGGTTCTGGTTCTGGTCGATACGCCCGACAGCACCCTGCCCGACTGGGTGAGCGCCCGCTCGGGCAGGAACCTGTTCGTCTACGCCTGGGCGCCGGGCCAGGTCGAAGCGATGCTCGCCGGCATCGACGTCCTGCCGGTCCGGCAAACCCTCGTCAGCCGGTTCATCGCATGACCACCGAGGCAGGAGCACGACTGTCGCTGGCCAAGTTCCAGAGCACTGCGGTCGAGAGCCTCGCCGGCGTGGTCCGCAAGGTCGCGCAGTTCCACATCGCGCAACCCGAACGGAAGCAGGAGATCGGGCTCAAGAGCGGCGTCACTCTGCTGCAGAGCCCGACCGGCTCGGGCAAGACGCTGATCCTCGGTCGCACGCTCGAAAGCCTGAAAGGCAAACTGCCGCGCCCCACCGTATGGTTCTGGTTTGCGCCCTTCAGCGGCCTCGTCGCCCAGACCCGCGGGGCCCTCGCGGCGCAATGCAACGGCCTCAGACTGCGGGACGTCGCCAAGGACCGGGCCTCGATCGGCAGCCATGACGGCGATGTGTTCGTCACCACCTGGGCGTCGGTCGCCGCCAACAACAAGGATGCCCGAAAGGTTCGGCGCACGGCGGAGGACGCGCTGTCGCTCGATGACATGATCGCCGACCTGCGCTCCTCGGGCACGTTCATCGGCGTCGTCATCGACGAGGCCCACCTGAACTTCGGCGCCTCCGCCAAGGCCGCCGCCGACTTCTATCTCGACACCCTCAAGCCAGACTTCACCCTGCTGGCCACGGCCACCCCCAATGACGACAAGCTCGATGCTTTCGAGGCAAAGGCCGGGATCGAAGTCGCCAGCCGGGTGATCATCGGACGCACCGAAGTCGTCGACGCCGGGCTCAACAAGCGCGGGCTGATGCTCGGCATGATCCGCTACCGCGAGGGTGAGCAGAACCTCGTCGAGCCCGAACACGCCGCGCTCGCCGGCGGCTGGGCGCAGCACAAGCGCATCGCCGAACGGCTCGAAGCGCAGGGCATCGGCATCGCGCCGCTGCTGCTGGTGCAGGTCGAGGACCAGGCCAGTGGGGGACAGGACCCAACGGCCCGCGTGCGGCGAGCCCTGGTGGATCTGGGGGTGCCCGATGAGGTCATCGCGGTGCACACGTCGGGCGAGCCCGACCCCGACTTCCACATGCTGGCCTACGATCCGTCCCGCCAGGTGCTAATCTTCAAGGTGTCGGTCGCCACCGGCTTCGACGCGCCGCGCGCCTGGACGCTCGTTTCGGTGCGGCCAAGCCGGGGCAAGGAGTTCGGGCTGCAGATCGTCGGCCGCATCATGCGCGTGCACCCCTCCGTGCGGCCGATCCACGGCTCCGACGCCCTGCTCGACCGCGGCTATGTCTTCCTCACCGATCCGGACATGCAGACCGGACTTGCCTCGGCGGTGGACGAACTCAAGGCCGTGCGCCGCAGCATCGAACTGGTCACCGATCAGCTCGATGTCTACGAGTTCTCGAATGCGCCACTGATGCTGGCGGCGGCGGAGCCGCATAGTCTGTCGCAGTTCGAAGGGGCGCCTCCGGCCTCCGATCAAGAGCGAGAGGCACGGCTGCAGCCGCTGCTCGCGAGCGGCCTTGTGCCGCAGAGCATCGCCGCCATGCCGGCAAGCGTCCAGGACGCGGCAATACTCACGGCGGAGCGCCTGGTTCAGGCCCCGCTCTTCGACGATCTGCCGACGCACGACGCTGTCCGTATTCCGGCGAGCCCGAGTTCAAGCTTGGCCAGCTACCCGCTGCGTCGCGACATCGACGTTCCCCCGGCCCTGATGCGTGAACTTCCGCCCGACCTGGCTGCCACCAACGTGCTGGTCGGGGACATCGCCCGCGAGTTCATCAAGGCATCGCACGTCATCGACTACGTCACCCGTCGCTGGACCAAAGGGCATATGACCCTGCGAGACCTGTTCGAGGGCACCGAGACGGAGTTCGATTTCAAGCTCCGCTATTCGGCTGCAAGGATCGCCGAGCAGGCCCAGCTGACATTCGAGTTCAACAGCGCCATCGATGTGCGCAAGCTCAAGCTCGCCCTGGTCGACCTTGTGCGCGCTAAGGTCGACGACCTCGGGCACGAGTATGAGGAACGCGACCTGCGCCGGGCCATCGACCTGGCGGTGATGCGCGAACCCGATGCCCTCAAGACCGCCATCCAGAACGCCCAGGCACGGCAGGTTCGGGTGCTCTCGGACGTGCCGATTCCCGACCTCTACTACGGTCCCCGCGGTCTCAAGCCGGCCCGCCTCGGCGCCTACGGGGTGTTTCCCGAACGGCTAAACCAGGAGGAGCGGTCGTTCGCCGAACTGCTCGACGGCGATGAAACCGGCACGATCAAGTGGTGGCTCCGAAACCCGGAAAACGAGCGTTGGGCGACGCAGCTGATCCTGCCGAGCGGCAAGCGGTTCTTCCCCGATTTCGTGGTCGGCGTCGCTAAGCGAAGCACCCCCAATGGCATCGCCCTTGTCGAGATCAAGGACGACGGCGAGACCGGTCGGCTGCAGTCGGACCGAAACCTCGAGAAAATCCGCGTGCAGCACCGCGAGTACCGCAACGTCACGTGGACATTCCGGGCCAACGGCCTGTGGGTCAGGGCCCGCTACGCGCCCGGTTCGCATCGCATCATCGAGGACGACCGGTTCTCACCGGAGAACCTCGTCTACCTTCAGTAGGAACCGCCCGCCGCGCGCACAAACCAAAACGGTGGACGGTCTAGCCACCAGAATTACCGTTGGTAGGGGTGTCTATCTCCATTCATCCAAAATCCCATCACAAACAAGAATCTTATATAGTGAGTTCTTCCAGTTCTTAGCGCGCGTCGCGGGCTACCCACGCACTCCGTCGGTCAACCGGTTGTCAGCCCGCAAGATTGGCAATGACGCTGGGCCCGGTTAAGTAGGGAGCGCTGTAGGCAGACGAGGCTATGAGCACAACAGACCCGAAAAGGCCCCGCTTCGAGTTCGACTCGCCGAGATCGAAACCAGAGCGCCTGATCAATGCCACGGTCCCGATCGGGTACCAGCATCTCCGCACTTATCTAGCGTCGGGGACGAATGACGAACGGCCCATAGGTGAGCAAGTACAAGATAGAGGCCACTCGGTTCGCCGTGATTTGGAGGAGGGGCTCGTCCTCGCCAAGCTCTTTAACACCGCCACCGGCGAGATGACCGAGATACCCGCCCGGGCATGGCATGGCGCCGAACTCTGGGAAGCGTTGGAAACAGGCTTGCTGACCCGGCCAACGGGGTGCTTCTGGATCCTAGTTGATCTTGATCGAGCGTCTTCTGCTCACACGAAGCTGCTCAGCTTCATCGCCGCCAACTTGCGAGACTTCCCGCCCCGGCTTCGCCGGCTGATCGAGCTCTACTACGAACTCGGTCTAAAGGATCGCTATCACTCGGTCGACGAGGTTAAGCAACTCCTGCTCGGGAAAAGGTGGGATGCCGACAGTGCCACCGACAAAATCACCCGCAACAACATCGACACCTTGGCTCGTATTCTTCAACGACCTCAGACGGTTGTCGGCGCCGAGCGCGGTACCCGGGGTCGAAAAAAATCTACCACTGCTGCAGTCACCCCTAACTATCTGAAATAGAGCAGTTTTCACCAAGCCCCGGGCGATTTGGTCCAAACCCGGGGTATGTTGCAGGACGTTGCCTCCTAGCCCATCAGGCCCAAGTTTTCATGGGCTTGAGCGCAGTGACCTCATCAGAGCTTCCAACAACATACGCCGCCTTGGTCGATCGTCTCGTGGAGAACGGCTACCCGGCGATTCCCGCTCGGCCCGGCAGCAAGCAACCCGCCGTGCGAGATTGGCAACACTACTCAGTGACCATTCTGACGCCGGCACATCGTGCCGAACTCGCAGGAAAGTTTCCAAACCACGGGGTTTTCTGTCACTGCGACGGCTTCGTCGCGATCGACATCGACCTCGAAGATGCCGCACTCGTCGCACTGCTGACTGCAGCGTGCAATAGCACGATCGGCCCGCCTGTCATTGTAAGGGTCGGCAAAGCGCCGCGTTGCGTAATCCTTTACCGCACGGAAGACACGGTCCGGACGCAAAGGCTGCCCGGCCTTGAAATACGCGGGCAAGGCTCCGGTGTCATGCTTTTCGGCATCCACCCCAGCACCGGCCAACCCTACTCCTACAGCAGCCTGACACCCCTCGAAGTTCCAGTCGCTGACCTGCCACTTGCGACCCCCGTCGCGATCGACCTGTTCCTGCAAGCGGCCGCAACAATCCTAGGACACAGGACTAACCCGCTCTTGAGCCCGTCGGCGGTGCCACCGGTGGCTCTTGCACAGATAACGGACGGTCGCGAGCGTTTCGTCCGCGATCAGGTCTGGCAGCGCTATTTGCAGGGCTGGACGAGTGCCTCAGCGATATCGGAGCAAGTTTTCGCGCAGCTCTCCCGCCACGCCGACCTAACTCGTCCGCACGCGTCTGGTGCCAAATACGACCTAGCCTTCGTCCACAGCCGCGTCTTGAGCACGCTGCGCAGCGCCAAACCCATTTTCACCAAGGGACCGCGTCCTTCGGTGGAGCGGGTCGTGCTTACTGCCGCCGACAAGAAAGCCTTCCGTAACAGCATCAACGAAGCTGGTGCACTCGGTCAGCTGCGCCCGGCTAGCGTTCTGGTCTCGCACGCGATGCTGGGCAGTATTGGCATTGCCAACAGTGCCTATGTTTCAACCGCCACACTTGCCCATCGCATCGGTCTCGCTGTCGACACTGTCAAACGGGCTAGGCGTGAGCTTCGTGAAAAGGGGTACTGGGTCGCCGTCGACGATGCCGGTGGCCGCGCCAAGATCGCCCACTATCTTCCGGTTCTGGAGGGGGAAATTTAGCATGAGTGAGCTCGACAACCGTCGTCTTCCCAACCTTTTGGCGAAGCACCCGCTGCTTGCCCCAACAGCGACGCTCGAGATGACGAGCCTGAACGCTGTCGAGTGGAAGAAGCCATACACTGTCCTTGTTCAGCCCGCCGGTTCACAGCAGCCGCGCGCCAGCGTCGGTGACGAGCCGGTTTTGATCGAGCTGCTGGCGGAAAAAGTAGCGGACTACAATGCCATGCGTTGCTCTGACGCCAGCATCGTCACGTCGCTCGGCCTGCTTGAAGAAAAGTTCGGCGGCACGCGTGGCCGCGAACAGCTTCTGACGTCAGTCCGCCGCCTGCAAAACACGCACGTGTCTACTCACTACGCTCCTTACGGCGAGCGTCGCCGGTACCAAGGTACTCTCCTCGAGCAAGTTGAGTTGCGGCCGCGGGGCGAACTAAAGATCCAACTGTCGCGGTTGCTGATGGAGCAAGTCGCCCGCCGTCAGCTCCTTAAGCCACCGGGCGACTACTTTGGTGCGAAGGGGCTGCGGCGCCGGATTTGGGCGCTCTGCCTGGCGTTCTGCGGTCGCGACCGTGCCAGCTGGGCGATGCCGATCACTGAGCTGTGGCGCCGCTCAGGCTCCACCAATGAGCCTCGCAAGTTCATCTACGCGTTTCGCCAGCTCATCGCAGCGGACGAAATCCCTGGCTACCGCCTCACCATGGCAGAGGGCCAACCGCAGCCGGTTATTATCGAGCACTCGGACCGCTCGCTTGACCAGTCCCAGACCGGGTCAGCGCCGGAGGGCACATTGCCCGTCATCTATTTGGACCTCGGTCAAGAGCCAGACCCGCCGGCCCCAACCATCATCAACACCATCGACCTTTTCTGAGAGGCCATCATGAGCAACCGCAACCCCTTCCAGCACGCTGCCATCGAACTGGCCAATCAAACAATGGCACGTCGAGAGCCCGTAGTCAGGGAGGTCGACTCTATGCATGACATCGACGCTAAGCCGCTCTCCTACTTTGCGGCTCCGTTCCGCGACATGCTGCTCGAGCTCATCCAATGCGGCGAAGCCGACTTCGTTATCTGCGCCGACAAACTCTACGTTCTGCGCAGCACGGTTGAACCCTACCTCCCCAGTGGCGTCGATTGGGATGACCTCGCATGATTTTCGGTGCGGCCCAACGGCGCTCCAACAATCCGTTCCAACAAGATGCCTCAACGCCGCTCCCACCGGCGCCCTCGCTGCTGGATCTGACGCAGCACGATCTCACCGGCCTGACAAACGGCCAACTTCTTGCCTCCCGCCGGCTGATTGCCTGGCTAAATACTCCAGGCAGTCAGCAGATATTTCGCCTCTTTGGCGCCGCCGGAACTGGCAAGACCCATCTCGTCGGACGAATTCTGAAGCTGTTCCCTAATCTCCGGATTGCACTAGGAACGCTCTCCGGCAAGGCAGCGCTCATTTTGACCCGTGCGACCGGGATCCCAGCCAGAACGCTGCATTCGATGCTCTACACGCTGGAAGGCGAGGACGGAGACGGTGAACTGCTCTTTCGAGACCATCCCGATTTCCACATCGCCAATGTTGACCTGATTGTCGTCGACGAGGCGTCAATGGTTCGCGCCGATATGGTGCGATCGATCTTGGAGTTGGGTAAGCCGGTACTCGTCGTAGCGGATCCGTTCCAGCTTGCTCCTATCGGCGGCGCCGCTGGTTTCATGAACGGCCCCGTTGACGCCGAACTCACCGACATCGTTCGGCAGGAACGGCATAGCCCGATCCTCGGACTCGCTCATGACGTTCGCGCCGGCCGCGAGCCTAAAATCGGCGCCTACGGGTCAAGCCAGGTTATCGGCGGCATTTCTCTCACGGATGAGCACGCTCAAGCGGCCGAACAGATACTCGTTGGCCGGCGAGAAACAATGCATCGCTTCAACGCGCGGCTTCGAGAGATCCGGGGTGCTCGCTCCTACGCGCCCGAAGTGGGCGATAAGCTGATCTGTCTTCGCAACAAGCCGGAGAAAGACCTGTTCAACGGGTCGATGTGGCGCGTAGTCGAGGTTAGTCCTAGTCGTGAGCGCTGCAGCGTCACGCGGTTCCCACTCACCTTGGAAAGTCTCGACTTCCCTGAGAGGCCTGTGCAGCGCTTCCACGTGGACGCCCGCTTCTTCCTACCCCGCGACCCCGACAAGGCGGCCTTCAAGGGCGACGGGGCTGCTTTCTCGTACGGCTACGCAATTACAGTGCATAAAGCTCAGGGCTCGCAGTGGGACGATGTTCTGCTGATCGACGAGGCTTTCGATGACCATGCCAAGTGGCGCTATACCGCCATCACCCGGGCAGCCAAGACGATCCGGATCGTTCGGCGATGAGCATGTCTATGTTTCGGCGCCTGTCGTCAGCTGGCATCGGAAGCGTTCCGCCTCTGTCACTGCCCCATTCGGCGCGTTACGCGCATAGCTCCTATGGCGTGCCGCTGCTAATGGTTACCGCGCCGGCGGCCGAACTTATGGACATCGAAGTGGAACATGTCGCACGGCTGCTCAACGCGGAAGACGGCGTGATTGCGGACGCCGTGGTCAAGCACGTCGACCGCTCGTCAGACCCTGGCTCCCTTGTGCTGCAGCCCACGATACGTGTCTTTCCGGTGCCCGTGGCCGTCGAAGTAGATATGTCATCTCGTTGGCGGTATTCTCTCCCGCGAAGGGGTGGAACGCTCCCTGGGATAAGGCCACTTTGTGCTCCGACCCCACTCGTCGATGCCAACCGCAGCGAGCGGCCGGTCAGGTTGAACCCATTCACGACGTGGCGCCCCAAACGGCCGTGCGCTCCACCGACGCCGGATCGTAAAGTTAACCTCGTCAACGACGCCCATCCCGAACGTCTGCCATTGGTCGCCTGCGACCTTGGCTTGCGAGAGTGGCAGGCGTGGGAGTTGGCGACCGTTGTAACGATGGCGATAGAAATCGTGCATCGTTGGCAGATTTCGATGAAGCTGCAGTCTCATCCCGCGCTCCCCCAACCCTTTCACGTGCTCGCGCCGGTAGGCGGGCGATATGAACGCTCCGCCAATCTTCGACCAGGTCAGGCCATTGCCGCCGGCGAACTGATCGGTCGCGTTTTGATCGATCCAGCGTGGGCGCAGCAGGTGCGTGCGGCAGCGGCGTCCAACCGAGGTAACGACAAACTTCGGCATACCGGACTGCCGACACACGGCATAGAGCCCGACATTGTCGATGAAATACTCGCCAATCCCATGTCTGCGATCGATATCACGGCCCCGATTTCCGGCATCGTCGACGGCAGCATCGACGCCATCGACGTGAGGGCCGGGCAGACTCTGGTCACTCTGAAGGTGCCCGCCCACACTATGGCTTATGGGCAGCTTGTTGGCCAAGAACCCCTGCCTCAGCGGGTTGAACTCTGCCTGAAGCTCGGGCCTACTCAGGTCACTGGGACAGGACTGCCCTTGGTCGAACGTTCAACGTCTCGACGTACGTTCGCAATTCCGCTTCCCGTCAACCTACCGGGAGATGGCGCCGTTTGGACCATAGCTGATTTAGTCAACGAGCGCCCCTCCGGTTCTGCCATTGCAGTTCCGAAGGACGCCGTGATGCAAATCGGCAAATCTACTGACGTACTGCTCCACTCCGGAGTTTTGCAGGTGACGCGCAAGCCGGTCAACATCCTGCACCAAGAGGGCGATCTGCTGTTTCTTGATCCGGCGTCGTTGCCGGTCGGTGTGGCCGTTGTCCGCGATATCAAAGCTGTGGCTGCCAGCTTTCCCAAAGTCGCCGCGATCATGACCGGGCTGATGCTCTGCTGAAACCCTAGTGGGAGCCGCTGGCGCTGGCGGGGAGGTGTTGACACCTACCAGTATAGCCAGCCCCCTATGGGCACCGGTGCTCGCTGCTAGCCATGCAGATGGGGAACGCCAGGGAAAGATCGAAGGGCATCGGTACCAAGCTCGCACGGTGTGTGAGCAGGATGGAAGTATACGGGCTGCCCCAACCTTCCTGCACGACAGTCCGCCAATGACAGATCGGGATGGCGATGTCCGTGTGCGCTACTCGCCAAAAGCGAGAAGCAGTGCGTAAAGGCCGACAGCGTAACCCCGGCCTGCCTGTCAAAAGGTTGCACCCCGATCTGACGGTTTCCGACGGCGCGGCTCCGAGGGTCGAGCAAGTCAAGCTGGCTTCGCCGCCGCAACGGCGAAGCCTTGCCTGCGGCAAGACGAAAACCTCAAGCGCTCACCAAAGGTCGAGGAGCTAAAAGACCGCTAGATAAAGCTAGCGGTCACCAGGAGCCGCTCAACGCGAGGCAACTTATCAGCGACTGACCTGAAGCTCCAAGCACCCCACCTGGAGCCTGACATGTCGAACTCTACCGCCGTCCGTCGCGACATCCATGCCGAGGTCACCGCCTCGATCATCGCCGCCATCGAAGCCAATCCTGGCACGCCGCAGATGCCCTGGCTTCAGGCGACCCGGCCCCTTCATCTTCCCCGCAACGTCCTCACAAAGAACCCGTACAACGGCATCAACATCCTGCAGCTTTGGGCGACCGGCTTCGTCCGTGGCTACGAGCACCAGATCTGGGCTTCATACCGGCAGTGGGCCCAATGCGGTGCGCAAGTCAGGGCCGGCGAGCGTGGCACCGCCGTCGCCTTCTACAAGGCCTATGAGGTCCAGCCCAAGGCCGATGATCCCGACGATGACGGCAACCGCCGGGTGCTCAAGACCTCCACCGTCTTCAACATTCATCAGGTCACCGGCTACGCTGCACCCGCCTCACCTCCGCCACTTGCGCTGTCAGCCGATCCTTGGGCGCCGCTCGAGCCGGTCGAGGATTTCATCGCGACCACCGGTGTCGATATCCGCCACGGTGGGGATCAGGCTTACTTCAACCGCGCCTCCGATCACGTCCAGATGCCGGAACGCTTCAGCTTCATCGGCACAGACACCTCCACGCCGCTCGAAGCCTACTACTCGGTCCTGTTCCACGAGTTGACGCACTGGACCGGGGCCTCCTCCCGCCTCAATCGGACCTTCGGCCAACGCTTCGGGGACCAGGCCTACGCCGCCGAGGAACTCGTTGCCGAACTGGGCGCCGCGTTCCTCTCGGCGGAGCTCAAAACAACGCCTATCCCGCGCGCCGACCACGCGCAGTACCTCGCCCACTGGCTCGCCATGCTCAGATCCGACACGCGTTCCATCTTCGTCGCTGCCGCGAAGGCCTCCGAGGCTGTCCGCTACCTCCAGCACGGCGGTTCGCTCAATCGCGACGTCGGTATGTGAATGGGAGCTTCGTGGACTTCACCCGGAGCCCTGTCATCGCTCGGATGCTGCCCCGGTCATCCGAACTGTCGACATCATCCTGCAGCGTCACTCACGCCGTCGATATCTCCAAACCAAATCCGGCGAGTGATCAAGCCGCCCAGATCGGGTTTCATCTACCGTCTCATGTCAGGGGGACCGATGCCATTCTTCAAAGTCACCAAAGGGCAAGACGCTTTCGTCGAGTATGTCGCGATCGTCGACGCCGACAATGCGGAGCAGGCCCTCCAGCAGGCCGAGTCATGGGAGTTTTCCGGCACTTGGCAACCTAGCGGCAACGTCAGTGAATTCGACCACTTCGAAATATTCGAGGACGGCGTTGAGCGGGTAGAAGCTGTGAGCCTGCAAGAGGCTGAGGCAAAACTTGCCGAGATGTACCCGACCTGACTGACTGCGAACCAAGACGGTCGAGGCCGGCAGGATCCTCGCCGCCCCGCGCGTACCGTGCTCACCTTTCCTCGGTGTCCGACGAGATAATGGCGATCGCCACCTGTGACGGAAAGCATGCGGTGCTCGCACCTTGGTGAAGAAGGGCTCGCTCCTCGACCCGGCGGTCAAGTCTAGTCCCTAAGCTGTGACGCTAGATCAGGTACTGCACCCCTGAATCGCTGGAGGACCTGGACCGAAGTGAGGGCGCCGCGATGGACCAGATACTCGCCTTCTTCATAGCTGTCGTTGTATTCAGCGGGCGCGGAGATGATCGCCTCCGCAGGAGCCGTGGTGGCCAACAGAACGGTCCCGTCGGGGTAACGCGTCGCCATGCCCTCAGCAAATTCTCGCGCGACTTCTTCATGGATTGTCCAAGACAGTCCATAGCTGCGTCGACGACGGTTCCACGACGTTTCGCCGCGGTACAGCCGCCTCGCCGGACCATGGTATTCTGGCATCAGGTTCCTTAGCGCTTTCGCTAATTGTCCGGACGTTGCCGCGTCGCGCCAGATATGGTTGTCCTCGACCCATCCTACTGAAAACCAAGATCGAACAGCTTCCGGCGCGCCCGACGTCCGCGCCGCGGCACTGAGGAACGCCCCGAGAACCGTTCTATCTCCCGAGTTCTCGGCCACCAACCGGCGTAGGTGCGCCACGTCACCTACCCGCATGGCCCCCGCGAATTCTCTGCCAAGGCGCTTTCGATCTGCACGTGCTCGGCGCAGATACTCAAGAACCTGTGGAGGATAGTCCGCCATGGATGCCCCTAGAAACGATGTTTCCTAGTATCAAAAAGAGCACCGCACGCAATATCTGGGTCGGTCACCGGAAGCTCATCCTGACCGTCATTCCGACGGTTTTTACATGGATTGCTTCATGGCCAAAAAGTCGCCGGTCCAGATCACGCCGCCGGAAGCCAACAACGACCCGCTCGATCCGAGCAACCTCGGTCCGCTTCACGTCGTGCCGCTTGTCCCCCAGGATATCCTAGTACGCCACAAGGCGTTCGTCCCCACCGACAACCGCTTCCGCGCGGCGGCCCGGCTCCTGCAGGCGCTATGGCGGGAGGACCGTGAACTGCCGATTGGCACCTACGTCGATGCCGACGGACGACGCGTTCGTCTCGGTAGCCGCGTAACGGAGGCCGCCGGCAAGCAGGGCGTTAATCTGCTCTCCTCCGAAATCGCTGCCCTGGTTCGTCGAGAGTGCGTCTACCGCGAGCTCGGGGCGATGATCGAAGTCGATCGGCTCAGGGCAAATCTGCTGTCGAGCATGCCGCTGACTTTCAACGTCTTCGCGCCGTTGAAGCTCGATCTTCGCCAGGCAACCCGGTTCATGGCCGAACTCTTCCCAGGTATGATGACCGAAGTTCGCGCCCTCAAGTTTGAGCACTCGCCCGGACGCGGTCGCGAGACCTACACCCGGGACTACAGCGCCTTCGACCTCTGCATTTACGGGCTCAATTCGACCGGGCAACGCGTGATGGTCGGGTGGGAAATCAAGTACAGCGAGGGGTTCGAACCAACGCCAAACCGGATTAGTGATCGGCAGCTGGCGATCACGGCGAATAGCGGCCTCTATCGCGAAGCCGAGGATCCCGGTGTCTTCCTCAACCCGCATCAGCAGCTCACCCGCGAACTGAATCTGTGCCAATCGATCCTCGACCATGGCGACGTCGATATCGGCCTCTTCGTCCTCGCTTCCCCGCGGCTCAATCACCTGAGCCAGGCGATGGGCGAGTCCTTCGGCACGCTCCTCAACCCGCCGCAGCACGGTCGAGCCGGCTTCGTCTCCATCACCCTGGAGCGCGTGCTCGAGGCGATGGTAGGGATTGGAATGGTCAGTCACGCGCAGGGTCTGCACCGAAGGTATCTCGATTTTCACCAAGTCGACGGTGAACTCGAATTGGAGGCGGCGGCGCAGCGCAGCCGTCGCAAGCCGAAGGCGCCGACGACGGAACGTCCGTCCCCAGTGATCGCCTCCTAGAGCGGCAGCTTCATTTGCGGCATCCGCTCAATGAGTGGGTGCCTGCCCCTCCCTTTCATCCATGGACGACCAAGATGATGCTCCTTACTCCCGAGCAGCGCGAACTGCTGCTTGCCAATGGACAGCTCAGCCGCGAACGGGAGGACTTTGATCCGCACCCCATCGCAAAACTGTTCACCCCGGATGCGGGCGCCACCTGGCTCATCACCGAGCTCGACCCCGACGACCCCTCGATCGCCTTTGGGCTCTGTGACCTGGGTCTCGGTTCGCCTGAACTCGGTTCCGTCTCACTCAGCGCGATCGCGGCGGTGAGGGGCCCGCTCGGTCTGGCTGTTGAGCGAGATCTGCACTTCGTCGCCAAACAGCCAATAAGCGCTTATGCCGAAGCGGCGCGCCGTGCTGGCCGGATCATTGCCTGATGGCGGTGATACAGCAATCCCGGCTCGAGCACGTCCTTTCGGTCGTAGGGCTTTCGGCCACGGACCTGGTCCAGCTGGCAGCAAGCCCTGATGTTCTCGTTCACCTGCTCGAGCAGCAGTCGCGCCTTGATCGCCTCACGCGTCTAGCAGATCAGCTAGAGACTGCACTGGGCGCCGAAGTCGGTTGGCCGCGGCTGATCGTTGAGCGTGATGACCAGAGCCTCGGCTTCATCACCAGCGCCGCCGACATCGAGGCACTGCGGGCTGAACAGCATCTTTCTCCGGAGCTAGCGCTCAGGCTCAAGCGCCAGTTGCAGAAACAGCGCGGACGCTGGGTGAGAGCAACCCGTCGGTCCGGCCTTCATGCCCTGCGGCGGCGTGAGCGACGACTGGGCGACACGCAAGATCGCGCCATCCGGCGTTACCTCCGGAATGCCGGCGCTGGGGTCGCAGGCGTCCTCCCGCAGCTAATCGTCCTTATCTCCACCCTTGAGGCCGGCTGGCAGGCCGATGCGCTGACCTTCATCGCCCGCCGTCTCACGACGCTTGTATCAATGCAATAGGATGTCTATTGCCATCATAAAAGACCGACCCTTCTTCAGGAGCTCTCATGCGCATCTGCACCGCCGTTGTTGTTGCCGCCTCCAGCCTCTTCGTCCTCAGCACCACCAGCCTGGCCCAGGACCGGCTGCCGACCATCGTGCGATCCACTCCTTATCTTGCGGGCCAGTTGCTCGGCTGCACCCTTCGGGTCGAGACCTACTATCGGCAGACCATTGAGCGGGCCCAGACGGCGGGACGCGCCCTACCGGCGAACTACCAGCTCAATCTCATCGCCGGGCTCGACGTTTCAGCACTCAAGGCCGACGCCAGGCAGGCGTTGATTGCTAGTTCGTCAGAACCCACCCCGATCGACGAAGTCGAAACAGCAATCGCCGAGATCGCGGAGCTGGAATACGACGCCACTAGCGTTGGCGCTCCGGGCTACAACGAAGCTTGGGGACAGGCGCTCGCCTGTGCCGCACTCTTCAGCCAGTACCAATTGTACGACTCGTATCGCTAGCAAAGGCAGCCGATGGAGATCGCCCGCCTTGTCGGAATCTGGCCGGCTACCGCTTTGGCTTTCGTCCGACCTTCAGGTTCGCTGGCATTTCGTTGCTGGTCGGCGTTGCCAGGAGTTCGCCCACGTCAACCTCAAGCGCGGCCGCCAGCTTGTCCAACACGTCGATGCTGGGATTTTCAGACAGCCGCTCCATCCCACCCACGTAGGCCCGATCAACACCAGAATCGGCGGCAAGCCGCTCCTGACTCAGGCCGCGGTCGACCCGCAGCCGGCGGAGATTTATCGCAAGTGTCTGTCGCGCAGTCATCGCGTGACACGGCCATTTGACGGGCCTTTAAACCACGGGATATAGCCATCCCATTACAAGGTGCGTAGGCGCCAAGAGGACAGATTCATGGGAAAATTCTACTGGGGTTTCATTGGCGTTGTCGTGGCGCTCTTCATCTATGCCGGTGCCACCGGCAATTTCGGTATCATCCCGAAACTGCCATTCGACCTTCCGTTCGGCAGACAGGCTCAGCCCACCGCCAATGTGCTCAACGCTCCGCTCATCTACCCGCAAATGACTGGATCGGTCGGCGTCAGCGCGGCGCAGCTCGTCAAACGCCTTGAGCTTTTCGATGGCAAGATCACCTGGGATCGCTCCAACGACAACCGCGGTTGGGTTATGCGATACACGATCCCCGTCGAGCTGACCGGCGCCATCGCTGAGGGAGCCGTTCGGTTCAACTTCCTGGCCGATGCCAGCCAGGCCGGCGTCACTGGCCCTGGCTTTCATATCGTCGGCTGGGCTGAGGATGGCTACACGTTGAGCCCCAACGAGATCACGATGATGATCGGCAACATCGCAGCCGCAATGTACCAAGATGGTGAACTATAGGTACGCCTGTAATCAACCATCGCAGTGTGGGGCCGGAGCCGCGGGCGTGACGAGTACTTCAAGTGCCGCCCCCGCTCCTCGAGAGCCCGAACGAGTGCGGTCTGGTCTACCCTCGCCGCCGGAGCGGCACGCGGGACAACGACGGGTGATATTGGTGCAGCGGAAACTTGGGCCTCGGCGGCCCGCTCCCTGGGCCCGTTGCATCTCGATCTCGCCCATAGGGGCAGCCCGAGCATGCTGCCGACGCGGGTAAGACCTCGACAGTTAGGAATGGCCATAAGTGAGTCTACCGGCCTTCAAGTATCGCTTTTTCACCTCTTATTGTCCCGCACTATTCGCTCCGCCAAAGGCAGCCAGCCCCCTCATTCCTTACACTCCCAGGGCAGTATGAGCGGCTTCTGAACGCGGGATCGCACGAGAACCCCTCTCTTCATCGCCCTGTCTTCGATAGTGTAACGGATTGACCCGGCGTGGTCCTAGTCGTCGTGCTCGCTTGCCGCTTAGCGCGAGTACTCGCTCTGCGTTAGCGGAATGGCGTTGCGAAAGGCCGGACCGATCTACACACCTTGCGGCGGCTCCCAGCGGATGCTATTGCGAATGAATTGCAATTGCAGGAAGCGATCATGGACGATACCCCTAGCCGTGGTTTGCATGGGTGGAAGACCGAGCGAGGCGATGCTTCGTTGGCGGATGTCCATAGGAGTGTGGCGGTAAAGGGATCGTTCTTCCGAAGGGCAGCAGCCTTCGCTGGCCCAGGGTATCTCGTTGCTGTCGGATACATGGATCCCGGCAACTGGGCGACCTCGATCGCTGGTGGGTCGCGGTTCGGTTACACCCTGCTTGTTGTAGCGCTCATCTCCAATATCATGGCGATCGTGCTGCAGTCGCTGTGCGCGCGGCTTGCGATCGCCTCGGGTCGCGATCTGGCGCAGGCCTGTCGCGACGCATTTTCGCGGCCGGTCGGCTGGGTCCTATGGCTTCTGGCGGAAATCGCAATCATCGCCACCGATATCGCCGAAGTCATTGGCACCGCCATCGGGCTCAATCTGCTCTTCGGCATTCCCCTCGAGATCGGTGTCGTCATCACGGCCCTCGACGTGTTCCTGATCCTGTATCTGCAGAGGCTGGGCTTCCGCTGGATCGAGGCGCTGGTTGTCGCGCTGCTGGCGATCATTGCCGTCTGCTTCCTGGTGCAAATTGTTCTTGCCGATCCGAACTGGGGCGACGTCATTCGGGGGTTTGCACCAACGACCGAGATCGTCACAAATCCCGACATGCTGTATCTGGCGCTCGGCATTCTGGGCGCCACTGTGATGCCCCATAATCTTTACCTGCATTCGGGTATCGTGCAGACCCGCGCCTATGGAGAAAGCCTGAAGGAGAAGCGCGAAGCCCTCAAGTTCGCGACGATCGACTCGACCGTTGCACTCATGTTCGCTTTGCTGGTGAACGCCTCGATTCTCATCCTCGCCGCCGCCACATTCTATGCCGGTGGGCGCCCTGACGTTGCCGAATTGGGGGACGCACACAGCCTTCTCGCGCCGATGCTCGGCACTATTGCTCCGACATTGTTCGGTATCGCGCTTCTGTGCTGCGGCATAAACTCAACGGTGACGGCGACGCTCGCCGGTCAGATCGTGATGGAGGGCTTCCTCCGCATCAGGCTTGCCCCGTGGCTTAGGCGCCTGATCACTCGTGCCATCGCTATCGTTCCGGCGGCCGGCGTAACGATCTGGTTCGGCCAATCGGGAACGGCTCAACTGCTTATCCTGACGCAGGTCGTGCTGAGCCTGCAGCTCTCGTTCGCCGTGTTCCCGCTGGTCATGTTCACCGCCGACAAGAAGAAGATGGGCGACCTGGTTGCGCCGTTCTGGCTGATCGGGATCGCGGGGTTCATTGCGATTGTCATCGCTGCTCTAAACCTCAAGCTTCTCTATGACTTCGTCACCTGAAGCCCTCTCTGCGATCGAGCAGCTTTGCATTCGGAAGGGCGTACGCCTGACCGCTCAGCGACGGGCCGTCGCCCAAGCGCTCGCCGTTGCGTGCCAGCATCCGGATGCGCTCGATCTGCTGAGTGTGGTGCGGGAACGCCTGCCGCGCATATCCGTGGCCACGGTCTACCGGGCGCTTCGCAAATTCGAGGCAGCCGGCGTGATCGAGGGCCAGACTTTTGGGGCTCGTTCACGCCGCTACGATGTCGCGAGCGGCCATCATGACCATCTCTTTGACGAGGACAGCGGCGATATTCTTGAGTTTTCCGACCCGCTTCTGGACAGGCTGCAACGCGAGGTCGCCCGACGCCTGGGATATCGGTTGATCGAGCACCGTCTCATTCTCGTCGGACGCCGGCTTGATGAGGGCGTCACCACCACTGCTGCCGCCGATCGAACGGTACCAAACCGGTCAGCTCAGTTGATGCCGGCGCCGAATCTTCAGCCCTTTCGCTCCACGTCAAGCCGCGTGCGACAAAGACGCCCACGTAACTAGATTACGTCTTGAACCTCTAGTGGCTAGAGGGTCTACCGGTAGGGCTCTATCCATTATTGGAGCACGCAGCCATGGCTGAAAACAGCATCGACACTCGCTTCCGCGTGGCAGGCATGGACTGTGCCGCCTGCGCGACCAAGGTCGAGGCCGCCACGCGACGTGTGTCAGGGGTCGAGACTGTTTCGGTATCCGTTACGGCGGGGACGATGACAGTTCGGCACGCTCCGGCGACCGACCTGACGCAGATTGCAAAGAAGATCGGCGATGTCGGCTATACGGCATCCCTCTTGGCCGGGCGCGGCTCGAGCGCGGAAAAGATACCGGCCGATCACGACCACGACCATGATCATGCCGGCCAAGATCATGATCGTGGCAGAGCGCCTGGCGTCCGCGATGAGAAGGACAAGCTGGAAGGGCTGCATGGGCACGACCATGACGTCGACCAAGGACCGTGGTGGGCAACACGCAAGGCAAGGCTGACTTTTCTGTGCGCGGCCGCCATCGCTGTGGCATTCGTCCTCTCCTGGATCATCCCGGCTTTCGACCACTGGAGTTTCACGGCGGCCATGCTGGTCGGGCTGATTCCCATTGCGCGCCGCGCGTTCATGGGCGCGATCAATGGAGCTCCCTTCACCATCGAGACGCTGATGACCGTGGCTGCGGTTGGTGCGGTGTTCATCGGCGCCAGCGAAGAAGCCGCCGTCGTGGTGATTCTCTTTCTGGTTGGCGAACTACTCGAGGGGATTGCCACGGGCCGCGCCCGTGCCAGCATCAAGGCGCTTGCCACGCTTGTGCCCAAGACCGCTCTCGTCGAGAGCAATGGCACGACTAGGGAGGTGGCTGCCGAGGCCCTCGAGGTCGACAGCATCATTCTCGTACGACCCGGTGACCGCATAGCGGCGGATGGTGTGATTTCGTCGGGCGAAAGCTCGATTGACGAGGCCCCGGTCACCGGCGAGTCGGTTCCCAAGCGTAAGATCGAGGGCGATCAGGTCTTTGCGGGCACCATCAACCAGGAAGGTACGTTGCGCGTCCAGGTAACCGCTGCGGCGGCGGACAATACAATTTCGCGCATCATCAGGCTGGTCGAAGAAGCGCAGGAATCCAAGGCGCCTACCGAGCGGTTCATCGAGCGCTTCTCTCGTTACTACACGCCCGGCGTCATGATTGTCGCCGCGCTGATCGCAGTGCTGCCGCCGCTCGTTGCCGGCGGCGATTGGTCCGAGTGGATCTACAAGGGCTTGGCCGTGCTGTTGATCGGCTGCCCCTGTGCGCTGGTCATTTCCACTCCCGCGGCTATTGCAGCGGCCCTGTCCGCCGGCGCTCGCCGTGGTCTTCTGATGAAGGGCGGGGCAGTGCTCGAGCAGCTCGGAAAGGTCAATCAGGTTGCCCTCGACAAGACGGGAACGCTGACTGCAGGCAAACCCAAGGTCACCGATATCGTTGGAATCGGACGCAGCGAAGATGACGTGCTTCGTCTGGCGGCGGCACTGGAGGTCGGCTCCAGCCACCCCCTGGCGTCCGCGATCCTGGGCGCTGCGGAAGATCGCAAGTTGCAGGTCACCGGCGCAGTCGCCGGAGGAGCTGTCGGCGGCAAGGGTGTGACCGGGCGCATCGGGACTGACGAACTTTTCCTAGGCTCGCCCAACGCGGTGGCCGAAAAGACCGCCCTCACCGACGAACTGCGTGCGCGGATCGCGGACCTCAACGACCAGGGCAAGACGGTGTCGGTGTTGCTGGTCAACGGCGCCATCGCCGGCGCCATCGCCATGCGGGATGAGCCGCGCGATGACGCAAAAGCCGGGCTTGATGCCTTGAAGCGGATCGGCGCCGAAATTGTGATGCTGACTGGCGACAACAGCCGCACTGCTGCGGCGATTGGCAAGCAGCTCGGCATAGAGCCGCGAGCCGAGTTGCTACCAGAGGACAAGCAGCGCATCGTCGGCGAACTCAAGGCGCAGGGCAAGATTGTGGCCAAGGTCGGCGACGGCATCAACGATGCGCCGGCGCTGGCTGCAGCCGATATCGGGATCGCGATGGGCGGTGGCACCGACGTTGCACTCGAAACCGCAGATGCCGCCGTCCTCCACGGTCGGGTGATGGACATCGCCAACATGATCGTACTGTCGCGGGCTACCACGGCTAACATCATGCAGAACATCACCATCTCGCTCGGATTGAAGGCCTTCTTCCTCGTCACCACAGTGATGGGGATCACGGGGCTGTGGCCAGCGATCCTGGCGGATACCGGCGCTACTGTTCTGGTCACAGCCAACGCCATGCGGCTGCTGGCCTGGAAGGGCATGGAGAAGTGAGGGTTCGCGACCTGACTTTGCTCGGCTTCATCGCAGTCGGGTTGTTGCCGGGCAACGTTTTCGCGCATGGCTTTGCTGTCGGAACGATCGAGATCGTCCACCCGTTTTTTCGCGCCACGCCGCCGAGTGCGAAAACGGGAGCCGGCTATCTCATCGTGCGCAACACCGGCCCGGAACCGGATCGACTCCTCGCGATCGAAACCGAAGCGGCCGAGCGCGTCACCTTCCACCGGACGGTCGTCGAAGACGGCCTCGCAAAGATGCTGCCGATCGAGGGTGGGCTAGAAGTTCCGGCTCGCGGCGAGTACCGGCTCGGCCTTGATGGGTCGCACGCCATGCTCGAGGGCCTGACCGCGCCGATCGGTCTGGGCCAACTCATCGAAGGCACGCTGGTCTTTGAGAAGGCCGGTCGGATTCAGATCACATTCGAGGTTGAACCGGCAGGCACCACGCAGGACGACGCGATGGCGGAGCACGGCAGTGACCACTAGGGCGCCGCGCTGGTTCGTGGTCTTTCAGATCGTTCTGTGGGGCCTTGTTGTCGTTGCGGCAGTCTACATGGTGCTTCCGCGCTTTCTGAACACCGAAATGGTCACACAGACGTCCTCAGGTGTGTCGGTGGTCGTGCCGTCTCTCCAGCCCAATGTCGCCATGAATGCACCGTTCCGGCTGGTGAACGAGGATGGGCAGACCGTAACCGAGGCCGATTTCGCCGGAAAACCGAGCGCATGGTTCTATGGCTTCATCAATTGCCCGGATGTCTGTCCGACGGCGCTGGCCGAAATGGCCAATCTGCTAAACCAGCTTGGTCCGGATGCGGACAAGCTGAATGCGGTGTTCGTTACGGTTGATCCCGAGCGTGACACGGTTGAAGTCATAAAGAGCTACGTCGACTACTTTGACCCCCGGATCATTGGGCTCACAGGCGATCTCCCAGACGTGGAAGCAATGGCAAAGTCGCGATTCGTCTCGTTCGAGAAGCTTCCCGACGCCCAGGGTGGCTACGCCATGCAACATCCGGCGAGCATCTACCTCGTCGATGCCAAGGGAGATTTCGCCGGCACCCTCGACGACAAGGAACGGATCGAGGTCAAGCTCGGCAAACTCAAGAAGTTGATCGAGGGCTGACATGGGTGCTGGACACAGTCACGAACCTTCGCGACCGATAAGCGGCAGCGCCGGTGCCCGACACCGCCAGAGCCTGGTGTGGGCGCTGGCCCTGACCGCCACCTTCCTTATTGTCGAGTTCATCGGAGCCCTTCTTTCGGGCAGCCTGGCGCTATTGGCGGACGCAGCGCACATGCTGACCGACGCGGGTGGGTTGGCGCTTGCGTTGTTTGCCATCTGGTTCGCCGCGCGCCCGCCATCAGCCTCCAAAACCTACGGGTATCTCCGGGCCGAGGTGCTTGCGGCACTCGCCAACGCGGTCGTGCTTCTGCTGCTCACCGTCTACATCCTCTATGAGGCCTACCACCGCTTCTTTGCGCCGCCGGAGGTGCTTTCGCTGCCGGTGCTGCTGGTTGCGGTGGTCGGGCTGGTCGTCAATCTGATCAGCATGCGCCTGCTCGCGGCCGGTGCCGGAGAGAGCCTCAACCTCAGGGGAGCCTATTTCGAGGTGCTGGCCGACATGTTGGGTTCGATCGGCGTCATCATCTCGGCGCTGATCATCATGTTCACCGGATGGACGCTTGCCGATCCGATCGTTGGTGCGGCGATCGGCCTGTTCATCGTCCCCCGGACGTGGAACCTGCTGACGGGGGCCGTCAACATTCTGCTGGAGGCGGTCCCCGCCGGCTTCGACCTCAAGAAGCTCGAGAACGTCCTGCTTGATATTGACGGGGTGGAGGGCGTCCATGACCTGCACGTCTGGACGATCACGTCGGGCATCGATGCGATGAGCTGCCATCTCGTGGTCACCGAGAGCATCGACGAGCAACACGTGCTCCGTATGGCGCGCGCGCATCTGCACGAGCAGTTCGGCATCGACCACATCACTATCCAGATCGAAACCGCGGCCACCCGGCTAAGTGAAGCCGACCAGGCAATATGAGGAGAGCATGGCCACAACGACAACTGCCACCGTACCGCTGGAACTGAACTTGAAGGATGGTGCCCAGTCCGCGCTGGCGAGCGCCTGGGTGCTGGCCCTTGGCGCATCGCTTGCGGTGCTGTTCATCGGCGAAGTGATGGGTCAGGCGCCCTGCGTGCTTTGCTGGTACCAGCGCGCTGCCATGTTCCCGTTGGCCATCATTCTCGGCGTGGCGGTCTGGCGCGGTGACCTCGGCGTATGGCGCTACGGCCTGCCGATCGCGGCTGCAGGCTTGCTCGTCGCGGCCTATCACACACTGCTCTACTACGGTGTCGTTCCGGAAGGGATTGTCCCGTGTGGTGCGGGGCCGTCATGCACGGACGCAGAAATGACTGTTCTCGGTCTCGCAATCCCCGTGCTGTCGCTTGCCTCCTTCATGGCCCTCGTCGGCTTCATGCTCCGCATCCGCAAGGGAGACGTAAAATGAAGCGGCGTGACTTTGTCATGGGTGGCACGGCACTAGGTTTCCTAGCTTTCGCAGGGGGCGCTTTCGCCTATCGCGAAGCTGTGGCCGCAGCGGCACGGGAGGCCGCCGCCAAGGCGCAGGCTGCGCTCTTCCGCGACCATGCCCCGATCATCGGGCCGGTGGATGCGCCAGTTACCATCACCGAGTTCTTTGATCCGTCCTGCGAGGCGTGCCGCGCCTTCTACCCCATTGTGAAACAAATCATGGGCATGCACGAAGGCAAGGTCAGGCTGGTTCTGCGCTATGCTGCCCTGCATCAGGGATCGGACGAAGCCGTCGGCATCATCGAGGCCGCCCGCAAGCAGGACAAGTTCCTGCCGGTCCTCGATGCCCTGATGGAAAAGCAGCCGGAATGGGCGCAAGACGGCGCTCCCAATCTGGCTCGTGCCTGGGAGATCGCAGGCGAAGCCGGCCTTGAGCTCACCAAGGCGAGAGCGGACGCCGCCTTGCCGGAAGTCGCCGCGATCCTTGCGCAGGATGCCAAGGATGTGGAGGCCGTGAACCTGCGTGGCACGCCGACTTTCTTTGTCAATGGCAAGCCGCTGACCGAGTTCGGCCCACAGCAGCTCTACGAGCTCGTGACCAGTGAGGTCGTCGACACGCAATGAGCGGCGTTGATGTCCTGGTGATCGGCGCCGGACAGGCGGGGCTCGCGACCGCATTCTGGCTCAAGAAGCGTGCCCTCGCTTTCACGGCTGTGGACGAGGGGGCGCGCATTGGCGACACCTGGCGCAGCCGATACCGGTCATTGACGCTGTTTACGCCCCGCGCCTTCAGCGCGCTCCCGGGGCTGCCACTGGCCGGCGATCCGAACGGCTATGCGAGTGGGGCCGAGTTCGCCGACTATCTTGAACGATACGCTATTGCCAAGGGACTCAATGTGCGCGGGCGCACCAAGGTCGTGCGCCTTGAGGCCGATCGCGGAGGGTTTGTCGCCACCCTCTCGACGCGTCAGCGCTTGCGGGCAAAGGCTGTCATTGTCGCCACTGGCGGGTTCCAGCAGGGCGTTGTTCCTGCTGTGGCATCGGGCTTCTCACACGAGGTCCTGCAGTTGACCGCCCAATCGTACCGCGGACCGGAAGACATCCCAGCCGGACCGGTGGTTGTGGTCGGAGATGGAGCGTCGGGACGTGACATCGCGATGGAATTGTCCGCAACGCACAGGACCGTGCTGGCCTGCGGCCATCCCCGGAAACTGGTGCCAGAAGCCATTCTGGGGGTCAGCACGTGGCGCTGGCTGAGCTGGCTCGGTCTTCTGACGGCAGCCACCAACTCTCCGGTGGGCCGCTACATGCGACGGGCAGATCCGTTCCCCAACCGCCGGCGCGGACTGGATGACCTGCGCGCTGCCGGCATCGACATCCGGCCGAAGCTTGCGGTCGCAGCGGGTACGGTTGCTCGCTTCATTGATGACACCGCGGCTGAGGTGCGCTCGGTCATCTGGGCCACGGGCTATCGCGACGAAACCAGCTGGCTGGAAGTTCCAGGCGCCGTCGACCAACAGGTGCAGTTCGTCCATGAGCAGGGACGATCCCCAGCACCGGGCCTCTATCTCGTCGGTCGACCATGGCAGAGGAATCGCGCGTCGGCGCTGATCACGGGCGTCGGCCAGGATGCCCAGATCATCGTGGACGACGTCAAAGCTTATCTGGCTACTCGACCAACTCTCGAGGAGGCCGTTAGGTCTCGAACGTAACGATCCCCTGCGCATCGAACTGATAGACGTCGTCGCGGAAGCTCACCGTGCCCTGCCGGTTGGCCCAGGCGGTGATGTAGGTCGTATGGATCGGCACCTGTACCTCCAGGGCGACATTGTCCTGCACACCTGTAGCGAACGCCGAGAGAACCGCATTGAGGTCCCAGCCGCCATTGTCGCGCAGCAGCCAGGCGATCAGAGTCTCGATCTGCTCCACCCGGACGCATCCCGACGAGTAGAAGCGTGAGTTTTCGCCGAAGAGCGCCTGCTGCGGCGTATCGTGCAGGTAGACATCGTGCTTGTTGTAGAAGTCGATCTTGCAGCGGCCCAGCGAGTTCTCGGGCCCCGGGTCCTGCCGGAACGTGTACTGAACCGCTTCGGTGGTCGACCAGTCGATGTCGGTCGGTTGTAGCTCTGCACCGTTGCCGTCGAAAATGCGGATGCGGAACTTGGTGAGGTACTCCGGATCCTCGTTCATGTAGCGGATCATATCCTTCTCGATGATGCTCTTGGGCACCGTCCAGTAGGGATTGAACTTCACCTGGTGAACCTTGGAATTCAGGATCGGCGTGGCGCGGTCGACCTTGCCGACCACGGCGACGTGCCGCTGCACCACTTGCGCAGCCTCCACTGCCTCGATGCTGGCGGCAGGGATGTTCACGACCACGTAGCGGTCGGTGAGCGATGAAGCCCAGTTGTCGATACGCTGTGCGTTCAGTCGGAGCTGGTTGAGCCGATACTCCGTTGGCACCGACAACGCGTAGAATGTTGCCTCATCGACCATGCCGTTTAGCGTCAGACCATGCCGCGCCTGGAACAGCCGAACCGCGGCGTCCAAAACGTCATCGAATTCATCGTCTACTCGCTGTTCGAGCGCCATATCGCCGTTGATCATCAATCGGCGCTTGAGCTGCGCGACGGCACGCCGCGAGTCTCCAAGCTTGAGCCCGAACGTATCCCGACTTGGGAGGTCCCAACTGCCGTTTGCGGTAACAAACGCTTCGTAGTTCTGGATGGCGAGTTGCAGGTTGTAGGCCGTGTCGTAGCTTAGGACTGGCTCGATGGTGTCGACCAGGCTCTTGGCCGTTGCCGTGTTGCTTTCGACAAAGGCCGTCGACTGCGCCCGAGCCGCAGCTGGAAGTGCCGCGGCGGCTGCTGCGCCGGCGAGAAAGGACCTGCGAGACAGGCGACTTGAGCGATTGAAGATCATCGGTGGACTCCCGCGGCTGCTGTCAAACGGATGTGAGCGAGTGGTGACTGGCGCAGTCCTTCGCCATATGCCCAATGGTATCGGGCGACAAAGGACGGCGGATGGCTCAGAGCAGGTTGATCGTAGGCGCCTTGATCGCGTCGGCACTGGTGGTCGCGTTCTACACGGCTACGGTCCTGCTGCTCGCAACGCATCTCTGTTGAGCACTTCATAGGTCTGTACCCCCGGGCAAAGCTGCCGCGATGCGCTGATCATGTCCGTATATGTCGGCAAAAGTTCGAGCTTTGCCGTCCTCACCGATCCGGACGGTGAAGTATGTCAGGAAGACTGGGACCTTCACTTCCATGTTGAACCAACGCTCGCGCGGACCGAAGGCCGCTTCGATCGTGCTACGCCCAAAACCAGGTTCGTCCGCCAGCAGGGCTTCGGCGAAGTCGAAGGGGTTCTCCACGCGTACGCAGCCGTGGCTATAGGCGCGAACGTCCCGGCCAAACAGCGACTTTTCCGGCGTGTCGTGCAGGTATACGTCGTGCTTGTTCGGGAACAGGAACTTCACCCGACCCAGGGCATTCAGCGCACCCGGCTTTTGGCGCAGCAGGAAAGGAAATGTCCCGGGGGCGACGGACGCCCAGTTGACGGACCAGGGGTCGAGTACTGTTCCATCACCTGTGAGAAGCTCGAATTCACGCCGTGCGAGGTACCCCGGGTCCCGGATGACTTGCGGGCCCACTTCGCCGCGCGCGATCGAAGAGGGGACGTTCCAGTAGGGATTGACCACCACATGTCTGATCTGGTCATAAAAGATCGGCGTCTGGTTCTTCGGCGTGCCCACGACAACCCTCGTCTCATGAACGACGTCGCCATCGCGTCGCACCCACAATCGGTATTCCGGGATGTTCACCTCGACACGGTAGGTGCCGCGGTCGCGCGGTAGCCAGCGCCACTTCTCCAGATTGACCAGCAATTGCTCACGAGTGGTGGCATTCCCACGATTGAGCGCCTGCCTGGTCGCAGTTCCCAGAATGCCGTCTGCTATGAGGCCACTTTCGGCCTGGAACGCCTTGACCGCCTCGACGAGGGCATCATCGTAAATGGTCGGGTAGCCATCGCCCGAGGGCAACGAGAACCGTTCACGCAGCATGGCGACACGCGGATCGTCCATGCCTGGTTTGATGCTCGGCCCGTCCGCGATCTGGACAACTTCAACGGGCTCCTCGTACTCGCGAAGCATGGTGAGGAGGGCCTGGAACTCTTCGCCCTGCGGAGCAAGATCGGCCAGCAGCGGCCCGGGGTCTTCCGCAGCCAGCAAAGCGAAAATCTCCGGCAATGGCATTTCTGGCCGTGCCATGTCCAGATTGCTGGACAGCGACCGCGGATCGAGTCTGCCACCATAATTGTCGCTGGCGAAGCGAATGGCCGCTGAGGTAACCGCCAGCTCATACGCGGCGGCCAGTTCCGGCGCTGCGAGGTCCGGCGCAGGAAGATCGTAGTAGCGGGGATCAAGGCCGAGTTCGTCGGCCTTTTCGAGCACATCCAGCAACGACCGCCCGGCCGCGCTGAGGAACCATTCGCCATCTGAAACCGCGAGCCAGAGCGGCTCGAAGCCACGTCCACCGTAAAAGAAGTAGGCATCTTGCGCGCCAGCGAGTCCCGCTGCTCGCTGGGAGTTCAGCTCCGCCTTGACAGCCTTGGCGGTGTCCGACAGTGCCGGAGCGATTATGACGCGTACGACCGGCGATTGACCGTCCTGGCCCAAGACCTGGAAAGTAGTCGTGAGTATGAACAGCACAAGCAGAGTTACACGCATCATAGATCTGACGCCTCCGAGGGGGTCCGGGCCATGAGTTCCCGGATCTGGGCCGTCGTCTGCGCGAAGGCCGCCTCGGCCTGCGCCGGCAATTGCTTGTCACGCGGCAGCCTCACGCTCAGCGGATCGACGGTTCGGCCGTTGATCAGTATCTCATAGTGGAGGTGGTTGCCGGTTGAGTTGCCGGTGGAGCCGACATAGCCGATCAACTGCCCCTGCCGGACACGGTCGCCGGGCTTCAGGTCATCGGCGATTCGGCTCATGTGTGCATAGGTGGTCCGGAACCCATTGACGTGGTCGAGCGCGACGTAGCGTCCGTAGCCACCTGTCCAGCCCGCTATGTCGACACGCCCATCGCCTCCCGCGTAGACCGGCGTGCCGCGGGGAGCCGCGAGGTCAACACCGGTGTGCATGCGTCGCGTCTTGAAGATCGGGTGAATTCTATTGCCATACCGGCTCGAAAGCCGCCCACCACTCTCGACCGGCCTTCGGATCAGGAAGCGCTTACCCGACGTGCCATCAGGGCTGTAATAGTCGATCGTTCCATCCGGGTTCTGGAAGCGAAACAGCTCCCGTGTTGTGCTGCCGGTCGTGAGCGCCGCATAGATCAGTTCCGTCTCGCCATTGGACGATGCCGTTGTCAGCAGCTTGATGCCATCACCGGGGGTCACCTTCTGGGTGAGATCGACCTCGTAGGCGAACATCGCCGACACCTGCGTTGCGGTTTCGTCATCCAGTTCATGCCGGCGGGCTGTCTCCCAGATGGCACGGTAGATGCTAGGGAGCGCGGTGACGTCCGCCGCCTCGGTGTCCTCCTCGGGAAACTCCATGACACTCGGTGCCTGCCCGACGACGTACCCGCCGCGATCAGTCATTGCCGCAGTCGCTGCATGCCTGACCTCGCCGGTGGCTTGATCGTGGAAATAGATGCTGAGCCGATACGGCACCGGGGTCGGTGAAGATCGGGAAGGCCCCATCAGAATGCGAAGCTTTGTATCGGCGGGGAGCATCCCCTCTGGCAGCACATTCGCCAGCGTCCGGCCGATCATCGCGGACGCGTTTTCGCCCAAGCCATTCTTTTGCAGAATGTCAACGAGCGAGCTGGGCTCACGGACCGTGACGATGCGTTCGGTGCGGCCGCCGCCAGACAGCGCCGGCGGTGCCTTTGGAACAGTGGTGACGTTTTCGGCGATACCCATCGCACCGGCCGCACCCGACGTATAGGTGATGCTCGCGGTCTGCGGGGTAAAAGCCGAGAGCTCCCCGACCGAAGTCTCGAAGAGCGCATCCTGCAACGAACCTCGAACAAAATCGGCTGCCGCGGCATCGTCTATCGTCGAGAGCGGGGTGAACGAAGGAGAGATACTCGCCATGCGGATCGCCACTTCGCCCTCGACGCTGGCCGAGTAGATTTGCGCCGCGGCACCGGAATCGGCCTCTGCAGCCTCTGCCGCGACCGCAGCGAGAGCTAGCGGATCAAACTCCGGAATGTCTTCCGCAAGCGGGGTTGCCGACAGTGCCAGGGTGGCATCGACCCGTTTGAACTTCTGGCTGCGAATGATCGTGCGCCCTTGTTCAAGCGCCTGAATAGACGCTTCGAGCACCTCCACATCGGACCGCGTGCGCGCAACCGGGCGAAGCCTGTCACCCTTCTCGTCAGACACTTTCGGCGCTTTCGCATTGCGGCTCACGGTGAGCGCCTTCGACGCAGTCGAGAAATTGTCCTGGCCATCGAAGGAGACATATAGGGCTGCCCCCATCAGCAGCACCGACGTCAACCCGGTCATCACGGTACCGGTGAGCCACGCAAAGCTGAGTTCACGGCCGCGCGGATGCTCACCCTCCAGCGCCTGCAGCGTGAGGGGCGGCCCGTCCTCGAACCCGCTGTAGTTCCACCCGCGCTGGGCGCGACTTCGCCCGCGCGAGGACTGGCGGCCAAGGGCCGCATTCAATACGGTCATGAAATCCTGATCCCGTCCGGCGCACAGCGACCGGAAACAATCGGGCCCCGGCAGATTGACTGCGGGGGCTTCAGTTTGGCGGGCGAGAGCGCCCCACCGGGATCAAACTATCGGCGGTCCGAGGAGCGGTATTGGCTGCATTCCCGCCGGCAGACTGTCCCGTCGGGCCAGACCAATGCGGGACACACTGAAATTGAGCGCGGAAATCTCAGCTTCAACGGCCTCAAGCGATGCAAAGCATGACTGGCCGCAGACCCGCAGGCGGTGAGAGCCACAGTCTGCACACGGCAACTCGCTGGCGACGATCTCGGTGTGGTATCCGGGCTCATCGATGACAATGCCGGCGTGAGCGGACGCGGCAAGGCTGACCGAAGCCACGGCTATGGCAACAAACAGGCAGGCTATGGCGCGAAGCAGCTTGATCACAAAGAAGAGTCTAGCGCATTAGCATCGGTCCGCAACCGTGGCCAAACGCCACCGGCACACAAGTTCGTCAACGCGAAACCCAAGGCCACCCCAGCGCTCTTCGCCCATCATCAAGCGAAGGTCAGATCCCCGGTGGATTACTAAACGGCGGAGGCAACTGTAGCCGGACACGCCGCCATGCCGTCGGCAGGCATATCCCCTGACTTGCTATCGAACACATAGCGTCCCCCGCAGACGTCGACGTCCGGCGGTCGGCGCGTCACGCCGAGCGTATCGTAGCCTTGCTTGAGGTTGCGCCAGAACTCGATATTGGGGTTGGCGCTGTGGCGAGCCATATTCTCGTCGGTCATCCGGAACGGGTATAGCTCCAGCTTGAAACTGGGATTCCCGCCAGCGAAGCTTTCACGGGCCAAGGCGTAGATGTCCTTGATGTGGTCGTCGGTCATCGCGTAGCAGCCCACCGACTTGCAGTCCCCGTGAATCATCAGGTTCGTGCCGGTTCGGCCATAGGCGCGGTCATACTTGTTCGGAAAGCCAGTGTTGAACGAGAGGTAATACCCCGATTTCGGGTTCATCATCCCCGGCGTCACGTTGTAGAATCCCTCTGGCGCCTGATAGTCGCCTTCCTTGATCTTGGGACCCAGCTGGCCGGACCACTTGCAAATCGCGTACGTCTTGAGGAGGCGATACTCACCACGACTATCCGGCTTCCAAACCTCGAGTTCGGAACTCTCCTTGAACACGCGAACGAGCATGGGGGCCGCCGCCGTCGTATCGACAGCCGCAAGAACCCTGACGGTTTGGGACGATAATGGCTGCTTGTCCTTGGGCAGCCCGAAGGACGAGCAGCCCGCCAACGTGGCAATTGCCAGGGCGATTGCTATCAAGGTCGTTGCAGAATGAAGACGCATGCTCACGGTCTCACCTCAGGGCCTGCAGATTAGGTGGGTTATGGTTGCCGGTTCCTTACGGGGCCGCTCGCGTCATAGTTGGACAAGCGACTTCGTATTCGAGAGCAGTAAGTCGGGACTCTGAGTGTCCGCACTTGGCTCAGAACCGGCTCCTTGGCTCGCACCAACGACTAGGGCTCGATCTGCTCCGCTAGCCCTAGCGCGTATCGTCTACTCCGACGCCAACTGCGAGATCGATCTTAATCGCCTCAATGCCACTGGCGAGTTGATCCATTGTCAAACCATGGCTGTATCTGGCCGTTTCCCCTGGTGTCGCATGCCCAGTGAGTTCGTCTATTGCCGCTATTGGCACACCTGCTCGCTGCATCATCGTGGTGGTCGTATGACGCAAACTGTGAAAGTCGAGGCCTTTCCGATAGAGGCCAACATCCTTCCGATATCGGGTGAACCACTTGGAGAAGGCATGCCCCAGCCGCTCATCTGCTCCACCTGGCTTGAGGTTGGGAAAGAGCAGTTTGGCCTCAGCATCCCTTACGCTCTTGATGTGCTCAAGCAGTCCCAATCGGAGAAGGGTCGAATGAACCGGCACCTTGCGAACCGCATTCCGGTTTTTCAGCTTTCTCGGCGGACGGGCGTTGATGTCAAAGACCAGATGCCCGTCGACCTTGCGGATATCCTCAAGGTGCAGTTGAGCTATCTCCTCCTGCCTAAGGCCACTGAACACCGCGATTAGCGGCAACCAGTACTTGTCATCGCGGATCACCAGCGAGCCAGGTGTTGAACGTCGTCCCTCAGAAAGGCATCCACGCCATACGGGAGTGGCGAACAGTGCCTCCAATTCCTCCAGCGTCCACATGTCGCGCTGCTCATTGGCCCTGAGCATGCTGGGAAACGTGAAGCCAAGAAACGGATTGTTGCCGGCCATGCCTTCTGCGATGGTCCATCTCCACAGCCCACTCAGAGCTGCGAAATGCCGCTTCACTGTACGGATGGCCAAGCGCTCTGATTTGGGTGTGCGCGTTTCGTCAAGTCGAACGATCTCTGAGATCGCCTTGCCTCGAAACTCGGCTGCCTTCCCATAGTCCCAAGGCAAGTCCTGCATTAAGTCTTTGAACTTCTGTGCGTCGGCGCGTTCATACGTCTCGAGCCGGCGGTTTCCGCACACCTCCGTCCATAGAGAGAACGTCTTCTTCGCCTGCGATGCTGTCTGCTTGTCCCAAATCTTGCCCTTAACCTGATGAGTCAGGAACCGGTCTGCAAGTTCCTCGAAGAGAGTTGCCGCCATCGTTGTCTGCTTGGCCAGAGGCAGTTCGGCCGGTCGGGGCGCCTGTTTCGACGAGGACACCGAGGCACTCATCGGCCCTCCCTCGGAGAGGGCGGCTCGCACGAGCGAGTCGCCGGGAGAATGATCAAAATCGCCGGACAACCGGGCCTGAGCTGCTCTGATGGTCTCGATGCCGGTGCGCATGATGGCCTGCTGAACCTGGCGAAGCTCAAGGCTGTCAACGGTAAGTCCGAGGCGCGCTATCACAATGTCCGCCCCCACGCCGGCAAGTGCATAGTCCCCTCTTCCGAGCTCCCCCTTAGTCGCAGTGAGATGCTCGTCGAGGAAGGGGACCAACGCTGCGTGTTCCGCCTCGCTCAGAGCCGGTGAAGCCAGCCGTCCCATCTGGTCAATTTCTCCCACCAGCGAGTAAAACTCCGAGACGACCCGCTTAATGGTTTCGTCGGTCAGCATGGGGCTCTCCAGCTTCGCAAACAGCACCTCCGAAGCGATATAGGCGTACCGGCTTCTCAGACGCGCCAGCCGAACGTCGCTGGTTGCAAGGCTGACGACCAGTTCTCTTCGACCGGCACGCTCTAGTAGGTGTTTCGGCACCCCGCGCCGGAAGTGAAACGTACCGCCACGACGGACGACATTGGGAGTTCCCTTCACTCCAATTCCCCAGCCATTTTGTAGCAGCGCATTGTAGCAAACTGCCTGATTAGCCTAGCGAATTCGGAGAAACCTCATGCTCTCAAGAGCTTACGAGATGCTGGCTGGGGCGCCAGGATTCGAACCTGGGAATGGCGGTACCAAAAACCGCTGCCTTACCACTTGGCGACGCCCCAACGCGCGCGTTCCTACACGCTTCATATTGGCGACGCAACCAATCGGAAATCGCCGCAGTTAGGCGCTTGAGTTGGCTCGGGACCGAGTCTATAACGCGCTCGCAACCGCTGCCCCTGCCGGGACATTCCCGACGTTCCGGTTTGTTGAGGGGTGCGGCGGCATCGTGACGGAGTATAGCGCAGCCTGGTAGCGCACCTGCTTCGGGAGCAGGGGGTCGAGTGTTCGAATCACTCTACTCCGACCAATCAACCCCGGCCTCTCGCGAGGTCGGGGTTTTTCGTTCTGGATCTGAGGCCGTGGCTTAGTCGCGGACCTTGTAGGGCTTCTGGTCGCGCCAGAAGCGCATCAGGCTTTCGAGGTCGGGATCGCCATTCTCGGGCAGGATGATCCTGAGGCCGACATAGAGGTCGCCGGCACCATGCAGGCCCTTGCCCTTGAGCCGGAGGGCCTTGGCGGTGTTCACCCCGGCCGGGAGGCTCAGTTCGGCACCACCATCCAGCGTCGGCACGCGCACCTTGCCGCCCAGCACCGCCTCATAGAGAGTGATGGGCAGATCGATCCGCAGATTGGCGCCATCGCGGCGGAACTGCCGGTGCGGCTCGAAGCGGATGGTGACCAGCGCGTCGCCGGGCTCGCCGGTCAGTTGCGAGGGCGTGCCCTGCCCCTTCAGGCGGACCTGCTGACCATCCTCGACTTTTTCGGGCAGCTTGACATTGAGCACCTTGCCGGTCGGCATCCTGAGCGGCACGCTGCCGCCCTGATGCGCCTGCTCGAGGCTGACGGTGACGGTGGCGGCGACATCGTCGCCCTTGCGGGTGGTCGAGCGGGCCTGCGAGAAGCCGCCGCCCATCGAGCCGGTGAACGGATCCCAGCCGGGACCGCCGGCGCCGCCCATGCCGGGCCGCGCGCCGCGTGGCTGGCCACCGAAGCCGGACATGAATTCCTTGAGGATGTCTTCGGCGGAGAAGCCGGCACCGGCGCCCGCTGCGCCGCCAGGGCGTCCGCCGGCGCCGCGCGAAAAGCCGGCGAAGCGCGGGTTGCCATCGGCGTCGATTTCGCCACGATCATAGGCGCTCCGCTTCTCCTTGTCGGAGAGGAAGTCGTAGGCGGAACTGATCTCCGCAAAGCGGGCGTGGGCCTTGGGGTCGTCCTGGTTCTGGTCGGGGTGGTGCGCCTTGGCGAGCTTGCGGTACGCTGCCTTGAGGTCCTTCTCGCCGACCGACTTGGGCACCCCGAGCACGGCATAAGGGTCGCGCATTGGGCTCCTTCGAATCGCCGGGTTGGAATTGCATTTGCGCCCGGCCGCGTCCTATATGGCCACGGTCCCCGGGCTTGTCCAGAGCGGCGGCGGGCCTGATGAGGCACGAAATTCCATGGCTGCACTGAGCTTGACCGACCGTCTGTTCGACGATGCGGATACCGCGCCGATCGATCCCTGTTCGCTGTTCGAGGAGTGGTTCGCCGAAGCGAAGCTGAGCGAGCCGAACGACCCGCATGCCATGGCCTATGCCAGTGTCGATGCCGATGGCTTGCCGGATGTACGCATGGTGCTGCTGAACGCGCGCGACCATCGCGGCTATTGCTTCTTCACCAATATGGAGAGCGACAAGGCCCTGCAATTGCTGGCCAATCCGAAGGGCGCGTTCGTGCTGCACTGGAAATCGCTGCGCCGGCAGATTCGGGTGCGCGGGCCGGTGGAGCGGGTTGCCGATGGCGAGGCCGATGCCTATTTCGCAACGCGCGGGCGGGCCAGCCAGATCGGGGCGCATGCCTCGCGGCAGTCGCGGCCGCTGGCCAATCGCTATGCGTTGCTCGAGCGGGTGGAGACGCTGTCAAAGAGCTTTGGGTCGGATTCGGTCAACCGGCCGGCCAATTGGTCGGGATTCCGGACCATCCCGATGAGCATGGAGTTCTGGAAGGACGGGGCCAACCGGCTGCATGACCGGGTGCGGTTCACCCGGACCGCAGTGGATCAGCCCTGGACCCGCCAGCGGCTCTATCCCTAAGTCCCTGGGGGAGGAGGCAGATGCGCGTCCTGATCCGCACCTCGCTGCCCGCCCTGTGGTCGCGCCGGCTGGGGAGCCTGGCGCTGCCGGTGGCGATCCTGCCGGTGTTCATGCATCGCGAGCGGCTGGTGACGACCAGCGAGTTCGTCACCATCGAGCTGGTGGCGCTGGGGCTGGCCGGGCTGGCGGTGCTGCTTGCCGTGATCGGGTTCGTTCGGCTGTGGTTCACCGGTGACCATGGCTGGGGCAAGGCGGTCGCGGGGCTGATCTTCGGGCTTATCTGTCTGGCGCCATTCGGTTTTTACGGCTACCAGGCCTGGCGCTATCCGGCGCTGGGCGATGCCAGTACCGATTTTGTCAGGCCCCTGACCCTGGTGGGGACGCAGGCGCCGGCGCCACTGGATGGGGCGGCGCGGCAGGCGTTCGCGGCGCTTTATCCCAATGCGCAGACCCGGACGTACCCCATCGAGGCGACCGAGATGCACGAGATCGTCGGGCGGCTGGTCGGCGAGCGCGACTGGCAGGTGCTGGTCGACACGGCGCCGGCCGATGCACTGGGGACGGGCGAGATCAACGCTATCGCCATGACTCTGTTGGGTTTTCGCGACGAAGTGGCGCTGAGGATCGAGGGGCAGGCGGCCGGTTCCAGCGTCGCGATGCGCTCGGTTGCGTTCGCGCGGGCCTATGATTTCGGCGAGAACGGGCACCGGATCGAGGAATTTCTGGCAGCGCTGGACCAGCAGGTGACGCTGCTGATGCGCAATGCGCCGGTGGCGCCGCCGCCGGAAGCCGAGAGCGAGGCGCCGGCGATCGAGACGGAAGATGACGGAAACGAGGCGGAATAAGGCCTCGTCCCCCACATCAGCCATGATGATGAGCGCATTCTGAACGGGTCTTCAGCGGCCCAAAGCGGTGCGTTGCCGGCCTTCTGCGTCGAAATTGGCCGGGTCGAGCCAGGCTTCGAAGGCCGCTTTCCGGGCCGGCCACTCGCTATCGAGCATCGAAAACCATGCCGTGTCGCGATTCTCGCCTTTGACGATCATGTGCTGGCGAAAGACGCCTTCGAAGGTGAAACCGAAACGTGCTGCCGCCCGCTTCGAGGGTTCGTTGCGATTATTGCACTTCCACTCGAAGCGGCGATAACTCAGGTCATCGAAAATGTGCCGGGCGAAGAGATAGAGCGCTTCGGTGGCGCCGCGGGTCTGGGCGAGGCCGGGGCCCCAGTAGATCGAGCCGATCTCGATGACCCCGTGCTCGGGCACGATGCGCATCAGCGCCTGGCGGCCGCGGGCGTCGCCGTTGGCGCGATCGATGACGGCGAACATCAGCGGGTCGGACAAGGCGGCGGCCTTTTCGACCCATGCCGCCATCTCCGTTTCCGATGCCGGGGGCGTCTCGAACAGGTAGGCGAAGCGCTCGGCAGCGTCCGGGGGCGTCGAGGCGCGGTAGAGCGCCGCAGCGTGGCTGGGTGCCAGCGGCTCGAGGCGGACGTAGCGGCCTTCGAGTACCGTGCGCGCGGGGGCCTTTGCGGGCTGTGGTGCGCTCATCGGCCGGTCGCCCAGATGGCGTCGAGGCCGGCGCGATAGTTCGGATAGCGCAGCTCGGTGCCCAGCGCCTCGAGGATGCGCCGGCTGGAGACGCGCTTGTTGTCGGAATAAAAGCTCCGCGCCATCTCGGTCATCTGGGCGGCGGCAAACGGGATTTCGGGCGGCGGCGCGACGCCCATCAGGCCGGCGGCATAGGTGACGAGATCCTGCGGGGGGGCGGGTTCGCTGTCGGAAACGTTGAAGGTGCCGGCCAGCTTCTGTTTGGCCGCGAGCGCCGTCAACCGGCCGATATCGGCGACATGGATGCGGTTGAAGACCTGGCGCGGCTTGATGATGCGGCGCGCGGTGCCTTCGCGCAGCTTGTCGAAGGCGGAGCGGCCGGGCCCGTAGATACCGGCGAGGCGCAGGATGCAGACCGGCACGCCGATGGAGGCGCCATAGTCGCGCCAGGCCTGTTCGGCCAGCACCCGCTGCTGCGAGCGCTTGTTGGCGGGATGGGTTTCAGCGTCCTCATCGATCCATTGCCCGCCGGAATCGCCATAGACGCCGACGGTGGAGAAATAGCCGATCCATTCGAGGTTGCGAGAGGCGTCGAGATCGGACCGGTGGAGGCGCAGCGCCGCATCGCCCTTTTCGTCGGGCGGGATCGAGAGGATGACATGGGTGGCGCGCTTCAAATCCGGCACCAGGGTCGGCCCGGGCTTTTCGCCGTCGAACACATGCAGCAGGATCTTGCTATCGGCGTCTTCCTCGGCCCGCTCGGGGCTGCGAGTGGTGCCGAAAATCGGCACATCCGGTGCCACCAGTTCGTGCAACGCCCGCGCCGTCGCGTGCGAGGAATAGCCCATGCCAAAGAAGAAGACGCCCATCACGATGGTCTTTCGTCCGCACGCACCGGCTGGACGGCCGCGCTCCACTCTGCCCGGACGGAGGTGTCGCCTTCATCGGGCAAAAAGGCAAGCGCAAGAGCGTCGGCGCGCGCTTTCGTCACAAGCCGACGGGTGGCCCAGACGGCGGCACCTCGGATCAGCGGATCTGGATCGGAGAGCCGGGTCTCGGCGAGCGGCGCCATGTCTGGATCGCCGGAATTGCCGATGGCGATCAGCACGTTGCGGAGGAACCGCGCGTGACCGAGCCGCTTGATCGGCGAGCCGGCGAACAGGGCGCGGAAGCCCGGATCGTCGAGGCGGCCGAGATCGGCGAGGCCGGGGGCGCGCAGTTCGTCGCGGGCCTGGAGCTTCATCTCGCTGGTGGCGGAGGCGAACTTGTTCCAGGGGCAGACGGCGAGGCAATCGTCGCAGCCATAGATGCGGTTGCCCATGGGGACGCGGAATTCGAGCGGGATCGGGCCGGGATGCTCGATATTGAGATAGGCGAGGCAGCGGCGGGCATCGAGCTGGAAGGGCGCCGGGAAGGCATTGGTGGGGCAGATATCGAGGCAGCGCCGGCAGCTGCCGCAGCTTTCGGGATGCGGGGCGTCGGGTGGCAGTTCGGCGGAGGTGAAGATGGCGCCGAGGAACAGCCAGGAGCCGAACGCGCGGCTGACGAGCACGGTGTGCTTACCCTGCCAGCCGATGCCGGCGGCTTCGGCCAGCGGCTTTTCCATCACCGGCGCGGTGTCGACGAAGACCTTGACGTCCGCCCCGCTGCGGCGCGCGAGCAGGCCCGCGAGCTCTTTCAGCTTGCCCTTGATCAGCTCGTGATAGTCGCGATTGCGGGCATAGACCGAGATGTTGCCGATGCTGCGCTGGTCGAGCCGCGCCAGCGGGTCCTCGTCGGGCCCGTAATTGACGCCGAGCATGATGACGGAGCGCGCCTCGGGCCAGAGGCTCTGTGGCGCGGCGCGGCGCTCGGCGGTCTCGGCCATCCAGTCCATCTCGCCATGCCAGCCTTCGGCCAGCGCGACGCGCAGCTTTTCGGGCAGATCGGGTCGGGCATCGGCCGCCGCAATGCCGAAGGCGTCGAAGCCGAGCGATCTGGCGCGCGTCCTGAGTTCGGCAACGAGGCGGTCAGAAGAGATCGACATAGGGACCGTAGCGGAAGGCGCGGTTGCGCGGCTGTCCGGTGATTTCGACCAGAATGCCCGCCTCTTCCAACCGGCGCACGAGATTGCTTGCGCCTGCATGCGTGATGCCGAGACGCTGCGCCACGTAGTTCACACTCACCACCGGATGTCGAAACAACTCCTCGAGCAGGAGCATGCCATTTCCTGCCGCACGGCCAAAGGTTTCGACGATGAGCTGGCGGTGGGCTTCTCTGAGGGTGACGATGCGACGCGCCGTCTCAGTCGCCTCGGCGCTGACAGCCCCGATGCCCGCTATGAAGAATTTGAGCCACCCCTCCCACTGGCCGCGATCCCGGACCGCCTGCAGATGTTCGTAGTAGGATTGCCGGTTCTCCCTGAGATAGTGGGATATATATAGCACGGGCTGCGACAGTATTCCTTTCTCGCAAAGCAGGAGCGTTATGAGGAGGCGACCGACTCTGCCGTTGCCATCGAGAAATGGGTGGATGGTTTCGAACTGGGCGTGAATCAATCCGATGCTGACCAGCGCGGGAAGTCTGCTGGTGGAGTGAACGAATTTTTCAAGCTCGGACAGGGCGGCGGGCAAGTCCTGTGGCGGTGGCGGCACAAAGGCAGCATTGGTAAGGGTGCTGCCGCCGGGGCCGATCCAGTTCTGGCTGGTGCGGATTTCCCCGGGGTTGCGTTCCTGCCCGCGCACGCCCTGCATAAGCCGCTCGTGCAGCTCGCGAATGAGACGCGTGGAAACAGGAAGCGTGTCCAGCCGCTCAATGCCATAGTTCATGGCGGCAACGTAGTTGATGACCTCGTTGACATCGCCGGGTCGCGTGGCGCTCAGCAGTTGGGCCTCAGCTTCGAGAACGTCGGTAAGCGACGACTGTGTGCCCTCGATCTGGCTGGAAAGCACCGCCTCCTTTCGGATGTACATCAGAACGAAAAGGTCCGGGTTCGGAAGCGTCTGGATTGATCCGTCGAGACGGCCAAGGGCGCGATCCGCTTCCGACAGCAGCACCTGCATTTCGTCATCAATTGCGATGGGCGGGTTATCGGGCGGCAGGGGACGCGGCACGAACGCGCTGAACCCGTGCGGCTGAGGCTGGTATTGCCCGGAGCGACCGTCTGATTTCAGTCGATTGTTCATGGAAAGGTTATCCAACGCTACGTTGGATAAAAACCATGTTGCGGCAGTTTATGCAACGCAGCGTTGGATAGATTGCACAAAGTCGCGTCTTATCCAACGCGGCGTTGGATAGTTCGCCGATCTGCTCACCTTATCCAACGCAGCGCTAGATCAGAAATCCAGGTCGGCGTAGCCGGCGGCGGCGGGGAGGCCGGGGATGCGGTCGTTGAGGAGGGTGCGGAAGGCGGGGCGCGACTTGATGCGGGCGTACCAGTCGCGCGTTTCGATCGCCTTGTCCCAGAGCACGTCGCCCATGTAGTCGAGCGTGGAGAGATGGGCGGCCAGTGCGAAATCGGCCAGCGTCATGGCGCCGCCTGCCACCCATTGCCGGGTGGCGAAGAGCCAGTTGAAATAGAGCAGGTGCTCGCCGAGATTGGCCTTGGCGACGCGCAGCACGCCGGGATCGGGCGCGGCGCCGCGATGGTCGCGTTTGACGATCTTTTCCTCGAGAATGTAGCGGGTCACTTCGTCGTTGAGCTTGACCAGCACCCATTCGAGCACGCGCCACATCTCCGCCCGCGCCGCCGGATCGACCGGGAACAGCCCGTCGACGGCGCTGGGCGAATAGCGCTCTTCGATGGCGTGGATGACCGCCAGCATGCCGACGACCGGAGGCTCGCCCTTTTCGACGAGAATGGGCACGGTAGCAGCCGGATTGAGTTCGAGCACCTGCGGTTCACGCAACCAGGGCTTGATATCTTCGAGGTCCACAGGAACGCCGTATTCGGCGAACATCAGCCGGGCGAGCCGGGAGGCGGGATCGAGCCGATGCTGCAACAGCCTGGTCATAGTGGAAATATCTGCGCTTTGCGGGGTTCGGCAAATCGGACTAGAAGCGGCACGCCGCTCCCGTCCAAGGTGAGTAGGGGATCAAATGAACGGCGATCAAGGTCTTTTTGTGCCGCTGGCACTGGGTATCGTCGAAGGGGTTACCGAGTTCCTGCCGGTGTCCTCGACGGCGCACCTGTTGCTGATCGGGCATTTCCTCGGTTTCGACAGCCCCGGACGGCTGTTCGAGGTGCTGATCCAGCTTGGCGCGATCCTCGCCGTGGTGGTGGTCTACTTCACCCGGCTGCTGCAGATTGCCCGTGACGCGCTGGCGCGGAAGCCCGGCGCGCTGCGCTTCATGCTGGCGGTGCTGCTGGCCTCGATCCCGGCGGGCCTTGTCGGCGTCCTGGCGCATGATTTCATCAAGACGGTGATCTACGAGACGCCGGTGCTGATCTGCACCATGCTGATCCTGGGCGGCATCGTGCTGCTCTATGTCGACCAGCTGAAGCTCGTCCCGAAATATACCGATATCTACACCTACCCGCCGATGCTGGCGCTGAAGATCGGGCTGTTCCAGATGCTGGCGCTGGTGCCGGGCGTGTCGCGCTCGGGCGCCACGATTGTGGGTTCGCTGCTGATGGGCACCGACAAGCGCTCGGCGGCGGAGTTCACCTTCTTCATCTCGCTGCCGATCATGAGCGGGGCGTTTCTCTACGACCTCTACAAGAGCCGCGACTATCTCACCTCCGAGCTCGGGATTGCGGTGGTGATCGGCTTTGCCGCCGCATTCATCACCGGCTATTTCGTTGTCAGATACCTGCTCGATTTCGTGTCGAAGAACGGCTTTGCGCTGTTCGCCTATTGGCGGATCTTCGTCGGCGCCATCGGGCTGTGGGGCGTGCTGCTGTTCGGGTGAGGCCGGGCACGGCGGCGGCGCGGGCCGGACGGGTGCTGGGGCATTGACCGGCGGCTTTCCATCAGCATATCAAATGAGCAGGTCGCGCTGCGGCGGTTTCGGCGCGAAACCATCAGCTTGGTTGATAGTATGGACCTCGACCAGATCAAGACCTTCGACCGGATTGCGCAGGACCTGAGCTTCACCAAGGCGGCGGCGAAGCTCAACGTGACGCAGGCGACGGTGTCGATGCGGATGCGGGCGCTGGAGGAGCTCCTCGGCGTGCCGCTATTCCATCGCGGCCGCACCATTTCGCTGACCGACCAGGGGATGACGTTCCTGCCCTATGCGCGACGCATGCTGTCGGCGGCGCAGGAGGCGAAGGACGCGCTGAGGCGGGTCGAACGCGGGCGGGTGACCGTGGGCTCGCTCCGCAGCCTCGTTTCGCCGCTGATCACCGAGTCGCTGTTGCGCTTTCAGGAGAACTATCCGTCGGTGGACCTCGTGATCCACGAGGGGCGGCAGAGCCAGATTGCCGCGATGCTGCGCGAGCGCGAGATCGAGGTGGGGATCCTGTGCTGGCCCAATCTCGACCCGATCATCACCGACCTCGTGCCGCTGCTCGTGATGCGCGAGCGGGTGCCGATGGTGACGACGCCGGAGATCGCTGCCGAGCTCGGCCCCACCCCGCGCATGGAAGACGTGCTGAGGCGGGTGAAGCGGCTGATTTCGATCAACTGGTGGCAGGTTTATCCCGATGCGGCGCTGGCGCTGTTCCGGCGGGCGCCGGTGTCGGTGGAGCTGCCGACCGGCCCGGCGCGCCGCATCGCCATCCGTGGCGAGGGGGTGGGGTTCTTCGTCCACTCGGCGGTGGCGGACGATCTCGCGGCGGGGCGGCTGGCCGAGATCCGGCCGGTGGATGTCGACCAGGTGCATCGCGACATCGCCATGGTGGTGCGCGACGAAAGCGTGATCGAACGCGGGATGCTGCGCGACTTCGTCAAGGAGATCGCGCGCGAGTGCGAAAAGGTGGGGACCTTGCTGGAGACGCGGCTGGAGGTGGGGGCCACCGAGACCAGTGAGCGGGATGGCGCATGACTGCTGACGAGCTGCGCCGCCAGTTCTACGAGATGCTGCTTGAGAGCCAGTTCTGGTCGGCAGCGCAACTTGCCGCGTACCAGCGCAGTCAGATGGAGCAGCTGTTGCGCCATGCGCGCGAGAACGTGCCGTTCTACGAGAGCCGCCTCGATCCGGTGTTCCGTGCCGACGGCAGTATCGACTGGTCGCGCTGGAACCAGCTGCCGATCGTACGCCGCGCCGACATGGTCGAGCATCGCGATGCGATGCAGGCCCGCAGCCTGCCGCCAGGCCATGGCGCGACCGGCGTCGTTGCCACATCCGGTTCGACGGGGCTCCCCATCGAGATCACCGTGAATACGCTGACGGGAATCGCCAATAGCGGCTTTCGCTGGCGGCTGCATGGCTGGCAGGGGCTGGACTGGTCGAAAACGCTGATGTCCCGGCTGGGCGGCCGGGACCACAGGCAGCTCTGGCCGGAAGGTGAACGCCGCGGCCCCTGGGGGCCACCGTGGCTTGACGAGGCGCGCGCGGGCCGGCAGTGGCGGATCGGTCGAGAGTACGACACGGCGGAAATGCTGGCCTTCTTCCGGTCATTCGGCGCGAGCTATCTCAATGCCGGGCCCAACATGGCGCATATCAACGCCATCGATGCCCAGCGACTCGGCATTTCCATCTCGATCGAGGCGGTGTTGGCCCAGGGCAACGTGGTGCGTGAGGCCGACAAGGCCGCGGTTCGCGACGTTTTCGGCGCGCGGATGATCGAGCACTACAGTTCCAAGGAGGGCGGACAGATGGCCGGGCCATGCCCCGCCGGCACCCTGCACGTGAACGGGGAAGGATGTCTCGTCGAGGTGCTGGACGAGGCTGGCCGACCGTGCCGGCCCGGCGAGACGGGCCGGGTGATCATCACGCCGTTCTTTCAGACGGCGCAGCCGCTGATCCGCTACGAGCAGGGGGATTGGGCGACTGTGGGCGAAGCCTGCAGCTGCGGACGGCATACGCAGACATTGCGTGCGATCCTCGGCCGCTCCATCGCCATCTTCCAGCATCCGGACGGCCGGTCGATCGCCAACCTGATGCCCGGCGCGACCACAGAGCTGTTGCGCAGCCGCTACTGGCAATTGGCCCAGGTGGGGCCGAACGCCTACGAACTGCGCTACGTGCCTATCGATGATGGGGAAGCCGGCGACGAGGCCTCGGTGCGCAAGCTGTTCGCCGACACGTTCTTTGCCGATGCGACGCTGGCATTCGTGCGCACGCACACCATCGCCCTGTCAAAGAGCGGCAAGCTCGCCGACTATGTCAATGAGTGGCGGCCGGTGAACTGACCGGCCGCCGGGGGGCCTCAGCCAAGGCCCGCGATGCACTCACCCTCTTCGACCGACCCGTACCAGAAGAACCCTGCATCCTCGCAGGCGTCCTCGTTGTCGAAGTCGCTGGGGACCGGCTTGTCGGCAGACGCCGAAAGCGTCGAGGCCGCACCGAACAGGTCGAGCACGCGGTTCGGCGGATCGTCCTGGCGGTGGCGGTCGATGAGGCTCTTGCCCGGGTCGCCGAAGTAGCCCTTGATGCCGATCATGGCGCTGTAGGCGCCGGTATCGTAGGCGCGGAACTCGGCCGTGCCGGAGATCGGCAGGCTCAGATCGCTGAACTGGTATTCGGTGGCAAGGCGCAGCCATTCGCTGCCCAGCACGGAGGCGCCGCCAATGCTGACGCGCCAGTCGTCGGTGACGTAGTAGGCGAGATCGCCGAAGGCGAAGAAGCCGGTGTCGTCCTCCAGCATGGCATCGTCATATTCGATGCCGGCCCAGCCAGCCCAGAATTCGAGGCTGACGCGGTCAAGATAGAGCTCGGCCTCGGGGCCGATGGCGGCGAGCGTCGCGCCATCGACGGCGACGAAGCCGCCGGTCAGGCCGAACAGGTAGGAATTGGGATCGCGGGTGAAGGCGTGGAGCGCACCGCCGACGGCCCAGTCGCCATCGACGTTCTGCACCGCAACGTCACCCTGGAGGCCGAAGGCGTCGCCGACGGGCAGGGACACCGAGCCAGCGGCGCGGAAGATGGCGCTTTCGGGATCGGTGAGGCCGCCAAGCGCGAGTTCGAGCTTGCCATTGGGGCCGGACACGGCGGGCAGAGTGGTATCAACCGGCGCTTCGGCAAAGGGTTCGGGATAAAGGATCAGGTCTGCCGCCTGCGCGGCATATCCCATAGGCAGCGAGAACACGCTGGCCAGCAACACAAATCTGGTGATTTTCAAAACAGACACTACCGCCCCCAAAAGAAACAATCCGCGCGCCGATGTACGCAAAGATGCGGAGGTGGGGCAATCGCCGGAATCCCGATTCAGCCGATTCCACAGCGGGTTGTTGCGTCAGGGCAACGCTGGCCTCGGACGGTGCCGAACGATCTATCTTCCGCGAAAAGCCATCGGCGCGGAGGCGCGCCGTCAGCCTGGGAAGGCGTTCTGCTGGCTATAGTCAGGGAGTATCAGGGAACCGGGAGCCAGCGGTTCATTGCGGACGATGACCTTTTCCGGGAGCTGGAAGTCTGTCCAATCGAGCTTGGTGCTGATGTTGTCGAACTGCGTCGAAGCCCAGGCGGGCAGGACCGCGGTCTGCGACAGTCCGGCCTGCAAGCTCTCGATACCGGCTTTGGCCGCGATCAGTTGAGCCGTCTGCTGCTGCACGGTGGTAGCGCAGGCCGAGGCCGACTGCTCGGCGACGAGCCGGCTTTCCGCCAGATCCTCGACATATTGCAGGGTGCCATCCATCACCACATCGATGCCCATCGAGCGGCCGATCTTGAACTTCTGATGCAGGGGCACTTCGACCGAATCGGCGCGGACGACGGGCTGGGGATAGCCCCGGATGTCGAGGGCCGGGGAGAAGGCGACATGGACGTCGTAGCTGGCGCCAAGATAGCGCTCCACCATGCCGGCCCCGAGCGACAGCGCCGCGCAGACCGCGCCGGTCACAAGGTACAACCGGACAAGTTTCACCATGCTCTCGTTCATGCGACTGCCGAAGATCAAGGAGGCGACGATGACGATCAGGATGGCGACGAAGACGATGGCGGCAAGGCCGTTGCCGCCGGCCTTGACCAGGTCGACGACGCTCAGGAAGATCTCCGGGATCTGATCGAAGACGGCGCTGCCGCCCTTTTCGCTAACGCTGGTTGCTTCCATCGCGCATCTCCCCCGTTCTGCGGGAGCATGGACGAGGCTCGCGATGGGCGGCAGACCGGAACGCTACCTATGACGATCCGGATGACTACGCACGCACTCTTGAAGGCGCGAGACCGCAGGAACGCCAGTTGGGCCTGGATGGTCGAGTAGCGGCGCACACGGCTTTGCCATTTGCTGCAACCCGAGGCTCCGGTGCCGCTCTGCGACAACCGGGTGGTTCTTTCGTCAGAGCCAGCCGGCAGCGCGGACGTCAGCGAGGTACGACCGGCTGACGGGCACCAGCGTGCCATTTTCTAGTTCGAGCACGGGCTTGCCGTCCTGCCGGAAGCCGCGGCGTACGGCGTCGCGTGCGACCCAGTGCGAGCGGTGCACCTGGAGCCCGGGGACGGGTGCGGTTTCGCGAATGGCGTCGGAAAGCCGGATCAGCACAAGGCTGGTGCCACGATCGGTGGTGACATCGACATAGTGGTCGGCGACGGCGAGGTGGACGAGGCGACCACGCCGGGCCGGCGGCAGCCGCTCGAGAAGCGTGGGCGTCGCTGCCGGGGGGAGTGACGCCGCGGGCGCGGCCTTGTGATGCCCCAGATAGGCGCCAAGCCCGGTGACCGCAGCCGAAATGGCGGCGCAGTAAAGCGAGAGGGCGATGAAGTCGAACCCGACTGCGGCGGCACCGAAGATTATCAGGTTGAGCAGGTAGACGATGCCGGCGATTGGAGGGCCGGCCAGTGCTCCGGCGACCGAGGCGGCGGCGAGCCGGGGCAGGTAGCGGGCGAAGACGGGCTCGACGAGGCCCGCCACCAGCGTGCCGGTGAGCGCGGTGCCGACAACCACTGCCGTCCAGTAGGCGATGCGCGGCAGCGGGGGCATGGCCTCGAAGGTGCCGAACGGACCGACGAGCCCGACGACGGCGCTGAGCAGCGCCAGCACAACCCAATTGCGCGGCTCGCGCGCCAGACGGTGCAGTTCACGAAGCGTGGAATGCAGGGGTGTGTCGTTCACGTAGCCGGATCGTCCGCCCGCGAAGCTGCGGTTGCGGCGCGCAGTCTAGCCACGCAGACGGGAGGCGCAAGTTCACCGTCCGGGAGGTTTTCCGATGTCGCTCGATCCGTTGCTCGCCGCCGGCCTCGCCGTGCAGATCCATGCCATTTCGGCGCTGGCGGCCGTAGCGATCGGGGCCGTGGTGCTGTGGCGGCCGAAGGGCACGCGGCTGCACAAGGCGCTGGGCCGGGTGTGGGTCGCCCTGATGCTGGTGGCGGCGACGAGCGCGCTGTTCATCAACGAGATGCGGCTGATCGGGCCGTTCGGGCCGATCCACATCTTCACGATCATCACCTATTGGTCGATGGGTCAGGGGCTGTATGCGATCGTGGTGAAGAAAGACGTGCGGCGGCATCGGCTGGAGATGCAGAGCCTCTATCTGTTCGCGCTGCTGCTGGCCGGCGCTTTCACGCTGCTGCCGGGGCGGCGCATGCACCAGGTGCTGTTCGGACCGGATGCCGGGTGGGTGCCGTCGCTCCTTGCGATCGGGGCGATCCTGCTGCTGGCGGGGCTGGTGTGGCGGCGCATCAACCCCGAGCAAATGCGGCGGAGCTAGGCACTGCCGATCAATATGCCCGCCGCAAAGACCAGGGCGCCGCCGAGGACGACTTGCAGGGCGGCGCGCCAGAACGGGGTCTGCATGTAGCGCTGCTGGATGAAGGCGATGGCCCAGAGTTCGACCAGCACCACGGCGAAGGCGACGCCGGTGGCGATCCAGAAATCGTGGATCAGGTAGGGGAGCGCGTGGCCGAGACCGCCCACGGCGGTCATGATGCCGGCGGCGAGGCCGCGCTTGATGGGCGAGCCGCGGCCGGTGAGCTTGCCGTCGTCGGAGGCGGCTTCGGTGAAGCCCATCGAGATGCCGGCGCCGACTGCGGCGGCGAGGCCGACCAGGAAGGTCTGCCAGGTGTCGCCGGTGGCGAAGGCGGCGGCAAAGACCGGCGCGAGGGTGGAGACCGAGCCATCCATCAGCCCGGCGAGGCCCGGCTGCACATAGGTGAGGACGAACTGGCGGTGTTCCTCGGATTTCTCGGCGGCCTTTTCCTCGGGACCGAGGGCTTCGGAGCCGAGCTGGCTGGCGAGATCGGCATGCTTCTGCTCGTCGACGGCGAGATCGCCGAGGAGCTTCCTAATGGCGGTGTCGGTCGTGCGCTTGGCGGCCTCGCGATAGAAGCGGGAGGCGCCCTCCTCCATCTCCCAGGCGAGCTGGCGCACCTGTTCGAGGTTCATGGTGTGCATCAGCCAGATGGGCTTGCGCTCGATGAAGCCGCGCACGTGCTCGCGCCGGATCGGCACCAGCCGGTCGCCGAAGCGCTCGCGATAGAGGTCGATGAGCCGCTGGCGATGGCCGCTTTCCTCGGTAGCCATGCCGGTAAAGACGCGGGCGCTGGCCGGAAAGGTGCCCTGCAGGCGATGGGCAATCTCGGCATAGATGGCGCCGTCCTCTTCCTCGGCCGCCACGGCGAGCGAGAGGATTTCGCGCTCGTCGAGGCTGTCGAAATCGCGGAGGCTGGGCTGCAAGAATCTGGAAAACATGGCGAAACCCATTCAGTTTAGAAAAATTCTAAACTGTGAAGCGCGCTTTGCCAAGCCCCGAGTGGCGCGACCGGCAGCCGCAGACGAGCCATGCCGGATTGGGACTTGTCGGGTGGCGGCCGGCCGCCTCAAAGTGAAAAGCAATTCAACATGCCGAATGGCTCCGATGCTCTCCTCCCTCGCCCCCGCAATCCTCGACCAATGGCACGTGATCTCGGCCATCGAGGACGTGCCGGTGGATAGACAGGCGGGAACGGCGCTGTTCGGGGTCAAACTCAACTACCGGCGCGAGGCGGGCGGCATCCGGGTGTGGCCGGCGGGCGATCCGGACCTGACGCTGCCGATGCTCGAGCGCTACGGCTTTGTGTGGACCAGCCTCGGGCAGCCGCCGGCCGATGTGTTCCCGATCCCCGAATATGCCGAGGCCGACCGGTTCAACCTCTCGGCCGGCTCGATCGGGGTGGCGGTGTCGGCGCCGCGTGCCATCGAGAATTTTCTCGACATGGGGCACTTCCCCTATGTGCACACCGACATCCTTGGAGCCGAGCCGCATACCGAGGTGAAGGAATATGATGTCGAGGTGTCGGACGCCCGCGACGAGATCTTGGCGACCCGCTGCCGCTTCTGGCAACCGCGCGCGGCGCTGAGCGCCAGCGAGGGGCTGGAGGTCGAATATGTCTATCGCGTGCCGCATCCCTATTGCGCGGTGCTGTACAAGACCTGCCCGACCGACGAGGAGCGGCGCGACGTGATCGCCATCTTCGCGCAGCCGACCGGCGAGGAGACGATCCGCGCGCACCTGCTCCTGTCGATGATCGACGAGGTCAACACGCTGGCCGGGATGCGCCGCTTCCAGCAGACGATCTTCGGGCAGGACAAGCCGATCCTCGAGAACCAGTATCCCAAGAAGCTGCCGCTCGACCCGCGGGCGGAAACGCCGATCCGCGCCGACAAATCCGCCATCGCCTATCGCCGCTGGCTGAGCCACAAGGGCGTCAATTACGGCGTGATCCCGCAAGCCGCATGACACAAGCCAGCATGATCGAAGCCAAGTCCCACCTGCCACACGAAGCGGCCTGGTATCCCATCGCCTCGGCCGACGACCTGCCGTTCCGGCATGTGTTTCACGGGCAACTCCTGGGGCGCGAGCTGGCCGTCTGGCGGGCCGACGACGGCAACGTCAATGCCTGGGAGAACCGGTGCCTCCATCGCGGGGTGCGGCTTTCCATCGGGATCAACGAGGGTGCCGAACTGAAGTGCCAGTATCACGGCTGGCGCTATGCCAACCGCACGGCCGGCTGCACCTATATCCCCGCCCACCCAGCCGATGCCCCGGCCCGCCGCATCACCAACCGCACCTATCCGGCGGTGGAAGCGCTGGGGCTGGTGTGGTCGCGGGTCGGCGAGGGCGATGCGGCGCCGATCCCGGCGCTTGAGGGCGAGTGGCTGGCGCTCAGGCCAATACCGGTGGCGGCGACGCCGGAAATGGTGCTGACGGCGCTGATGGGCGCGCGGGTGGCCGGCAGTGGCGTCGAAGCGCTGCCGCCGTTGGGGGCGATGCTGGCGCTCGATGGGGCGCCGGGGGTGGCGGCTTTGTTCGTGCAGCCTGTCGATGCCGATCGCGCGGTGATCCGCGGACTGGCGCGCGGGACGTTCGACGACCCGATGGCGGTGCTGCGCAGCTTCAATGCGGTGCTGACGGCGCTGCGCGACCGGATCGAAGCCGAGGCGAGCGGCACCCGCCTGCCCGAGCCGATCGCAGTCAGCTACCAGCCGGTGTCGGTGGAATTGGCGACGATGCCGGACCTGGTGGTTGGGCGGCGCGCGACGCAGACAGTGGTGGTGAAACGCAAGTGGCAGGCGGCCGCCGATGTCGTCGGGCTGGAGCTGGGCTCGCTCAACGGGCCGCTGCCGACGGTGCAGCCGGGCGCCCATATCGATGTGCATCTCAGCAACGGGCTGGTGCGGCAATATTCGGTGACCAACGGGCCGGGCGAGCAGCTGAGCTATGTCATCGGGGTCAAGCGCGACCCGCAATCGCGTGGCGGCTCGGCGCTGATCCATGAGAGCCTCCGCGAGGGCGACGTGGTCGCCATTTCCGAGCCGCGCAACAATTTCCCGCTGCGGCGCGATGCGACAAAGACCCTGCTGATCGCCGGAGGCATCGGGCTGACACCACTGCTCTCGATGGCCAAGGCGCTGAAGCGCTCGGGGCTGGGCTTCGAGCTGCATGTCTTTGCCCGCTCCGAGGAACATGTGGCGTTCCGCGAGGATCTCGAAGCCCTGGGCGCCTCGGTGCACCTGCATCTGGAGCTCGATGCCGGGGAGACCGGCGACGCCATCGGGCACATTGTCGGGCCGCATGCGCATGCGCGGCACCTCTATGTGTGCGGGCCCGGGCCGATGCTGGAGCTGGTGCTGAGCCGGGCGCAGGCCATCGGCTGGCCGGACGAGGCGGTGCATTTCGAGTATTTCAAGAACGACAAGGTGATCGATAGCAGCTCGGCCTTCACCGTGGACCTCGCGCGCTCGGCGCTGACGCTCGAGGTGCCGGCGGGCCGCACCATCCTCGAAGTGCTGCGCGACAACGGCGTCGATGCGCCATCGAGCTGCGAACAGGGCGCCTGCGGCACCTGTCTCGTGACGGTGCTGGAAGGCGAGCCGGAGCACCAGGACGTCTATCTCAACGCGGCGGAAAAGCGCGCCAACAATTGCATGCTGACCTGCGTGTCGCGGGCACGCTCTGAGCGGCTGGTGCTGGATATCTGATGGCGAGCCTTTACGATTTCGAACTCAGCGCCGAGTGCTACCAGGTGCGCCTGTTCATGGCGCTCAATGGCATCGGCTATGAGACGCAGCCGGTCGACATCTTTCCCGGCCGTGACCAGGACGAAGACTGGTTCCGCCGGATGAGCACCGAGGGCCGGCTGCCGGTGCTGGTGGATGGGCCCAACACCATTGCCGGGGCGCTCGATGTGCTGCGCTATCTGGCGGCCGGACAGGCCGAGGGCCACTGGCTTGGCGCGCCCGAACAGGCGGACGAACTGAACCGCTGGCTGCAGTTGTCCGAACGGCTGGGCGCGACGCTGGGCGCGGCGCGGCTGGCGATGAATTTCGGCGTCGAGGCCGATCTCGATGCGCTGCAGGCCGAAGGGCGGGTGCTGCTGCGGCAGATCGACGAGCACCTGTGGTTCGCCGAGCGCGAAACGGCGGGCTGGCTGCTCGCCGGCGAGGCGCCGAGCCTTGCCGATATTGCGTGCTTTCCGGATCTCGCGCTCTGCGAAGAAGGCGGGGTGTCGCGGCAGGAGTTCCCGGCCATCCGCCGCTGGCTGGACCGGGTGAAGCGGCTCGACGGCTTCATCACCATGTCTGGCGTGTTCCCGACGGCGGCGGGGAAGTAACGCAGTCTTCTGGCTTGCTTGACGCATGCCGTAGGGCCTCGGTTGGCGTCCTCCCTCCCCCTTGTGGGGAGGGATTGAGGGTGGGGGGGTACGACGCGCTGACTTGGCCGTCCGGTGCGTTGGGCTCACCCCCACCCTGGCCCTCCCCACAAGGGGGAGGGAGTCCCGACTGCTGAGTTTGGAGCCTTTTGCCACAAGCAATAAGGGCCGGTCGCGAGACCGGCCCTTGAACTTCGATTGGTGAGCTGCCTCAGCCCTGCGCTCAGCCCTTTTTGGGCAGGAGCTTGAAGGCGCCGACCATGGTGATGGTGGCGAAGGCCATCTTGAGGATGTCCCAGACGATGAACGGCTCGACGGCGCCCTTGTAGGCGGTGGCGATCAGGTCGGGCGAGCTCGACAGCCAAGCCGGCAGGGCGGCGCCGGACTGGGTGATGATGTTGGCGACGACCAGCAGCCAGGCAAAACCGAACACGAAGCTCACCGCATCGGCCACCAGCATGGCGCCGAACAGCGGCAAGACCTTGCCGGCAGCGCCGAGATCGGCAGCGCGGCCAATGATATAGGCCATGGGCAGCCAGCCGAGGATGAAGCCGAAGGACGGGCTCATGATGTAGTGGATGCCGCCGCCATTGGCGAAGACCGGCAGGCCCGAAAGCCCCTCGACGATGTAGAGCGCGACCGTCGCCACCCCGATGCGCCAGCCGAAGGCAGCGGCGAGCATGGCAACGGCGAGGCTCTGCAGCGACACCGGAACCGGCATGACCGGCACCTTGATCTGCGCGGCGGCCGCCAGCACCAGCGTGCCGAGCACGATGGTGGCAAAAGTGGTCACCAGCCGGGCGGTGCCCGACTTGGGCGCCAGCGCGCCGAGAACGGTATTCGGGGTGGTCAGCGTCAAGGCCATTGCCAATCCTTCCGGGAGTGGAGCATTAGGCCGTTTCTAGTCGCTCGCAAGGACGCGCGCAATGCCACCAACGACCGAAGCGCTGCGCTTCGACACCGATTTCGACGCGACCCCCGGGGTGCCGGTGGCGCTGGGCGATGGCGTGGTGCGGGTGACGGCGCCGAATGCCGGGCCGTTCACCTTCAAGGGTACGAACAGCTACCTGATCGGGGGCGAGCGGCTGGCGGTGGTGGACCCGGGGCCGGACGATGAGTCTCACCTCGCGGCGCTTATCCAGGCGATCGGCGGACGGAAGGTCGAGGCGATCATTCTCACCCACACGCATCGCGACCATTCCGACCTGGTGCGACGGCTGGGACAGACGGTGGGGGCGCCGATCTGGTCGAACGGGCCGCATCGGCTGAGCCGGCCGCGGCGGATGCTGGAGTGGAATGCGACGGGGCGGGAGAGCGATTTTGCGCTGGTGCCGGACCGGGTGATCGGGGATGGCGAAAGGCTGGACTTCGGCGGGGTGGTGCTCACGGCGATTGCGACGCCAGGGCATTGTGCCAACCATCTAGCTTTCGCGCTGGAAGGCACGGATACGCTCTTCAGCGGCGACCATGTGATGGGCTGGAGCTCAAGCATCGTCTCGGTTCCCGATGGCGATATGGGGGATTATCTGGCTTCGCTCGAAAGGATCGCGGCGCGGCCGGAGCGGCGCTACCTGCCCGGGCATGGCGGGGCGATTGCCGACGGGCCGGCGCAGGCGCTGGGGCTGAAGGCGCATCGCGAGGCGCGGAACGGGCAGATCGTTGCGGCGGTGGCCGAAGGGGCGACGAGCCTCGGGGAGTTGCGGGCGCGGATCTATCCGACGCTGACCGGGCGGCTGCGGATCGCGGCGGAGACGACGCTCAAGGCGCATGTCGAATATCTCGCGGCGCGGGGCGTGATCGCGATGCGGGCCGGATGGCTCGGGGTGCGGGTGGGGCCGCGATAGGGGATTATCGGCACCGGAGCACATGGGCAAGGACGTAGCGGTTCCGCCCTTCTCCCCTTGCGGGAGAGTTCAGAGTGCTCTTGCAAAGCTCCGGTGGAGCTTTGCAGCGAAGAACGCCCGTCAGGCTACGCCTGCGGGCTATGGCCCGAAGGGCGGATGAGGGGTCTAGGATTCTCCGCTCGACCGGGGCGAGTTGATATACCGAATACCCCTCATCCGGCGCATTCGCGCCACCTTCTCCCGCAAGGGGAGAAGGGGAGCCGGAGCAAAACGCGGCATATTGACAACCCTGGCTGCGAGACGACCCGACTGTTGGCACCTTGCCCGAGTCAACGCTGAATGTGGCCCTACCGCATCCCGCCCGACAGGCGCTCGATGATGGCGAGCTTCACCGCGTTGATATGCTCTTCCATCGCCGCGCGGGCGCGGTCGCGGTCGCCGGAGGCGACGGCGTCGAGGAGGCGGAGGTTTTCGTCGGGGCTGAAGCGCGGGGTCGTGGGGTTGCGATAGGCATTGAAGACGTGGGTGCGGCGGCGGAGGTCGCGGATCATCGCGGCCATCAGCGCGTTGCCGGCGGCATCGGCGATCTCGCCATGCAGCATGTCGTCGACGGCCCAGATGTCGGAAAGGGTCGGCTTGGGGTTCTCGGCCAGCTTCTCGAGCGCCTCGCGCACGGCGGCGACGCGCTCGGGCGGGATGCGGCCGGCGGCGAGGCGGGCGGCCTCGGCTTCGAGCAGTTGCCGGACATTGAGGATGTCGACAAAGGCCTCGGTGGAGAACGGGCTGACGGTGACGCCGCGGCTCGGCTGCTTATAGACCAGCCCCTCGGATTCGAGCCGGCCGAGCGCCTCGCGGATCGGGGTGCGGGAGGCGTTGAGCCGCTCGGCCATGCGCCGCTCGGTGATGACGTCGCCGGGGCGGAGTTCGCCGGCGATCAGCAGTTCGATCAGCTGCTCATAGACCTGTTCGGTGAGGTTGGGGCGCTGCGCGCCGTCCCCGCCGAGGAATGCCAGATCGTCGTCTGCGTCTGCCAGTTCAGCCATGCCCAGATGCTCCCATGCCACGCGTTCCATATAGGCGCTGGCGGCGAGGAACACATGCGGGATGTCACTGGTATCCCCGGCTTTCTCCGGAAAAATGCCGGTGGCGCGGGGGTTTCGCCGCTTTTGCGGGCACCAGGACCCGCTGCCGCGAAAATCGGCAAAATCGTCGCGCGTGCCGGGTTGCAATCCGATCAGAACCGGATAAGACTAGTGGTATACCACTGGCGTGCAATCTGTTTGCCCTGAGGAGAGATCAGCCCGATGCCAATCAAACCGCCGATAAAGCCGTGGCGTGCGACCAGCATCCAGATGAAGAGCGAACGCGCCACGCAGGCGCCGGACGATGCCAGCGCCAAGGCGCTGATCCAGCGAAATGTCGACCGGCTGGTCGGCCTGATCGAGAGGGCCTGCGACAGCGAGCAGAAGCCGGACCTGGTGGTCTTCCCCGAGTTCGCGATGCAGGGCCCGCCGCTCGGCATGGCGGTGCGCGAGTGGATCGCGCGGGCCTGCTCGTCGATCCCTGGGCCGCTGACGGCGCCGCTGCAGGCGCTGGCGAAGCGCCGCGGCATCTTCATTTCGGGCAACATGTTCGAGGCGCCGCCCGAATGGCCGGGGCGCTATTTCAACTCGAGCTTCATCATCGACCGGCAAGGCGAGATCATTCTCAACTACCGGCGGGTGAACACCGCGGCCTTTCCCTCGGTGCATGACTTCATGAGCGGGTACCTCGCGGTGACGCCGAAGGAGCAGGTGTTCCCGGTGGTGGAGACCGAGCTCGGCCGGCTCTGCGTCATCCCCTGCGGCGAGATCAGCGTGCCGGAAGTGGCGCGGGCGATGATGATGCAGGGGGCGGAGGTGATCCTCCACCCGACCAATTCGAAGTTCACGCCGCGCCAGGAAGCGGCGAAGCTCAGCCGGGTCACCGAGAACATGGTGTATCTGGTCAGCGCCAATGTCGCCGAATGGATCGGGTTTTCGCCCAACAATACCGAGCTCGGCGGGCGCTCGCATATCCTCGACCATCACGGCAATACGCTGAGCTACGAGGAAGACGCCAACGAAACCATCGCGGTTTCGGCGATGATCGATATCGAGGCGCTCAGGCGCGACCGGCGCACCGATAGCGGGCTCGACAACCCGCTGCTCCGCGCCCGCTACGAGATGTACGTCCCCTATTACAAGGACGCGCGCTTCTACCCGCCTAACTACTTCCTCGATGCCCCGATGGCCGACGTCGCCGAGACCAAGGCCGCCATCGCGATCTCGCGCCAGAACATGGAGCGCGCCGGGATCCTCGACCCCCTGCCGGCCGGCGCGCCCGAGCCCGTCGCCGCCTCAGCCCACTAGGAGAATAGTGTCATGATCAATGCCGAAGAAAACGAACAGCTGAGCCGCGTGGGCAGAGGCACGCTGATGGGGAATTTCTTCCGTCAGTTCTGGCTGCCGGTCTGCCTGAGCTCCGAACTCAAGGCCGATGGCGACCCGGTGCGCCTGATGATCCTTGGCGAGAAGCTGATCGCCTTCCGCGACACCGAGGGCCGGGTGGGCGTCTTCGACCACCGCTGCCCGCATCGCTGCGCCTCGCTGTTTTTCGGCCGGAACGAGCTGGGCGGCATCCGCTGCGCCTATCACGGCTGGAAGTTCGATGTGACCGGCAAGTGCCTCGACCAGCCCAATCTCGAGGACAAGAGCAAGTATCCGGCCGGCACGCCCGCCATCGCCTATCGGGTGAAGGAATCGGGCGGCATCGTCTTCGCCTATATGGGCGAGCGGCAGGACAACCCGCCGGAGCTGCCGGAACTGGAGGCCATTCACGGCGATCCGGATGACCGCAACATCGCGCTGACCCATCGCGACTGCAACTACATGCAGGCGTTGGAGGGCGATATCGACACCTCGCATCTCGGCTTCCTGCATGTGGGCGGCATCGACGGCGAAAAGCTCGACCTGAGCAACCCCGAAGTGTTCACGGTGACCGAGAAGGCACCCAAGATCAACGTGTCGGTGATGCCGTTCGGCACGATGTATTCGGCGCAGCGCAATGCCTATGAGGGCACCGAGCACCATCGGTTCGCGAGCTACATCTTCCCGTTCTGGGTGACCTATCCCTCGGGCGAGATCGACGACAATGTCACGGCCAATGCCTGGGTGCCGATCGACGACAATTCGACGATGATCTTCAATATCGACCTCCGCCGCGCCTCGGGCGGCGGCAAGAAGAAGCTGAAATACAAGGACGGCACGGAAGTGGGCGGGCTGGCCCGGCCGCTGGAATATCTGCCGACCACCACCGACTGGAAGGGCCGCTGGCGGCCGGTGAAGGATGCCAGCAACGACTATGGCATCGACCGCGAGTGGCAGCGCAATGGCGACAGCTATACCGGTATTGTCGGCATCCCGCTGCAGGACCAGGCGATCCAGGAATCGATGGGTCACATCGTCGACCGCACCATGGAGCACCTCGCGGCCTCGGACCGCATGGTGATCCTCACCCGCCGGGTGATGCTGGATGCGGCCAAGGAATATGCCGAGACCGGCAAGCTGCCGGCCGTGGTGGACCAGCCCGAACTTGCCCGCGACGCGCGCGGTGGCGACATCGTCGTCCCCTACGGCACCGACTGGCTGGAGGGCTATGAGGAAAAGATGGCCGAGATCAAGGGCTACAAGCCGAAGCTGACCGCGGCCGAATGAGCGAGGACGCTGGCATTGTGGGATCCGACGCCGTGCTGGCGCCGGATCGGGCTGGGTGGGCCGGTGCCGCCGAGGCGGAGACCGAGGCCACGCTCGACGCGCTGCACGAGCGGCAGACGTTGACGCTGCGCGTTGCGGCCGCGTCGCATATTGCCGAGACCATCCGTGCCATCGAGCTGGTGAGCGCCGATGGCACGCCCCTGCCGGGCTTTGCGGCGGGCGCGCATATCGACCTGAAACTGCCGGGCGATCTCAGCCGCTCCTATTCGCTGACCAATGGGCCCGAGACCCACGACCGCTACTGTATTGCGGTGAACCGCGACGCGGCGAGCCGGGGCGGTTCGGCCTATGTGGTCGAGCAGCTCAAGGTCGGCGACGTGCTGACGGTGACCTCGCCGCACAACACCTTCCCGCTGGTCGAGGACGCGGAACTGAGCGCGTTCTTTGCCGGCGGCATCGGCATCACGCCGATCCTCGCGATGATCCGCCGGCTGGAAGCGCTGGGGCGGCCGTGGAAGCTCTACTATGCCGCCCGCAACCGGCAGAGCGCGGCGTTTCTCGACGAACTCCAAGCGCTGGATGCGGTGGCGCCCGGCCGCGTGCACCTCCATTTCGACGACGAGGCGGGGAAGGTCATGCCGCTTCTCAAACTCGCGATGACCATTCCCAAGGCGGCGCATGTCTATTGTTGCGGACCGGGCCGGATGATCGAGACCTTCCAGGCCTCGGCCGGCTGGCGGCCCGAGGAGCATGTGCATATCGAGCATTTCGTCGGCGCCAAGGGCCGCCCGACCCTCGCCTTCGATGTCGAACTGAAGCGGCAGGGCAAGAGCTTTCACGTGCCGGTGGGCGCCAGCATCCTCGACACGCTGCTCGAGAACGGCGTCTATGTCGCGCATTCGTGCAAGGAAGGCGTCTGCGGCTCGTGCGAGACGCGGGTGCTCGAAGGCGTGCCCGAGCATTTCGACAATGTGCTGTCGCGCCGCGAGCGGGAGAGCAACGAGGTGATGATGGTGTGTTGTTCGGGGTGTTCCAGCGGGAGGCTGGTGCTGGACCTTTAGCCGAGATCGGGCACGGCCCAAGCCCCCGGCACGCTGGAGTCGCCGGGAACGCAAGGCGCCTCGCGGCGTTGACCCCATGCGTCCGCATCGGGGGCGCGCAGAACGCGAGGCAGCAGTGTCAGACAATCAGGAAATCGCGGAACGGCTGCGTCACTTCGGAGCCAATATCGAGAAATGGCGGGCCGAGGCCGCGCGCCTCAGGCAGCTCGCCGTTGCGAACCGGGAAGAGCCGGTCGACGAAGCGCAACTGACGGCGCTGGAAGAGACCGCGGGCGCCATCTATCGCGACATCAGCGGCTTCAACGACGCGGTCGCCGAAGTTGCCGCAAAAAGCCCCGAAGCCGCGGCGGAACTCGCGCCGGTCAGCGACGCGATCCGGCTGGTGCTGCTGGAGATCACCGAACTCGGCGTGCGGCTCTATAGCGAGCACTCGGGCATGGTGCATTCGGGATTCGAGCCGGAGGGCCCGGTTATCGAGATGGAAGCGGTGAGTAGCGAGGAGGCGGTTGGCGAGGAGCCGGATGTTCCGGAGGCTGTCGTTGCCGAGAGCGGGGAAGCGGTGGGGTTATCGGAGAAGAACGCTACGGAGCAGGCGCGGTAGCTCCTCCGGAAGACGCTGGGCTAGGCACTCACATATTGTTCCAGGCATTGGCCCTGTGCGAGTGGCTCCCCCCTCCCCCGGCCTATGGCCGGTCCCCCTCCCCCGCAAGCGGGAGAGGAACCCGTGGGGCGAGATCGTGCCACAGCTGACCCTCTCCCGCTTGCGGGGGAGGGGGACCACGCGAGAGCGTGGTGGAGGGGGGTGCGGCAAACTCCGGTACGGGCTGGGCTCGCACCTGCACCACGGCGCCAATCGCCACCGGGTCTGGACGCCCCTACCCCCGCACCCACACCACCGCATCAATCGCCACCGGCGAGCCGTGGGGGAGCGACGCGACGCCGTAGGCCATGCGGGCATGCGCGCCGCGTTGGGGCCCGAGGATTTCTAGGAAGGTTTTCGAGGCACCGTCGAGCACCGCCGGGTGCTGGGTGAACCCCGGGACGCAGGCGAGCATGCCGGTGACGCGGGCCAGCTGGCGGATGCGGTCGAGGTTGCCCAGTTCGTCCTGGAGCGCCGAGAGCATGGTGAGCGCTATGCCGCGGGCGATGGCCTGGCTCTGTTCGAGATCGAACTCGGCGCCGACCGTGCCGACGATGGGCGCACCCGAGGCATCGCGCGGGCCGAAGCCGGAGAGGAAGGCCATGTCGCCGACGATCATGACCGGCCGGTAGGCACCGGACGGCGTGGGAGCGGGCGGCAGGTCGAGTCGCATCAGGAGGCGGCCGCGACGGGGAGCGGTTCGCCGGCGAGGCGGCGATCCTGGCGTTCGATCAGGCGGTCGAGTTCGCGGTGATCCTCGGCCGCGAGCTTCGGACCGGGATGGCGGACGTGGGCGGAGGCGATGGCGCCGCGGCGGCGGAGGGTTTCCTTCCTGAGCGCGATGCCGATGCCGGGCTGCGCCTCGTGGCGGAGCAGCGGCAGGTACATGTCGAAGACGTCCTCGGCGCGGTCGGCATTGCCGCGGGCGAATTCGGCGCAGACTTCGACCAGCATTTCGGGATAGGCAAAGCCGGTCATGGCGCCATTGGCGCCGCGCGCCAGCTCCTGCGGCAGATAGAGGCCGCCATTGCCGACGAGGATGGAGACCTGGCGACCCGGCGCGGCACGGAGGCGGCTGAGCTTGGTATGCCCCGGCCAATCCTCGTGCTTGAGCATCTTGACGCTGTCGTATTTGGCGAAGATGCGGAGCAGGGTTTCGACCGAGATGTTGACGCCGGTGACCAGCGGATAATCCTGCAGGACGACGGGGATGTCGCCGAGCCGGTCGAGGACGCCGGAGAAATAGCCGAGGATCTGCTCGTCGGTTTTCAGGGTGTTGACGGGCGCGACCATGACGCCGGCGGCGCCGGCATCCATCGATTGCCGGGCAAAGCTCAGCAGCGGATCGGTGCCGGGGTTGGAGACGCCGACGATCACCGGGATGCGGCCATTAATGCGGCGCATGTAGCGGTCGAGCACCAGGCGGCTTTCTTCCATGCTGAGCTTGTGGCTCTCGCCCATCATGCCGAGGATGGTGATGCCGGTGACGCCTCTTTCGAGATAGAACTCGACGACACTGTCGATCGACTGGACGTCGATCTCGCCGGCATCGGTGAAGGGCGTGACGGCGATGACGTAGACGCCGGCGGCGGTTTCATCCAACCGGTGGGACATGGAAACACTCCTCGGAGATGGTCTGGGCGGGCCGGAGGGGCGGCCCGCCATGTTGTTGTTATTGGCTGGCGGTTCCGGTCACTCGCTGGCGAGGACCGGCGTCACCTTCCAGGGTACCACAAACCGCTCCAGCGTTTCGATCACGGCGAAGAACACCATGCCGATGAGCGAGATGAAGATGATGGCAGCGAACTGGCGGGTGATGTTGAAGGTCGAGCCGGCGACGGTGATGACATAGCCGAGGCCCTGGTCGGCGCCGATGAATTCGGCCACGACCGCACCGATCACCGAGAGCACGGTGGCGAGCTTCAACCCGGCAAAGATATAGGGAAGCGCCTGCGGCAGGCGGAACTTCCAGAAGGTCTGCCAGCCGGAGGCGCCCATCGATTGCGCGAGATAGAGCATTTCGGCGGATGACGCCTTGAGCCCCACCACCGAGTTGATGACGATGGGGAAAAAGCTGAGCAGCACGACGATGACGATCTTGGGAGTCAGCCCATAGCCGAACCAGGCCATCAGCAGCGGCGCGATGGCGACCTTGGGAATGGTCTGGGACGCGACGATGATGGGGTAGATCGCCCGCTCGGCGACGCGCGAGTAGGTGATCAGCACCGCAAGCGGCACCCCAACGACGATGGAGAAGCCGAAGCCGATCAGCACTTCGCTGAGGGTGACGCCGCCGTTGTAGAGGAGGCGCGGCCAGTAGGCGATGATCTCCTCGACGATGGCAGAGGGAGCGGGGAGGATATAGACGGCGACGTTGGAGACGCGCACCGACACTTCCCAGACGACGAGAAGGATCACAAGCGTCCATGCGGCGGGGGAAATCTTGCCCAGAAACGCCAGCGGCGAGCGCTTGCGCACGATCTCGGGGGCGTCCGTCTCGGAAATTGCGGCCATGTCACACCTCCTCCCGGAAGACGCCGAGGCCCTTGAAGATCTCGGTCAGCTGGCGGGTATATGCATTGAACTGGGGCTCCTCGCGCATGGCGAGGCGGCGGGGGCGCGGCAGGTCGATATCGATGATCTGCTCGACGCGGCCGGGGCGCGGCGACATCACCACCACGCGGTCACTGAGGAACACCGCCTCGGCAATCGAGTGGGTGATGAACAGCACCGTCATTTCGTTGTCGCGGCAGAGGCGCAGCAGGTCGAGCTGCAGCTGGTCGCGGGTCATGGCGTCGAGCGCGCCGAAGGGCTCGTCCATCAGCATCAGCGGCGGCTTGTGCAGCAGTGCCCGGCAGATGGAGACGCGCTGGCGCATGCCGCCCGAGAGCTCCTTGGGATAGGCGTTCTCGAAATCGGAGAGCGAGACCATCTTCAGCAATTCGCGGGCGCGGGCTTCGGCCGGCTCGCGCGGGAGCTTCCTGATCTCGGCCTGCATCATGATGTTCTGGAGTGCCGTGCGCCACTCGAGCAGCACGTCCTGCTGGAAGACGATGCCGCCGTCGGGATTGGGACCCTGGATGACCTTGTCGCCCACCTCGATGCGCCCCTTGGAATAGGGGGTGAGGCCGGCGAGCAGCATCATCAGCGTGCTCTTGCCGCAGCCCGAGGGCCCCAGCACTGAGACGAACTCGCCGCGGCGGACGGTGAGGTCGATATCGGCGAGCGCGTGCACGTCGCCCTTGCGCGTCTTGAAGGTCTTGGAAACACGCGAAATGCGGATGTGCGGCTTGACCGCGGTCGCGCCCTCCGTGCTCAGGCTCATGTCGTTCATCCCTTCACCTCCGCCGTAATTCGTTGTCGCCCGGCTAGACCGAGCGGATGGCGCCGCCGTCGACGCGTATGATCGAGCCGGTCACGTAGCTGGCGCCCGTGCCGGCGAGAAAAGCGGCGACGGCGCCGAATTCTTCCACCGTGCCGTAGCGGCCGGCGGGGATGGTCGCGGCGCTGTCGCGCGCGATGTCTGCGGCGCTGCGCCCGGATTTCTCGGCGGCGGCCTTGTCGATCGACTGCGTGCGGTCGGTGGCGATGCGGCCGGGGGCGAGGACGTTGACGGTCACCCCGTCGCGGGCCACTTCGCCGGCCAGCGTCTTCATGAAGCCGACCAAAGCGGCGCGGAGGCTGTTGGAAATGGGCAGATGCGGGATCGGCTGGATGACGCCCGACGACGCAATAGTCAGCACCCGGCCCCAGCCACGCGCCCGCATGTCGGGCACCAGATCGAGGGTCAGCGCGAGGAGCGGGGTGACCATCCTGTCGAACTGGCGCTCGACCTCCTCAACCGAGACGGCGCTGGGCTGGCCGGTCGGCGGGCCGCCGGAATTGTTGACGAGGATGTCGACGGCGCCGAGCGCACCACGGGCAGCGGCAGCGATGGCGGCGGCCGCATCGGGGGCAGCGAGATCGGCGGGGATGACGAAGCAGCGGGACTTCTGATCGTCCGGCAGGGCCTCGCGCGCGGCATTGAGGCTATCGGTGGAGCGGGAGGAGATCGCGACGCGGGCGCCCTCGGCAAGCAGGGCCCGGGCCACGCCGAGGCCGAGCCCCTGGCTTCCGCCCAGCACCAGCGCACTCTTCGTGCCCAACCCCAGATCCATTCGAAATACCGTCGTCGTTCGAGAAAAAGACGCGGGTGCCGCCGAGGGAAGGCAGCACCCGCGGGGACCGGCCTTATTCGGGCAGGTAAGCGTCGGTGTAGACCATCTCGGGCGTCGACCAGCCGGTCGGGATGCCGGCATAGGTTTCGAGCAGGCTGATGGTCTGCTTGAGATCCTCCGGATCGACATAGCCGAAGGGCTTGCCCTCGGTCCGGGCGGTGTGACGGTACTTTTCCATCACCTCGATTTCCTTGCCGATGGCCTCACGGTCGGCGTCGGGACGGTTCTCCATGAACAGATCGAGCGCCTCTTCCGGGTTGGCGAGGACGTCGTCATGCGCCTTGGTGATGGCGCGCAGATAGCCCTTCACGGCTTCCTCATTCTCGGCCAGCCAGTCCTTGCGGACGATGACGCTGGAGCCGAGGAGGTTGACGCCATAGTCGGCAAACAGGATCGGGGGCTCGATTTCGGCGAAGGCAGCGACCTTGTCGCCATCCGGATTGGCCCAGCCATTGATGAAGTCGACGTCGCCCTTGAGCAGAGCCTGACGGTCATTGTCGGTGATGATGACCTGGAGGGTGTCGAGATCGATGCCGTTGACCGCCGCAAAGGCGCCGATCATGCCGTCGGCAAAATTGCCGGCTTCGGTGGCGAAGCGCTTGCCCTCGATGTCCTTGGGCTTGGTGATGCCCGAGCCCTTGAGGGCGATGATCGAGGACGGGTCCTTCTGCACGAGGCCGAAGACGGCGGTGATATTGTCGAACTTGGCCTGAGCAGCAGCTTGGGCGAGCGCACCAAGACCGGCATTGCCCAGCTCCACCGAGCCGTTGCCGACGGCCTGGATGGTATCGGTCGAGCCGGTGCCGTCGATGATGTTGACGTCGAGGCCCTCGGCTTCGAAGTAGCCCTTGGATTTGGCCACAAAGAACGGCGCGTCGATGCCGCCCGCAATGAAGGCGAGGCGGACAGTGACCTTCGTCAAGTCCTGCGCGAATGCGGTTGTGCTCATCAGCGCGCCGATCAGTGCCAGGCCGGCCAGCGACATCGTGCGCTTCGTCATGTGTTTCATTTCCATCCCCGTGTGCAGCCAAAACCCTGTTGGCATTCAAATGGTATGCCACAGGAATATCGGGTGTCAACGGGCGTTTGTCGACATTGTATGCAGGCTTAGAACCTGCCGATTATTTGTGCATATGCGGCGACGGGCACCAAGCGCCAATTGCGCAAGGCGTGGGCACGGATTTGTGAGACTGTTGAAATTGCTATGGTTTCTGGCGCGACGCAGGTCTGCCATGCGCCGGGGTGGCGGCTGGTCGCCTCAGCGGCCGCACAGGTGGCTCACGCGACCGGGGTGGAATGCGCCGTCATTGCCGTTCACGGGATCGTCACGGTCATTGGACGATCAATTGGCAGACGGACATCGAACGATGCCCAGGGAGATTCCTGCGATGCGCGAGGCTGGCATGATCGAACGCACAAGGTTGCCCGCCACAAGAGAGAGCCTGAGAGGCGATATCGAGCGCCTCGGCATCGGATCTGGCGATATCGTCTTGGTGCATAGCTCGCTGCGCGCGATGGGCTGGATCAGCGGCGGCCCCGTGGCGGTGGTGCAGGCGTTGCTTGATGCCGTTGGGGCGAACGGGACCATCGTCATGCCAACTCATTCGGGAGAGCTTACAGACCCCGCCAATTGGGTTGCGCCACCAGTTCCGGCAGAATGGGTGGAGCCGATCCGCAACAGCATGCCCGCTTACGATCCGGCCATCACGCCCACGCGCCATATGGGCGCCGTGGTTGAGGTGTTTCGGACCTGGCCTCACGTCAGGCGCAGTGCGCACCCGGCCACCTCAATGGCGGCTCTCGGCCCAGACGCGGACGAGATCACGGCGCATCACGAACTAAGCGATCCCTTGGGGCTCACCTCGCCTTTGGGCGCCCTCTATCGTCTCAACGCAAAGATTCTGCTGATCGGAGTGGGGTTCAACCGATGCACCGCCTTGCATCTTGCCGAGCAGATGCGATGGCCGGACCGCCCCACCATCGCAGAAGGCGCACCCATCAGCGTCAACGGTCAGCGGAAGTGGGTCGCGTTCAGCGTTCCACAGATCATGGACGATGATGAATTTCTGCCGGTTGGCGCGGCGGCGCTGGCCTCAGGGGTGGCAGCTCTGGGGACCGTGGCGCAGGCGCGGGTCATCGTTGCCAACATGCCGCGGCTGGTCGATTTCGCTGTCGAGCACTGGGGCGAGGCCGTGCATCCGGCCACCTCGTGACGCGCGGGCCGGGCTGACCTGGTTCTTTCGCAGCCCCACTCGGGGCAAGGGCGCCTGAGGTGGAACGATCTACCGCCCGTTGAGCCGGTACCAGGGTTCGCCGTCGGGGAGCGGCCAGTCGCGGTAGAATTGCTTGAGGTGCGGCAGCAGACGCTCGGACAGCGCGGCGCGTTTGGCCTCGCCCGCTCGCTGTGGCCGGTCGAGGTCTGCGGCGATGGCGGCGAGAACTGCGTCGCGGTCCATGAAGGGAAACTTGCCGTCGCGATAGACCACGCGGCCCTCGATCATGGTCAGGCGCAGGTGCTCGGTCTTGGCGCGATAGATCAGCGCCGAGACAGGGTCGGTGGCACCGGAGAGGTAGGGCGTCGCGATGCGCGTGTGGTCGAGGACGACGAGGTCGGCGCGCTTCCCCACTTCCAGCGTGCCGATCTCAGCGCCGAAGCCGGTGGCTTTCGCTCCATTCTCGGTGGCCATCCTGAAGATCTGCGCGGGGTGGAGGACCGGGGTAAAGAGGCCCGGCTCGGCATGCAGGTGTTTGACCAGCCGCATCTCCTGCAGCATGTCGCGATCGTCGTTGAGGCCAGCCTCGTCGATGCCGAGGGCCACCGGAATGCCGCGTGCGACGATGTGATTGACCGGCGCGATGCCGCTCCTCAGCCTGAGGTTCGAGCTGGCATTGTGGCAGATGCAGACGCCATGGGTGTGGATCAGTTCGAGATCGGCCTCGCTGACCCAGGTGCCATGGCCCAGCGTCAGGTGCGGGCCGAGAAAGCCGATATCGGCGAGGTGCGCCACCGACGACTTGCCGAAGCGCCGTTCGGAGAATTCCTTCTGGTAGACCGTCTCCGAGAGGTGGAGATGGATGCCCATCCCGTATTTTTGCGCCCACTCCGAGGTCAGCGTCAGCAGCCGGTCGGAGGCGCGTTCGAGATTGATCGGCGCCAGCCACAGCCGCACCAGCGGGTCGGATTGCGCGCCGTGGCGCTCGAGCATGGGGAGGAGATAGTCGGTCTCGAAATCCTCGAGGCGGAAATGGCTGCGCTGCAAATGCGCGCGGGTTTCGTCCTGGAGGTCGGCGGGAAGCGAGGCAACGAAGATGTCGTCGTCTTCATAGACCAGCCGATGCTGGTCGCGATTGCACATGGCAAAGCTCACCCGCATGCCGATGTCGCGATAGGCCTCGATGACCGCGCTGGCCTCGTCGCGCCAGCCGGAGACCGGCGCCGGCTTCATCCGGCCCAGATGCTGCACCGCGGTGACGCCGGAGGCGATCAGTTCGAAGGCGGAATAGAGCGTATCGAGATAGGGATCGATATCGGGATGCTGCCAGCCATGAGTCAACCACAGCTCGAGCGGCAGGTCGGGGCTGCCGAGTTGCACCGGCGTCAGCCCGATATGGTGGTGGGTGTTGGTGAAACCGGGGACAACCAGCGCCTCCGGCCCGCCCAGCACCTCGAGCCCCGGGTGCCGGGCGGCGATGTCGTCGAAGCGGCCGATCTCGGCGATGCGGCCATCGACCTGGAGCACGGCGCCGTCTTCGATGGTTTCGACGGTGCTGTCGGTCAGCGCCCGGGTGAGGAGGTAACGCCCCCGCACGATGCTGCTGCCCGCCGATGCGTTGCTGGCGCCTGCCCCGATCCGCATCTCGCTAGCCGATCACGCCAGCGCGGGCCATGTTGGCGATGGCCTGGTCCTGAATGGGGGTCAGTTCGGGATAGGTTTCGAATGCCCCGCCGGCGAGGCCATTGGCGGGATAGAAGTCCGCCTTGGCATAGTAGCCACGATACATCTCGAAGCGCGAGCGGAGCAGCATGTTGCCCATGCCCTTGTCGCGGCGGGCCGCACGTAGCGCCTCGACGTCGATGATGGCCGTGGCCGCGGTGCTTTCGGCCGCCGAGGTGTCCGCGGCGATGTCGTTGCCGAGATAGTCGATGATGCGCGAGTGGCCGCCCAGCTCCTTGCCGTCCGCGGAAAAGCCGATGCCGCCGGCGACATTGGCGCTGATCAGGTAGCACATGTTCTCGGCGGCGCGGCAGGTCTTGGCGGCCTCGCTGGGCGCGGTCACCGGGCCATTGTGCGGGTGGAGCAGCACTTCGGCACCGCGCAGCATGAAGACACGCGACAGCTCGGGCACATTGACCTCCCCGCAGGGGAAGATCGCGAGCTTGCCGAGCGGGGTGTCCGCAACCGGGAAGATGCCTTCCTCGCCATAGGCCTCGCGATAGGCGTCGAGAATGTCGTGCGGGCTGGTCCAGGAGGCCGTGTTGATGCGGCGGTAGCGGAGGATCACCGCGCCCGTGTCGTCGAGAAGGAAGGACGAATTGAAATAGCGGTCTGGCCAGCGCGGATCGACCTCGAAATGATTGCCGGCAATGTAGATGCCGCGGCGTTTCGCCAGCTCCGCGAGCCGGTCGGTGATCGGGCCGGGAATGGTGGCGCAGGCCTTGTCGATCCACTGGCTGACCGGCGTGGCGCGCGGCGGGCCCTGGAAGACGAACTCCGGCAGAACCACGAGCTTGGGCGGGGTAGGGCCGTCGCAGGCCGCCTCGATGAGGCTGATCGCGTGGCTGACATTGGCCTCGATGATGGCCCAGGCCGCGGCGCGGTCGGGCGCATCACTCGCCACCGCGCTCGTCATCTGGATGCATGTTGCGCGCCACGGCTCGGTGATCATCACCAAATCTCCATATAAGTGTGCCAATGGCATACCAATGGCACACGCGCTTGCGATGGGGAAGCCCTCTGCTGCGCGCGACGCATAACGCTGCGCAAACGCTGACGGCACGGCCTAGATTGACGATGGTATAGCACTGGTGTACCACGCATTGAAGGGAGAGTCCGATGACGATGACCGAACTCACCGGCGACCCGCTCGCCGGGCTCGAAGCTGGCGACGAAGCCACCAGCCTCAGCGAGCACGCCTATAACCGCATTCTCGAGCTGATCCTGGGCGGGCGGATCGCCCCCGGCACGGTGCTGCAGGAGCGCAAGCTCGCCGCCATGCTGGCGATGTCGCGCACGCCGCTGCGCGAGGCGCTGAGCCGGCTGGAGGCCGAGCGGCTGATCACCCGCGCGCATGGCCGGGCGCCGGTGGTCAGCCATGTCGGCATCGAAAATTTCGTGTTCATCCTCGATATGCGCCGCATCCTCGAGGTCGAGGCGGCCGGCCGCGCCACCGGCCATATCCCGCCCGAAGAGGCCGAACGCGTCATCAAGGCCATCGACGAGCTGGTCATGATCGAGCACCCCACCCCGGCCCAGCACTGGGCGGTGGACGACCTGGTGCATGGCACCATTGCCGATGCCGCCGGCAATCCGCTGGTGGCGGCCAGCATTCGCGACCTCAGGCGCCGCACGCATCTGTTCAACACCTCGCGCATTCCCAAGCGGCTGATGCCCGGTGCTTCGGAGCACACCAGCATGATCGAGGCGGTGATGGGCGATGACCCGGAACTGTCGCGGCGGATCATGGGCCAGCATCTCGACAATGTGCGCGAGGCGATCATCGAGTACCTGCTCGGCTCGAAGCGCTCTTGAACCCGTGTCTGTCCCAGCCGCCGTTTGCGGCACGGCCCGGCCTTGCCGAAGCGATCCTGCCGGTGCAGGACTGTGGCACCCGCCCGGGCGCCGCAACGCGCGCCTGCCGTGCCTTGCCGTTCGCCTGGCCATTCGCCCGTCGGATCGGCCATGCGCACCGGTTGCCGGCGGGGCGCGTGGCACGGGCAAGGGTTTGAGGCATGGACTTGTTGAAGGGTATTCTGGCGCGGCTCAGGCGGATCGGGGTCGACACGTATCTCTTGGCGCTGCTGGGCATGGTGCTGCTCGGCTCGGTGCTGCCGGCCTCAGGCGATTTCGCCGCCTTCGTGCGGGTGGTGTCGCAGATCGCGGTGGCGCTGCTGTTCTTCCTCTATGGCGCGCGGCTCGACACTTCGACGGTGATCGCCGGTTTTGCCAACTGGCGGCTGCAGGGGCTGGTGTTCCTCACCACCTTCGCCTTCTTCCCGCTCCTGGCGCTGGTGGTCACGCTGGTCGTCGGCGGGCTGATCGATCCGGCCATCGGCATGGGCATCCTGTTCCTCGGCGCCCTGCCCTCGACGGTGCAGTCCTCGATTGCGCTGACCGGGCTGGCGCGCGGCAATGTCGCGGCGGCGGTGTGCGCGGCCTCGATTTCGAACATGATCGGCGTGGTGCTGACGCCGCTGCTCTGCGCGCTGCTGCTGCATTCGGAGGGCGGGATCGACCCGGCCGCCATCGGCAGCGTCGCCGTGCAGATCCTCCTCCCCTTCGTTGTCGGGCAGTTGCTGCGGCGCTGGATCGGCGCCTGGGTGAAGAGCCACCGCATGCTGACGCTCAGCGTCGACCGCGGCTCGATTCTCCTCATCGTCTATTCCGCCTTCAGCGCCGGCATGGTGTCGGGCGTCTGGGGACAGGCCGGGCTGGTGCCGCTGCTGATCACGCTGGTGACGGTGATCGCGATGTTCTTTGTCGCGAAATTCTTCACCGAGTGGAGCGGGAAGCTCGCCGGCCTGCCCGAGGCGGACCGCACGACGCTCTTGTTCTGCGGATCGACCAAGAGTCTTGCGAGCGGCGTGCCGATTGCCACGATCCTCTTCGCACCCGAACTGGTGAGCCTGATCATCCTGCCGATCATGCTCTACCACATGTTCCAGCTGATCGCCTCGGCGGTGATCGCGCAGCAGAAGTCGCTGCGCTTTCAGCTGGAAGACGCGCAAGCCGCATCGAAAGCCAGCTGATGGAGACGCCGTGACCGCCCCGCCCACAATCCTGATCGCCGGAGCCAATCGCGGCATCGGCGCCGAGTTCGTCCGGCAGTTTCTCGAAGCGGGCTGGGTGGTGCATGGCACCGCCCGCGACTCAGCGGGGCTGGCGGCGATCGAAGCGGCGGGAGCCATCGCGCACCGGGTCGATATCACCGATGACGCGGCGATTGCGGCGCTGGCGGCGGAACTTGAGGGCGTGGCACTCGACGCGGTGATCGCCAATTCGGGGATCAGTGGCGACCTGAGCCTTGCCCCCGAGGCCATCGGGCCCGACGAGATGCTCAGGGTGTTCGACACCAATCTTTTCGGCGTGCTGCTGCTGGTGCGCGCGCTGAAGCCGAACCTGATGGCGGGAGAGCGCAAGCTCGCCATGGCGATGTCGAGCCTGATGAGCTCGATCTCGGCGAACGACTGGGGGACGCAATATTGCTACCGCGCCTCGAAGACGGCGCTCAACGCCACCTGGCGCTCGCTCGCCGACGAATGGCGCCCGGACGGGATCAGCTGCGTGCTGCTCCGGCCCGGGTTCGTCAAGACCGACATGACCAACCATCAGGGAATGGAAGTCAGCGACAGCGTCGCCGGCATGCGGCAGGTGATCGGCGGCCTCAGCTTGGCCGATAGCGGCCGCGTTCTCGGCTTTGACGGATTGGACGTGCCATGGTGAGCGAGATGGTTTCCGGCCGCGAGGCACCCCGGCATGTGGTGATTGCCGGTAGCGACAGTCCGATGGGCGCAGCGCTCGTCGCGCATTATCGTGCGCTGGGCAGCGGCGTCACCGAATTGCCGCTCGAGGGCGACTATGCCGAGGCGGCGGCGACGGTGAGCGACCCGGTCGATCTGCTGGTGATCGCCAATGGCGTGGTGCCACCGGCGCGACGGCTCGGCGACCTGCAGCGCCAGCAGCTGGCCGCTTCGATGCAGCGGCTCACCTTCCGGCCGTTCCACATCGCGACGCTGCTGCGCCCGCTGCTGGCGGAAGCAAACGGCACCATGGTGCTGCTGACCCGGCGCGAAGCGACGATGGAAACGCCCGACCCGGACGGCCGCTATCTCGACCGCCCGTTCCGCGCCGCGGCGCATCAGCTCTGGCGTTCACTGTCGGTCGAGTGGCGCCCGGACGGCATCACATGCCGCCTGATCGCGCTCGACCGCCCGTACACGCATCCGGTGACGATCGCCTCGGCGATCGCGGCGGAGGGTGCCGACGGGCCGGTGGTGATGACGGGGCTCGAGGGAGACGTGGTCGGCTGGTAGGCGGCTGTCGGCACCCTGTACCGCCGCTCCAACGTAAGGCGCGTTGCCAACTACATGCCAATCGCCACCCAGACTGGGAACTTGCTCTTTCCGCAAAGATGAAAGTATCTCGATAAACGTGTATGTCGTCGCGTTGAACCAGTGAGCGGTCGTCATGCGTGGTGTAGCAGGGATTTATGAGCGCAAAGGTCGCCTTTTCATAGTTCCTTATGACAAGACCAAGGCAGGTTTCTGGATCAGTAATTCAGTTACAGCCACAGTAGAAAGAGACAACCTTGAGGGGATGCTTGAGGCGGTTGCCGCGGCCTTGATGGTTTCTCGTGAGGGAGTGCCCACTCCTCCTCCAGACTTTGACCCAACGGCCCCCCTACTTCTGGCCGCTGGGGTGGCTTCGTGGAGCACTTTTGCAAGGTCCGCTAAGTCGGTCGATGTCGAGTTGGTGAACGGCGTTGTTGAAATAACGCCCTACCAAAACCGCGGGGCACGACAAGGGTTTGTTCCAATCCGGGAGAAAGCAGTTCGTCTACCGGAAGGCGACCCGTCCATCGGTCCGGCAATCCTCGTGGCGCTCCAAGCCGCCGAGTGAGCAGGACAAGGCCACGCTCGCTTGAGAATACGATGACGGCGGACGCCACTTGCAGCAGACGATGACGGGGCTCGAGGGGGACGTCGTCGGCTGGTAGCGGCTACTGGCGGGCCCGATATCGAGCGCGATGCGGCGGGGATCTACACGTTCCACCTCAGCCCTGACGTGAAGAAGGTCGCGGGCGCCACGCGGCCACTCGCGCATAGCGCTCATGGCGGTGCCAAAGGTCTTATGGTTGGGGTGGACCGAGCAACAGGGGAGATTACGACGATGCACCTAAAGCCAGTCAGCTTCTTTGAAAAGAAGACCCCGAGCCTAGGGTGGCGTACTAACTCGAAATCTACCGTCCCAGATTTGGTGGAGCCTGATCGAGACGATAACTCGAGATGGCCCTACTAGGTAAACCTAACATGCGTATTGAGAGAATCGATTGGTTGTCGGAATCGGCTCGCGAAGCGGAGGTAATGATCTCCGATGGGTCAATCAGTTGTCAGGCATACTGTATGCCCTGTGACGCATCTGTCGGTGAATGCGTTGTCGAGCCGCTGCACATCTTCGGCGCTACAAATGTAATGATTGGCAATTACGCAGAGGTCGGTTTTCAACGCATTGATCGAAGAAGGCTTTTACAACACGTGGTGGCGAGGGTGACGAGTTCTCGTCAGGGGCGTCTTTCAGTGGGGGGGATCGAGCTGCTAATCGATGATCCCTTACCTGGCGGAGTACAGGACGGCGACGTAGTCGAACTTGACTGCGCAAGAATTGATCTGTGGTAGCATTCGCGGCATAGCCGCCGTGGCCGACGGTTCGCGCAAAATGGCATATGTGCGGCGACTCAAGGCCTAGGATGATAGTGCCATTGCCCATCCATGGGAGACGACAGCGACCTTTGTCGCCGCCGACCGCCGGCACCCCGACACGCGTCGCCACCTACGCCCCGTTCGGCACGCAGGTGGAAACCGTGCTCGTGCCGCTCAGCCCGGCCGAATCGAAAGGCTGGATCGGCGAACGCTTCGACCCCGAAACCGGGCTGACCTACCTCAACGCCCGCTACTACGACGCGGCGCTGGGGCGCTTCCTCTCACCCGACTGGTGGAGCCAGGATGACCCGGGGGCGGGGACGAACCGCTATGCGTATGCGTTCAATGAGCCGATCAATGGGAGTGATCCGAACGGGCATGACTCTGTTTGGTGCAAAACCGGCCAAGGCCCTATCCCGTGTTCAGACATTCATCCGTTAATCGATCCAACTATAGACTTCTTGAATCTTCCCTCAAATTTGGCGCTGAACGCGGCTGGATCGGCGGGCGAATCTATCGCTCCCTACCAGGATCTCATCGATGGCGTTGCTATGTCCGCCGGTCCGCTGGGCGCACCCGCGGGAAAGGCTTCCGGGGCACTTGGAGCCTTTGGCGGGTTCATTCGGACTGCCCGGGAGGCGAACCTGCTCAAGGCCGGCTCGGCTGCAGGCAAAGTCGATGATGTCGTGGGGGCGGGGAAGGCGCTAGGTGTAACGGTTGGTGGAGAAGCTTCTTCGCTGAGGCCGTTCTATCCTGTAAACAACGGGTTTCTGGGAACTCAAAAAAAGCAATATCTCATGCCTGGTCAAACGATAGATCGCTTCGGAGGTAGTGGATATTCCCGATTCTTTTCACCCACGGGAACCTCCGAGGTTGCGCGAGCGCTGCCTCCTGGCACAGCAGGTATGCCCCTGCGTAGGTTCGAGGTGATGAAGCCTTTCGAGGTGGATGCGGGAGTGATTGCCCCTTGGTTTGGACAACCCGGTGGAGGAACACAGTTCCGTTCCCCGGTTCCTCTTGAAACCTTACTCAGCCGAGGAATTGTTCGAGAAGTACCATGACAAAACCAATTGTGTTTCCTGACAACCCGGGATGGTCAGTTGAAATTGAAGAAGTCTCGGCAAATGTGTTCCGGGTACGGCTCTTAGGCCCTCGGGGACCGAGTATGGAGCTAACTGGAGCAAATCCAGATGAACTGATTGAGGAATGCAGGCAGGAATTGCAACGCCTCTCCAAGACTGACCGCAAATGACGATTTGACCAGCTCGGATCGATGCACGGCTATGACCGAAACCCTGACGGGACATACTACTACTATGAAAAATTCGGCCGGGTAACGCTGAAGCAGACCGGCGAGGACCTGCCCATCCAGCAGGAAACCTACAACACCTATGACGAGGCGCGGCCCGGCTTCTACAATGTCGGGCAGCTGACCACGGCAGCCAACGACAACGCCGTGATCGCCTATGACTACGACGCCGGCGGGCGCCGAGTGCAGGAGGCGGTGACGGTCGATGCGTCGACCTATGTCACGGTTTCCGCCTTCGATGCCGGCGGGCGGCTGCTGGCACGAGTCTACCCGGATAGCTCGAGTTCGGGCACTTTCGGCTACAACAGCGCCGGCCAGCAGGTCAGCCTCACCGGCGCCATCACCGCCACCACCTACACTGCCGCCGGTCAGGTGAAAACCATCACCTACGCCAATGGCGTTACCACCACCTACACCTATTCGGCGACGCGTGGCTGGCTCGACAGTGCGGTGACCAAACTGGGGACGGTGACGCTCTCCAGCGCCACCTACGCCCATGATTTCGCCAGCCGCATCACCGCCGTTGGCAGGCACACGTCACCGTATTGCGTCGGCGAAGCAACTTTGCCCGTGCGCAAGCTTTTCTGCCCGTCTGGATATATTAACGTGGGACGTTAGTTCTGAGATATTGCGCGACTCCCTTGAATCGCTAGAGTTGTTGGCACTTGATGGGCAGGCGCTGTTCATCGGCAATGGGAGCGAATGTGGAGACGAGTACCTTTGCCAGCGCGCCTTACCTGCAATCGACCCCCAACTTGACGACACCGGCATTGCTGGAACTGATTGAGGCAAGCGCAGTTATCTCCGCCGATGACCTTCACCGCGCTCGTGCGGCGGCGCTGCAAGCCGACAAGCGAGTCGATCAGGCGCTGGTTGAACTCGGCTTGATGACCGAGGCCCGGCTCCGGGCCCTGCTGGCAGACCAACTCGGCATCGCCGATATCGCCGATGCCGAACTGCCCGGCTCGCCGCTGTTTCCAGACCGCCTCAGCGAGCCGTTCTTGCGCCACGCTGGGGTGCTGCCGATCCGCGTGGAAGCCGAGATGCTGGTGGTCGGCATGCTCGACCCGCTCGACGATTTCGCCGCCAATGCCGTTGCCCTCAAGCTTGACCTGCCGGTCCGGCGGCTGCGCCTCAGTGGCGC
>FWPV01000277.1_pt1 | contig 75468 bp, 63 predicted proteins | sample 2228371 | NCBI WGS metagenome assembly FWPV01 (sample SAMEA103939776, study PRJEB20133) | metagenome
TATGATAACTTATTGCAGTGAAAGAACAAAGTCTTTCAATATTTTATTAAATGCCTCGGGTTCCTCATTCATGACGAAGTGGCCTGCACCCGGAATCAACGCAAGCCTCCCGCCGGGTACATTTTCGGCGATGTATTTCGAAAGCGCGGGCGGCGTCATTTTGTCCTCCTCCCCGCATACGGCGAGGACGGGGATGCTTATCTTGCGGACTTCTTCCGTCACATTCAATCTGTCACAGGCGTAGAGATCTCCATACAGGATCTCGGGATCCCCTTTCCTGAGACCGTCGAGGATGCCGGGGCCGATGCGATCGCGATGACCCTTGGCGATGGCGAACTTGACGATGAGGCCGTAGACGGCCTCGGGGTCCGTCTTCAACTGGCTCAAAAGCGCGGGGTTGACGGGCATCGTGACGCCGCCGCCGACGGGAACGATCGCGGAGAGCAGATAACCATAGTGGACGGCAAAGGCCAGGCTGATGGCCGCCCCGAGGGAATGGCCGATCAGCACGGGGGGTCTCCGGACACCGAGTCCGGCGATCATCTTCTTGACCCACTCCACATAAGCCATGACGTCCCTTTCCCCCTTTCCGCCGGAGAGGCCATGGCCGGGGAGGTTCACGGCCGCAATGTTGAAATCACCGCTCAACGCCCTGTACTGGTTTTCCCACAGGGTGTGCTCCCCGCCGGAGCCGTGGATGAAGACGAGGTATTTGCGCCCCTCGACGAATCCCCCGTCGTTCACCCAGCAGGCGATCTGGGTACCGTCAATGACGATTTCTTTGATCATATTTTGGTCCTTGTGGTCTTGTCTGTCTGGTCTCTATGGTCTACGCCGCAAAGCGGCTGGCATCAGGCTAAAGGTTGCCGGTCTCTGGTTCGGATGTCATGAAACAGGGATTCTGGTACCGAATACCGGGTAAGGGGTGAAAAAATTGAAAGAGCAGGCCATCCAAGGCCTGAAACCAAACCCCGTTACCCCGGACCCCTAACCCTGCAACAGGTGATTGCCATCGACGACTCGCATGACCTCGGCGCGCAGATGCTCCGCCTCGCCGTCTAAGCCGCCCTCCTCCCGCATCCTCCCGAGGGTCCTCTCGAGGGCCCGCGGGAAAAGACGCGCCATGAGTTCTTCCAAGAAACCCATTTCATAATATACCCGCCTCATCCTGAAAATCGGATCTTCCCCGTAAACGAACCGTGCCAACCTCCTCGAGAGATCTGTGAGGTGAAGCACCGAATCGATGTCCATCCCGCGATAGGATTCAAAATAATAGACATCGCCGATTCGCCGGAACTTGCCGTCCCGCTCAAGCCAACCCTGGAGTGGAGTACCGACATAAGGAATGATGGCCTCCGCGTAAGCGATCTCGGCCCCCATTTCGAAGACCTTTCTTGCCAGGGCGGTGGTCTGACGGATGGTATCGGGCGTGTCCATGGGACCGTACAGGATGAAATTCACCACGGGGGTCAGGTTCTGCTCCACGCACGTGGAAACGGCCGTCAGCAGGTCGTCGGGCAAGATCTCCTTGCGGTAGTAGCGAAGGATTTCCTCTGACCCCGACTCGGCGCCGACGTAAAGACCCCGGAACCCCGCTCGGCTCATGATGCCCGCTATGATGGGGTTCCTGCAGACGTCGTCGACCCTCCCTTCCGCGAAAAACTCGATCTCTTTGTGGAAGCCCCTCGCCACGATACCATTGCACAGATCCCTCACACGGGAAAGACTGAAGGTGAAGTTGTCATCGGTGAAGAGAATCCTCTTTGCGCCGAGTTCGGCGAGCGTTTCGATCTCGGAGATGACGGCTTCCACGTTCCTGATCCTGACCCTTGACCGGTAAAGGGCATGGATCGAGCAAAAAGCGCATTGGCGCGTGCAGCCCCTCGTCGATGAAATGTTTCTCGTTGTGTAGGAGCCGTTTTCAACGAGATGATGTGCGGGCAACGGAAGGGAGTCCAGATCCCTGATGAGATCTCGGTCCCTCTCGACGACGATGGTATCGCCCCGTCGATAGGTGACGCCCTCTATTCCTTCATAATCTCGCCCGTCCAGAAATCGTCTGACGACGTGCGGAAAGGTGACTTCCCCCTCCCCCCTCACGACGGCATCGATGACGTCATGCTCTCGCAACAGCACTTCGTGGAGAACCGTCGCGTGGATTCCTCCCAGAACGGTCATCACGAAGGGATCTGATTCTTTGGCTTTACGGCAGACCCCCAGGGCCGATTGAAAACTGTCCGTCATGGCGGAAACGCCCACGATTTTCGGTTTGCGTGCCAGCCCCTCCGAAAGGACACGCTCCGCTCTGTCGTCGGTCGCCAGGTCCAGGTCGATGACCTCCACCGCGATATTCTCTTTTAAAAGAACGGAAGCAATGGCAAGGAGCCCGAGCGGCGGGAGTTCCGACCGGCCGTTAAAACGCGGATTGACGAGAAGCACTTCGACCATCGGGGGATCTCCCGGGTAACGCGCCCTCCCCCGCCCGGGTCAGGGAAAGCGGGGGAAGGCCGTCCCGATGTTTTGAATGGTTTTGCGGACCTTCATACGAAGCCCGCTCCTGTCGCGCATGATATCGCATCAGCCTTTCTCGAACATGTTCTTGTAGGTCACCCTCATGTCGCGTTTGAGGATCTTCCCCGTCGGCGTCTTGGGGAGGGCATCGACGAAGACAACCCCCTTGGGGACCTTGAAGGGCGCTAGTTCCTTGCGGCAATGCTCGAGAATTTCCTCCGCGGTGATCTTGGCGTCCTTCTTCGGCACGATGACGGCCGTCACCGCTTCGACCCACTTGGGGTGAGGAACACCGATCACGGCAACCTCCTGAACCCGGCTGTCCTTGTAGATCGCCTCCTCGACCTCGCGGGTGGCCACGTTCTCGCCTCCCGTCTTCACCATGTCCTTCTTGCGGTCGACGACGGTGATGTAGCGGTCCTCGTCCATGATCCCGATGTCGCCGGAATGGAACCAGCCGCCTTTCATGGCAAGTTCGGTTTTTTCCGGATCCTTGAAGTACAGCATCATGGCGTGCGGGCCCTTCCCGCAGATTTCGCCGGGGATACCTGGCTTTGTAATGGGTTCGTAGTTGTCATCCTCAAGCCTCGTCTCCATGTTGAGCCCGCCCATCCCGGCCGAACCGAGCTTCCGGAGCGCATCCTTTGCCTTCAGGACGGTATGGTAGGGTGCCAGTTCCGTCTGCCCATAGTAATTCCAGATCCCCGCTCCGGGTAGTCTCTGCAGCATTTCCTTGAGGATCTCAACGGGCATGATCGATGCGCCGTAATAGCACTTCTTGAGGCTCTTGATGTCTCGCTTGTCGAAATCGGGATGCCGCAGCATGCCGATCCACACCGTGGGCGGGGCGAAGAACATGGTGGCCTTGTATTCCTCGATGCTCTTGAGGATCTGCCCGATGTCGGGTGCGATGAGGATGTTGGTGCCCCCGAGCCAGAACAGGGGGTTCAGGAAGACGTCGCGCTGGGCGCAGTGATAGATGGGCAGGGCGTTGACCTGGATATCCTCGTCGCTGTAACCGCCGTCGATGATGCATCCCATGTACTGGGCCATGAGCGCCTGGTTGTTGATGATGACACCTTTGGGAAGCGCCTCCGTGCCGCTCGTGTAAGTCATCTGAACGGGGTCCTCGATTCGAAGAACCGTATCGGGCTCCGTATCGGGGTAGGCTTTGTACCAGGTGTCGAAATCCTTGAAGCGATTGTCCACGGCCGGTTTCCCCGCGCCCTGGTTGGACCAGATGAGGGTCTTGACCGTCGGCATGTCCTTGAGGACATCCTTCACCAGGTCGAAGAGCGCGTCCTCCACGATGAAGACCTTGCTCTCCGAGTGATTGATGCAGTATGCGATATCCGGACCCCGGAGCAGGTAATTGATGGCAAGGTAAACGGCGCCGGCCTTGCAGCAGCCGAGCCACGTCAGGACATGATGGATCGTGTTGTGCGCCAGGATGGCCACACGGTCGTATTTCTTGATTCCGAGATCCAGCAGGGCGTTTGCCGTGCGGTTGCAGTCCTGCTCCAATTGCGTGTATGTGAGCGTCTTGTCCTGGAAAATGAGGGCCTTCTTGTCGGGATAATGATAGGCGCTCCTCCGGATCATGTCGGCGATGACCCAGCGATTGACCTTGTTGTAGCGGGTCAGCAAGAACTCGATGTTTTCGGGTGTTAACGCATTGAACTTGATTTTTTCCGCCTCGCTCAAAGTTTTCCAGTTCACTGACATATCCTATCCCCCCTGTTTTTGTTGCGGCAGGACAATGAATCCCCTCCTGCAAACCGCCGGTAGTGTTCTTCATTGCCCTGCCTGTGATTCATTGCCGGCTCTCCTCTGATCAAATCATCTCGAGGGCCGTCGCCATGGACACGCCGCCGCCGCCGCAGAGGGTCGCAAGCCCGAGCGTTTTTCCGCGCTTCTTCATGGCATGGAGAAGCGTCACCATGATCCGGCATCCCGTCGCACCGACGGGGTGACCCAGACCGCAACCGGAGCCGTTCACATTGGTGATCTCACGATTGAGCCCCAGTTCCCTCTCGACGCCGATGTACTGGGCCGCGAAGGCCTCGTTCACCTCGATGAGCTCGAAGTCCGAAAGCTTGAGACCCGAGCGCTTCAGAAGATCCCTCACCGCCGGCGTCGGTCCCAGACCCATCACCGACGGGTGGACGGCGCCGTATCCCACGGCCTTGATCCTGGCGATGGGCTTCATGCCCAGTTCCTTCGCCTTCTCCGCGGACATGATGATCATCGCGGCCGCACCGTCGTTGATCCCCGAGGAGTTCCCGGCCGTGACCTTTCCGACCTTCGGGATGAAAGCCGGGGGCAGGGCCGCGAGTCTGTCCATCGTGAGGCCCGGCATGAAGTGCTCATCCTTGTCGAAGACAACCGGCGGCTTCCCCTTTTTCTGGGGGATCTCGATCGGTACGATCTCCTCCTTGAAATCGCCGTCCTTCGTGGCCCGCTCGGCGTTGTTGTGGCTTCTCAGCGCCACCTCATCCATCTCCTGACGGCTGATGTTGTGGATCTGGGCGATGAGTTCCGCCGTGTGGCCCATGATATAGGGCTTCCCCCGGAACAAATCCACGATGGGCCCTTCCTTGGCGGGCCCCTGCTCCAGACCCGGTTGGAGCCGTGAGCCGCAGTAGAGGGCCTCGATCAGCATGTCGTCGAAGCTGTGGTTCTGCAGGCGGCAGCCCCAGCGGGCGGCCTGCACGGCGTATGCGACACCCGACATGTGCTCCATGCCGCCCGCGAGCACGACGTCGACGAGGCCCGCCTGGATCATGGCCATGCCGGAGATCACCGCTTCCATCCCGGAGATGCAGACGCGGTTGATGGTGACGGCCGTCGACGTCTCAGGGACTCCGGCATCCATGGACGCCACTCTGGCCACGTTGAGCGCATTGTAGGGCTCGAGGCAGCAACCGAAACGGACATCGTTGATCAGGCCGGGCGATATCCCGGCCCGTCGGATGGCCTCTTTCATGGCCGCGCTGCCGATGCGGTAGAGATGAACATCTTTGAGGGCGCCGCCGAAGGACCCGATGGCCGTCCGGCAGGCGGAGACAATGACAACGTCTTTCATCGTATTACTCCTTTATTTAGGCATCAGGCCTAATTCCGTTTTGAGTTTTGAATGATGAGTTTTGAATTCGTGGAACGTAACGACAGTTCCATCCATTTCGAAACTCCACACGAAACATTGGCCGCCTTGACGGCGTCCCCGGCAAAGTCTGTCATCATCAGGGTTCACCCCTCTTGCGAGATAGGCGTCCCCGTGATCATTCCACGGCTTGGCCGTGTTATTTCTTTGTGTAATCATACACACCCTTGCCGGTCTTGCGGCCGTAACGTCCGGCCCGCACGAGCTTTACGAGAAGCGGTGCGGGTCTGTACTTGTCGCCCAGCTCCCTGTGCAGGCCCTCCTGGACGCGCAGGAGCGTCTCGTTGCCGACGAGATCCGACAGCGCCAGCGGCCCGATGGGGTGGTTGCAACCGAGGACCATGCCCTTATCGATGTCCTCGGCGGTGGCGATCCCCTCGCCCAGGACGAAGAACGCCTCATTCAGCATCGGGACGAGGATCCGGTTCACGCAGAAGGCCGGAGCCTCGTTCACCACGATGACCTCCTTGCCGATCTTCTTCCCCCATTCCATGGCGACCTTCAACGTCTCCTCGGAGGTCTCATAACCCTTGATGATCTCCAGAAGCCTCATGACGGGGACGGGGTTGAAGAAATGGGTGCCGATGAATTTCTCGGGTCGCTTGGTCGCAGCGGCCAGTTCGGTGATGCTCAAGCCCGAAGTGTTCGTGAAGAAGTAGCATTCGGGTTTGCAGATCTGCTCCAGCTCCGCATAGACCTTTTTCTTCACATCCATGACCTCGATGACGACCTCCACCACCAGGTCCGCGTCGGCCGCCGCCTCCTTCAGATCGAGCGTCGGCTTGATCCGTCCGAGCACGGCGTCCATGTCGGCCTGGGTCCTCTTGCCCTTCTCGACGTCCCGCGCCAGGTTCTTCTTGATGGTGTTCATTCCGCCGTCGATGAAGCGCTGCTCGATGTCCCTCATGGCCACCTGGTACCCGGCCTGCGCGCAGACCTGCGTGATCCCGTTTCCCATCAAACCCGCACCCAACACACATATTTTTTTGATCTCCATAAACTCCTCCTTCGAAAGTTGATCTCGTCTATGGCCTGAAAGAGCGGGCGAAGGCGAAGGGCCAAGAGCCTCCAGCCCGATCTCACGAAGCATTCGTGTTTCCGGGACTTACAGCGTGTTGCCGAAAACCGCCACACTCACCACGCTCATGGACGGGAACCCGCCTAAGTTGTGGGTGAGACCGATCTTGGGGTCCTTGATCTGCCGCTTGTCCGCCTTGCCCTGGAGTTGCTTGTACACCTCATAGATCATGCGGAGGCCCGACGCGCCGATGGGATGGCCGAAACACTTGAGACCGCCGTCCGGCTGACAGGGGATCTTCCCGTCGAGATTGAAAAACCCGCTCTCCACGTCCTCCCTCGCCCTTCCCCTCGGTGAGATCTGGAGATCCTCGTAGGTCACAAACTCGGTGATGGAGAAACAGTCATGGACCTCCATGAGGTTGATCTCCTCCCGGGGCTTTGTGATCCCCGCTTCCCGGTAGGCGGCGATGGCCGCCCGCTCCGTCGTCATCACATGCGTGATGTCCCAGGCCTGATGCGCCATTTCCTCCCCGGAGGTGGCCGCAACCTGGAGGGCCTTGACGTAGACGGGGTCCTTGCGGAAATTTTTCGCCCTGTCGGCGCGGCAGACGATCGCGCAGGCCGCGCCGTCGCTGACGCCGCAACAGTCGAAGAGGCCCAGCGGCCAGGCCACGATGGGCGCCTTCAGGATCTGATCGACCGTCACCTCCCGACGCAGGTGGGCCTTCGGGTTGAGCGCGCCGTTCTTGTGGCTCTTCGCGGAGATCAGCGCCAGCAGCCTTTTCCCCTCTTCCGCCGATAGTCCGTATTTCGCGAAATAGGCCGTCGCCATCATGGCAAACCCGCCGGGAGCCGTCACGTTGGGGAAGAGAATCCTGTTTTCCGAACCCATGACGGTCCCGAAATCGGGCAGTCCGCCGTAACCCGTATCCTTGAGCTTTTCCGCCCCGACGGCCAGCGCAATGTCGCAGGCCCCCGAGGCCACGGCGTAACAGGCATTGCGGAAACCGTCGGTGCCGCTGGCGCAGAAGTTTTCCACCCTCGTCACGGGCACGAAGGACAGCTTGAGGGTCCTCGAAAGAGGAATGGCGCTCTTTCCGAAATTGATTTCCTCGAAACAGTTGCTGAACCACACGGCCTCGATGTCTTTCGAGTCTATGTTCGCATCGGCAACGGCCTCCTGAAAGGCGTCCACGATGAGATCCGCCCCGCTTTTGTCCCAGAGTTCCCCGAACCGGGTGCAGCCCATACCGATGATGGCCACCTCATCCCTGATTCCTTTCGCCATTGCTGTGTCACCTCCTCCGTTGTCAGCCCTTCAAGGGAACCGCCTTCCAGTAATAGGCGAATATCGCCCTCCGCACGTCCGTGTATTTTCGTCGAAAGGTCATGGAAACAGGCATGCCGACTCTCAGGTCCGTCAGAGAGCAATCCGTCAGATCGAGGAAAAGCCTTCCCCCTTCGTCAAAATCGACCAGACCGTATATCTGGGGCGGGTCCCAGCTGAAGGCCAGATTGTCCCCCGTGTAAGAGGCAAGTTTTCCCACCCGATCGGAAAAGCGGTGATCCTCCATCTGGTCCACCGCCCTGCACTGCGGGTTCACGCAGATCCTCTGCCGGGGATACTGCGGTGTGCCGCAGGCCCTGCACCTGGAGCCGACGAGGGCTGAAATGGTCCTTCCCTCGCGGTAGATCACGCTCATGGCCGCCGGCGCAATCTCCTCGCCCCGGATCCCCACCTCGAGAGGAATCAGGTCCTTGAAAACAAGGTATTTGCCGTACAGCGTCATGTCCTTCCGCACGGCGAGGTGACCTTTGATCCCCTTGCGGTTCCTGACGTTCTCGATCTCACCGGTCACCTCGAACCACAAGGCATCACTTCCGTTCCCGTAGCCGACCAGAAGGATCTTGTCGCCCGGCTTCGCTTCCTCCAGGGCCGCGGTCAGCATCATGAGCGGCAACGCCGCACCCGTGTCGCCGACGGTGCCGAGCAGGTTGTCCTGAATCTTTTCTGGACCCACCGCCAGGCCCTTCGCGAAGCCGGCCAGAAGAGCCGTCGCCGGACAGGCAATCACGATCTTTGCAAACTCCGCCGGGTTGAGATTGTATTTTTTCACGAGACCCCTGACGGCCTCGGGGATCATCTTTCCGTAACCCTCTTCACGGATCCAGCGCTCCTCCCAGCTGTGCTCGAAACGCTCGTGCGTCAGCCTCCGGAAATCGATGAAATCGTGGGAGACGGAATACGACCCTTTGAATTCGGCGATGACCCTGTCCTTTCCAACCAGAATCGCACCGGCCCCATCCCCGAAGGTGTGCTCCTGGCTGCTTCCGGGCTTTCCGACCCTGCACTCGGCGGCGCAGACCAGCATGGAATCCGGACCGCCCGACCGGACGGCGTCGAGGGCGGCCAGCAGGGCCGCCGTCCCCGCCCGGATCGAGCCGGTGAAATCCGCCGGTCGGACGCCCGCCGGGAAATCCAGGGCCTCCGAGACGATCACCGCGTTCTGGCGCTCGGCGAAGGGAAGCGACGTCGACGCGAGATAGAGCCCCTGGACGGTATCCCTGCGCAGACCCGTCAGACAGTCCGCCGCCGCCGCCACACTCATCGTAATGCTGTCCTCGTCGTAATTGGCGACGGCCTTCTCTCCGCGCGCTACGGCCGCCGATGCGGGGTTGAACCATCCCAGCTGCTCGAAGATCACCTTCCGGTTCATACGGTACCAGGGGATGTAGGCACCGTAAGACGTAATCCCAACCATGAGACCTCCTCACTGAAAAAAAGAGACAAATTCTTAAAAAAATCAAACATGAATGCGTGCTTTGACGGATCCCGTTCGATCCGGCGGCATTTCCCTCGTTCGAAACAATCGATCCTTCCTCCGCGAAGCCCCACCTCCACGAGGAGAGGATCCGCGAAGGAATTCGACACGGCCGGGGAAGGCGCCGTGCCTCTCCCGGCCGTGTTCCGTTGATGTCTTTTCATCGTGAACGATGGATCAAATGATCTTCTTCTTCTCGAGTTCCTTCAGCTTCCTGGGACCATAGCCGAAGTACTTGAGGTACACATAACCGTTGTCGTAACCGACGGGACGACAGACCCACTTGGTCCTGGGCGGTGTCTCCGTCGCCTTCCACTGGGCCTGGGCGCAGACGACCTCTCCATAGACGGGGTCCTTCACCGGCGTGAACATCCCGCGTTCGATCCAGTTCTTGTCGTGCATGGTGTCCCAGGGCGAAACGATCGGCGCGATGACGGTCGTGATGGGGGCGAGACGTCCGCTCTTGGCGTACTCCACGGCCTTCTGGGCCAGTTCCTCGCTCGTGTACTTCACCGTCTCCGGGTTGATCATGGCCTGGTACTTGAGCTGCCAGTCCTTCTTCATGAAAGGCGCCAGGGTCGTCCACTCCTCGGCCTTCCACTCGTCGTACTTCCCGATGATGTCCACGAACGCCTTCCACATCTCGAGACGGAGCCCTCCGAGGAAGACGCCGCCGTCCTTCGTCGGGAAGAACCCGTAGAGCCACAGCGCCGTGTCCAGGTTGCCGAAACGCTCGTTGAGGACCTTCTGGTCATAGTACCAGTGGAGGGCGTAGTCGTGGAGCCTCTCGTAGGCCTCGGGGGTCGCCACGTCGATGTGCTGCCCCTCACCGGTTTCTTCCCGGTGATGCACGGCCGCCAGGATGCCCATGGCACCGAAGGTGCCGGAAACGGCCCAGGCGATCCAGGGGCCCGCCTTGGTCGGGACCGCGTAAGGCATCTCATCGTAGGTCTTCCCTTCGGGGAGGACCTCACCGGTTCCGTACTGCACACCGGAGCGTGCCTGGCTGATGTTGTCGTAATCGTACTGCTGTCTCTTGCTTTCCGGCCCGAACTGGCCGAACGCGGTGATGGAGCAGTAGATGAGCCTCGGGTTGACTTTGGCCAGATCCTCGTAACCGAGTTTCCACTTTTCCATCGTGCCCGTCGGATAGGTCTCGATGAGGACATCCGCCTGCGCCGCGAGGGCCGCCAGCATGTCGCGCCCCTCTTTCTTCTCGAGGTTCAGCGTCACGTGATACTTGTTCCGCCCTTCCTGCAGGTAGGCGAGGCCGGTGTCATCCTTCATGATCCCGTGGGGCGAATAAGTCCGCACGAGGTCTCCCCCCGGGGGCTCGACCCGGATGGTCTCGGCCCCGAGCTCCGCCAGAAGCGATGAGCAGAAGCAACCGGCCATGCTCCGGGAACTGACATCCAGGACCATGAGATCATCCAGGGCTTCGGGTTTTTCGTAATTCTTCGCCGGATCATCCAGGGATCGGATGTGATCCGCCCAATCGGCCCATTTTGCTCTCTTGTAATCTGCCATAGCTCATCACCTCCTCAAGATCGCTCCGGATGTTTTATCCCAGTCAGGAGGCGGCCTCCGACCCTGCATGTCCTTCCACTTCCCGACGACCCCCTTTTCGTAGAGCTCGTTGATCTGGGTCTCGTTCCTGTTGAGGATCTTCGTCAGGATGTACTCATTGTCGAAGCCCACGGGCCTCACGGTCCACCTGTTCTTGGGTGGGGTCTTGGACATCATGACGGGGAACTCATGATCGGGATAGACCCCGTAGAGCGGGTCGTCGATCATCTTGACGAAATCTCTTTCCCGCCGATGCGGATCCTCGTTCATATCCCGGCCGCTGTGCAGCCGCTGGGCGGCGAAGCCGTGCTTGAGGCCGAGCTTCTCGATCTCGGCGGCCGTCTTGGTCCTGGCCCAATCGGCGATGATCTTGAGAAGGGCGAGGGCGTTCTCGTCCTGAAGCCGCGTGGCGTGGTCCTTGAAGCGCCTGTCGGCGGCCAGGGCGGGCTGTCCCATGGCCGTGCAGAGCCCTTTGAACTCTTCCGGCGCCGGCGCCGCGATGGCGCAGAAGAGATCGTCCTTCGTGAGGAACGTGTCGGCCGGGCAGATGCACAGATCGCGGTTGCCTGCGGGCTCGGCGCCCTTTCCGGTCATCTGCTGATAAGGCCAGACCCATCCCATGGCACGCATGATGTTCTCGCTCTGAGACATCTCGATGTACTGCCCCTTCCCCGTCTTCCTTCGGTGGTGCAGGGCGGACAGAACGGCAATCTCTCCCATCATGGCGCCGAAAACGTCGCAGATCCAGATGCTCTGCTTGAGAGGCGGACGGCCGGGGAAGCTCGAAATCCAGGCGTAGCCGGAGAGGGCTTGCGCCGCTCCGTCATTGGAGGGTCGGTCTTCTTCGGCGTACTGCCCCCACTGGCCGAAGCCGTTTTTCTCGAGGTAGATGATCCCCGGGTTGATCTTCCGAATGGTTTCGTAGTCGATGTTCCAGCGCTTGACCACCGCGGGCCTCATATTGAACTCGATGATGTCCGATTTTGCCGCGAGCTCGTGGAAGATCTTCTGGGCCTCTTCCTTGTGAAGGTCGAGGGCCATGTAGTATTTCGTCGGGTTGATGTGCATGAACATCGGCCCCTGTTCCTTGTAGAGCCAGCCGAAGGGGTTCAGGGAGCGGGTCACATCCCCCGCGGGCGGAAGCTCGATCTTGATCACTTCGGCTCCCAGCTCGGCGAGGAAGGCAGGTCCCGCCGGTCCGAAGAGGAGCGTGCAGACCTCCAGGACGCGGATACCCTTCAGCGGAGCAGGCCGACTGTACTTGTTCTTCACGTAGCCTTTGAAAGCCTTGCTCATATGATTCCCTCCTTAGGAACTGTCGTAACGTTTCGACCGCCGGGGATCCCGGCAATCGCCCCACCGTATCTTCCGTGTTCGGCCTTTCTTTTCCTCAGGCCAACCTCCCCGTGCTCAACGTTCGGGGGAATCTCACCTCCTTTCCCTGCTCTTTCGTTCTTCGTTCGCAACTCTATGGAACAAACCCACCGCATTCCGGACGGTACGCCTCGGAAACGCAGGTCACAACATAGGCACACCGTTCAGTTTACCGGTGTAACCTTCAAGAAGAATTGACTTTTTTTGAGGGGAAACGCCTGAGAGCCTGTCCCTCGGGCTGAGGCATGACGCCACAGGGAAAAACGGCTTCAGAAAGGCCCGCCGGGCTCCGGCAGGAGAGCCACGGCGTTGTTGTGATGGCGATCCCTGAGGCTTCATGGTTTTTCCATGAAATGGAAACTCGGAATGTTGACGAAAATCCGCTGCGCTACGACATCGACAAAACGACCCGCTTTATTTCCAGGGGGGCTTTGGATTGCTGGAGGTCTCACCCACGGCAGGGCGATTGGAAAGGGGGGCGATCCTTTTCGGATCACCGGGTGAAACGCTCGATGTTACGGAAACCCTCCTTGTATTTTCCGGTATTCCATATCACCCCTGTGATCTGAAATCAAGGCAAATTCATGCCGCCGAATATACCGGAATAACTGGATTTGCCGCCTTTCCGGGCCTGAAGAATCTCCGGAAATTTTCCCGCCTCCGTCCGGGGCGGACAGGCGCTCTTTTCGGCCCGACATCCGTCTCGGCGCGCAAAAAAAACCGGCTCCGGTCTTCACTTTCCGCAGCCCCTGTCCTGCGCCGGTATGAGGCCCGGAGGCCGGAAGCGGGAGACCGCTTCCAGGCGTGCATCAAAACTTCATTTTTTTCAAAGGGATGCGCTCTTTGACCCTCTGCACGCCGACTGGCCGATCAGAATCGCATCGGGTCAATCCGCGTGCTCCCGGGCTTCGAAGATCCCCGGGATTTCCCGGCCGCACTCTCTGCAGCGGGAGCCCGCGAGATTCAACTTCTCAACGGCGAAATCCCGCCTGAAAATGATGCTTCTGCCGCAAAAGGGGCAGAGGGTCTCCCCGACTTCGGCCAGAACGTTTCGTATGTAGATGTAGCGAAGCCTCTCCTTTCTGCCGATGGAATAAGCCCTCCAGAGGGTCTCCAGGGGCGTCATGCGGCTTTCGCCCGGGTCAGATTCGGAATAACCGCGTGCCACATGCCAGGGGATATTCCTGTCGAGACCGGAAATGAACCGGGCGATGCCCTCCAGCTCTTCGCTGCTGTCGTTCCGACCCGGCCTGATGGTCGTCGAGACCTCCACCCAGATACCGAGCTGCCTCATCGACCGGACGCACTCGAACACAGGCCCGGGGCTTCCCGCCGGGACATTCCTGTCGAGAGAATCCGGGGTTGAACCGATTTCGACGCTGCAGGCGTCTAAGTAGGGCGCAACGGCCGTCAGGGCTTCGACCGTTAAATCACCGCGGGTGACCATGAGGTTGAGGATCTTCGCCCTTTTCGCGATGCGGGCCGTGTCGAAGACATACTCGTACGAAAGGGTCGGTCTCGAGTACGTGAAGACGATGCTGTCGCAACCCTGTTCCAGGGCGGCCCGAACGAGCTCCGGGGGCGGGAGTTCACGCAGGCGGGTTCCGCGATCCGCCGGCGCCGGGGGATCGAACGTCCCGCCACCGCCGCCGGGAAAGGGCAAAAGGGCCCCTTCAACGGTGACGGTGAATGATTTCGTTCCCGGCAGGACATGATAGAGCCGACTGCGTTCGATCGGCTCCGCACGGACGGCGAGCGCCTTCCCGTATGAGCGGGTGAAAAGCCTTCCCCCGCGGTTCTCCCGGGCGCCGCAGAGGCCCCGTCCCGCCTCGGCGATATCGCACCGGTTCGTGCACAGACAGCAGTTCACCCGGCCGTCATCGAGCCTGCGATAGAGCATGGCCTCTTTTTCCGGCATGGTCCCCCGATCCAGGGCAGGCCCCCGCTGCGGGAGCCGGCCGATTTCACTCTACGAAGGGTCCGGGCATCATCGCCCGACGCCGAAGGTCTCTCACCGTCTCAGCGCTTCGATGATCGCCCTCAAGAACGCGGGCAGATCGTCGGGGATCCTCGAAGTGATGATGTTGCCGTCCACGACCACCTCGGCGTCGCGATACAGACCGCCGGCGTGGATGACGTCGTCCCGGATGGAGAAAAAGCAGGTGACCTTTTTGCCGTTGATCACCTCCGCCGAGGCAAGCATCCAGACGGCGTGGCAGATCGCGGCAATGACCTTGCCCGCCTCGTTCGCTTTTCGGACGAGATCCACCATCTCGGGATATCGCCTCATGATGTCGGGGGCGTATCCTCCCGGGATCACCAGGGCGTCAAAGTCGATCTGCCGGATGTCGGCGGCGGCAAGATCGGCCTGTGCGGGGTATCCGAGCTTGCTCGTGTAGGTCTCCCCTTTTTTCGCACCGACGACGAGCACCGAAGCCCCCTCCTCCCGGAGCCGGAGAAGCGGATACCAGAACTCCAGTTCCTGGTACAGGTTATCGACGAGCAAAAGGACCTTCTTCCCGATCAGTGTCATGAGAAACCCCCCGCTGAAATCATGCCGGTGCCTTTCGGCTTTTGCCCTTCCTGACGGCCGGCGTTGCACCTTCCCGCAGGGTCCTTGAAAAATCCGTCAGGACGTTCATGTAGTTGATGTAGGCGTCATAGGGTGAGGGATAGGGGTTGAAGAACCGGGGGGCCCCCTCGGTTTCATACCACCGGTTGCCCATGTATTCGAAGTGGTCGGCCGACTGGAGGTTCCGCCAGGTTCTCAGCAGCCGGTCGTCCTTCCTCATCCGCACCCTGCGGGAGAGCGCATAGAGGGTGCTCAGGGCATCCCTCTGCAGGTGGTTCCCGCACCAGGCCGAGAGGTCTTTCTCCTCTCCTGCGCAGGAAATGGGACGGGGCAGGGAAAGCTCTCCCACGGGTTTCAGGTTCTTCACGGTCTCCGCAGGCGTGGAAAAACGAACGTCCGGGTGTTTCAAGAGCTCCCGCGACAGCGCCGCCAGGAATTCAAAAATGCCCGTCTCCGCCCACTGACGCTCGCCGAAGGTCTCATACGCAACGACGATGTTGATCACGGCGTCTTCGCCCCGCACACAGCGGATCCAGGCGGCGTACTTCTCCGCCGTCAGGGGGTATTCCGACCAGCTCCTGTCGGAAAACCGGAAGGTGAGGTCATCGGAGAGGCGATCATTCCTGAGCAGCAGGCCGATCCGCCTGCACTTCGGGGGACGATAGACGAAATGCGGGCTTCTTCCGTCGACGGCTTGAACGGCCCCTTCCGAAAGGACGGCGCGAAACCCCATTTTTTCGAGCGTCCCGGCCAGGTCATCGCGGTAGATGAGCCCGGGGTTGAGATAGGAGACGGGAACCTGCCCGAAGAGGTCTTCGATCCTTTCACGGTGGAGACCGACCTGCTCCTCGAACTCCGCCTTCGAGTACAGAAAGGCAAGAGAGTGGTGATAGGTCCCACCCAGAAACTCCACGCAGCCGGTGTCGACAAGCCTCCTGAAGCCGTCGATCACCTTCCTGCGCGACCTCCCCGGCTGTTCGAAAAAAAGCCCCGACACCGCGTAGGAAACCTTGAAGGACCCGCCGTGTTCCCGGATCAGCTTGAGGATCAGCGCATTCGACGGCAGGAAGCACTTCTCCGTCAGTTTCTCCATTCGCTGCCGATGGCCTTCCGGATCCTCGTAGTCGTGGCTTCGCCCGATATCGAAAAAGGTGTAGTGCCGGAGCCGGCGGGGCTGATGAAGAGTAAAGATCAGGTTGACGGAAGGCATCTCGCTCCTCCGGAACGAAGTCTATCTGGTCCTTTTGGTCCGTTCGGTCTGTGCCGCAGAGCGGCAGGCATCGGGCTCGAGGCGAAGGGCGAAAGGTTTATGTTCATATCTTCTCAGCTTCTGAGATTCCGTTCTTTCGTCTATCCGGTCCACTTCGTTCGTCTCGTTTTTCCGCTTCTTTCGATGACGGCACAACGTGCCCGTCTCGAGGTTCAAGCGTGAAGGTCCTTCGGCCCTTTCTCTCCACGAATCACGGACCACCCACCGCTGTCTTGAGGACCTTGCGGTAAACGTCCATGATCCTCGTGGCCGCGTTCTCCCAGGTCACCTCGATCATCTCTTGCCGGCATCTCTCCAGAAGCTCGGCCGAGAGCCCCCTGTAGGCGAGAACGGCATGGATCTTGTCCGCGAGATCCTCCACATCCCAGAAATCCACCTTCAAGGCATGTCGAAGGATCTCCCCGACACCGGACTGCTTGGAGATGATCACCGGCACGTCGTAGACGAGGGCCTCGAGGGGGGATATGCCGAAGGGCTCCGAGACACTGGGCATGACATAGAGATCGCTTGCCGCATACATCCGCTCCACCTCTTCTCCCCGAAGGAAGCCGGTGAAGCGAAAGCGCCCGCGGATGCCCAGCGACGCCGCACGCTCCATCAACCGGGGGAGGAGATCGCCCGAACCGGCCATCACGAACCGGATGCCCGGGATCGCCTTGATGAGACGCTCCGCAGCCTCCAGAAAATACTCCGGCCCTTTCTGAAAGGTCACCCGGCCAAGGAAGAGGACCGTTTTTTCACCGGGCGGTTTCACGGCGTGATAACGCTCCGCCGCCTCCTTCCTCGAGATCGCGTTGTGTACGACGGTGATCTTGCCGGGGTCGATCCCGTAGCGGCCGGTGATTCTCTCCTTCGTGTAGGAACTGACGGCGATGATGTGATCGGCCTCCTCCATCCCGAAGCGCTCCACATCGTAAATCCGACGGTCGATCGACTCCCCGCTCCGGTCGTATTCCAGGGAGTGCACGTGGAAGACCAGGGGTTTTCTGCTCACCCGCCTGGCATACACCGCCGCGAAGACCGACATCCAGTCGTGGGCGTGAATGACATCGAAGGTTTCCTTCGCCGCGAGGACCGAGACCGCGGCGGCGTATCTCATCACTTCCGCCATAAGATCCGGTCCGTACTCCCCGGTCAGTTCCAGGTATCTGAACGCCTCTTCCTTCCCGGCATACCCCTGAAGCCATGATTCATACTCCCCTCCCGTCATGTAGGGACGGAGCATCGCATCCACCCGTCGGACATCGAACCCCTTGAAAAAGACCTCCTCCTCGAAATAACCCGCCGGCACCGGGACCTCGGCGGCCGCGAGAAGCCGGACATGGCTCTCCCTCTGATCTCCGCGGAAAGAAGGCAGGACAAAAAGGACCTCGACGTCACGGCTGACGAGGGCCTTCGTCAACCCGAAACAGGCCGTCCCCAGCCCCCCGCTGATGTGGGGCGGAAACTCCCAGCCCAGCATGAGCACCCTCACCGCCTTATTCACCTCCGGGAAAAAGGAAAAAACGGTTCGATCTTCGCATGTGGATCGGGCCACGCTCCGAATTCGGGCATCCCACGATGCTTTTTCAAACCGGGCTCAGGCACGACGGCCCCTCGCGTTGCCGACAGCGCGCATCGGCGCGCACGTAATTCCCCAGAACAGCGCGCTGACCGCGATACCGCACCGATGTGACGATTTCCCTGACCGGCCTGACTCCGCCGTCGCGGGTCAGCAGCCGGAACTCATAGGGTTCCATCCGTTCGCCTTTCAGCATCATCACCGCCCTTCGGCTGACCATCTCACGGTCTTCGGGATGAACGAGACGCAGCGGGTCGGTGTCGAGGAGATCTTTTTCCGCGTACCCCGTGCATCGCTGGAAATGGGGATTCACAAGCCTCAGCTTGCCGTTCTGGATGATGTAGATCCCCGCCAGCGAACTCTGCGCAAGGGCCTCGCAGGCCTTTTCGGGCTCCTCCGATTGCAGCAGGTCCCTGAACAGACCGCGGACACCGACCACCTCCCTGTCCCTGAAAAGGGGCAGGAAATGCGCCGAGACGGGCACTGAAAACCCGTCCTCCGTGAGCATTTCAAGTCTCATGTCTCTGACACGCCGACCCATCATCACCGTGATGAAGGCCTGAATCGCCCTGGGAACCTCCCTCTCGGGCAGAAATGCGTGAAAGAATCGTCCCGGCAGGATCGGCGTTTTCCGTCCGGCGACGCCCCTCGGCTGCGTGACACGGGTCAGGCGGCCTTCCAGGTCGAATTCGATGATCCACGTGCCGTCTCCGGCCCCATGATGGTTGCATCCCTCGCGTTCCCGCGTCGAAGCCTCGGACATCCTTTTTCCCCAAATCGTCCACCGGGTGCGCGCGTAGAAACGCAGCACCACGATGATCATGGCAAAGACATAGCTTCGCAGATGGAGAAAAAGGCTGTGCCCCTCTCGCTCCGGGACCGGCCGGCCTTCGTCCGCTGCAGACGGCTCGAGGATCAAACCGAAGATGAATGCCATCAGCGCCATGTCGTCCCTTTCCGACCGGTGGCCCGCGGGTCACGGTTTCGAAAATCTCGGTCGGGCATTTTCGTCGGCCTGGAAATACACGTTCAGTGAATCCATGATCGCGGCCGCCAGAGATCTGCGGCCACCCGGTTCGTTCTCACCTTCGAAATACCTGGCAATGGCACCGGCGATGGACTTCTCGAGGGTATCCTCCCTCTTTTCGTCTTTCGTCCTGATCCTCATCCGTTCTCCGCTTCCTGCGTTTGCACCGCCAAGGGTCATCGCAATTCCCTCTCAGAGTGAAAATCGGCGAATTCATTGGCGACATACTACTTTATCCGTCTGCGAGAGCAAGGGACATGCCACGGGTTTTTCAGGAGAGGAAGACGCATAAACCGTGATGATAACGACACTTTCTTGAACGCCCGGCCCGCCGGCGAACCGGGCGGGCACACCCCTATGTCGCGGGCGCCGGGGAGGGCCCGGAAGGACATATCGGACGGCTGATCGTAACTTATGGAATTATATGGACAAAAGAAGTGGTGACATTTATGTCACAGAGATATGACCTATAAGTCACTGATGAGGTTTTTCCAGCGGGCACTCTTTTTCATTTCCGCAAGTTTCCTCTGGAGCTGCCTGACGGTGATACCGAGAACCTGGGCGGTCTGTTTCCGGTCTCCCTTGAAGTGATTGAAGACATAGACGACGTGCATCTCGTAATTCTCCTTGAGGCTCACGAGACTTCGCGCGGCGAGTGGAGGCGGGGGGACCTCCTCCCCGAGATGACGGGGCGTGATCATCGCCGAATCGGCCAGAAGGACGGCGTTCTCAACGATCTGCGAAAGCTGCCGGATGTTTCCGGGATAGTCCTTCCGGAGGAGGATCTCCATCGCCTCGGGGCTGAACCCCCGGACATCCTTGCCGTAACGCGCCGCCGCCTGCTGGAGAAAATGGGCCGCAAGAAGCGAGATGTCCCCTTCCCTCTCGCGGAGAGGGGGCAGATGAATGACGGCCGACCGCACGCGGTAGATCAGATCGAGCCTGAACCTCCCCTCCTGGCAGGCCTTGTCGAGATCCATGTTGGTCGCCGAGACGATCCGGACATCGACGCGGATGGGCTTTGTCTCACCGATCCTGCTGAAGGTTTTCTCCTCGAGAACCCGGAGCAGCTTGGCCTGAAGCTGGTAGGGAAACTCGCCGATCTCGTCCAGAAAGAGTGTACCGCCGTTTGCCTGTTCGAAGTATCCCTGGTAATCCCGCGTGGCGCCCGTAAAGGCCCCCTTGATGTGTCCGAAAAACTGACTCTCGAACAGCGTCTCGGGGATGGACGATATGTTGACCGGAACGAAAGGTCCGTCCGGTGAAGGGCCGGCCTTGTGGATACCGCGGGCGAGAAGCTCCTTCCCCGTTCCGGACTCCCCCGTGACGAGGATGGGATTTCCGCTTCGCGCCATGACCTGGGCATAAGAAAGCAGGGCCTTCATTCGCGGGCACTGGGTGATGATCTCCGAAAAGGCACTGGGGACCTCCTTGTCCTTTTCGTACCGCGACAGGTTCAGACTCGCAATGAGTCCCCTCCTCTCGTAGGCCCTCTCGATGGAGAGGATCAGGTGCTCGTTGTCCACGGGTTTGATCAGGTAATCGTAGGCACCCATCCGAACGGCCTGCACGGCGTTGGAGAGGACGTCCACGGCCGTGATGACGATGAACTCCGTGTGGGGTTTGAAGGGCTTCGTCTCCTCCAGGACCTTCATCCCGTCCACACCCGGCATCAGAAGATCGAGCAGGACGATGTCGTAGTCTCTCTCTTTGATCCGCCGGATCGCCTCCTGCCCGCTTGCGCAGGTCTCGACATTCTTCATGCCGTGCCAGCGCAGAAGCCGTTTCATCGAGGCCAAATAGACCTCTTCATCATCCACGACGAGGATGTTCATAGACGTTGCCTGCCCGTTTGATCGATGATGCCCAGCAAAGCCTTCAGATCGAAAGGCTTCCCCAGAAAATAGCCCGGCCCATCGACCGGTCCGTCCCCGTATTCGATCACGGTCAGCAGCGGGAACCGATCCCTGATCCCGCTCGCCACACCGGCGAAAGCATCCCGGTCACAGATGACGGTGTCCACCTCGGGGCGATCCTCGATGTAGGCGGAGATTTCCGGCAGGGAGGCCTTCAACCCGGCAAAGGAGAAATCCACGCCGGTGCAGTTCGCCCGCAGCTCCTCCTGGAGTTCTATATCATCACTCAGGCAGAGAATGGAAGGTCGAAGATCGGGCAGCGACTCCCGCTCCAGCGGCAGAAACACCGTGAAGCGGCTTCCCACACCGGGCCGGGAGAGTACCCCGATGAGACCGCCGTGTTCGCGAATCAGACCGTACGAAACAGAAAGCCCGAGCCCCGTACCACCCGCTTCCCGCCTGGTCGTGAAAAAGGGGTCGAAGAGACGGCCGACGACCTTCGGTTCTATACCCTGACCGTTGTCCTCGACGGCGGCGACGACGCACTTGAGCCGTTCGAGAAAACGGGTGGTCACGGTGATGACGCCCTCCCTTCCCGGCGTCACGGCCTGGTGGGCGTTGATCAGCAGATTGGCGAAAACCTGCTCCAGCTTCTGAAAATGACCCGGGACAGGGGGAAGGTCATCGGAAAGGCGCAGATCGATCCTCGAGACGGACCGGCGGATCTGCCCGCCCACGATCATGAGCGTCCTTCGGATCACCTCATTCACGCGCAGGGGTCTCATTTCAGCCCCTTCGTCGGCCCTCGAGAAATCCTTCAGGTTCGAGATGACCTTGGTGATGCGGTCGGAACCGATCCGGAAGGCTTCGATGATCTCCATCATGTCCTGTTTGATTTCCTCGAATCGCACACCCTGCCCGGCCCAGCCGGGGTGCGCGGATGCGTGCTGTTCGAGGACGGGCTCGCACAGCGTCCAGATCTTCTCCAGCAGGGGCACGTTGTAGGCGATGAAACTGTTGGGGTTGTTGATCTCGTGGACCACACCGGCCATGACCTCCCCCAGGGCCGCCATCTTGCTGCTCTGGATGAGTTGCTGCAACCGGATCTCCGCTTCCTGCCTCAGTTTCTTTTCCTCGGTGATATCCTGCCAGACACCGGCGATGTAATCGCTCAGCCTTGTGGCGCCCTCGATGCACTGCCAGGTGTCGGCAAACCAGCGATAGGTCCCGTCGGCCGCCCGGAATCGGTATTCGTATCTGCCCCTGCCCTTCCCGCGATCATGGTCAAACTCTTCCAGGATCCGCTTCCGGTCCTCGGGGTGCAGGTGATCGAGATAAAAGGAAGGGTCTTCCGTGAACTGCTCGGGGGAAAACCCGGTGATGTTCCGGATCGTCCCTCCCACGTAGGTGATCCTGGCGATCCCGCAGCTCTCGCAGGCGTAGGGGACGATGGGAAGAGAGGCGAGGAGCATGGAGAGCTGCCCTGTCATCTGCCGGAGGGTTTCCTCCACTTTTTCCCTCTCTTTCACCTCCCGCTTCAGCTCAAGGTTCTTCAGCAGCAGTTCATTCGTCCGCTCTTCGACACGATCCTCCAGCTCCGCCTGCGCCCTTCGGATCACCTCCTCCGCCTGTTTGCGGGCGCTGATGTCGACAGCCGTGAACACCAACCCGGCCGATGCGTCCTCCGGATCCACCACGGCGGAACTGAGGTAGACATCGATGATTTTCCCGTCCTTCCGCTGCCAGCGGGTCTCGACCGCGCCCATTCCCTTCTCCCAGATCTGGGCATACTTCACGGCTCCCACCCGTTCGAATTCCGCATCATCGGGATAGAGGATCCGGGCGCTTCGCCCCGTCAGTTCCTCCGGCCGGTACCCGGTCATCCGGTGGAACTCCTCATTCGTCCACCCCAGGACGCGGTTCTGGACGAGACCGATCCCGATCGGGGCCGCGCGGAAGAGACTCTGGAGCTTCCGTTCACTTTGACGCAGCGCCTCCCCTGCCTTCTTCTGTTCCGTGATGTCCACGAAAACGACCAAGGTGGCCTTCTTCCCGCCGTACTCGATGAGCATGGCGAAAATGAGCGCGTCGATGACCGATCCATCGCGCTTGATCAGCCGGGCTTCGTACTGCGCCGGCACCGACTCCCCGGCCGTTCGGCGGCGGGTGAGGTCGGCGATCCAGGACCGGCTGTCCTCGGGGATGAAATCGAGGATCGTGCGCCCGATGGCCCGCGCGGGGTTCCGGTAACCGAGGAGCCTCGCGGCCTCTCGTCCGACGTAGCGGAGAATCCCTTCCTCGTGAATCACGATGCCGACGGGGGCGTGATCGGCGAGGGCCCTGAACTTCTCCTCGCTCTCCCGCAGAGCCTCCTCGGCCCGTTTCCGTTGTGTGATGTCGTGAACGATGGAGTAGAGAAGCCTTCTTCCCCCCACCGTGACGGGACCGCTGAAAACCTCCACGTCGCGGATCTCGCCGGAGGAAAGACGATGGCTGAAAACAAAGCTTTCGCGCCGCTCGTTCTTGGCCAGAGCCATCTTTGTGAAAACCTGATCCGGGGGGAGGGTGTTGAGGTCGGTGATCTTCTTTTGGAGGATCTCCGCCTTCGTGTAACCGTAGAAGGAACAGGCCGCGGCGTTGGCGTCGACGATCCGGCCTTCATGCGGTTCGATGAGGAGCATCACGGCCCGGGTGCTGTCGAAGAGGCCCCGGTAGAACCCTTCTCCTTTCAAACCCGCATCCACCCGTTTTTCCCGAATCGCCCTCCCGCCTTTCTTCACAGAGAGGCCTTCCGGTTTTCGGGGGTTTTCTTTCTTTCGAGCCGTTTTGGGGACGGCTGTTTTTCCTTTCGCTTTCTTTCTTCGTGTCTCCAAACCGCTCCCCTTCCCCGGCCGCCCGCCGGCGCTGTGGACGGAGCCGCATCCGGCCCGCGACCGATCCTTTCGGCCGGAACGCGGCGAATCAATTCCTGAATCCGTCCGAGAATGATCTATAAAAGGCGGCCGGAATCGTTGTCAAGGGATTTGTCCGGTCGGTGAAGAGCGACAAAACGGGCGGTAGCCTCGGGGCTACGAATACGAATGCATTTCCTGCAGGTATTCGGCGATGTTCACGCAGTGATCGCAGATCCGCTCGACATGAATCAGGATCTCCACGAAGATCGGGCCCGCCTCGGCCTGGCAGATCCCCTTGTGGAACCGCTCGAGGTGCCGGTTTCGGGCCTCCTTGACCAGGAGGTCGACACGGTCCTCCCGCTCGAGGATGTGGGCGACCTTCCGCGGGTCGTGCTCGTCGATGAGGGAGATCACATCGTCGAGATTCGCCGAGACGAGTTTGCAGATTTCATCCAGATCCGCGAAGGCCCAGCGGGTGAATTCGGCGCCCTGATGGTGTTTCTGCCGGGCCAGGTTGGCGATGACCATGACGTGATTGGCGCTGCGTTCGACGTCGTCGGCCATGCCGGAGTAGTCGAAGAACTGCCGGGCAAGACCGGGGGACAGGTTGTTTTCAGATATCCTGCACAGGTAAGCGGCGATCTCTCTCCGGAGGTTGTCGACGACAAACTCGATGTAGACGATGTCTTTCCTCGCCCCTTCACGGTAATCCCTGAGGAGCCGGATCCCCCGCTCGAACATGTTCGCCACGATCACCAGGTCCCGATGCATCTCACGCCTCACGCACTCGAGGGCTTTCACCGGATCCGACAGGCAGCGTTCGTCGAGGTATTCCGGCCACAGGGGAAGCTGCTCGGCCTTGCCGGGGAGGATGCGTTCGACGAGGTAGGAGAAGGGGCGCAGGAGAAAGATGAAAACGGCTACGATCACGACGTTGAACAGGAGATGTCCCAGGGCGATCTGCTGCGCCGGGTCGGAGGAGGCAACCGTAATGACCCTCATCAGGATCGGCAGGCCCGCAAGGCAGATGACCGTTCCGAAAAACTTGAACAGAAAATGCGACAGGGCGCTCCGCTTCCCGTTCACGTTCGCCACCCACCCGGCCATGAGGGCCGTGACGGCGGTGCCGACATTCGCGCCGAAAACGATCGGCAGCGCGTTCTCGAGGTTCATGAGACCCTGCTGCGCCAGGATGATGAGGATGCTGATGGGGATGGCCGAGGAGTGGATCATCGAAGCGAAGAGAAGGCCCGCCAGAAGACCGACGAAGGGGTTATGAGCCTGCCGGAGGAATTCCACGATCGCCGCATGATCCCGCAGGGGCGCGGCGGCGGCGGATACGATGCTCAACCCGAAAAAGATGAGCCCGAAGTAGAAGATGCCCTCGCCGACCGATTTCCATCGGTCCTTGCCCGAAAACCACAGGGCGCCGCCGATGATGACGAAGACGGGGGAGATGTCCGTGATCTTCCAGACGACCAGTTGAACGGTGAAGGTCGTGCCGATGTCCGCCCCGAGGATGATGCCCAGGGACCTGTAGAAGCTCATCAGGCCGGCGCTGACCATCCCGACGACGAGGACCGACGTTGCGGTGCTGCTCTGGAAAAGGATGGTGGCCGCAGCACCCGTCACAAGCCCGAAAATCGGCCTTTCAACGGCGAACTTGAAGTAACCTCTCACGCGGGTGCCGCTGAAATAGCGCTGAACCTCTTCGCTCAGCCGGAGCATCCCGAAGAGAAACAGGGCCACCCCGGCGAGGAAGAGTGCGATCTGTCTGTACAGAACGGTCTCGATGAGCGTTCCTCCCGAATCGTGACGGGGTGGAAGGGGCTCCCGGGGCATATTCAGCCGGCCGTCGGAACAGCCCTCACGCCCCCCCCGCCTATTCATGGCTCAAGCGATACACGCCAGCCGTCTCTTTCCCTGACGAGCGAGAACGTTTCGACGACCGTTTTCATGGGGATTCCCTCCCGCCTGTACTTTCCCTCTATTCGGCCGATCCTCCGCCGCACGAGCGAGAGGTTCCCCATGTTGCTCCCGGTCAATCCCCCGATGAGAGAATCCCCGGCCGTCTCCCTGAAGATGGTCTGGAAATCGGGGATCGTCACGGCCGCCTTGCAACGGGCCCGTTCTCCCGTCACGACGACCTCCCCGATGCTGTAGGAGGCCTTCCTCGACAGGAGACGCGCCAGGAAAGACCCCTCATCCGACCTTTCGGCCAGGTATTCCGGAAGGCTCCGGGCCGCCCGGTCTCTTTCCGAGAGACAGGAATAGGCGTCCTCGAACCGACTTTCGAGGAGCGCGTCGAGATAGGCGCGCAGCGTGTCCTCCGGTCCGGCCTGGCGCGGTCCCTCCGAAGGAGCACAGCTTGCAAGAAAGATGCACAGCAGAAACGACAAACAAAGGATCTTCCTGTGATTCCCCCTCACGTACGTCCCTCCTCCCGCCGGCGACGATCCTCTTCCTATGAGGCGAACCCTTCCTCGATCTTTGCGTCCACGGCCACGCAACCCCGGCCCTTTTCCCAGGCGATGAGGGGGTTGATGTCGAGGTTTACGATCTCCGGGTGATCGAACAGCAGCCTCGAGATTCCGCAAAGGCAGCGCACGAGCGCATCGACATCGGATGGAGGTTTCCCCCGGAACCCCTTGAGAAGGGCAGCGCCCCTGATCTCCTCGATCATCTCCCGGGCCTCCGCCTCCGCGATGGGAACGACCCGCATCGCCGCATCCTTGAACACTTCCACGAAGACACCGCCGAGGCCGAAAAGGAGAATCGGGCCGAACTCCCGGTCCCTCTTCCCCCCGATGATGACTTCCGTGCCCGGCGGCGCTGGCTTCTGGATCAGATATTCCTCCCCTTTCATGGCCCGGAAGGCTTCCAGGAGCTGCCGCTCGTCGCCGATATCGAGGCGCAGCGCCTGGGCCTCCGTCTTGTGCAGAACGGCCGGAGAAGAGATCTTGAGGGCGACGGGATAGCCGATGTTTGCGGCCGCCTTCCGTCCCTCGTCCTCGGATTTCACGACGGCCCAGGGGGCCACGGGCACATCATAGGCCGAAAGAAGCCGAAAGACCCCCGCCGCATCCATGATCCTCGAACCGGGAAAGGATCGGTCCGCTGACGGTCCCGGGCTCTTCTTCAGGATCTTCCGGGATGGCTTGGCCGCCTGGAAACGGTGATGCCGCAGGGACCTTGACAGGGCCTTCAGGGCGAAGGCCGGGTCGATGAACAGGGGAAATTCGCTGTATTCCTTGATGTCATCCCACACGCCCCTCTCGGCGTTGGACACGATGACAACGGGCTTTCCGTAGTGCCGGGAGAGGTCGCCTGCCGTGCGGAAGAGCTTCTTCGTGGGTTCGATCTCCCGCGGGGACACGTAGGAGTGGCCGAGGACGACGGCGTCGACCTCCTTTTCCTTCAGGGCCTCTTCCACGATGACTTGATAGAAATCGATGTCGAAGATGTCGCCCATGTCGAGGGGATTGGTCATCCGGATGACGCCGGCGCGGAGTTTCTTTTTCGCCAGTTCGAAAAAACCGTCCGAGAAGCGGGCGAGTTCCAGACCGTATCGGTGGGCGGCGTCGGTGGTGAGAACGGCCACGCCACCCGACCGGGAGAGCACGGCGAGGCGGGGCCCCTTCATCGGGGGCAGTGAAAAGGCCTTGAAGGTATCCATCATCTCGTGGATGTTGTCGACCCGGTGGAGCCCCGCCTGTTTGACGGCCGCCGCCACCACCGCGTCATCCCCGGCCAGGGCGGCGGTGTGAAACTTCGCCGCGTGATGACTGATGGGGTTGGTGTTGGCCTTCAAAACGACGATGGGCTTGTCCGTGCGCGCCGCCAGATCCATGAGCCGCCTCCCGTCGGTGATGTTCTCCAGGTACAGCCCGATGACCTCCGTCGCGGGATCGGCAATCAGGTATTCCAGGTAGTCGTTCTCGTTCAGGTCGAGTTTGTTTCCCATGCTGATGAGCTTGTTGAAGCCGATGTTCTCCACGGCGAGGAGCCGCAGGGCCTCGACGACGATGCCGCCGCTCTGCGCGGCGATCGAGAGGGGTCCTCTCCTCATGTTGTCCGGCTGCAGGGGAACAAAAGGCAGGGCGAGACCGTTTTCGAGATTGAGGATGCTGATGCAGTTCGGACCGACCAGGCGGATCTTCCAGCGGCGGGCAACATCGAGAACCTCCTTTTCGAGATCGCGCTGATCGTCGGAGAATTCGCTGAACCCCCCGGACTGGATCACCCCGTATCGCACGCCCTTCCGCCCGCAGAGATCGAGGGCCTCGGGAACGTATCGGGCCGGGATCAGGAGTACAGCGGTCTGGGGCGAACCCTCCACGTCCTCGATCCGGTTGTAGATCCTCCGGCCGTTCAGTTCCCCCCCTTCCCGCCCGACGGCGTAGACGGACCCGCGGAAACCGAACCGTTCCAGGTTGTAGACAATGTTTCTCCCGAGATTGGTCGCCGAGGGGGAGACCCCCACCACGAGGACGCTTTCGGGATAAAAAAGTTCCCTCATTCCAACCCCTCCTCCATCACCGCTCGACATCGGGCGGTTGTTGTGATCCAGTGAATCTACGAGACGGCCATGGCCTTCCGGTAAGCGGAAAGCAAACCTTCCGCCTCCGTTCGGGTGTCCGGCCACCGGGTGGATCTCGTCAGGCCCGACCGAGCCAGCTCTTCCTGAAACGACGGATCGTCCATGATCCGCAGGGCCTGCTTCACAAAATCATCGCTATTCCCGGGTTCGAAGAGACACCCGCAGGGCCCGCCGTTATCCCCGAGCACCACCCGGCGGTTTCCCTGGATGGCCGTCGCAAGGACAGGTTTCCCGCAGACGACGGCCTCGATGAGAACATTGGAGAGCCCTTCGGCCCGGGAGGCATTCAGCACGACATCGGCCCCGGCGTAAGCGGAGCGCATGGCCTCGGGCGGAATGGTCGGGATCCGCCGCGCGAAGGCCCTGAGCCTTTGGATCTCCGTCTCGAAACGACGGGCATAATCGGCATCGAGATCCGGCCCCGAGAACACGGCCCGTGTCTTCGGCCTCAGGGCGTGAAGCCTTTCGATGGCCTCGAGACACTCGAGGTTTCCCTTGACGGGACGGATCCCGGCGGGCATGAAAAAAAGGAAATCATCGCTTGCCCATCCGGAGGCCGCCCGCAGATCAAAGGAGAGGTCTCCCATCCACAGGAAAGACTTTGGAACATGAACCGTCTTATCGCCGAGCCCCGGCATCAACTGCCCCAGCCTCTCCAGGGTCCCCTGGCCCTGGGCGACGATGGCCCCGGCCATCCGGCAGACTCCGAAGACCACCCTCCTCTTCACCGGATCTTCAAGATCGCCGTTGATGTCCGTCCCCGCCGGTGAGATGACCGTGGGGATGTTTCCGAATCGGTCTCTCACCTCCGGGCTCTGGAGGAAGCGGCCGGATCGGAAGGCGTGATGTCCGTGGATGAGGTCCGGCCGGAAACGGTCGATTTCCTCGCTCAGGGTCGACACAGGGGTCTTCCCGACGGGGAGGACCTTCACGGCATGCCCCATAGAGACGAGCGAACGGCGCCATCGCTCCGCGGTGACCGCGTTGCCGGTGACGTCGGGAAATGCCGTGGGCGTCAGGATGACAACTCTCATGACCTTCTTCCGCTCAGACCTCCAGAAAGGACACGAGGCGCACGCCGTGTCGAGAGAGCGCCGCCCGGAAACGCCCGTCCATCAGGGCCTGCAACTCCGTCCATCGATCGGATGTCGAAAAGTAGGAAAAGGGTCCCCTGCCGGCATCCGCGGCCCTGCCTGGATGGACCATCAGCTCCGTCACACCCTCCGGGAGGTTTTCGACGACTTTCTCGAGGAGCTCGACGGAAAGTCTCCCCTTCAGATAAAGCCCCCGGAAGGCATCCGTTTTCATAACACGAGATCGATCGAAATGCACGCGGGCCCTGACCGCGAGACCGCTGAACATCTCCGCTTCCTCGAAAAAGGCCGCCTCTGCCCGTTGCGCGGGCTCGTCGGAACGGGGCATCGGTTCAAGGGGCAGCCTCACCCAGCGGATCCCGTGCCGCTCCGCCACGGGCAGCACCAGCGGGGCGACCGCCGGAAATACATGGACATGCTGGTGACCGTCCATGTGGCGGGGTTCGATACCGAGGCCGCAAAGACGCTCCAGCTGGGCCTCCGTCTCGCGGAGGATCTCCCGCCCGAGATCCTCGTTGCCTTCCTGCATCAGAAGCCTGTGGGCGGTTTCCTTCCCATGCAATCGGCCGTCGGGCCCGACGAGGACCCTGTGGCCTTCCGCGAGGGGCTCTCCCTGGGAAAGATTCAGGTGAAAACCGAAGGAGATGTTCTTTCTTTTCAAGGCCCGGATACGACAAAGGGCATCCTCGAGGGCCGGCCCGTTTGCAAGGACGCTGGCACTCGTCACGACCCCCGCATCGATCGCCTCGAAAATCCCCTCGTTTCTGGCCTCGTCTGCACCGAGGTCGTCGGCATTGATGACGAGTTTCCTCATCATGTCCTGACCCCCGAGGCCCGGATCACCTGGTTGCGAAAAACAAACCCCCCGTCCTGAGCGTCGTGGAATTCGGAACGCCCCTCGGATCGGAGCCGAAGCAGATAATCGAAGAGCCCCCTGCGGACGGATTCGTACTCCGCGGCCTCAAAGAAACGGTCCGTCTCCCGGACGACAGAAACCTCTGTAAACTTTTCGTGGAGGGCCCGCCGGAGAAGCGGCGGGTTGGCCAGCGTGATGGCGAGCAACCAGAGCCTCCCGCACCTCGCGTCCAGAAAAGACGGGACGCCCTCCACGACCCTGAGGAGATGCTTCGTTCCGTCCGGTCCTCCGTACCGCGGTCCGAAAGGAACCGGACCGGGGGTCTGCGGCGGTGTCGCCATGATCACATCGAAACGCTCACCCTCGTGGAGCGCCTCATACCAGGACCCCGGGCGGACCTCCACGAGATGCCCCACGCCGTTGGCCCGGGTGTTCCGAACTGTCGCGGAGAGCGCGCCGGGATGGATATCCGTGGCCACGACACGCCTCGCACCGAGTTTCGCTGCGGCAATCGAAAGGATCCCCGAGCCGCAGCCGAGTTCCAGAACGGTTTCCCCTGCCCGGACATCGAGGAGCCCGGCCATCAGGACGCTCGAAGCGGGCGGGGGGTGGACGCCCGGCGGGATTTCCAGATCAACGGCACCGGTGGGGAGATCGATGCGGGTCCTTTGCGGCTCCGCGGCGGTCATCGTCCCGTAGCGTCGAAGCGCCGACGAGAGGATCCTCTCGACCATGGCGGCGTAGTCGATGCCCGCCCAGCGCGCCGAGAGGGACAGGGCCTCGAGCGGCTCGAGGCTCGGTGTGGCGTTCGCCTCGAGAAAATAGACGCTTCCCCCCGGCGAGAGACGGACGTCGAAACGGGCGTAGTCCCGGAGCCCGAGCGCATGAAAAGCCTGCACGGCAAGGCTCCGGAGTTCGGCCAGTTGATCCGCCGATAGGTCCGCCAAAATGGCGTCGTCCCTCTCCGGGCCGGGTTCCGTCATCTTGTAGGCCTGCGTGAACATCCCCCGCCCGCCGATGAGCCACTCGAGAGGCGGGAGGATCTCCGGCCCGTCGGGCGACTCGAGGACCGACAGGGGGATCTCCCGACCGGGGACGAAGGTTTCCACGACAACGGGCTGTCCGAACCTCTCGATGACGCCCGCCAGCATGGACCGGGCTTCCTCCCGCGTCCGGGCCAGGTGAAGGCCGCGGCTCATGTGTTCGTTCGCGGGTTTGAGGATACAGGGAAACGTCATCCATTCAGGAAGATCCCCGCCCTTCCCGCTGATGACAACCCCGGGAGGCGTGGGGATGCCGGCCTCGGCCAGTCGGGCCTTCGTCGCCGCCTTGTCGTCGGCAAGCGCGAGGGCCATCGATCCCGCGCCCACGATCCTTGCCCCCTGCGCCTCGAGAAGAAGTCGCGTCAGCGGACGATAGAGGCCGCTGCCCCTGAAGGTGTCCGTGTGATCGATAACGAGGTCCGTCCCGGCGGCGAGCTCGAAAGCCCTGCTTTCAATCTCCTCGGAGTCCGCCAGAAGGGCCTCGTGACCGAGGACCCGGAGGCCTTCTGCGACGGCCTCGGCGCAACGACAGGGAGAGCCCACGGTATGGACGATTCCGATCCGCATCAGATAAAAAAGTGAAGGCCGGGCGGGAAACCCTGCGCGGATGGAGCGGGATACCGCTTCCCCCGACCCGGCTTGATCTGTGGTCCTTTGGGAGGTCCTGTCCCCTGCTTTCTCCGGTCCGACAAGCCTCCGTGAAAATCCGGCAGATACTACCCCCCCGCGGCCTTCTTTGTCAAGGACGCGGGCGCCCGCGGAGGGATATCTCACTCCGCTATTCACCGATGATCTTGACCAGGACCCGCTTGCGCCTTCTGCCGTCGAACTCGCCGTAGAAGATCTGCTCCCAGGGACCGAAGTCGAGTCTACCCGCCGTGATCGCCACCACCACCTCTCTGCCCATGATCTGACGTTTCAGGTGTGCGTCTCCGTTGTCTTCGCCGGTCCGGTTGTGGCGGTATCGGGAGATCGGTTCGTGAGGGGCGAGTTTCTCGAGCCACTCTTCGTAATCCTGATGGAGACCGGACTCGTCGTCGTTGATGAAGACGGAAGCCGTGATGTGCATGGCATTGACGAGCACGAGTCCCTCCCGCACGCCGCTCTCCCGCAGACAGGCCTCCACCTGGGGCGTGATGTTGACGAACGCCCGGCGCGTCGGCGTGTTGAACCAAAGTTCCTTCCGGTACGACCTCATTCATCCCCTCCTCTTGGGGTCAGGCTTTGATAATTTGATATTCAAACTAACCCCTTTTCCAACATTTCTTCCAACCTCTTGATCTGCTTCGCGAACGACTCCTCCTTCATCATCCGCTCTTCCACCCGTCTGATCCCACAGCTCAATGTGGCCGGATCCCTTCCAAAGTGTTTCGCAATCTCAGAATTCACGTATCCGCACATCTTTCGGCCGAGATACGCGACCACCGCCCGTCCCCACGCTCCCTCCCGACCACGGGTAGCACTGTAGAACGAAACCTTCTCGATTCCCGTCACATTCGAAACCGCCGAAATCAGTTTTTCGATGGACACGTTGCCGCTGGCCTGTTTGGCCTCGCCCGAGGACAGCCGAACTTCCTGAATAAAATCCTCGTCCCCGAGAAAACGCTGATCTTTAATATCGTAAAAATCATCCGCTTTCCCGTCATGCATACGGGCATTCACGAAACGTTCATAGGCCCGCTGGGCCTGTTGCCCCCTGCCGCCGAAAAGACTTAGGATAAGTTCCCTGTCGATTAAACCGGATCGCTCGGTGCCTACATAGAATCGGTAACTGCTCCAGGGATACTGTGACGGATGGCGTGCGAGGCCCCCGCGGACGGGGTTCAAATGTATATAAGCCGACAAGACCAAGAAATATCTTTCTTTATCACACAAAATGGCCCTGTATCTTCCCTGGAAAAGATGCCCCTCTCTGCCATATCGAAAGTTGAATTTCCTTGCATACCGGAATTGTATGACCTGCATGATGCGGGCTAAAGGCACCTCGGAAACCTCTAAGAGAAGATGGGCATGATTGGTCATGAATGCATAGGCGCAGATCCTGAAATGAAAGCGTTTCTTGTATTCCTCGAGTAATCTCAAATAAAATTCATAGTCTTCACTCTTGAGGAAAATATCCTGGCCATCGTTCCCCCGTACGATGACATGATAAAAGGCGCCTGAAAAGTGGATTCTCGGTTTTCTAGCCATGATGATTCATAGCATAAAAATATCAAATTATCAAAGCCTGACCCCATGCAAAAAGATTGAGAAAAAAGTTGGTGAGTGGTAAGGGAAACAATACGACAGTCAGCGGGAAGGAGGTTTTCGACATGAAGCGAACAACGGCAAGATCCATGAGGACGGCGATGATACCGGCTGCATGTCTGGTGCTCGTCCTGACCTTCCTCTCGGCCCTTCCGACCCACGCGGCCACGGCGCGGGAGATCGACGTCAGCGTGGACGTGGCGCTCGAGCGCTTCTACAAGGAGGTGAAAGGCGCCCGTGAGTTCGCCCAAAGCGCCAAGGCGCTGCTCGTTCTGCCCAAGGTCATCAAGGGCGGCTTCTTCGTCGGCGGCGAGTACGGTGAAGGCGCGCTCCGCATCGGGGGAAAGACGGTGGACTACTACAACATCGTCTCGGCTTCCCTCGGGCTGACCTTCGGCGGCCAGCAGAAGGACGTCATCATCGCCTTCATGACGGACGAGGCCCTCAACAAGTTCCGCAGGAGCGAGAACTGGGAGGCGGGCGTGGACGGCAACATCGCCCTCATCAACGTGGGCGCCGGGAAAACGATCAGCACCGAGACCATCAAAGACCCCATCGTGGGCTTCGTCTTCGGCGTGAAGGGGCTCATCGCCGACGCGTCCCTGAAAGGCTCGAAACTCACCAGACTCAAGAAGTAATCGGTTTCCCGGAAGGCCGACACCGCACGATGAAAAGATCCCCGGAGGGGCCATCGGCCTCCGGGGATCTTCGCTGACGGCTTCGCTCCCGGCGGTCAGTCCCTAAGCCAGTTTCTCTGCGAGTTCCTGTTGGATTTGCTTCGCCTCGGCCACCGTCCGTTCGATCACTTCCTTCACCGTCGGCACGTCATGGATCAAACCCGTGACCTGTCCGACGGGCAGCACGCCCTCCTTCAGGTCCCCCTCTTCCGTCGCCACGCGGATCATCTTGAAGGCGTTCGCCAAATAGGCCATCTGGATCGCGTTCTTGACGCCCGATGCGAGAACGCCCGCAAACACCTTGAAGTAGGGAAGATTCAACTGCCGGGCGATTTCCTTCGAATTGACGATGGCCGCCGGGATGTTGAGGCCCCGTTTGATCGCCCGTTCCGCCGCGTCGGTCTTCATCACCCGGCACCAGATCCCGTCGAAGCGCTTGGAATAAAGGGTTTCGGTCACGTCCTTCTCGATGGAGAGTCTCTTGTAGGTCTCGTGAAGAGGGCTCTCCTGGGTCGTCATGAAGCGCGTTCCCATGGCGACACCATCGGCCCCCAGGGCCAGGGCCGCAGCGAGTCCCCTCCCGTCGGCAATGCCGCCGGCGGCGATGACGGGGATCTTGAGGGCATCCTTCAGGCTCGGAATGAGAACCATCGTGGTGATGGCCTCCCCGTGGGCGGCGGCCTCGTTGCCCGTGGCAATCACGGCGTCGCAGCCGTAGTCCTGGGCCCTCTTGGCGTGACGGGCGTTCACCACGGTGGCGACGACCTTCCCGCCGTATTCATGGGCCCGCTTCACGATCCAGTCCCCCTTGCCGAGGGCGAAATTGATGACGGGCACCTTCTCCTCCAGGAGAACCCTCGTGTTCTCCACCGCCCCCGGGAACATGAGGGCGCAGTTGGCCCCGAAGGGCTTGTCGGTGAGTTTCTTGACCTCCCGGACGGCCTTCCGGGTTTCCTCCACACTCAGGGGCCCCGTCGCCAGGATGCCCAGTCCCCCGGCGTTGGAGACGGCCGCCACCATACGTGGAACGCTGATCCAGCTCATCCCCGAGAGGATGATGGGGTATTGAATGTCAAAAAGCTCCGTGATCTTCGTCTTCATGATCGACTCCTCCTTGAACGGCATCGCCGACCGGCTCGTCCGCGAACCGTACTTTTATCTTCCGACATCGGAAGCGCTCAATAGCACTTTCTGCCTCCGACGGAATCCTCCAGTTCCTTCAGCGCTCTGAGCTTGACGACCACCCCCGCCAGGAGATCGGCCGCCTTCACGATCTCTTCCTCCGTGTTGCCCCAGCCCACACTCATCCGCACCGTCCCCTGCGCCTCTTCCGGCGGCACGCCGAGCGCCGAGATGACGTGAGAGATCTCCCTCCTCCCGGCCGTACAGGCCGAACCCGCGGACAGGGCCACACCCTCCCGGTCCATCGCCTGCACGATTTCTTCAGCGAAGAGCCCGCGGAAGGACACGCTCAGGACGTGAGGAAGCCGGCACCCGGGATGACCGTTCACCTTCAGGTCGGGGAATCTCTCCGTAAGCTTCAGCTGGAGGAGGTCGCGGAGCACGCTCAACGCCTTCGGCCGCGACTTCATCTCCCTGCCCGCAAGCTCGCAGGCCTTGCCGAGCCCCACGACGGCCGGTACATTTTCCGTCCCGCCGCGCCTGTCGTTCTCCTGGTGTCCTCCCGTCAGGATCGGGGCGATCTCCACCCCCTGCCTTATGTATAGAGCGCCGACCCCCTTCGGCCCGTTGATCTTGTGGCCGGACAGGGAAAGCAGATCCACGCGAAGTCTGCGGACGTCCACGGGAATTTTCCCGACGGACTGGACGGCATCGGTGTGAAAAAGGATCCCCCTCTCCCGGGTCACCCGGCCGATGGCCTCGATCGGCTGGATCGTCCCGATCTCATTGTTGGCGTGCATGATGCTGACGAGAATGGTCTCGCCGGTGATCGCATTCTTTACTGCGGCGGGGTCGACCCGGCCTTCGGCATCGACGGGAAGGCACGTCACCCGGAACCCCGATTGCTCGAGGCTCCGGCAGGTGCGCAGGACGGCGAGGTGTTCGACGGCGGAGGTGATGATGTGACGGCCCCTCTCTCTGCAGGATTCAGCCGCACCGCGGATGGCGAGGTTGTCCGACTCCGTGCCGCCGCCCGTGAAAACGATCTCATCCGGATTGGCACCGATGAAGGAAGCCACCTTCGACCGGGCCTCCTCCACGGCCGTCCGCGCGGCCCTGCCGTATGCGTGGAGGCTCGAGGGATTTCCGAAACGATCCCGGCAGAAGGGGAGCATCTCCTCCCAGACTTCCGGACGCAGCGGTGTCGTGGCGCAATGATCGAGATAGATCCCCTTCATTCCTCACCCAGCGCGAGCCGGCAGAGATCGGTCACCATGAAGGTCGCAAGCCCCTCTTCCCTGCACTTCCCTCCCAGGGCGTCCAGACACATGGGACAGAGAAAGACCATGGCCCCTGCCCCGCCGGACTTCGCGTCACGGATATTTTCGTCCTGATAGGCGGGAAACCTCTCCCCCCTTTTCACGAGGCCCTTGAGATCCTGACCGCAGCACAGCGCATTTTCCCGGTCATAGGCCCGGGAGACCCGCTTCACACCGATGAGGCGGAAGATTTCATCCAGGAGCGGCTCCTTCCAGGGCGTGAACCTCGACGCACAGGGCCTCTGGTAGGCCGCCGCCATGTTCAGGGGCCGGATCATTTCCTTTTTCTCCATGAGCCGGTCCCTGAGGAACTCGAAGATGTGAATGGGCTTGAAGGGGAGCTCCACGCCGTATTGCGGCGCGATCCCCGCCATGAGGGCGTAACAGTCGTCGTGAAGGAAAATGATTTCGTCGCAGTCGAGCGCGGCGTAGCGATCCACGAGAGGCCGGAGCCCCTGCCGCATCCTCGTTTCGTTCCCGAGATGGGGAAAGATGACGTTGCAGAAGAAATGCCGTCCCCGGACGACCGTCAGCCCCTCAAAGAGAACCCCGTTGATCTTGCGCGGCAGGTTCCCCTCGATGGTGCACAGGGACAGGACACGGCCCTTCACGGCCGGCGCCTTGAACTCCTCCCTCGGTGTGAAGCGGTCCACCAGCGCGTCGAAAACCCGGGAAGGGACGTAATCCCCCCTTTTTTCGAGGTGTTCGAGGATCAGATCGAAGGGACGGGCGCCCTTTGTGCAGAACTCGTTGCAGGCAAAACAGGTGATACAATTCCTGAGCCAGTCGGCCTGCCCGTCGCGAAACAATTCCGCGAAGGCCCTGGCCCCGGAACGGCGGTCGAAGTCCATGTAGGCGCAGCGTTCGAGACACTCCCCGCAGAAATCGCACCGGCCGATGTCAAACATCTCCGAACCCTCCCGCCCGCACGGCGCACCGGGATGGACGGATCAATGATCCTTGAGCCCCAGGATGTCCCTGGCGATGATCATGATCTGGACCTCGTCCGTCCCGCCGCCGATCTGCTGCAGCTTGGCGTCGCGCATCATCCGCTCGACGGGAAACTCCTTCATGTAACCGTAGCCGCCGAGAACCTGCACCGCCTCCGTCGTGATTTTCATCGCGGCACGCGCCGTGAAGAGTTTCGCATAAGAGGCCACGAGATTCATGTCGCGATGGCGTCCCTGATCGGCCATCTTCGCGCCCTTGTACGTGATCAGGTGGGACAACTCGATCAGCATGGCCATCTCGGCGAGTTTCGCCTGGATGAGCTGAAAGGAAGCGATGGGCTTTCCGAACTGGACCCTCTCCTGGGCGTATTTCAGGGCGCATTCATAGGCCCCCCGGGCGAGCCCCAGCGACATGGCGCCGAGGCAGACCCGTTCGGTGTTGAGACCGCTCATGAGAACGAGGGCCCCGCGGTTTTCCGCCCCGAGAAGGTTCTCGGCAGGGACCCGACAGTCCTCGAAGATGAGTTCCCCGGTCGGCGACCCCCGCCAGCCCATCTTCTCGAACTTTTTCCCCCTCTGAAAGCCGGGGAATTCCTTCTCGACGATGAACGCCGACACGCCATGGGCGCCCTTTTCGGGCGCCGTCTTGGCATAGACGACAAAGACGTCGCCCACGGGCCCGTTGGAAATGAAGATCTTGGAGCCGTTGAGGACGTAGACGTCCCCCTTCCGCTCCGCCCGGAGCCGCATGGACATGACGTCGGAACCTGCCGAGGGCTCCGTCATGGCCAGCCCCCCGAGCTTCTCCCCCCGGCACAGCGGCGGGAGATACCGATTCAGCTGCGACTCACTGGCGTTCCTGCGGATGTTGTCGATGCACAGGCACGCATGCACACCCCAGGAGGCCGCCGTGGAGAGGCAGGCCACGGAGAGCTCCTCCGTCACGATGCACAACTCCGTGTAACCGGCGCCGGCTCCACCGTACTCGACGGGTGCCGTGATCCCCAAGAGCCCCATGTCCCGCAGCTTGGAAAAACTCTCGGAGGGGAAACGCTCGTCCCGGTCGATCTCGTAGGCAAGCGGCGCCACCTCCTTCCTACGGAACTGCCGCATGGTCTCCCGGAGCATCCTCTGCTCATCGGTGAACTCATTCCACATGACTCCCGCCCCCTGGATTGAAAAAATCGGGGCACCTGTCCCGAACAGGTGCCCCGCGTTGACTTCGACTTAGAAGATCTTCTTCTTGATGAGCCCCAGTTCCCTGGCCGACTTCGTGAGGTCGTCACGGAATTTGGGGTGGGCGATGTTGATGAGCGCCTCGGCCCTCTCGGGCTCCGTGCGGCCGTAGAGATCGGCGACGCCGTATTCCGTCACGATATAACCGGCGTACTGACGGGGGACGGTCACGCGGGTCCCCGGCGGCAGCGCAGGGACGATCCTGGATACGGTGCCCTTCATGGCCGTCGAGGGCAGCAGGTTGATGGCACGCCCGCCGGGAGACCAGAAGGCCCCGATGACGAAGTCGAGCTGCCCGCCGGTGCCGCTTCTCATGCGGTGGCCGTAAGACTCGGAGTTGATCTGGCCGTAGAGGTCCACCTGGACGGAGCCGTTGATGGCCACGACGTTGTCCTCCTGGGCGATGACGCTGATGTTGTTGGCATAGAGGGTCTGGCGCCATTCGCACATGGGGTTGTTCCCCAGCCAGTCGTAGAGTTCCTTGTCGCCCATGGTGAAGGTGAGAAGGATCTTCCCGGGGTTGACCTTCTTGTACTTGCAGGTCACGACGCCCTTTTCCACGAGCTTGTGGGTGCCCGCCGGGGCCATCTCCGTGTGGATCCCGAGATCCTTGAGGTTGGAATCGAGGAGCAGCTTGCTGATCATGGCGGGGACGGCGCCGATGCCGACCTGGATGCAGTCGCGGTCCTTGATGAGGCTCACGACGTTCTCGGCCATCTTGATCTCGGTCTCCGAGGCCTGCGGGGTGGGGACCGCCGGGATGGGGTTGGAGTTCTCCACGAAGGCGTCGAACAGGGAAACGTGGAAATTCGTCTCCCCGTAGGCCCTCGGCATCTGGTCATTCACCTCGGCGATGATGTAGTCGGACTGCTTCATGATGGTGTAGGTGTAGAAGGTGTCAATCCCGAGGTTGACATAGCCGTGATCGTCCGGCGGCGTGCACTGCATGATCATTCCCGTCCGGCGGGGATAGATGCGATTCCGGTGCGGCAGCTTGACGCCGATGTCGGAGCTCTGGCAGGGCCAGAAATTCGCCCACTCGCTGTCCGCCAGCGCCTGCTGGTGCGGCATCGGGGAATAGAATGCGGGGATCAACGTGAAGGTGTCCCGGAACTCCGGCTGAAGAATCTTGTAGGGCCGGAGAAGGAGCGCGTAGTTGAAGTCTACATCCTTGAGTTCGCCCTTCCTCGCCGCGAGTGCGTCCATGATCAGCATCGACGGTTGCCCCAGACAAAGAGGTGTCCAGAAACGGTCGCCGGACTTGACGAGTTTCGCCGCTTCATCCGCCTTCATCAGTTTGCTCTTGTAGATCTCTTTCCAACTCATATTAACCCCCCTTGAATTTTTTTATTTTTTCAACCTTTCCCGTTTTGCAACCCACTTCCTTTGGATCCGTCCCCTTTTTGACGTCACCACCCCCCTGCCGCTCTTTTCAAAGCGCTTCATACCATTGAAAGGGCGGAGGGTCGAGAAAATTCCACCGACCCGCACAGGGACTACAGCGGCTGGAAATAGCGGATGTCCATGATATGGCCCCTGGTCTCGTCCGCCCAGACGGCCTTGAGCTTCATCCCGTTCTTGACGATCTTTCTCGCTTTATCGAAGTCGGAGAGATCGAACCCGCCCACGATATGCAGGAAATCGACGTCCGTCCCGTCCAGGCGCAGCAAAGCGCTGACGAAGGGCGGCTCCGTCGGCATGCCGAAATACCGGTAACTCACGTAACACCAGGCCGTGAGCGTCCCCGTCTGGGCCACCTCGACCCACTCGTTGGTGTCGACAAAGCATCGGGGGCAGAAGCTCCTCGCCGGCACGAGAACCCGGCTGCACTTGGTGCAACGGGTCCCGTAAATCTTCTTTTCCGCCATTCCATCGAAGAACCGCGTCCAGACGGGGCCGTAGGAGAGCTCGTAGGGAAGCCGGATCTCCGTCTTCAGTGTTCTGTATTCTTTCGACATGGTGTTCTCCTCCGTCAGTTTTTAATGGCTCTCAGAGTTTGGATCCCACGATCAGGATGCCGTTGAACTGGTCCACACCGCCCATGGCATGAGCCAGGGCCAGTTTCGCCCCGGGGATCTGGTGATCCCCCGCCTTTCCCGTCACCTGAAGGACCGCCTCGGCGACGCGGATGAGCCCCGTGGCGCCGATCGGGTTCGTGCAGAGAACCCCTCCCGACGGATCGCAGGGCAGTTCCCCGCCCCGGTCGAAGGTCCCTTTCAGAACGAGGTCCGGGGCCCCGCCGGGCTCGCAGAACCCGAAGCATTCGTAGAAGAGCATCTCCTGGAAGGTGAAGGGATTGTAGACCTCGGCCACATCCAGCTCCTTGCGGGGGTTCCGGATCCCCGCCTGATCGTAGGCCTGCTTCGCCGACTGGACGGCGCTCTGCCAGAGCCCCTTGTCGCTGTCGCCGAAGTAGTATTCCTCGCCGCGGTATCCCACACCCTTCACCCAGGCGGGCTTGCGGCCGAACTTCTTGATTTTCTCCTTCGAGGCGAAGATCACCGCGCAGGCCCCGTCCGAGGTGGGGCAGACGTCGAGGAGCCGCACGGGGTAGGTGATGACCCGGGCGTTTTTCACATCCTCCGCCGTGACCTTGATCTTGACGTGGGCGTAAGGGTTGTCGAAGGCCGCCTCGTGATGCTGGACGGAGATGTACGCCGCGGCGTCACGGATCTTCTCTTCGGGGATCCCGTAGCGGTCCGCCCACATCTGGGACTGCATGGAAAACACCCCCGGCGCCCCTGCGATGAAGTAGCGCTGGTAGAAGGGCTCCGCCACCGTCGTCATCGTCGCCTGGGCATCCCCCTCGTTCATCTTCTCGTGACCCACGGCGAGAACCACGTCGGCCATCCCGGAGGATACCCAGTAATAGGCGGTATGAGCGATGGATACCCCCGTGGAACCGCAGGTCTCCGTCTTCAGGATCGGCTTGCCGGCCGCCTGCATGGCGTCGGCGAAATAGAAATGCGTGAGGGCCACCCCTTCCATCATGGAGGGCATCGTCCCCGAGACGACCCCGTCGATGTCGGAGGGATCCAGCCCGCTGTCCTCAAATGCCCGCAGCACCGCCTCGCGGACGAGATCCGGATACGATACCTCTCTGCGCCGCCCGTGATGCGTCTGCCCGACTCCGATGATTCCTACCGGTCTTCCCATAATCTTCCTCCTACACGCCGATAATGGCGACGGCATGACACTGCCCGGCGAACCCGTGGGCCCCGTGGGCCAGAGCCGTCCTCACCTTCTTGTCCACCTGGTGCTCCCCCGCCTCACCGCGGATCTGCAGGAACCCCTCTACGAGCCGTTGCAGACCCCGGGACACGTAAGGGTTGTTCGCCAGGACGCCGCCGGAGGGATTGACCGGCAGGGCGCCGCCGATAGCCGTGATCCCCTTTTCGATCATCTTCCCGCCTCCTCCGGGCCTGCAGAAACCGAGTTCCTCGCACCAGAGCAGTTCCTGGAAGGCGTAGGCCTCGGTGACCTCCGCGACGTCGATCTCCTTCCTCGGGTTCCGGATACCCGCCATCCTGTAGGCCCGGGCCGCCGCGTTCCGCAGCTCCGTCTTCAAAAGGTCCCGGTCGCCCAGGAAATAGGTGTCGAGAGAGGATCCATACCCCTTGAACCAGACGGGCCTGTCCGTCAGCTTCTTCGCCTTCTTCTCCGAAGCGAGAAGCATCGCCACAAACCCCTCCGACTTCGGCGCGATCTGCAGTTCGGTGAGCGGTTCCACGGCGGGACGGGAGCCCAGCACGTCCTTGACGGTGTATCTGCCGCGCCGATGGGCATGAGGGTTGCGCAGCGCATTGCCGAGGTTTTTCACGGCGACCTGCGCGCACTGTTCCCTCGTGATCCCGTATCGGTCCATGTAGGCCTGCATCTGCAGGGCCGCGGCCGTTGTTTCCGTCAGCCCCAGTCCCCGGAAATAGAAGGGGTCCCCGAACATCAGGGTGCAGGTGTCGTTTTCCGGGTTCTCCGTGCCCTTGCACAGGGAGATGACCAGACAGGTATCGTACTGACCGGACATGATCCTCATGGCGCCGTACATGAAGGCGAAGAGGGACTCGCCGTCCTGGCGGGAGGCGTTCTTCAGGAAGGCTCCCGTCGTCTCCCAGTAGTAGGCGTTTGCGCAGGAAATACCGCCATGGAAGATGTCCGACGACGCCGATACGACCGTATCCAGGTCGTCCCGCGTCAGCCCGACCTTGTCCAGGCATTCCCGCGTCACCCGGTAGGCCTGGTCGTAGAAGTTGTCCTTCGACTCGGTGCCGGCACTCTGGGCGACGGATACGATTGCGACTTTCTTCTTCATAGCACCACTCCTTTTCCTTTCCCGTCAAAGGGGTTTCCGGCCGACGATGATCTTCGTGTTGTAGACAATGGCCGTCTCGCCCCTCTGATTCTTGATGGCGTTCTGGGCTTCGACGATGCCGCGCTTGGCGTCCTTCTCCGAAAGGGCGGCGATGGTCATCTCGCAGTGGATGGTGTCGCCGATCCGGATGGGCGCCGTGAAGCGCACGCCGTCCATCCCGTAGAAGGCGATGAAACTTCTCGGGAGGACCACGTAGGGGCCCAGCCGGAAGAGCAGGGCCATCCCCGTCACGAGACCCAGCATGCCGTGGGCGATCCGCCCCTTAAAGGGCGTCCCCGCGGCGTATTCGACGTTGGTGTGAAGCTCATGCCAGTCCCCCGTGAAGGCCGAGAAGAAAACGATGTCCGTTTCCGTAATGGTCCTTCCCGGGGAGACAAAGACCTCCCCTACCCTGTAGTCCTCGAAATAATTCTTCTCCATAGGCTCCCCCTACATCTTGAAGATCTCCCGGGCGACGATGAGCCGGCGCATCTCCGATGTCCCCGCACCGATGGTCCCGAGCTTGGCATCGCGCCAGAAGCGCTGCACGGGGTACTCAAGGCAGTAACCGTAACCGCCGTGGATCTGGACGGCCTCCTCGCACACCCAGCAGGCGACTTCCGCCGAGAAGAGGATGGCCGACGCGGCGATCTTGTGGACCTCGGTGCCCTTACCGCCCTTCTTCGCCGAATCGGCGAGAACGGCGGCCTTGTAGCACAGGAGCCGTGAAGCCTCGATCCGTGTGTACATGTCAGCGATCTTCTGCTGGATGAGCTGGAAGGAAGCGATGGGTTTGCCGAACTGGACCCTCTCCTGGGCGTACCTGACCGCCGCCTCGAAAGCGGCCTCGGCAACGCCCAGCGCGTAGGTGGCGAAGAATGCCCTTTCCACGTCCAGCCCGCCCATCATCACCGCGATCCCTCCATTCTCGCGGCCGATCACGTTCTCCGCCGGTATGATGCAGTTGTCCATGATGAGCTCCCCCGTGGCCGAGCCCCGGTTGCCCACCTTTTCGAGTTTCTTCGAGACGGAAAACCCCGGGAACTTCGTGTCCAGGATGAAGGCCGTGATCCCCTTCGGTCCCAGGCTCTTGTCCGTCTTGGCGTACAGGACGATGGTTCTGGCCACGGGACCGTTGGTGATGAAGGTCTTCGTCCCGTTGACCACGTAGTGATCGCCTTCCCGCCGCGCCGTGGTCTGGATGCTCACGGCGTCGGATCCGGCGCCCGGCTCCGTCAGCCCGAGGGCGCCGATGTGTTCTCCCGTGCAGAGAGGCGGAAGGTATTTCTTTTTCTGCTCCGGGCTTGCGTGGCTGTTCAAGTTGTTGCAGCAGAGATTCGCGTGGGCCCCCCAGGAAAGGGCGACGGCCGCCGACGCCCGGGCGAGCTCCTCACAGGCGAGCGACGCCGACAGGATATCCGCACCGGCCCCACCGTACTGCTGGTCCACGGTGATACCCATGATCCCGAGGTCCGCAAGCTTGCGCCACAGGCCTTCCGGCCACTCGTCGCGCCGGTCGATCTCCTCGGCGATCGGCGCAATCTCCTTCGCCGCAAAGTTCGCGACGGTGTCCCTGAACATCCTGTGCTCATCACTCAATTGAAAATCCATCTCTGTCCTCCCTTGTTCGGTCGGCGTTGATCGTGATCATTTCGGATCGAGTGACGAGAGAGCAATTGCGGTGCCACAAAGGGCCCGGCACATATATTGGTAACATACCGATCTTGCACGGTTATTTTTCATGGATCGGCCGGGTTCCCCCGGGAGCGGGCCTTCGAGTGTTAATATATCGACACTTTTCTTGACTTGGGAGTGAAGCCGGTGATATAGACCGGGAGACCCCGCCCAAGGAGGGATGACGGATGGCAAGACGGCCGGTCAATCTCACCCGCCTCTCCCCGGCGGAGAGGGCGACCCTTCTTCGGTTCGCCGCCTTCCCGGAGAGCTTCTCCATCGACTGGTTCTCCGACATCGGGGAAGTCCGCCCCTCCACCCTGGTCTCGGTCCTCTCCTACCTGACGCATCACCACTGGGTCACACCCGTCAGGAACTCCGACGGAGTGTACCAGTGGACAAAGACCTTCCCCCGGGAGGAACTGGTCTCGACGGTCCCCGAGAAAGAGATGTCGACATACTTTCGCGAGGCGGTCAACCTCCTGAGGAAGAACCTGCCGGAAAACGGCGAGAATCTCCTGCGGATCGCCAAGGTCTGCCTGCTCGCGGGTATCGAGGAAACCGATCAGGAAATCATCCTGAAGGCGGCGCTCCACGAAGAAGCCCATCACCGGATCGCCTCGGCGATCGGGTTCTATGACCGGCTCCTGGGTTTCATGGAAGGCCTCGTCACCCGGGGGGACGGTTCGTCTTCCCCGGCGAACTTCCGCACGCTGATGACGGCCCTGGAACGACGGGCCGCCCTGTCGCTCCTCCACCCGGACCTGAAACGCATCAAGCCCTGGCTCCTCGCGGCCAAAGAGGCGGCCATGCGGCTGGGGGACCTCCGGGCCCAGGCCTCCCTGGAACTCCTCATCGGGCAGACCTGCTGGATGAGCTTCCAGTACGAGCAGGCCGTCTCCCACTTCGAGAAGGCCTGGGTCATGATCGAGAAAATCGACGACCGCGACCTCCACAAGCGGGGTCTCCAGCTGCGGGGGCTTTCGTTCCTGATCCGGGGCGAACTCTCGAAGGCCGTTCAGTCCTACGAGGAATCCATCGGGGAGCTCGAGCAGGTCGCCGACGATGACTTCTCGCTCATCACGGCCCTCCACCTCTCCCAGTGTTACACGCAGCTCGGCATGCCCCAACGGGCGCTCGGCATATCGGAGACCATTTACAGCGAGGCGGAGAGAAACGGCAACTGGCCGCTGGTGTGCTTCTCCCTGGCCAACACGGGGCTCATCCTCATCGAGATGATGCACATCCGGGAAAGCCGCGCCTACTTCGAGAAGGCCCTCGAGATCTGCCGGAAGGAGGCGACCCCCATGGCCGAGATCATCGCCGGGGTGGGGCTGGCGAATATCGAGTGCCTCGAGGGGCGATACGACAAGGCGGCGGAGCATTTCAAGGTCCTCTTCCGGATCCGGAAGTCGAGCTGGTACCATACGCTGAACGCCTGCCACATCTTCGAGCCGGGCTTCATCCTCCACCGCCGGGGGGATTCGCCCGTGGCGCTGGACTCCGTCATCCAGTTCCTGAGCGAGTTCCGGAAGGAACAGCTCAACCCTCTCGTGTACGGGACGATCCGCCGTCTGAAGATCAAGTACCTCGAAAAGGACGTGAGACCGAAAGACAAGCTGAAGGAGCTCGAGGAGATCGAGGCGTCGCTCGAAAGAATCGGCGCTCTCTTCGAGCTGGCCAAGACCCGGATCGATCTCGCCAGGCTCCACCTCCAGATGAATCAATGGTCCCGGGCGGAGTCGGCCGCAAGGAAAGCCTGGGAATTCATGAAACGGGTGGCCAAGTCGGCCTTCCCCCCGGATCTCAAGTCCCTCATCCGCAGCGAGGACGAAACGGCGGAGGACCGCCTTTTCGATGTCATCATCGAAATGGGCGAGGCCCTGACCACGCAGAAGAACACGGAACATCTCCTCACCAACATCATCACCTCCATCTCGCGGCTGACGGGGGCCGAACGGGCCGCCATTTTCAGCCGGGACAAGAAAACATCGGACATCCGGATCGTGGCGTCGAGAAATCTCCTGAAGGAGCACCTGGTCGACCCCGACTTCCGGGAGATCCGGGAGGTGATCCGTCTCGCGGCAGCCGGCGGCGAAAGCCGGATCGTCCAGAGGGAAAAGGATACGGGAACGGGCCGCGAGGTCAGGAAGATGATCATCACGCCGCTCCTTCTCGGCAAGCGCGTCACGGGTGTGCTCTACCAGGACAGCCGGTTCTTCACCATCGACCTCTCGCCCGACCGGCTTCGTCTCCTCTCGGCACTCGCCTCCCAGATCGCCGTCGCCATCGACCGCGCCCAGGCCCACGATGAAATCGCCAGCCTCAACGAGCGGCTCATCGCCGAGAATCGATACTACCAGGAGGAGAAAGAGGAGTTTCGCCCCTTCGGCGACATCATCGGCGCCAGCGAAGTCATGCTGAACCTCCTCAACCTCATCCACAAGGTGGCTCCGACCCGATCGACGGTCCTCATCAAAGGAGAGACGGGCGTCGGCAAGGAACTGATCGCACGGGCCATTCATCGTGAAAGCGCCCGTCGAAAAGGCCCGTTCATCCGGGTCAACTGCGCGGCCCTGCCCGACACGCTGATCGACAGCGAACTCTTCGGCCACGAAAAAGGGGCCTTCACGGGGGCGAGCCGGATGAAGCCGGGCCGATTCGAGCTGGCCAACAACGGAACCATCTTCCTGGATGAAGTCTCCGAGCTGCCGCCCGCCACGCAGAGCCGGCTCCTGAGGATTCTCCAGGAAAAGGAATTCCAGAGGGTCGGCGGGACGAAGACCCTCTATTCCGACTTCCGTCTCATCGCGGCAACGAACAAGGACCTCGAAAAGGAAGTCCAGGAGGGCCGCTATCGATCGGACCTTTTCTTCCGGCTGAATGTCTTCCCCATCCGGGTGCCCCCGCTGAGGGAACGGAAGGAGGATATCCCGCCCCTGGTGCGGCATTTCCTCAAACTCTTCTGTGCCCAGTACAACCGGCCCCACCCGTCGATCCCCCCGGCAGAGATGGAGAGGCTGCTCGCCTATTCCTGGCCGGGCAATGTCCGGGAGCTCGCCAATGTCATCGAAAGAGCGGTCATCCTGGGGGACCCCGACGTGCGTTTCCCGGAAACGCTCGAGGCGGGGGTCCGCAACCCCGGGGAGGGACCGCCCATGCATCTCAGGGATCTGGAAAGGATGCACATCCTCAACGCTCTCAAGGTCACCCGGGGGAAGGTCGGTGGCGCCGATGGGGCCTCGGCGCTCCTGGGCCTCAAGCGGACGACGCTCATCCACCGGATGAAAAAGCTCGGGATCTCGCTTCAGAAAAACGCCGGTCCCGTCGCCTGAACCCGACAGCGGATCGATACCGTATTATTCTCAACTGTCGGCTCTTGAACGATTGTCCATATTTCGACATTTCGCTGTACCGGCCGTCGTTTCAGAGGGGCCGAAAGGCCCGTCCACAGGGCTTTTTCAGGCGAAAAGCAGTGGCATTTTTTCTGCACCCATGAACCCGGAAGTCCATCGAAAAGAAAGGGGGACAAGAGATGCTTCTGGATGTATTCTTGACGGACCAGGAAAAGGCTTTGAAAAAGGAGGTACGGGATTTCGTCAAAGAGGTCCCGCCCGAGTTGACCAAACAGCTGGACCGCGACGAGATCCGCTACCCGAGGGAATATGTGAAAAAGCTCGGGGACCGCAACCTCATCGGGCTTCGCTTCCCCGTGAAATACGGCGGACGGGGACTGCCCTGGACGGCGGAGATCGCCGCCCTCGAAGAGATCGGCGTTCTGGGAACGGCCCTCGGGTGCGCCTTTGCCATGCCCTCGATCGTCGGCGAGGCCCTGAACGCCTTCGGAACGGAGGAACAAAAGGAGAAGTTCCTCAAACCCTTGCTGAAAGGGGATCTCGTCTCGGCGGAGGCCCTGACGGAACCCCGCGGCGGATCGGACTTCTTCGGCGCCACGACCCGGGCGGAGCTGAAAAACGGAACCTTCACCGTCCGTGGGCAGAAGCGCTTCGTCGTCGGCGCCGATAGCGCGGATTTCTTCATCGTCTACGTCAACACCAACCCCACCGGGAAACCCCACGAGAGGATCAGCCTCCTGCTCATCGAGAGGGATCGGCCGGGGGTGGAGGTGAAGTACCTCTACGGCCTCCTGGGAACCAGGGGCGGCGGGACGGGCCGCATCGTCTTCCGGGACGTCAAGGTCCCGGAGTCGAACCTGATCGGGAAGATCAACGAAGGGGCCACCATCTTCAACACCATGATGGTCCCCGAGCGGCTGACGTCGGCCGGCGCCTCTCTCGGCATGGGGCGGGCCGCCCTCGAGGTGGCCATGCGTTACAGCGACCGCCGGAAGGCCTTCGGCCACAAGATACGAACCTTCCAGGGGGTGAGCTTCAAGGTGGCCGACGCCATCACCGAACTCGACGCGGCGAGGGCGCTGACTTTCGCCGCCGGGAAATCCGTGGACTTGAAACTCCCCACGGCCCGCCGCCTCGTCAGCGAGGCGAAGAAGTGCGCTACCGACGCCGCCTGGAACATCGCCAACCTCTCCATGCAGATCATCGGCGGGATCGGCTACACGAACGTCCTGCCCATCGAAAAGATGGTCCGGGACTGCAGGCTGATCCAGATCTGGACGGGCACCAATGAGATCATGAACCTGCTCATCCAGCACGAGTTCTACCGCGAGGTTCTGCAGGACCCGAACCCCGGGCGGAATATCGAGATCGACGCGCCGGAAGGGCACCGGGCGGAAGAGATCGTCTACGAAGACGACGAGATGTGGACCAAGGGCTGGTAGGAAGACCTTTCAACTCCTTGGAAGAGGGAGGGACGTCATGATCATGGACGGAAGAGGATATGTCGATTCCCTCAGCCGGATGAAGACGCTCGTCTACATCGACGGGGAGGCGGTGCGCGAATACTGGAATCATCCGGCCATCCGGCCGGCCGTGAATGCGCTGGCGGCCACCTACGACCTGGCAAGCAACGCCGACCTCGACCCGGGGATCCACGGGCTCGTCACGGCCGACAGTCCGCTGACGGGCGGCAGGATCAACCGCTTCCTCCACATCATCCAGTCCCGGGAGGATCTCCTCGCCCGCATGAGGCTTCAGCGGGCCATGATGCGGTACACCGGCGGCTGTTTCGGCGGCCGCTGCGTCGCCGGGGCCGTGATCAACGCCCTGTGGTCGGTGACCTTCGATGTGGACGCCGCAGGCGGCGGCAAGACGGAGTACCACCGGCGCTTCAGGGCCTACATGAAGATGTGCCAGGAAAAAGACCTGGCCGTCTCCGGCAACATCACCGACGCCAAGGGGGACCGGTCGAAGCCTCCCCACGGCCAGTCCGATCCGGACCTCTTTGTCCGCATCGTCGAGCAACGAAAGGACGGGATCGTCGTCAACGGCGCCAAGCTCCAGCAATCGGGCGCCCCGATCGCCCACGAGCGCCTCGTGGTGCCGACGACGGCCCTGGGACCCAAGGACGAGGCTTACGCCGTTGCCTTCGCGGTGCCGGGCGATGCCGAGGGCGTCATCCACGTGAACGACTCCGCCTGCGGCAACGCCAAGTTCACGGCCATGGAACCCGGGGACATCGGGAACGCGACTTTCGGAATGCACCAGAGCGCCCACATCCTCTTCGACCATGTTTTCGTTCCCTGGGAAAGGGTCTTCCTCTGCGGAGAATGGCGGGCCTCGAGGGACCTCGTGCACCGGTTCTCCGATTTCCAGCGTTTCGCCTCCTCGGCCTGCCGCTGCGGCTACATCGATCTGTGCATCGGGGCGGGGCTCGCGATGGCCGATTACAACGGGGTCGCCGACAAATCCCACGTGCTGGACAAACTCATCGACATGAGCATCGACGCCGAGACCCTCCAGGGTCTGGCCGCGGGCTCCGCGGCCCTCGCCGCGCCGACGGCCTCCGGGGTCATGCTGCCCGAGTCGCTGACCATCAACGCGGCAAAGCTCTACATGAATGAAGCGATCCTCAAGGCGGGACAGCGGCTGGCCGACATCGGCGGCGGTATCCTGGTCACGCGCCCGAGCTCCCGTGATCTGCGGATCCCGAAGGTCGGCGAACTCCTCTTGAAATACCACCAGGGCCGTGACGGCGTCGACGCGGAGGACCGGATCAAGATGGCGAGGCTCTGCGAATCCCTCTCGGGGCTCTCGTCGCCCACGGCCATCCTCTCCGTCATCGCCGCGGGTCCGCCGGCGACGCAGCGCCTCAACTTCCGACTCATGACCGATTTCAAGAGGGACCGGGAGGCGGCGGAACGCCTGGCGGGGATCGATCGTCAACCACACTGACCAAAAGGAGGAATGTGAAAATGAAGGACAGAGCCATCATCACGGCGGCCATTACGGGGAGCATTCACACGACGAGCATGTCGCCCTATCTGCCGATCACGCCCAAGCAGATCGCCGACGAGGCGGTCCGGGCCTACGAGGCGGGGGCGGCGGTGTGCCACATTCATGCCCGGGACCCGGAGACGGGGCGGCCCACGCCGGACATCAACCTCATCCGGGAGATCATCACTTCGATCCGCAGCCGCTGCAACATGGTGGTGTGCATCACCACGGGCGGGGGTTTGGGGATGACGGCGGAGCAGCGGCTCATTCCGGTGTCGACGTTCAAGCCGGAGCTGGCCTCGTTCAACGCCGGTTCGATCAATTTCGCTCTCTTTCACGCCCTGGACCGGTACAAGGACTTCAAGTTCGACTGGGAGAAGCAGTACCTGGCCTTTACGGAGGATTTCATTTTTCCGAACACCTTCAAGTCCATGCGGGAGTTTGCGGCCATCTTCGAGGCGAACCAGACGAAGCCCGAGTTCGAGGTGTACGACTCGGGGATGGTCAACAACGTCGCCTTCATGATCGAGCGGGGCCAGGTGAAGCCCCCCGTGTACATCCAGTACGTCATGGGGGTTCTCGGCGGGATCACCCCGAGCCCGGAGAACCTGATGTTTCTGGTGGACTACACGAGGCGGCTCATCGGGGCGGGGAATTTCGAGTTTTCCGTCTGCGTGGCGGGCCGGGCGCAGTTTTCCATCTGTACGCAGTCGCTGCTTCTGGGGGGCAACTGCCGGGTGGGGCTGGAGGACAATCTCTACCTGGAGAAGGGCAAGATGGCCACGAGCAACGCCGAGCAGGTGGCCAAGATCATCCGGATCGCCCGGGAACTCGGCATCGAACCCGCCAGCCCCGACGAGGCCCGGAAGATCCTCGGACTGAAGGGAATCGACAAGATCAACTTTTAGCGGCCGGCGGCGGGATCGGGTCTTCGGCCCGTCGATCTGACTCTGCCCCCTGTTTGGGTGAACGGCCTCTACGGCTCAAGCATTTTCAAAAATTCCGCCAGGGTTAAAACCTGCAGCAGGGGTTGGAGGGGGTTTTCGCGATAAAGGTCGAGGACCCGCTCGTGGATCTCGCGGCTGAAGCTTGCGCAGCAATCTTCGAGGATGACGGCCCGAAAATCGTTGGACAGGGCGTCCAGGGCCGTCGTGAGGACGCAGACCTGTGTCGCGATCCCCGCGATCACCACGGTGTCGACGGCCAGCAACCGCAACGTCTGGTCGAGGTCCGTTTTGAAGAAGGCGCTGAAACGCCGCTTCGGAAGGTAGATGTCCGCGGGCCCCTGCCGGAGCAACTCCGTGACCTCCGCCCCTCTCGTCCCCCGGATGGAGTGTTCCCTCATCTTGCCCTGGAAGATGAAATCCCCCCGGAGAAAGCTGTCCATGGCGAAGATGACGGGTAGGGAGCGGTCCCTCGCGGCTTCCGTGAGGCGGTTGACGGCGGGAACGATCTCGAGGGCAAAGGGCTTGATGGCGTAACGATGATCGCCCTCCAGCGTGTCCCTCAGCATGTCCACGACGATGACGGCGGGTCGCATGACGTCGCGCTCTCCTGGCCTGCTCCAGTTTCGAGTGTTGAGTTTTGAGTCATAACTTCAAAGTATAAAGCAGTTCAATCCCCTTAACTCAAAATTCAAAACGCACCATTCATAACGGAGGCCAACCCTTCATTCTCTCATCTGTTCGCGCGGAGTTGGCCTTCGATGTATTCCTTCACCTTCTGCTTCGACGCGAAGATGCCGAAGTGGCCCTCGCAGAGGATGTCGGCGTCGAGCGCCAAGAGTTTCTGCATGGATCTTCTCCATGCCACGATATCGGATCGGAAGCTCGGCATGAAGGGCCCGTGGATGTCCTGGCCGAAGAGAACCCGCCTGCCTGCCCGGTCCAGATAGATCGACATGGAACCCGGCGTGTGGCCGGGCGTGTGGAGACAGTGAAGCTCCTCCCCGCCGAAGCGAAGGATTTCGTCTTCCCCTTTCAGGCGCATATCCACGAGCGTGGGCGGAAACTCCGTCCCGTACCAGTTGGCCGCCGTGAGGACGGGGTCCCCTCTCTCAATGGCGTCGGCGTCGAGCTCGTGGGCGACGAGACGGCAGCCGAACCGCGCCCTGAAGTCCGGGGCGGAGCCGATGTGATCGATGTGGCAGTGCGTGAGAATGAGGTGTGATATGTTCGCGGGTTTCAAACCGCACTGTTCGATGTTCTTGACGAGTTGCTTCGTGCTTCTCCCCGCACCGGCATCGATCATGACCAGTTCGCCCTTGAAATCGATGACGAAAACCGTCGCGTCGTCGGACAGGGTGATATCGGGCCCCCCGATGAGGTAGATCCCCTCGTGGATTGTCTCCGGTTTCCACATGGTCGTCTCTCTCGTCTCTTTCGTCTGTTTCGTCTTTGCGTTGATTCCGCCTGTTTCGTTCTCAGCAAAAGTCAGGATCTCTGCACGAAACCCTGTCCCCTATACGCGATACCCTACACTTTCAACGAGCCGATCAGGTCATGGATGTCCCGGATCCCGTGGCGGACGAGGTAGGCCTCGATCCCCTCGAGGACATCCATCGTGGCACGGGGGTTCAGGAAATTCGCCGTCCCGACCTGTACCGCCTTCGCCCCCACGATCAGGAAGGCCAGGGCGTCTTCCGGGGTCATGATGCCGCCGATCCCGATCACCGGTATGGAGACCCGTTTCACGACTTCCCAGACCATCCTCAACGCCACGGGCTTGACGACGGGTCCGGACAGACCGCCGGTGACCCGGCTCAGATGGGGCGTCCTCCTCTCGATATCCACCGTCATGCCCTTCAGGGTGTTGATCAGCGACACCGCATCGGCCCCCCCCGCTTCGCAGCGCAGGGCCAGCTCGGCGATGTCCGTCACATTCGGGGTCAATTTCAAGATGACAGGGAGGTCCGTCGCCGCTTTGACCATCCGCGTTATGTCGTGGCAAAGATCGGGGTCGCAGCCGAAGACAAGCCCTCCCCGGTCGACGTTGGGGCAGGAGACGTTGACCTCGAGAGCGTGGACGCCGTCCGTTCGCCCGAGGATTTCGGCGACCCGCCGGTACTCCTCCAAGGTCTCCCCGAAGATGTTGACGATCACGGGGACGTCGTATCGCTTCAGGAAGGGAAGTTTCTCCCGGACAAAGGACGAAACACCGACGTTCTCGAGACCGACGGCGTTGAGCATTCCTCCCTCGGTCTCCATGATCCGCGGCGGCGGATGACCGGTCCTCGGCTCGAGGGAAATCCCCTTGACGACGATCGCCCCCAGACGGCTCAGATCCACGTAAGGGGCGTACTCCTCGCCGTAACCGAAGGTCCCCGAGGCGGTCATCACGGGGTTTTTCAGCTTCAGTCGCCCGATGGAAACCTCCATCCGCGGTCTTCGTCTTCCCACAGTCTATCTCCAGACGATCTCATCCAATTCAAAGACCGGCCCTTCCTTGCATACCCGCTTGTAGGGCTTCCCCGGATCCTTCGTCTCGATGGCACATCCGAGGCATGCCCCCACGCCGCAGGCCATCCTCTCTTCCACCGAAACCTGGCAGGGGATGCAACGGCCCTCGAGGATTTCGGCGATCTTTTTCAGCATGGCCCTCGGGCCGCAGGCGTAAACCGCCAGGCGTCCAGGCGGGTAGTTCTCCAGATCACCTGCAAAGAGATCCGTCACGGGACCCTTGAACCCCATGCTGCCGTCATCGGTTGCGACCCGGACGGTGTGACAGGCCTTCCGGAGGGCCCCGAGACCGACGAGAAGGTGAGCGCAACGGGCGCCGTAATAACAAACGAGCCTGGCACCCGTAGGAAGATTCCCGCAGAGCCTTCGCGCCAGAGGGGTAAGCGGTGCAACGCCGATCCCGCCGGCGATGAGCACGATCCTGTCACGGCCCCGGACTTCTTTGAAACCCCGGCCCAGCGGCCCCAGGATCTCCACTGCGTTTCCCTTCCCCAGACGGGCGAGCACGCCCGTCCCCCGGCCGGCGACCCTGTAGAGGACCTCGATCCGGCATCCGCCCGCCCTTTTCTCCTGCCCGTAGACGCCGAGCGGCCTTCCCAGAAAAGGAAACATCCGGTCCTTCACGCGGACCATGACGAACTGTCCCGGTGCGGCCTCCGGGAACGCCGCGGGCAGGGCGATGACCATCCGAAAATGACCTGCCGCCCATTCCCGGTTTGAGATGACCTCACCGACATGGAGTCTCTTCACCCTGGGCATAGTCGCTACGAACCCTCCCCTTTCAGGTCGGCCCACATGACAAGCGCGTCCTCACCGCTTTCCGCGTAATAGCGACGGCGGACGCCGCGGACGGTAAAGCCGAACTTTTCGTAAAGCCGCTGCGCCGCCACATTCGAAACACGGACCTCCAACGTGCACCGGGTCGCCCCCTCGGCGCAGGCCCGTTCCATCGCCGCCTCCACGAGCCGTGTCGCGATCCCCCTCCTCCTGACATCGGGTCTCACGGCCAGGTTGTTCACATGGACGTCACCGGAAACGACCCAGTAAACGATATAGCCCACGGTCTCGGACCCCGACCTGCCTTTCATCCTGGCCACGAGACTGCGGGAGAGGGTGAACTGCATCTCCTGCCGGAAAAGGGCTTCCGACCAGGGTGCGGCGAAGGATGCCCGCTCGATCTCCATGATTTCCGGCAGGTCGGCTCCGGACATGGTCTCGATGGAGATGCCTCCGGAGCCTCTCTTCTGGCCAGCCATACAGGATGCCAAGACCCTTTCGTTCGACCTCAGGATCACAGGAACTCTTTTGCGGCGTTGAGGACCAGGAAGACGCCGCAGAACAAGGGAATCGCCCCCCGGATCCGGACCGTGTTGAGCGCCACACCGATGCCGAGAAGGGGAAGGAGGACATAGACGTAATGGAGCGCCTGAAGGACGTTTGCAGGCAACCGGGGAAAGGCGAACCGCGTGAAAACGATGCCGACCAGGGCGACCATGAAGATGAGGATCGTCGTGAGGACCCACGTCCGCAGGAGCGCCCGGAGATGATTCCGTGACACGGCCGACCCGTCTCCCGCCTTCACCGCCTCCAGGGCATCCAGGGCCAGCCGGTCGTTGGACCGACGGATCCAGGTATCGAGCCGCTGCGCCAGATACCCCGCGGGAAGAAAGAGCAGAACGCAGAAGGCGGTGAGAAAATGGCTGAAGGGACCGCCCTCGGGACGGCCCAGGATGGCGCCCGCCGTCACCAGCACGGCCACGGCCGAATCGTGCGGGGGGACATAGGCACCCACGGGGATCCGATCCATCCAGAGAAGTTCGACGAGCGCACCGGAGATGAGGCCCGTGTAAGGATCCCCGAGGGCCAGCCCGATCACCGGACCGACCACCAGGGGTCGCGACACCATCACCTGGAGGGCAGCCCTGTCCAGGCAGAGGACCCCGCCGAGGATGGACAATAGGACGATCTTCACCAGCATGCAACCGCCCTGCTGAAATCATCTCCTGATGGTTTACGGACGTGCCCGCCCGGCGCCGCCGCCGACCCCCTCGATCCCGAGGAGGTCGCATTTCTTCAAGACCTCCTCGAAGTCCAGGGCCTTGTCCTTGGGAAGGGACTTCAACTCCACGGCGACCCCCGATCGGACGAGGAGGATCATGTCCCGAATGTCGCTCTCACAGAGGGCGATGGAGGTCGTGCAGCGCAGAAGGCACTCCTCGGCGTAGATGTTGCCGATGTTCAACCGTTCGAAACGGAAACCCTGATTGTACGCCCGGAGCGCGTCGGCGATCTTGCTGAAGAGAACGATGGACTTTTTCTGGCTCTTCTCGCTGAAGGCCCGAAGCCGGGTAAAGTCATCGACCGTGTAGACGGAAAATTCGACCTCGCGGGGCACCGCCATGCGAATGACGGTCTCGCGGAAGAAATCGGAAGCGACATCGTCATCGATGACGATGATCCGCTTCGCGCCGAGGAATGGAAGCCAGGTTTCCAGGATCTGCCCGTGAACCAGCCTGTTATCCACTCTCACCAGGACAAAACTCATTGCTCAATCTCACCGGAGCGACGGAGGACAAACCGGGGAAAACGGCGCGTGCAGGCGAGCCGGCCTCTATTTGCTGCCCACCTCGCGGCTGAGCACCTCGCTGGCCAGGTAGATGTTCTTCTTCCCGTAGTCCCTGATCAGCGCGGCGAATTCCCCGAGATTCTTTTCCCCCTTGAGATCCGACAATTTCAGGAGCATCGGCAGGTTCACGCCCGTGACGACTTCGATCTTCCCGGTCTTTAAAAAGGACAGCGATATATTCGACGGGGTGCCGCCGAAAAGGTCCGTCAGGATGAGGACACCGTTTCCCTGATCGACCTTTTTGACAGCCGTCGTGATTTCCTTCTTGATTTCCTCCATGCCCTTCGAGGCATTGACGGATACGTGCTGAATCCCCTCCATGCGACCCTTGATGAGCTCGGCCACCTTGATGAGCTCGCTTCCGAGGTTTCCGTGGGTTATGACGAGAACACCGATCATCGGGCCCTCCGCGCAGAGATTAGTGCCGTAAACTAATGGATTGCCCTAAAATTGTCAAGGTATTAAAACCCGCAGGTTGTTTCCTTTTGAACCTTGACAGGCCGGCCCGTTCATCTTAAAGACGGTGAAAAACAAAGGGAACCGTGGAAGGAAAGCGCAATGACCCTCAAGAAACAGGTTGCGTGCCCCCGCTGCGGCGGGACCGTCGAAACCTATCAGAACCCCGTCCCCACGGTGGATGTCATCATTGAAATGCCCGATGGGGGGATCGTCCTCATCAAGCGGAAAAACCCGCCCCGGGGATGGGCGATCCCCGGCGGGTTCGTCGATTACGGGGAGTCACTGGAAGAGGCGGCCCTTCGTGAGGCCCGCGAGGAGACCTCTCTCGAGGTGACCCTGGTCCGCCAGATGCACACCTACTCCTCCCCGGACAGAGATCCCCGGCAACACACCATTACGACCGTATACATCGCGAAAGGCAGGGGTGTCCCCGCGGCCGCCGATGATGCAGAAGCCGTCGGAATCTTCGAAAGAGACGGCCTGCCCCGGCCCCTGGTGTTCGACCACGCCCGGATCCTGGAGGACTACTTCACAAAATACCAAAGGAAGTCGTGAGCGGTGGGTTGCGAGAAGAGGCCTGCGGCCGGAATGCAGGGAAGACGAAATGAACGAAACCGGCGAAATCGACTGAAGAGACGAAATCAACGGCAGAGATGAAACGGACGAAACAGGCCGATGTGACCTCCAACACCCTCACCCTCACCTCGACGGGCCGCCTTGCCCGTCATCTGCGGCACCGTCACCGCATGGAGAAGCTTTCGGCGGGCGGCGGGGCCTGGGAACCTCCGGCGGTCATGCACCTCAACGCCTGGTACGAGGAGTATTGGTCCTCGCTGTGGCCCGACACGCTGCCGGCACCCTTGTTGATGAGGCTCGCCCTCTGGCGTGACCTCTCCGTCTATACGCCCCCGCCGGAGCCGCTGACGGCGGATATCGCCCTGTACAGGCTCCTCGACGAAAACTACGCCGTCCTGGTCCGCCACAGGCTCGATCCTGCAAGAGGGGAATCCTTCACACCTCTCGTCGACTGGCGCCGGAAGATCAGCGCAGCCTTCCGGGACGCCCTCTCTGAAAGGGGATTTTTTCACCCGGCCGAACTGCCCGCCCGCATCACGAACAGGATCAAGGCGGACCGGAACGGTTTGCCGGATGTGATCAGGATCCTGGGTTTCGAATCCCCCGCACCGGCCGAGGAGGATCTTTTCGAGGCCATGCGGGGCATCACGACCTTCGTCACCGGAGAAGTCCGGAAACGGTCACCCGATGTCCTCAGGGCCTTCCGACTCCCCACACCGGAGCAGGAGGTCTTCTTCCTTCTGCACAGGATCGTGGAGGATGCGCAGGAAGTGCCCCTCCATCGAATCGGCGTCGTGGCGCCGGATCTCGACGAATACGCGCCACTACTCGAGAGCGGGTTGAGGGACATCGCGGGGACACCGCCGGGAGAAGATTTTTGTTTCTACAACCTGACGCTCGGGTCATCCCTCCTTGATTTTCCCCTGATCCAGGCGGGACTGCTCCCGCTTCGTCTTGCTTCCGAGGGCGAGAAAAGAGAAACCTTCCTCGCTCTTCTCCTGAGCCCCTACTACGGCAGCTGGAAAGGGGTCCGTCACGAGATCGCGCGTGCCGACCGGGTCTGGAGGGAAACCTCGACCGAACGGGGGCTTTCCGAACTTCTGGCAGCGGTGAAGCACGAACGCCCGGCCCTCCACGAGAAGATCTTCAGGAACGGCGCCGGGCGGCTCCTCGAGTTCGGCCGCCTGCCCTTCCATGAAACCAAAACCGCCCGGGCGTGGATCGACGCGCTCGAGTCCCTCTGGTCGGCGCTTCTGTTCCCGGTGCTGTCGGATGAAGGGGACCGGATCGCCTGGAGGCACCTGGGCGAAGTGCTCGCCGACCTGCGAGCTCATCTCGCGGAGGTCTCCATGGACGGTTTCGAATTCCTTTCCTGGCTCCGCCACATCCTCGGGGAAACCCCCTCCCGGCGGAGCGCACCGGAAGAAGCCGGCATCCAGTTCCTCGGCCTGATCGAGTCGCGGGGACTCGACTTCGACAGGCTCTACGTCCTCGGCATGACGGACCGGGGCCTGCCCCAGCCGGTCCGGCCCCTGCCCCTCCTCACCGGCCGTGAACGGCTGGCGATCCTCGGCGGTACACCGGAGAGCCAATACGCTTTCGCTGAAAGGGCCTTCCCGCACCTGATGTCCCTCGCCCCCCGGGTCACCTTTTTGAGGCCGGAGCAGAAGGACGGAGAGATCCTGCTGCCATCCCCCTTCTGGCCGCCGCAGGACGAGGAGAGAAGCATCCACATCTGGTCTGATCCCGGCCCGGCATGGATCCGCGCGCCCTGGCTGAGATCGGCCTTTGACGGACTCCGGACCCGCGGCGCTGCGAAAGAGGAACCCGCGAGGCCGAAACCGATCCCCCGGTCTTCCCCTGAAGGTGTCGGGCCGGCTTTGGAAGGGGAAGGGGGGCCGCCCGGCGGCCTGCCTGTTTCGCCGGAGAGCCTCACCGTTGGAGAAGTGGAGATCGCCCTCGCCTGCCCCTTCCGTTTCTTTGCGGAAATCCTCATCGGTATCGAACCCCTCAGGGAGGCAGGCCCCGTCGTGACGCCCCTGGAACGGGGCAGGCGTCTCCATCAGGCCCTGCGGCTCTTCACCGCCGAACTCCGGAAGCGGAAACTCGACCTGCTGTCGGATCGCGGGGAGCTCCTCTCGATCCTCGAGGCCTGCGTGGATAAAGCCATCGGGGATCTGAAGGGGAAGACGCAGTGGGACATAGAGCGCCGCCTGTGGCTCGGGGAGAGATCCGCAGGCCGGGACGAACCGCCCGGGATTCTCATCGCCTGGCTCGAGGCTGAGACGCAACGCCGATCCGAGGGATGGACGATCCTCGGAGAGGAGTTGACATTTGAGAAACTGAGGGGTACGGACTGGTCTTTCGAGATCCGGGGAAAGATCGACCGCATCGACGTCCACGACACGAAGGGACTCGTCGTCTGGGACTACAAAACGGGTACGCCGCCGCGGGCCAAAGAGGTCCTGGAAGAGTTCAGGGCGCCGCAGCTACCCCTTTACCTGCTGGCGCTCCGGGGAGGAAATCTGGCTTCCGTTTCCATATCCGCGGAGGGAAGGGAGTTTTCCGCCGGATACATCCGACTGAAGTCGGCCGGGAAAATCAGGATGGCCCCTCTCGGCTCCAAGGGGTTTTCCTGGCAGGATTGTCTCGAGCGCTGGGAACGGACGATCGCGGCTCTCGGCCGCGTCCTGAGGGAAAAGGACTTCCCCGCGGTTCCCTACCCCGTCTCCGGCCCCGTTGCCGCATTTGAATGCCTGTCCTGCCCTTTCGTCACGCTCTGCGAGAGAGGGGTCACCGGCGAATGGAAGGCGCCCGAGGAGGCCGACGATGAAGAATAGTCTCCTGGACCACCGGGACCGGCAGGCGGCTCTCGACACATCGCGCAGTCAACACGTCGAGGCGCCCGCAGGCTCCGGGAAGACCCTGCTTCTCACCATGCGATTCCTCAAACTGCTCGGCGAGGTCCGCCACCCGGGAGAAATCCTCGCGCTCACCTTCACGGACCGGGCGGCCGGGGAGATGCGTGACCGGATCATCCGATATCTCAAGAAGGCCCGGGACCGGACGCCGCCGTCCGACGATTTCGAGGCCGAAATCCTTGAACTCGCGGCGAAGGCCATGGAGAGGCAGCAGCGCTTCCAACCCATCCTGACGTCATCGAACGGTCTCAGCGTGATGACCTTCCACGGTTTCTGTCACTACCTGGTCAAGCGGGCACCGCTGGAAGCGGGCGTCGCGCCCGACTGCGAGATCCTCGACGAGCAGGAACTCCCGGTCTTCGTCGCGGAGATCGTCGAGGGGGTCATGAGAGAATGGGCGGAACAGCCGGAAGGCCGACCGGAACGAAGAGCCCTGGAGAAGAGGCTCCTGGCGCACAACAACAGCTGGCGGGGCCTCTCGGAGGAACTCGGGGCCGTGATCGCAAGCCGCGACCGGTTCGATGACCTCATCCGCGAGATCCGGGAACCCTCCGTCTCGACGGTGGGCGATGTCCTGAGAAGAAGGCTCGGCGACACGGTGGAGGCGTCGCTCGACCGTCTGTCGAGGGCCTTTCGATCGATCGATCTGGGGAAAAACTGGGCGGCCTTTCTCGACCACCTGAAATCCCGGCACCCGGAGACCGGCGTGCAACTGCCGGCGGCGCTGCCGGGAACAGGCTGGGCGGCGCTGCCGGCCTGGAAACAGATGGCCGATGTTCTTCTCACCAAGGCGGGCAAGCCCAGAAAAGCATTCGGTGCCGCAGGAGGATTCCCCAAGGGCTTCGGCCGGTCCGTCTGGGCGGAGATGATCCGGAACATCGATGAGGAAACCGGCCTCATGCTCCATGAGATCCGCGCCCTCCCCGCGGAGGACGAAGACCCGACGGACGTGGAGGCCCTCAAGGACTTCATCCTCCTCGCCGCCCTCGCCATCGGCGCCTTCCACCGGGCCTGCGAGAGGAGGCATGTCATGGACTTCATCGGTCTGGAGAACGCGGCCCTCCGCGTCCTCAGCGAGGACGCCCCGACGGATCTTCAACTCCACATCGACTGCAGGATCGGACACCTCCTCATCGACGAGTTCCAGGATACGAGCCGCAACCAGTGGGAACTCATCCAGCGGCTTTGCAGCGGGTGGGAGCCCGGCGACGGACGCACGCTTTTCATCGTCGGGGATCCCAAGCAGTCCATCTATGCCTTTCGCAAGGCCGAGGTGCGTCTCTTCATGGAGGCGCGGAACGGTCTACCCCTGCCCGGCCGGGGAAGACTTCCCCTCGAGCCGCTGCGGCTCACCACCAACTTCCGCTCCCGCAGGGGTCTGATCGACTGGTGCAACGATCTCTTCGGAAACACGGTCATGATCCATCCGAACGCTGATGCCGACGAGGTTCCCTTCAGCGCCTCCGCCCCGCCCCCGGGAAAGGTCGGTGAATCCATGATCCGCCTCAGTCTCTTTACCGGCGAGGCGGAGAGGGCCAGAACGGATGAGGCCCGGTGGCTCGCAGGGCAGGTGAAACGGTCGCTCGCAGAGTCGGAGGGACGAAAATCCATCGCCATCCTGCTTTTCACGAGGAATCGTCTCAACCGCTACCTCCAGGCCTTCAAGGATGAAAACCTCCCCCTGCAGGTCAAGGAGGGTCTTCTGCTCGCGGAAAGGCCCGAGGTCCTCCACCTTCTTCAGATTGCCCGCGCCATCGCCCGGCCCCATGACGATCTGGCGTGGGCCTCCCTGCTCCGTGCCCCCTGGCACTGGTTCGGAATGGACGTCCTCCACGGAGCAGCCCGCGTGGAGACCGGCGGCTGGCGAGATAAGATTCTCTCGCTTGCGGCAGGGCGACCGGAGATGGCGGCCATGAGCCGGGCCATCGATCACGCCAGGAAAAGAGGCGGAAGGGATCCGCTCGGACAGGTGGTCAGGGACTTCTGGGAAATGCTCGACGGTCCAAGGTTCACCGCCGCCCTGTACGACATGGCGGGCATCGCCAACTGCCGGAGGTTTTTCGAAATCCTGGAGGATGTCGAACAGGGCAACCCGCAGGAGACGCTTCGCCGGCTCGAGTCGATTCTGAAGACGATCTACGAACCGGTCGACCCCACGGCATCCCGTTCGCCCATCCAGATGATGACCGTCCACGGGGCGAAAGGGCTGGAGTTCGACATCGTGTTCATCCCCTTCCTGGATTGGCGTCCCCTGTCCGGCGGGGGAAAGACCCCACCGCCCTACCTCCTGGAAAGGGTCCCGGGCACCGCGGGAGAGTATCTCGTCGCCATGGGAACGGACCGCCGGACGGGCGAGCCGACACCCCTTTTCAGGCTTCTGAAAAAATTCCAGCAGGACCGCCGTATGGGGGAAGCCAAGCGTCTTCTCTATGTGGCGGCGACCCGCGCCCGCGAGGCCCTTTACCTCAGCGGCGTTGCCGGTGAGGACGACGGGGGACTCAAGGCGCCCGACAAAAGCATCCTTCAATGGCTGATGAGTCACGAGAAACTCGAAAGCACCCACCCGTCGCCTGAAACGCCCCTGCACCGGGGGACGATCCGGATTGAGATCAACCCCGGGGTGAAAACGGACATCCCCTCCAGACCGCCGATCCCTCCGGGCATTCCCGAACCCCTGCCGTTCCGGCCCGAGAGGATTCCCTATGTCATCGAAAGTCCTTCCGCCCTCCCCGGCGAGACGGCCGTCCCCGAAAGGGAAGTGCAGAAGCAGCGATCTTCCGAAAGCCCGGCCACGGCGGCCCGCGGAACCGTCACCCACGGGATCCTGAGCAGGATCATCGGCGGGGGTGCCCCGCCTTCCCGTGTCTCAGTCGAAAGAACGCTGATCCGTGAGGGTATCGCAAAGGCATCCGCAGTCTCTCTGGCGGCGGACATCCTTGGTGAGGTCTTCGACGTTCTGCAGGATCCCTTCATCAGCCGTTTCCTGCAAAAGGAGGTGCCCGTGCTGCGGAGCGAATGGGCCGTCGAAGATTTAGCGGGCGAAAGGCGGATTCGCTCCGGTATCATGGACCTCGTGGCTTTTGACGGAGCATGCTGGTGGATTGTCGACTTCAAGACTTCGAGACCTCCCGACGGGAATCTCGAATCCTTCGTGCAGTCCCAGGCAGCCCTATACCGTCCCCAGCTCGAGGCCTATCGCGCCATGCTGGGGAAGTCCGAGGGCGTGCGGGAAGAGAACATTCGGGCGGGGGTCTACCTCACAGCGATCCGGCGATGGGTGGAGATCGTTAATGAAGTATAATCTACTGTAATTATTGGATATTTCGTTTTGCCCTATCCGTAGGCAATCCGGTGAAAAGCTTTTTTTGATCAGCACTTATGATGTTTTTTCACAGAGTTATCAACAAAAAGTAAACAACCCTTGTGAATAGGGCGAATCAGCTGAATATCACATAAATATCAGTAAGTTATGATGATGTTTCCCGACGGATAAACTCCGGGTTTCAGAGACAAGGCAAGCCCGCTGTTTTCACGTCTCGATTCCCTGAAACCAAGCAAGAGAAACGATTTCATGCCCCATACGCACGAAGACCGTTATCCATCAACGGTCTACAAACGCTTCTGCTGATTTTTCAGCATATCCCCTTCGTTCCCGGTGACGACCCGTTGAGGGTGACGGATTGTTCATAACTCATCCGCATCCCCGCCGGGGCCTGACGGTCAGGGTCAAAGAAAGAACCCCAGAGCGCTGACGGGCGAAAAAGACAGCGGATGATGACTTTCGGTCGTTTATTTCAGGATTTCGGGCTGACGGGAGTTGACAAAATCAAATTGGCGTTTAAGATAAGGTCAAATTCCACTGTGAGCGGAAGAACACATCCATGTACAAGTGCAAGAAAAAACTTATCTTTATCACCGAGCCCTGTCCCGACACCACCTGTGAATGGTGGCTCAAGAACGAGATGTTCTGCAACTGCACCTGGGTGGCATGCAACTACGGCCCTTTCACCCTGGAAGAGGTCGGCGAGATGATGGGCGTCACCCGTGAGAGGATCAGGCAGATCGAGGCGAAGGCGCTGAGAAAGCTTCAGCACAAGAAAAGACGCGACCAGTTGAAGGATTTTGCGTCGCCGGATTACGAAAAAGAATTGTTCTGACAGGACGGTCGGTTATCGCCGACGAGCCCCATCCCTTGCGAAGGATGGGGCTTATTTTTTCTTCTTTCTCTTCATATCTTCCAGCACTTTATTCATGTTCTCCCTGCATTCAGACCGGGAGAAGAGAAGCGCCGAAATTTCAAATTCAAGCTCCAGGGCCGACGTTCTGTCCAGCCGCGGTACCACGTCTGACACTTTTTTCACCGCCTCGATGGCCCGGGGGAACCTCTTCGCCAGTTCCTTTGCGATGGCCCTGGCTTCCTCCATGAAGGACTCCGGAGGCGCCACCTTGTTGACCAGGCCGATCCGGAGGGCCTCCTTCGCGCCGATCGGTTCCCCGAGCATCGCGATCTCCTTCGCTTTGGCCATACCGACAACACGGCTCAGGGGTCCGAAAAGAGGGTTCAGCCCGAACTTGAGTTCCGGGTGACCGAAGATGGCGCTTTCCGACGCCACGATCATGTCGCAGACGCTCGCGAGGTTAAAACCGCCGCCCAGGGCGATACCGCCCACGGCCGCAATCACGGGCTTGCGGAAGGTATAGATCCTTTCGAGATAACGGATGATGGATTTGAAGTAATCGTCGATCTCGTCTTCCGTCAGGGCCGCCATCTCGTTCAGGTCCATTCCTGCCGAGAAAACGTACTCACCGCCCGTCAACACCACCGCCCGGACGGAGTCATCCCCTTCGAGCTCGGCGAAACAGTCCTCGAGCTCCTTTTTCATCTCCCGAGTCAGGGCGTTCATCTCTTTCGGTCGGTTGAGGGTGACGACGGCGTAGCCCTCCTGACTCGTCACGATGATCGTCTTGTAGGTCATGGGTGTCCCCCGCCCATCATTTCGGGTAGTCGACGGTCCTCTTGAGTTCCTTGCCCACCTTGAAAAAGGGGAACTTCTTCATGGGCACGTCCACGCCGGTGCCCGTCTTGGGGTTTCTCCCCCGCCGCGGCCGCCTCGTCCTCACGGTGAAATTGCCGAAACCGCGGATCTCGATCCGCTCATCGCGTTTGAGGGCCTCCGTCATCGCGTTGAACATAATATCCACGGCATAAGCCAGATCTTTCTTGGAATAGTCCCGAAGCCTTTCATACAGTCTTTCCGTCAAGTCCTTCTTCGTCATCTTGCCATCAGTCCCCTGTCGTTTGGTATAGATAGCTGAAGCCGACGCCTTCCTCCATCAGTTCTCTCTTGAGAACGGACACCATCTCCTCCAGCATGTACCTCCAGATCGTGAAACGCTCTTCCTTGGGATAGATGAGCTCGGGCTTCCCCTCGATGCCGGCGAGCTTGGCGGCGACATCGGCGGCGAACTCGATGTCGCCCAGGTAATCCACCAACCCCATCTGAAGGGCCTGACGTCCCGTCATGATTCGGCCGTCGGCTATGGCCCTGAGCTTGTCCTTGGGGATCCCGCGGCTGGCCGATACCGTGTCCAGAAACTGGTCGTGGATGTCATCCAGAACCCCCTGGAGCAGTGCCCTTTCCTCGGGAGACATCTCGCGGAAGGGAGACCCTGTGTCCTTGTATCGGCCGCTCTTGACGACCGACGACTTCAACCCGATTTTCTTGAAGAGATCCTGCACGTTCGTGAAGTGCATGATCACACCGATGCTGCCCGTCACGGTTCCCGGGTTGGCGACGATCTTGTCGGCAGCGCAGGAGACATAATAGCCCCCGGAGGCCGCGACGGAGCCCATGGAAACGACGACCTTCTTTTTCTTCTTCACCGACTGGACCTTCTCGTAGATCTCCTGCGCCGGAGAAACGCCGCCTCCGGGCGATTCCACCCGCAGGATGATGGCCTTGATTCCGTCGTCCCGGGTGTACTTTTCGAGCTGGTTCAGGGGAGCCTTGGAATCCAGGAGAACCCCCTTCAGGACCACCACGCCGATCTTGTCCCGCATCGTGAAGCTCGATCGATCCCCCGTCAGCGACGCCACCCCGTAGACGAGGAGGACAAACAGGACCCCGATCAGGCCCAGCAGAAGAATCCCGAACAGGACTGGATGTTTTCTCATGCGTTAAACCCGAACGCCGCGGCAGGGGGCGCCGTTAGACATCGTTGATTTTGACGTCTGCCAGAACCTTGCCCAGGTTGGACGTGACACTCTCTTTGTTGTTGATGTACACCTTGGTCGGTGAGGATGGCTCGACGTTCGATTCGTAATCCCGGATGCTCAACCGGATCTTTCTGGACTTCGGATCCACGTTCTTGACAACGGCCGTGATCGTGTCGCCCACGGAGAAGAGTTCCGACGCCGACTTGACCCTGCGGGTGCTCAACTCCGATATGTGAACGAGGCCCTCGATTCCCTCCTCCACCTCCACGAAAACGCCGAAATCGGTGATGTTCGTGATCTTACCCGTAACGACGGATCCGGCGGCGTGGCGGGCGCCGAACTGCTCCCAGGGGTTGGATTCGAGCTGCTTGATCCCGAGAGAGAACTTCTCGTTTTCTGCGTCCACGCTCAGGACGACCGCTTCCACCTCCTGACCCTTCCTGTAGACCTCCGAAGGATGCTTGATCCGCTGCTTCCAGGAAATGTCGGAGACATGAACCAGGCCGTCGATTCCCTCCTCCACCCCGATGAAGATTCCGAAATCGGTGATGTTTCTGATCTTTCCCCTGACCACGGTTCCGGGGGGATATTTCTGTTTCAGTGCGATCCAGGGGTTCGGCTTGGTCTGCTTCAGACCGAGGGAGATGCGCTTGCTGTCGGGGCTGACGTCCAGAACCATGACCGTCACCCGATCCCCGACGGAAAGGACTTTCGAGGGGTGTTTGATTTCGCGGGTCCAGAACATCTCGGAGACATGGACGAGCCCCTCGACTCCCGGTTCGAGTTCGACGAAGGCGCCGTAATCGACGACGCTCACCACTCTCCCCTCGATCATCGCCCCCACGGGGTAGCGCTCCCGGATCGTATCCCAGGGGTTCGGCGTCAGTTGCTTGAGTCCGAGGGACACGCGCTCCTTTTCCCGGTCGAAGGAAAGCACCTTCACCTTGATCTTCTCGCCGCGGCTGAAGGTGTCCGATGGGCGGGTGATCTTGCCCCAGGATATGTCGGTGATGTGCAGAAGTCCGTCGATCCCGCCCAGGTCGATGAAGACGCCGTAGTCGGTGATGTTCTTGATGACCCCCTCCATCACCTTGCCTTCCTCGATCGTCTCGAGGAGCTTTTTCCGCTCCTCCCCTCTCTCGGCCTCCAGAATGGCCCTTCTGGAAAGGACGACATTGTTTCGATCCCGATCGTACTTGATGATGTTGAATAAGCCGGACTGACCGACGTATCGCTCGAGGTCTTTCACGGGGCGGATATCGACCTGGGAACCGGGAAGAAACGCGGGGATGCCGATGTCCACCGAAAGGCCGCCTTTGACCCGCTCGACGATGGTCCCCTTGACGGGCAGGTTCTGCTGGTGCGCCTGGATGATCTTGTCCCAGACTTTCAGTCGCATCGCCTTGTTTCTCGAAAGAATGAGTTCCCCTTCCTCGTTGCGCCGCTCGACGAGGACCTCGATTTCGTCACCGACCTGGACACTGACGCCCCCCTGATCGTCCCGGAATTCCGCTGCCGGGATCTGCCCCTCCATCTTGGACCCCACATCGACCATGACCACGTCGTTGTTGATCTGGACGACGCGGCCGGTCACGATTTCACCTTTCCGAATATCCTGAAGGCTCTGCTCATAGAGCTCCTTGAATACCATGTCTTCTTCTTTTTCCGCCGGTCTCGTCTCCTGCTGCGTTGATTCCTGGTCAGGTTTTTTGTTGACATCGTTAACCATGAAACAATACCCCCTCGAATTTTTTACCTGTAAAAACTGGAAGCAAGTAACATACTGATCGTAAAAGATCAAGCGATTTAACCGGCTAAGAGGGGTCGGATTTTTGTCGTCCCTTCCCGCTGTCAGCGGCCGCCCCTGATGATTTCCAGCATCTTTTCGATGACTTCGGGTATGGCGAGATCGGTCGAATCAATGACGATCGCTCCCGGAGCGGGTCGCAGAGGCGCAACCGCCCGGTTGGAATCCCGGCGGTCCCTCCGGGTCACCTCTCTTCGGACGTCCTCGAGGGACGGGCCATCCCCTTCCCCTGAAAGCTCCCTGTAGCGCCGTCGGCTTCTTTCCTCGATGCTCGCCGTAAGGAAGAACTTGAAGGGGGCATCGGGGAATACGACGGTCCCCATATCCCTGCCCTCGGCGACGACTCCGCTGTCCCGGGCCGCTTCCCTCTGGATGGGCAGGAGAGCCTGCCTCACCGCCGGGACGGCGGACACCTTCGAGGCCAGCATGCTGACCTCGGGCGTCCGGATCAGGGGGGTCACGTCCTCATCGTCGACGAAGACCCGCGTCTGTCCGCCCGGACCGCCGTGGATCCGGATCCGCGTCGTGCGGCAGAGTGCCTCGAGTCCCGCCGTGTCGCCGGCATCGATCCCCTCCCGCAAAGCCTTCAAGGCGACGGCCCGGTAGAGGGCCCCCGTATCGAGGCAGGTGAAGGAAAGCCTCTCGGCGAGGAGCCGACTGACCGTGCTCTTTCCCGATCCGGCGGGACCGTCCACGGTGATCACGAGGTGTTTGTTCAACGAAGCGCCTCCTTTTCCACGCGGTCCTCCACCTCTCTCACGAAACGGAGACGATACCTCATGGGGTGATAGAATACAGCGGCCAGGAAGATCCCGAGGGTGTCAAAGGCGACATCGTACAGGCTCGCCGTTCTTCCCGGCACGAAGGTCTGGTGAAATTCGTCCGATAAAGCGTAGGCCGTCCCGACCATCGCCGCCAGCAGGACGGCGTGATCCCGGATGGACGGACGGGGTGATGTGGCGAAGACTCTCATGAGGAGATAGCCGAACAGGAAATATTCCAGCGTATGCAACATTTTGTCCGCACCGACGAACGCCGGCAGAAATTCGGGCGTCGTTGAAAGGGAGGAGACGGCGAATATCATCGCGGCGGACACAACGGCGGGCAGATGATAAAGGACAAACCTCTTTCTTTTCATGCACGATGAAGTCGGGCACGGGGCTCAGGCTTCTTCAGGACGGATCTTCGACCCCGCCCGCCTTCTTCTTTTCTTCCTGCAACTGCCGGATCCGATGAAAAAGCGGTCCCTCTTCCCTCCAGAGCCAGCAGCTGTCCTTGAGCAGGCCGGGATCGAACTCCGGCGGCCTGACGCCGGATGCGCCCGCCCTTCGTCGGCTGAAATAGGCCCAGAACCCCTGGACGGCCGCCGAGCCCATGGTGAGGATCAAATTGGTCAGGTGAAGGCATCCCTGGACACCGCCGAGAAGACCCCTCACCTTCCTGGTGAAGCCGGGTTGGATCCTGAGCCCCACGAGCCGCTTCACGAAGGCCTCGATCTCGCGGCAGCTGTCGATCGGCACCTGGTTCATCACGGCCCGGGCCTCCCTGATCTCAAGACCCGGCAGCGCGATCTCGAGTTGCACCGTCATCTTGTGCACGATACCGGGATCAATATACTGATTACGGGAATAATAGATGGAAGGGAAGAACCTCTCATCGGTGAGGACTCCCTCGATCTCGATGATACCGTCATCCCTTTCGTAGGAATTCACGGTGATCGTTCGCGTGTGGATTTTTTCCTTCGGGCTCAAGGGAACGCTCCTGTCAGGAAAGAAGGGCCGTGCCCGCTCCCTTCTGTCTCCCCCGCCGTACGTTGCAGCGGGACGGGAGGCGGCGACGCCGCCCTTTTGGACGCCGTCCCTATAGCACACAAACCGGGCCTCAACAAGAAAAAGGAAGGGGGACCCCCTGCCGTCATGACAAAAAGAAGCATCAGAAATGCCATTCGTTCCGATGGGTTGCAATCGGTTTTCCCCTTCCTGTTTCCGTCATCCATCGAAGGCCGCTTGATTCTGCATCAAAAATCGCTATAATGAGCCTACAATGAAATGGGTCAAGTCCTGCATGCGTTTCAAGGGTCCTGCCGCCAGGCCTCTTTGGGCATTTATCGTCCTTTGCGGCATCCTGCTGTCGTTTGCGCGGCCAGCTGACGCCTCGTTCACCCTCGAAGACGAACGGAAACTCGGGAAGGAGATCTACGACAAGCTCGCCGGTCATGATCTGTTCCTGAAGAATCCCCGCGTGACCCGTTACGTCGAATCCGTCGGGTATCAGATCCTCGCCCAGAGCAAGAAAGTGCCCTTTGATTTCAAATTCACCGTGATCAAAAGCAATGCCATCAACGCCTTTGCCACCCCCGGCGGTTATATCTACGTCAACAAGGGGCTGATCCTCATCGCCGAGAACGAAAGCGAGTTCGCCAGCGTCCTCGCCCACGAAATTGCCCACGCCAACGCGAGGCATATCGCCGACGCAATCGAAAAATCGAAAAAGATCAACTTCGGCATGCTTGCGGGGATTCTTGCCGCGGCCGTCCTCGGCGGGGGAAGCCCGGAAGGCATGGCGCTTGCCACCTTCTCCATCGCAGCGGGTTCGACGATGCAGCTCAAATACACCAGGGAGAACGAGGAGGAGGCGGATCGCCTCGGTCTGGCTTACCTCGCCGCCGCCGGCTACGACCCCCAGAGCTCGCTCGATTTTCTGAAGGTCATGAGGCGCCATGAATTTTACTCCAATTCCGTCCCCTCCTACTTCCTCACGCACCCCGGGACCGATGAGCGGATCCGTTACCTGGACGGCCTGATCCAGATCCGTTATACACAGAGCGGCGCCGAAAACATCGTCGGGGGATTCCGCCGGATCCAGACGATCCTCCGTATCGAAGACAAGGACCAGCAAGCCGCCCTGCGGTACTTCAAGAGCGAAGTGGACCGGAACCCCCGTGACGTCGATGCCCTTCTCGGTCTCGCCGTGACGCAGTCGAGGCTGGGGCAGGTGGAGGAGGCTTCCCAAAACTTCAGCACCGCCCTGCGGTTATCCCCGAACGACCTGGATGTGCTCCGCGGGCTCGGCAAGACCCTCGTCGACACGGGAAAGGCAGCGGAGGCGGTGGAGATCCTCTCGAAGGCCTATGCCCTGGACGAGAGTGACCCGGAAACAGCCCTGAGTCTGGGCAGGGCCTACGAACAGACCGGAGATTACGCAGCGGCCCTCACCGTGTTCCAGAAAGCGGCAGACCGCAACCCCGGCGACGAAGACATGATCTACCGCCTCGCCACCAATTACGGGCGTCTCAACCGCCAGGGCGATTCGCACTATTACTTCGGCATCTACTTCCAGAAGAAGAAAAAGACCGACAGCGCCCTTTTTCACTACCGCGAGGCGCTCAAGTATGCCGCGGCCGGAAGCCCGAGAGCGCTGGACATCCAGAAGCAGATCGATACGCTCAGCCGGAGAGAACCCCCGAAAGCCGCAAGCCCCCCGTCGGACAGCCGCCGGCGGTCACGATTCTGATTCGAACCGTGCCGGACCGATACCACCGGCCCGGGCAGCCTCCGGACCGCAGGCCTTCAATGCCCGCTACTGCGGAACGACGAACGGCATTGGACTGATCGGGGCGTTCATTGTATGGTGACGAGCGAATGAACTTACGGGTGTCTCCCGCATGAAAAAAGCATTCCTGATCATCCTGGCTCTTCTTCTTGGCAACGGAGGTGTCTGCACAGCCGCCGAGGGTACGGGATCCGCGAAAGAAGCGAAGGCCATGGTGCAGAGGGCCGTTGCCTACCTGAAGACGAACGGTCCCGGGGTTGCCTTCCCGGCCTTCAGCGACCCGAAGGGGAAATTCGTAGACAGGGATCTGTACATCTGGGTCGCCGACGCAAACGACAACATGCAGTGTGTCGCCCATGGTGTCGGCGCCCAACTGATCGGGAGAGACCTGATGGAATTCAAGGACAGCGACGGCAAACCGTTCATCCGAGAGATCCATCAACTGGCCAAAAGAAAAAACAGCGGCTGGGTCGACTACAAGTGGTTCAGACCGGCCACGCAGAGGATCGAGCAGAAATCGGTCTACTTCGAGAAGGTCGACCACTACATCGTCGCCTGCGGATATTACAAGTGAGACTCGATGAACCCCCGACGGGGGATCAACGGACGGCAATAAACGATTGACCGCAGGAAACTTTCGTGATGATCCGGACCGGTTTTGAAAAAAGGCCACATCGGCTGCAACGAGAAAAGAAGGAAAGGGGGGATAAAGGACCACCGCGGCAGATCAAAAGGAACAGGGGATCACGGAGAATCAAATCGCTTGAGAAAACGGAGGGAGCATCATGAAGAAAGTACTTGCAGCGTTACTGGTTGTTTTTGTGGTTGTAAGCTTCGCCTACGCCCAAGCCGCAAGGGGGACGGCAGCGGAGGCGAAGGCACTCCTGGACAAGGCCGTCGCTTTCTACAAGGCCAACGGCGAAGCGAAGGCCTTCGCCGCATTCAATGACCCCAAAGGGGCCTTCGTGAACAAGGACCTTTACATCTTCGCCCTCGACATGAGCGGGAAAGTCCTCGCTCACGGCGTCAACCCCGGCCTGATCGGCAAGGACCTGAGCAAGACACCGGATGCCGACGGCAAGTTCTTCATGAACGAGATGGTCAACGTCGCCAAGACGAAGGGCAAGGGGACCGTCGACTACAAATGGGAAAACAAGGCAACGGGGAAGATCGAGCCCAAATCGTCCTATGTCGAAAAAGTGGCCGACAACGTGGTCCTCGGCTGCGGATACTACAAGTAAAAGGGAAGACAGAGACGAAACATCAGAGGGCCCTGTCCCCGTTCGGGGAAAGGGCCCTTTTCTTCTATGACCGCCCTGAACTGCGGGCGGTTCGGCTTGCTACAGGTCACCCGCACCTTTCGGGGCCTTCGTGCCGGTTTCCTTGGTCATCTTTTCCATGACGGGTTTATAGGTGTAGAGGACTTCCCCTTCGTTCAGCATCCCCTTGAATTCGACCACGACGACCGTCTTCCTGCCGGTCCAGGTGTGGACATCCGTTCCGGGAATGTTATCGCCGTCGCCGTAGAGATCTGTCAGCGTTTTCTTCAAATGCAGATAATTCATCAGCCCTTTGAATTGGATCGTCACCTTGTAGAACTCATCCCGGTAGAAACCATAGGTGATCCTCTCGATGACGGCGTCGCCGATCTTCAGCTTCTCGTCGGGCCGGATGTAAGACGTCTCGGCGCCCTCGACCCGGACGAACTCCATGCCGGTGAGCGCGCCGATTTTCGTGCCCCATTTGATTCCACGAAAACCGTCCGGCTCATTCCGAAAGGCGCCGACGGTTCCGGCAACCGCCACCACCAGGACCGCCGAGACGGTAATCGCCCAGATCCTTTTCATGGTCATCGATCCAGATCCTTCTTTAGAATTGAACGGCCACCCTGCACCCGAGTTCGGAGGTGGTGTTTTTGGGTTCAACCCAATACTCCGTTATCCCGCCGACATTCGTCGTTTCAATATCGGACTCCTTTATCGTCCAGTATCTGATAAAGGGTTCCACGAGAATCGAGACGTGATCGAATCTCTTCTGAACCAGCAGAGACCCCCGGAGGCCGTAGCCCGCATCCTGGTCATTGGAAAGAGTGGGGTAACGAGGATCGGCGTGGCCCAAATGCGATTTCTGGACCCCGTACCAGAGAAAATCGACTTCAGCGGTAAAGCCGATCCTCCAGCCGCCCTCCATAAGCCCCATGACTTCGACGCCGATGGGGCTGTAGATATAATTCGACTCCCGCTCGTATCCCCGCGCACCCGTCGTTGTAACCATACCGCTCGAGTCATCGTTGAGGTAACGATAGGCCAGACCGAAATAAGGGGTGATGACCGACGTCGGGGTCACATAAAAGTCATACCCGACGCGTCCCCTCACTTCCATCATCCGATCCTCGATGTCATCCAGCCGGCCCGAATTTTGGTAATCCACCTCCCCGTACGCCAGAAGAAGGCTCAGACCCGCCATGAGGTTCCTGTGGTAGGTGTAGGCAAGGGAGGCGCCGTACATCATCCCCGAATTTTTCACGTTCGTCGGATACCCCGGAATATCCCGCTCCTCGTAGCTCTTCCAGAAGATTTCGGCACCGACGTCGAAAGAATGGACCGGCAGCTGAAGGACAGCCTGCTTCAGGACATCCTGCGGGTCCTTGATGGCCTCGACGTCGTCGAACTTTCTGACGACGACGGCCCCGTCCGC
>FWPV01001165.1_pt1 | contig 75440 bp, 60 predicted proteins | sample 2228371 | NCBI WGS metagenome assembly FWPV01 (sample SAMEA103939776, study PRJEB20133) | metagenome
CGCCTCGGAGCTGCGCAGCGCGGACCGGGTGGACCTCATTTGTCCGTTCATCGGCTACCAGGGCGTCCTCCGCCTCGTCCGGCACTGCGAGCGCCTCGGGCCGAACCTGCGCATCCTGACCACCACCTATCTCGGCGCAACCAGCGCCCGTGCGCTGCGCCTCCTGGCCGAGCTGGGCGCACGGATCCGCATCGCCTACGAGAGCGCCGAGCAGCACACCTCTTTGCACGCCAAGGCCTGGGTCTTCCACCGCGACACAGGGTTCACCACGGCCACCATCGGCTCCTCGAACCTGTCCACCAAGGCGCTGGTCGACGGCCTCGAGTGGAACGTCCGGCTAGGAGCCAAGGACGCGCCCTATGTGATCCAAGGGCTGATCGACACCTTCGAGCGCCTTTGGAACCAGCCGGACCGGTTCGTGCCCTTCGACCCCAACCGGGACATGGAGCGGCTCGTGCGCTCCATCGACGCCCAGCGTTCCGGAGCCGCGCCCGAGCCCACGTTCTTCGACATCCGCCCCTATCCCCACCAGGAGGAGGCGCTGGAGCTCCTCCGGCTGAGCCGCATCGAGGGCCGACGCGAGAACCTGCTGGTGGCCGCGACCGGCACGGGCAAGACGGTCGTCGCCGCCTTGGACTACGCAAACCTCGCGCGCGAGTACGGGCGCCGCCCGAAGCTGCTCTTCGTGGCCCACCGCCACGAGATCCTCCGCCAGTCCCGGGACACCTACCGCGCCGTGCTGCGCGACTCCGGCTTCGGCGAGTTGCTCTCGGGCCAGGACAGGCCGGCCACGTGGACGCACGTGTTCGGCACGGTCCAGTCGCTCTCCCAGTGGAGCGATCAGCAGCTCGCCGGTCTGGACACCGAGGTCCTGGTCATCGACGAGTTCCACCACGCCGAGGCCGCCACCTACCGGCGGATCCTCGACCGCGTGCGCCGCAAGGAGCTGCTCGCGCTCACGGCCACTCCCGAGCGAACGGACGGCGTGAACGTGGCCGACTGGTTCGGCGGACCCACCTACGAGCTGCGCCTGTGGCATGCGCTGGACCGCGGGCTGCTCTGCCCTTTCCGCTACTGGGGCATCGACGACGGCACCGACCTCTCCGGCGTCGCCTGGGACCGCGGCCGCTACGACGTCGGCCAGCTCGAGCGGCTGTACGTGGAGCGCGGCCAGCCCCGCGTGGAGACCATCGTCCGAAACCTGCTGGAGAAGGACCCCTCCCGAATGCGCGCCGTGGCGTTCTGCGTGTCCGTCCGCCACGCCGAGTTCATGGCCGAGGAGCTCCGCAAGGCCGGCCTCCGGGCCGCGGCGCTCCACGCGAGCCTGGAGCCAGGCCTGCGCGAGCAAACCGAGCGCAGGTTCCGCAGCGGGGACCTCAACCTGGTCTGCACGGTCGATCTGTTCAACGAGGGAGTGGACGTGCCGGAGATCGACACCGTGCTGTTCCTCCGTCCCACCGAGAGCGCCCTGCTCTTCACCCAGCAGCTGGGCCGAGGCCTGCGCCGGCACCCGGACAAGAGCGCGCTCACCGTGCTCGACTTCGTTGGCCGGCAGAACCAGAAGTTCCGCTACGACCTTCGCCTGCGCGCCCTGACCGGACTCACGCGCAAGGGACTGGAGGAGAGCGCCCGGGAAGGATTCCTCAAGCTCCCTCCCGGCTGCGACGTGCAGCTGGACCGGATCACCCAGGAGCGCGTGTTGGAAGCCCTCCGACAGGCGGTGCCCCGCAACCTGCGGGATTTGGCCGACGAATACCGCCGGCTCTCAGCCTCGGGACAACCGGTTCCGCTCCGGCGGTTCCTCGAGGAGACCGGCATCGAGCCGGGAGACCTGTACCGGGACCGACGGACGCTGCTCCTGGTGCGCCGGAAGGCGACGGGTGACGACAGCCCCCTTCCCGAGCGGCACGAGAGGCTGGAGCGGCTGCTGCACGTGAACGACCGCCTCCGCGCCCGCGCCTACGTCGAGGCCGCCCGGGGCGAGCGGAGCGACGTCTATCGCCGCCAGCTCCTCGCGCTGTTCCACGACCACGCCTCCGACCCGTTCGCGCTCGACGAGGAGACCGTGCAGGAGCTGGACGAGCTCCTCGGCTTCCTGACCGAGAGCGCCGGGCCAAGCGAGCCGGTCGGACGGTCAGCACCCGATCCGAGCGGTCTGGAGGACCTGCCGTTCTGCCTCCACCGCGCCTATTCACGGGACGAGATCGTGGCGCCGTTCCGCGACAACCCCGCCAGCTTCCGCGAGGGGGTGCTCTTCGACAAGCAACGGAGGATCGGCGTCAACCTCGTCACCCTCAACAAGTCCGATCGCGAGTTCTCCCCGACCACCCGGTACGCGGACGTGCTCCTCAGCCCCGTGCTGCTGCAGTGGGAGAGCCAGTCCACCACGAGCCTGGTCTCCGAGACGGGAAGGAGGATCACCAACCCCGCCAACTGGCGGCAGCTGTTCTTCGTGCGCGCCAGCAAGACGGACGCGGACGGCCGCACGGCTCCGTACTGGTGCCTCGGCTGGGGCCGGCCGATCCGCCACGAGGGCGAGAAGCCGATTCGGATTCTCTACGGGTTGTTCCGCGCGGTGCCCGACAGCCTCGATCTGCCGTTCGAGGACGCCAGCGGCTAGCCGAGATGGGAACACGCGGCGCCGTTCCCTTGGCCCTCGAAAGGATGCGGGGCCCTGCCAGCAGGGCCCCTCGAGGTTGGGCCGGTTGGGTTGACGAAACTGCTAGGCCGCGGCTTTGCTGGCCTTGTCCACGGCCTCGCGGGCGGCCCCCACCACCTCGCGCAGCACGGCCGCTTGGTGGTCGACCTCGTGCACGGCGGCCATCAGCTCCTCCACCTGGGCGTTCATCTCCTCCGCCGCCGCGCTGACCTGCTGGGCGGACGCCGAGTTCTCCTGGGCGGAGGCCGCGATGCTTCGGATCGAGCCGCTCACCACGCCCACCTGATCGCGAGCCTCCTCCACGGCCCTGTTCGCCTGGGTGGCGGCCTCGCCGACGGCCTCCATGGCGCCGCCGAACGCCTCGCTCAGCCGGCTGGCCTGCGCCGCCAGGTCGGCGATGCGCTCCAGCCCCTGGGCCGACTCCAGCGTCACCTCCGCCGCGCCCTCCACGTCCGCCGTGGCCACGCTCATGGCCTCGGCCGCCGCCTGGCTGCCCGACTGGACCGCCCGGATCAGGTTCGAGATCTCCTTGGTCGCCTCCGAGGAGTTCTCAGCAAGCTTGCGCACCTCCTCCGCGACCACCGCGAAGCCTCGGCCGTGCTCGCCGGCGCGGGCGGCCTCGATCGCCGCGTTCAGGGCCAGCAGGTTGGTCTGGGCGGCGATGTCGTCGATCGTCTGCACGATCTTGCCGATCTCGTCCGACCGCTGGGCCATCTCCGCCACACGTCGCCCGGTCTCGGCCATCGCCCCGCGCAGTCGCTCGATCGCCTGCACGCGATCCCGAATCTTGGTCCACACGGCCGCCTGCTCGGCGATTCGCTCAAGGGCGGTCCGGAGCTCCGTCGCGGCCTGGTCGGCGTGCTCCACGGCCTCGGTCTGCCTCCCCGCGCCTTCGCGCAGCCACTCCATGGCCTGCACCACGCGCTCGGCGGCCTGCGCGGCCTCCTCGGCTGCCTCGGCCTGCGTAGCCGCCAGCCGGGCCAGCTGCTCGCTCACCGAAGCCACTTCCTGCGACGCCTTCCCGCTCTGCTCGGACGACTCCCGCACCGTCCGGCTTGTCTCGGCCAGGTTCTCGGCAACGACGGTGGACTTGCCCACGACATCGCGCAGCTCCGCGACGAAGCCGTGCTCCACGTAGGCCTCCAGCACGAGAGCCTGGTCCAGGTTCATCGCCTTCTGGAAGGCGGTGAGCATCGCCGCGAGCTTCGCGGGCCGGAACTTCAGCTTGGCCACAAGGTGGGGGTAGATCAGGTCGTAGTAGGTGCTCATCGCGGCGTAGAACCACTTCGGCTCGAGGCCGATCTGCGCGTGGATCCGCCCGATGGTCAGCCGGCTTTCGAAGTACTCGCGGTCGAACCTCGCCCGGAAGATCTGCTCGAAGTACTTCGGGTTGGTCTTTTTCAGGCGGTCGATGCTCGAGCCCGCGCCGCCGATCACGGCCATGGCCTCCGGGAACCGCTGGATGTGCGCGTAGAACTCGTCCACGACCTTCGGGAGATAGGGTTCCAGAACCGCGCGCAGTTCGGTCAGGGCCCGCCGGTCGCCGTCGTGAATCCGGTTGATCTGCAATCGCTCGGCGATCGCTCGATCGTCGAGCTGGAAGCCTCGTTGCTCCATCGTCCCTCCATCGTCGGACAGGAAACGATCGGCGTCTGCGTCACTTGGCCGCAACGGACCAAGGCCTTTGGCACCGGTTCGAACCTGCCTCGGACAGGGCTACCAGCGGGCGACGATGCGCTGAGACCCCGGCGTGGCCCGCAGGAGGAGGCCCCTGGGCGTCGTCTCGGCCTCCGCCCCGCCGACGTCCTCGGCGCTCTCCACCCCGACCAGCAGCACCGACCAGCCGTCCAGCGGGCGATCCACCTGCACCACCCCGACGCCGTCCCGGTGCCAGACCGAGGCCAGCACGCTGGTGGAACCGTCCAGGTTCGGCACCTCGACGGTGGCCGCATGCGGGCGCCCGTAGACCTCCAGCGTCAGCCCTTGGGCGTAGTCGTAGTCGGGCCGGTCCTCCACGGCTCCGACGGGCAGCACCGTGCCGTCGCGGACCATCAGGGGCAGGCTCAGGAAGCCGTGCTTCTCGCGCACCCACCGGCCGCCCTCCACCCGGCGCCCGTCCAACAGGCTCGTCCACCAGCCCTCGGGAAGGTAGTACTCCACCTCGCCGTCCTCGCGGAACACCGGCGCGACCAGCAGCGCGTCGCCCAGCATGTACTGGCGGTCCAGCAGGCGGCAGGTCGGGTCCTCAGGGAACTCCAGCAGCATCGGGCGGAGCACCGGCACGCCGCTCAGGTGCGCCTCCACCGCCTTGGCGAACAGGTACGGCATCAGTCGGCACTTCAGCCGCACGAAGAAGCGCAGCACGTCCACCGCCTCCTCGTCGATCTCCCACGGAACCCGGTAGGAGCTGCTGCCGTGCAGCCGGCTGTGGCTGGAGAGCAGACCGAACTGCACCCACCGCTTGTACACCGCGGCGGGCGGCTTGCCCTCGAACCCGCCGATGTCGTGGCTCCAGAACCCGTAGCCCGAGAGCGCCAGCGACAGCCCGCCCCGCAGCGTCTCGGCCATCGACTCGAACGTGGACCAGCAGTCGCCGCCCCAGTGCACGGGGTAGCGCTGCGTGCCTGCGGTGCCGGACCTCGCGAACAGCACCGCCTCGCCCCGGCCCCGCTTCCGCTCCAAGGCCTCGAAGACGGTGCGGTTGTACAGGTGGGTGTAGTAGTTGTGCATCCGCTCCGGATCCGACCCGTCGTGCCACCGGACGTCCGTGGGGATGCGCTCGCCGAAGTCGGTCTTGAAGCAGTCGATGCCCTGGTCCATCAACCGCTCGAGATGGCTCGCGAACCACTCGCGGGCCGCCGGGTTGGTGAAGTCGACGATGCCCATGCCGGCCTGCCACTGGTCGGTCTGCCACACGGAGCCGTCCGGCCTCTGCAGCAGGTAACCTCCGCGCTTGCCCTCCTCGAACAGATCGGACCGCTGGGCGATGTAGGGGTTGATCCACGCGCACAGCCTCAACCCGCGCCCCTTCAGCCGACCCAGGAAGCCCTCTGGGTCGGGGAAGGCCTCCGGGTCCCACTGGAAGTCGCACCACCGGAAGCCGCGCATCCAGAAGCAGTCGAAGTGGAACACGTGCAACGGGATGCCGCGGTCCGCCATGCCCTGCACGAACGACGACACCGTCGCCTCGTCGTAGCTCGTGGTGAACGAGGTGGTCAGCCACAGGCCGAACGACCAGGCCGGCGGCAGCGCGGGGCGGCCGGTCAGGGCCGTGTACTTGGCCAGAATCTCCTTGGGAGTCGGGCCGTAGATCACCAGGTATTCGATCCACTCGCCCGGAACGCTGAACTGAACGCGCGAGACGCGCTCGCTCGCCACCTCGAACGACACGCGGCCCGGGTGCCTCACCAGCACGCCGTACCCACGGTCGGTCAGGTAGAAGGGCACGTTCTTGTAGGCGTGCTCGCTGCCGGTGCCCCCGTCCTCCTGCCAGATGTCGACCACCTGGCCGTTCTTCACGAAGGCGGTGAACCGCTCACCCAGGCCGTACACGCTCTCGCCCACCGACAGCCCGAGCCCCTCGTGAAGGAAAGCCCCCTGCCCCTCGACCTGCGCGTAGCCCAGGTGCTTCCAGCCGCTGCGCGTCAGCGGCCGGCCTTCGCCCAGGAACTCCAGCCTCCAGCTCTTGCGGTCCAGGCGCGCCTCCAGCTTGCCGGCAGCCACCCGCGCCCGGTCCTCGCCCAGCTCGATCTGCGGCGCGAACCCCGGCTGGCCGAACAGCTCGAACTGAGGCCCCCTGTCCGGCCCGCCCTCGAAGTGGTCGACGCGAACGGACAGCACGTCCGGCATCGGCGATCCGATCCGGACCCTCAGCGCCGGCCCGTCCAGAGTGTCGCCGCGGTGGCGGATCGGCTTGGTCGTCGCCAGGGCGTCCAGCTGCCCGTCCCGCGTCTCCCAGTCCCAGATCTCCGTCGCGTAGGCGACCTTCACTCCCGGCCGCAGCAACCACTCGCCTTGGGTGAACTTCATGCCCACACTTTAGGCCGAAGCAGGCGGCTCGCGCAACCACATGCCCCCGGCCATCCGGCGCCTCGGGGTACTCTGTCGCTTTGTGATCCAGGGCGAGACGCTCACGTTCCCCATCCGCGCGAACCACCTGGAGTTCCGCATGCGGGCCGGCAAGCCGGTTCACCGCAGGCGGTCCAAGTACCAGACGATCGAGGTCATCGACACCGCGTGCTTCGGCCGTCTGTTGCTGCTCGACGGCCACATCCAGCTCACCGAGCTGGACGAGCGCTCCTACCACGAGGCACTCGTCCAGATTCCGCTCCTGTCGCTGGATCGGCCGCGCCGGGCGCTCGTCGTAGGCGGCGGCGATGGGGGCGTCCTCCGGGAGATCTGCAAGAGCCGCAACATCGAGCACGTGGACTTGGTGGAGATCGACGGCGAGGTCATCGAGGTGTGCCGCGAGCACCTGCCTTCGCTGAACGCGGGCGCGTTCGACGACCCCCGGGTGAGGGTGCACATCGCCGACGCGTTCCCCTTCGTCAAGGGCGGCTTGGAGCCTTACGACCTGATCGTGGTCGACTGCACGGACGTGTACGAGGATGAGCGGGGATCGCTCAGCGAGCCCCTGTTCAGCGACGAGTTCTACCGCGACATCCTTCGCCTGCTGACCGACGGCGGGATCGTCGTGACGCAGGCCGACAACCCGGTGTTCTGCCCGTACTCCTTGCACACCACGCAGACGATCTTCCAGAGGATCTTCCCGCATTCGGGCCATTACCACGCGATCGTCCCGAGCTTCGGAGGCTTCTCCGCGTTCTGCTGGGGCAGCAAGGGCGCCGAGCCGGCGCGGGCTTGGCCGCAGGCCGCGGATCGGGCCGATCTGAAGGCCCTCACGCCCGAGGCGTGGTCTTACGCGTTCAGCCCGCTGCCGTTCTAGCCCATCGCCTCGCCGGGGCAGCCGCGAGGCCCTCTGGTAAACTGAATCGGAACCCCGGCGCGGAGGGATGGCAGAGCGGTCGATTGCGGCGGTCTTGAAAACCGCAGACCCGCAAGGGTCCAGGGGTTCGAATCCCCTTCCCTCCTCGGCGGGTCACGCCAGCAGCGCGCGGGGGTCGCGAGAGAGCAGCCACACGCCATAGGCGAACAGCCGGTTGGCATCCACCAGCCGAACCTCCGCCCTGCCCACCCATCCGCGCCTCTGCGCCCCGTGGAAGTCCAGCGCCGAGTCCACCCTCTGGAAGCGCCTGGGAACACCCCACCGATGCAGGCGGGTGCGCACGGTCAGCCGCCGACCGTCCGGGCCCTCCACCGAACACTCCGCGACACCGGGCAGCAGGTGGTACGGGACTCCCGCGACCTCCTCGACCATGTGCAGCGAGGTGTTCGACTCGTGGTCGCAACCCACCAGTAGCACCTTGCCCCCTCGTCGGACCAGCTCTCCAAAGGGGCTCTGCCACGCGCAGGGCGTCGCGCACCTCTCGTGCCCGGCCACCATCGCCTGGGCGCCGCCGCCGATGGCCGCCACGGAGTGCGTCGGATGCAGGCTGCGCACTACGCCCGGCAGCGTCAGCGCCGCGCGCGGCACCACGCCCACCCACGGCGCCGGGGGGTCCGTGACTCGGAACAACGGCGGGTTCGCCGCGGTGGCCCAGCCCGTGTCCGACAGCGTGGGAAACAGCGCCAGGCCCCCGGGAGCCACGGCGTCGACCAACGACCCCGCGAACGCCTCAGGGCCGCCCTCCACCCAACCGACCTCGGACAGCGCCGTGTGCACCAGCACCGTGTCCCCGGGGGCGATCCCCAGACGCCGCCATGCCTCCACCAGAGACCGCCGATCCATCCGTGCGGCAGTATGCCCCGCCGACGAACGTTCCGCGCGGCCCGGGGCGTCTCCCGGTTGCAGGGTCGGGATGGGCACTACGGCCCCGGCCCAGCGACCTGCCCGCCCCGGGCAGCGTACTGGGATTTATCCGCGGTTCAGAGCGCGGGAGGAGGGGTGCATGCAGTCATCAGACGTCGCGGCCAAGGCCAACCGCATCGTGGAGGAAGTGGAGAAGGCGATCGTCGGCAAGCACGACACCGTGCGGACGGCCATCGCCGCGCTCCTGAGCAACGGCCACCTTTTGATCGAGGACATCCCAGGAGTCGGCAAGACGACGCTCGCCAAGGCGATCGCGCTGGCCATCGGCGGGGAGTTCCGAAGGATCCAGTTCACCCCGGACCTCCTGCCCTCCGACATCACCGGGTCCTCCGTGTGGAACCAGCGAGAGGCAACCTTCGAGTTCCGGCCCGGACCGGTGTTCGGCAACGTCATCCTGGCCGACGAGATCAACCGCGCGACGCCCAAGACGCAGTCGGCGCTGCTCGAGTCGATGGAGGAGCGCCAAGTTACCGTGGACGGCGAGACGCGCCCGCTGCCCGTTCCGTTCTTCGTGATCGCCACCCAGAACACCATCGAGATGACCGGCACCTATCCGTTGCCCGAGGCCCAGCTCGACCGGTTCTTCGCGAGGATCTCGTTGGGCTACCCGGACCGCGAGAGCGAGGTGCGGATCCTCGGCGAGCAGCGCAACGCCCATCCGTTGGAAACCGTCCGACAGGCGATCGGCCCTGAGGAGCTGCTGGAGCTGCAGGAAGCCGTCCGCGACGTGTATGTGGCGTTGTCGGTCCGCTCGTACATCGTCGACGTGGTGCAGGCCACCCGAGAGTCTTCCCGGCTGATGATGGGCGCGTCCCCGCGCGGGTCGCTGCACCTGATGCGCGCGGCTCAGGCCCGCGCCGCCATGGAGGGCAGCGAGCACGTGCGGCCCGAGGACGTGAAGGCGATGGCCGTGCCGGTTCTCGCCCACCGCGTGCTGGGCCAGCCCGACCTCGCCCTGCGCGGATCCAGCGCCGAAGAGGCGGTGCTCGAGGCCCTCGATTCGGTGCCCGTCCCCGTTGCCCGGACACTGGCATGACCTCCGAATTAAGGAACATCTCGAACATCGCGCTGACCACTTCGGCGATGTTCCTCATCGTCGTGGCGATCGCCCTGAATTCGCCGGTGCTGTTCTCGATGGCGTCGGCGATGCTCGGTCTTCTCGCAGTGGCGCACGTTCAGGCACGACTATCGGTCATGGGCCTCCGGTTCCGCCGCCGGCCGATGCCCACGGTCCGCCAAGGCGAGAGCGTGCAGGTCGAGATCGAGGTGTGGTCCGACCGGAACATGCGCCGGCCGCTGGTGATGGTCCAGGACCGGCTGCCGGAGGGTCTCCGAGCCACGAACGTCAGTCCCAGCGTCCCCGTGGCGCCGGCTCCCGGCGAGAAGTCGGTGACGAGCTACCGCCTGCGACCGATGCGCCGGGGAGTGTTCCGGTGGTCCACCGTGGACGTGACCGGAAGCGACCCTTTGGGACTCATTCGGACCACCAAGCAGGTCAGGGTCGAGCCGGAGACGCTCACCGTGCTGCCCGCCCCGATTCCCTTTCCCCTCCGCCTGCCCCGCTCGGCGGGCTGGGGCGGCGGCGAGGCGGACCACGGGCCCTCGAAGGGCTCAGGCGTCGACCCCCGCGGCATCCGCGACTACCAGCACGGCGACAGCCTTCGGCACGTGCATTGGCGGTCGTCCGCCCGCTCGGGCAGGCTGCTGGTCAAGGAGTTCGAGGTCGGATTGTACGCCGAGGCGACGGTGTTCGTGCAGAACTCCGCGGGAACGAGGGCCGAGGTCAACGGGCACTTCGCGCTGGACCTCCTGTGCGGCTTCGCGGCGTATCTGGTCGAGTCGTTCCTCGGCCAGGGACTCGAGGTTCGGCTGCCAGGCTTGGACCCTGAGAACCGCAAGACGCCGCCGCAGATGCGGCTGATGGAGGCGCTTCGCGAGCTGTCGGCCCTCCAGCCCTCCACGGAAACGATGGGCACGGTGGTGGCCTCGCGCATCGGCTCGGTCCGCCCAGGCTCCTCCGTGTACCTGTTCCTGGCCGAGGCCGACGACACGCTGCCCCATGCGATCAGGCTGCTGCAGGGCCGCGGCTGCTCCGTCTTTGCGCTCGCCCTGCCGCCCGTCCCCGGCGCGAAGTTCGAGGCGTGCGACGCCTCCGTCCTCGGCCGCCTGCGGCAAGCGGGAGCCGACGCCGCCTACCTTCCCGAGGTGACCGAACCATGAAGCAGAAGGCCCTCCAAGCGGGTCCCGGCGACTTCCTCCTTTCCGCCCTCGCGGCGGCGTGCGCCGTCTACGCGGCAGGCATGGGCGTCTACAAGCCGGCGATCGCTCTGTTCGCCGTTGGCGGGGTGGCCGTGGGAACCCTGGTGGCCTACATCCTGTCCAGCCTGGTGCCCGCGCTCCGCTCCGGCGGGAGCTTCCTGTACGTGTGCGCCGTTGCCGGCGGGGTGATCCTTGCGCCGCCCCTCAACGACCTGCTTCCCGGTGGCGGGTTCCCCGACATGCTGGTGATCGCGGCGGTGCTGATCTGGATGGCCATCCTTGGCTCGTTCTTCGCTTGGAACGAGTCGTCGCTGATGTTCCAGTCGGTGCCGTCGGTCGCCCTCTTCGGCATGGTCGGGGCGTGGGACACGTTCGCGGGCGCGAAGTGGCTGTTCTACCTGTACATCGTGCTGACGGCCGCGCTGCTGGCGCGGGCCCAGCGCCGACTGATGCTGCGGTACGCGCAGGAGGCGGGAATCGACAGCGAACGCCGACTCGAGATGGGGCCTTGGCGCGGCAAGGCGGGCCCCGTGTGGTTCGCCGCGATGGCGGGCGGCGTGCTGGTCACGGGCTTGTTCGGGGCGCCCGTCATCCAGCAGACCGTGGAGCCGGTGACCCGCAACCTCGGCGTCACGCTCCCCAAGGCGGCCGTGACCCCGTCCCCGTCGCTGGCCAGCTCCAGCTCGCAGTCGGAATCCAGCGAATACCGCGTGGGAAAGGGTCCGGTGTTCCTCAGCAAGGCCGAGCTGATGCGGCTCGGCCTCTCCGAGCCGATGCCCGTCTATCTGCGAGCGTTCTCCTACGAGGTGTTCGACGGGAACCGATGGTCCAAGGATCTGGGCCAGCTGTACCCCGCGGGCGGTTTCGGTAGGTGGAACCCGTTCAGTCAGGCCGGCCGGGAGCGCAACCCCGACCTCGGCGAGGCGGCCGTGCACCTTCGGGAGATCACCTACCGATTCCGTGTGACGGGCATGCTGCGCGGAGCGTTCCCCGCGCCCGGCGCGATGGTCGAGCTGCAGCCGCTGCTCGCCCGGGGCCAGCGCTGGAGGGCATCGGACATCTCGCCCGGCACCCTCACCTTCCGCGCGAAGGCTCTGGCCCCAGACCCCGAGTTCCAGCCGACCGACTCCCCTCGCTTCCTGCCCGAAGACGTCTTCCGCGGAGTCTACGGTCGGCGGGACGAGGCCACCGATCGGGTTCGGCAGTTCGCCCGGTCGGTCACTCGCGGGGCCAAGAACGACTACGACGCCGCCCGCCGGCTGGAGCGCGCCATCGGCGAGCGGGCCCTTTACAACACGGACGCCCCCGCCGTGCCGAGCGGCGAGAACGCCGTCGACTGGTTCCTGTTCGAGTCCAGAGAAGGCTATTGCGACCTGTACGCCACCGCGATGGTGGTCGGTGCCCGGTCGCTCGGCCTTCCAGCCCGCTACGTGAGCGGCTTCTTGGCGGGCCAGGAGGAGGACTCGCGCGACGAGAGCGGCTGGCTGGTCGTGCGGGAGTCCGACGCGCATGCTTGGGCCGAGGTGTACTTCGATGGAGTCGGCTGGGTCCCCTTCGACCCCACCGGATACGCTCGGGTCAAGAACAGCGACACCTCCGCGGACCGGGAGGCGGGACCTTGGTGGCGTACGGAGCGGTTCCGCAAGGCCGTGGTTGGCGGACTGGTCGGTGCCGCACTGCTCGGGCTCGTGTTCGGCCTGGTGATGCGCCCGCGACCGAAGGCTCCGGCAGGACCGGTGATCGACCGCGAGCTGTCCAAGGCGGTGGCGGCCTTCGAGGGAGCCGTGTGTGCGGCGGTCGGAAGGCAGCGGCGTTCCAGCGAGACGCTCTCGGAGTATGCCGCGAGCGCCGGCGAGAGGCTCGGCGAGGAGGCCGAGGAGGCTATCGGTCTGGCCGAGGCTTTGGAGAGGCTGCTCTACGCCCCGCCGGGGTCTTCCTCGGACCAGCCCAAGGATCTGGCCGCGCGGGCGCAGGCTCTGCGCAAGGCGGCGATCCAAGCGCGGCGGAAGGAACGGGTAACTTAGCGGCGCGATGCTTGCGAGCCTTCTGGTCGCGGTGGTCAGCCTGCAACCCTCCGGCGCCGTTCCGGTGCGGGTCGCGGGCGAGCCCGGCAATTGGCGCCTGGAGCGAGGCGGTCAGCCCTACTTCATCCGTGGCGTGGGCGGCAGCTTCAGCCTTCCTTTGGCCAAAGCCCAGGGCGCCAACAGCGTCCGGACGTGGGGAGCGGACAACCAGTTCGCTCTTCTGGACCAGGCGCACCGCCTTGGCATGACGGTCACCATCGGCATCTGGCTGGGCCACCGGGAGCACGGGTTCGACTATGCGAACCCGGAGCAGGTGGCGGATCAGTTGCGCCGCGTGGAGCGGGACGTCCTCCGCTACAGGGATCACCCCGCCCTGCTGATGTGGGGACTCGGAAACGAGATGGAGAACGGCGCCGACCCCGAGCTGGTCTGGAAGGCCGTAGGCGACATCGCCCGCACCGTCAAGCGCCTGGACCCGAACCACCCGACGATGACCGTGGTGGCGGAGATCGACGACGCGAAGATCGCGGCGATCCGCAAGCACGCGCCCGACATCGACATCCTCGGCGTGAACTCGTACGGGGGGTTGCAGAGTCTGCCGGCGCGCCTCGCCAAAGCAGGCTGGACCAAGCCCTACGTGGTCACCGAGTTCGGCCCGATGGGGCCTTGGGAGTCCCCCAAGACGCCCTATGGCGCGGCGGTCGAGGCGAACTCCACCGAAAAGGCCGAACGGTACGCCGCCGGGTACCGGGAAGCCGTCGAGAGGGCCAAGGGAAGGTGCCTGGGGTCGTACGCGTTCCTCTGGGGCCACAAGCCCGAGGGGACGCCGACGTGGTTCGGCATGGTGCTGCCGTCGGGGGAGATGCTCGGGGCCGTCGACGCGATGACCGCCGCGTGGACGGGCAAGCCCCCCGCCAACCGTGCGCCGAGGATCCTGGGGGCGGAGTGCGACGCCTCCGGGCAGGAACTAGCGCCCGGAGCGCCGATCTCGGCGCGGGTGTCCGCGTCCGAGCCGGACCGGGATCGCCTCGACTTCCGCTGGTTCGTCCTTCCGGACCGGGCCGACGCCAAGTTCGACGAGCCGGTGCCGACCGAGGCCGACGATGCGCAGGGCTCCTCTGTGCGGCTGAAGGCCCCGCGCGACCCCGGTCGGTACCGCCTCTACATGGTGGTGCGCGATGGCAAGGGCAAGGCGGCCATGGCCAACTGGCCGTTTGCCGTGCGGCCCTGAACCGTTCCGAGGCGCTACTCCCCGGGAGCCTGCGGGGACGGCTGAACCTGGTCGCGGAGGTCCGTCAGCTCGGTGAGGCACCCCTCGATCCGTTGCCGGAGGTCCTCCAACGCGTCCGAAAGGCTCGGCGGCGCCACCTCCTGCAGGTCGAGCACCTGGTTTCGAGCCTCCTCCAAGTTGGCTGCCGCGTCTTCCAGCGCCTCCAGCGCTCGGTCCAGCGCGCCGCGAACTCCGCCATCTGCCCGCTCAATCTCGTCGGGCGGCGGCGGGTCGTCCGCGTGCTCCGCGAGCGTTCGCCCGGCGTCGTCCAGCAGTGCCCTCAGGTCCTGCAGAGCGGTGGTCGTCGCGGGCTTGCCTTTCGCCAGCCGGATCGCCGCGTCGGCCGACTCCACGCAGTCCACGAGCAGGGAGGTGACCGCACCGAAGCCAAAGGCCAACTCCTGGAGCCTCTGGTACTCGGCCGAACCGGCGCGGGCGGGAGCGGAGCCCGACGGCTGTCCGGGACGCGCGCAGGCCGAACCGAGCACAGCCAACAGGGCCAGCCACCGAACCGCGAGCGTCATCCCTGCGGAAGGCTACCCCTTCCCAGAGGCCGGCGCGTATGGGATACTGGGCCATGTTCGGCCTGCCGATGCTCGTCGCCGCCTCGCTGCCGCAGGATGCGCCCAACCCGCTCCGCCTGCCGATCGGCCCGCCGGGCGCGGTTCGCGTGGAGGCCGGGCAGATCGTCGAAACTTCATCCGGCAAGGCGGTGGGGCTGGAGGCCATCGTGCGGGCGGCCGACGGCACGCGGTTCGTGATCCTCGGCGAGTCGCACGACGACGCGGCCCACCACCGCTTTCAGGCCGAGGTGATCGAAGCCTTGGCGAAGGCCGGCAGGCAGGTGATCGTCGGCCTGGAGATGTTCACCCGCCCGGTGCAAGACCGCCTGAACCCCTGGACGTTGGGCTGGAAGACCGAGGAGGAGTTCATCCAAGAGTCGGAGTGGAAGACCCAGTGGGGCTTCGACTTCGCCCTGTACCGGCCCGTGTTCGAGGCGGTGCGCCGCAACCGGCTCCCGATGGTCGCCCTGAACGTTCCTCGCGAATGGGTGCGGGCTGTTGGACGGGGCGGCCTGCAGGCCCTCCAGCCCGACCAGCGGGCGCAGCTGCCCGAGCGGATCGACTTGGGGTGGAAGGAGCACCGCACCCTGTTCGAGGCCATGATGGGCGGGCACCCGGTCACCGGGGCGCAGGGCGAGAACATCTACGCCGCCCAGGTGCTGTGGGACGTCGGCATGGCGGACACGGCTCTGAAGGCCATGGAACGGTGGCGCCGCAGCCCCCGCGCGGTCATGGTGATCCTGGCCGGCTCGGGACACGCGATGTACGGCCTCGGCATCAACGGCAGAATCCGCGAGCGCACCGGCGAGCCGGTGCTCACCGTCGTGATGGTCGGCCGAGAGGGAGAGGTCTCCCGCGGAATCGCCGACTTCGTCTACGCCTCCCCGAAACCATGATTCCGATCCTAGCCGTCCTGGCACTGGAGAACGCACCGATGCATCTCACTCCGATCGACCTGCGCTGCGAGTACCGCCGCGAGCCGCTGGGCATCGAGGAAGCCCAGCCCCGCCTGTCGTTCCGACTGGAGGCTACGCCGCCGGACAGCCGCGACCGCCGCCAGACCGCCTACCGGATCGTCGTCGCCAGCTCCGAGACCAAGCTGGCCCAAGGGGAGTTCGACCTCTGGGACTCCGGCAAGGTCGCGTCGCACGAGACGGCGCACATCCTCTACGGAGGAAAGCCCCTAGGCATGGCGGAGCGCGCCTACTGGAAGGCGAAGGTCTGGGACGAGGCCGACCGCGAAGGCCCATGGAGCCGTGCGGCGTCGTGGGGCATGGGCCTCCTGGCGCCCGAAAACGCCAAGGCCAAGTGGATCGGCTTGGACACCAAGCCCGCCCCCGGCCCCGAGGAGGACCAGCTCGCGGCGCTCAAGGGCGCCCTCTGGATCGGTTGCGGCGACCCGTTGAACGCGGGCGCGGGCACCTTCGGCTTCCGGCGGACCTTCGTGGCCGAGGGTGACTGCCGCGGCTTCCTGTACCTCTCGGCCGACGACGCCTTCCGGGTGTATCTGGACGGGAACTTCGTGCAGCTGGGAGACAGCCACAAGGCCGTCACCAAAATCGACCTGGGCACGATCGCGGGCGGCTTCCACACCCTCGCCATCGAGGTGGTCAACTACTCCAAGAGCCCCAGCGCGGTGGCCGCGATCCTCGCGCTGCGCACGCCCGGCGGGCTGAAGACCGTGGCCACGAACGGCGAGTGGAAGGCGTCGAACAAGCTTCCGGAAGGCTGGTTCACGCCCTCCTTCGACGACTCGAAGTGGGCCGCCGCCACCGAGGGCCCGGCCACCGGGGAAAACCCGTGGTACGGCCTGACGCCGGTGCCCTTCCACCGAATCGGCCCGCCCGTGCACCTGCGCAAGGACTTCACCCTGCCGAAGCGCGTCGCCCGGGCCACGGCGTTCGTCTCGGCGCTCGGAACCTACCGGGTGTGGGTCAACGGCCGCCGCATCCACGACGACGAGCTGATGCCCGGCTACGTCGATTTCCGCAAACGGGTGTACGCGCTGGCCTACGACGTGACGCCGTTCCTCCGCGAGGGGCCGAACGCGATCGGCGCGCAGCTCGCCGAGGGGTGGTTCGGCAGCTACCTGTGCTTCACGGGCAAGGACCGCTGGTTCGGAGGCGCGCCGAAGTTGTTCGTGCAGGTGGAGATCGAGTACGAGGACGGCTCCAAGGACAGGCTGGTCACCGACGGAACCTGGAGGGCCTCCACCGGCCCCAGGCAGTACGCCGACCTGCTGATGGGAACCCGCACCGACACGCGGATCGATCTCGGCGAGTGGACCCGGTGGGGCTACGATGACCGTTCGTGGCGAACGCCCGAGGTCGCGGACTCTCCGGGCGTCCCTGTGTTCCGGTGCCACCCCGGCGAGCCGATCCGGCGGCAGGAGCGGATCACCGCGCAGGACTGCTGGCAGGTCGCACCCGGCGTCTGGACGTTCGACCTCGGCCAGAACATGGTCGGCTGGGTGCAGCTGCGGGTGCAGGGCCAGCCGGGCCAGGTCGTGCGTCTGCGGCACGCCGAGATGCTCAACCCCGACCGAACGGTCTACACCACCAACCTGCGGGCGGCGCGCGCGGTCGACGAGTTCATCCTGGCCGGAGGGCCGCAGACGCTGGAGCCGGCGTTCACGTTCCACGGCTTCCGGTACGTCGAGGTCGCCGGCCTGACGCACCGCCCGAAGCCGTCGGACGTGGTGGGCGTCGTGCTGAACTCGGATCTGGACACCACCGGCCGATTCCGTTGCTCCCACCCGCTGGTGAACCAACTGGTGCACAACATCCTGTGGGGCCAGAAGGGCAACTACCTGGACGTGCCCACCGACTGCCCGCAGCGCGACGAACGGGCCGGCTGGACCGGAGACGCCCAGTTCTTCATGGGAACCGCCGCCTTCATGATGGACGTGGCGCCGTTCTTCGCCAAGTGGCTGGAGGACCTGATCACCGACGGGCAGGATGCCGAAGGCGCCTTCCCCGACATCGCCCCGAACCTGAACCTGGGCACGGGCAACGTCGCTTGGGGCGACGCCGCGCTGGTCTGCACCGAGCGCATCCACCGGGTGTACGGCGACCGACGCGTGCTCGAGAGGTACCTGCCCGCCTTCGAGAGGTACGCCGAATACATGGCCCAGCGCAGCGACGACGGCGTGCGCGGCTACGGAGCCTACGGGGACTGGCTGAACCTCGGAGGCGGAGCCAAGGCCGAGGTGATCGGCACCGCCTACCACGCCCAGATGCTGCGCCTGATCGCGGAGATGCACCAGCAACTCGGGCACGCCGAGCAGGCGAGCGCGTGGGCCGAGCGCGCCGACCGCGTGAAGCGTCGCTTCCAAGAGCTGTTCGTCGCCCCGGACGGCTCGATCGTCGAGAGCAGCCAGACCGGATACGCACTGGCGTTCGCGTTCGACCTCGTGCCGGACGATCGGCGCGCGAAGACCGCCGAGAAGTTCCGAGAGGAGATGGCGAAGCACGGGTTCAAGAACGCCACCGGGTTCATCGGCACGCCGATCCTGCTTCCCGCGCTGCAGAAGGCCGGGCTGGAGGACGTCGCGCAGAAGGTCCTGCTGCAGGAGGAGTTCCCCAGCTGGTTGCTGCCGGTGAAGCTGGGCGCCACGACGATCTGGGAGCGGTGGGACGGCTGGCTGCCCGACCGCGGGTTCCAAGACCCCGGCATGAACTCGTTCAACCACTACGCGTTCGGGTCGGTCGGCCAGTTCCTATTCGAGTCGGTGGCGGGCATCCGGCCCGCCGAGCCGGGATTCCGACGCGTGCGGATCGAGCCTCTGCCGGTTCGCGGTCTGGCGTGGGTCGAGGCCTCCTACGACAGCATCCGCGGGCCGATAGGAGTGTCCTGGCGCAAGCGCGGCAAGAAGCTGACGGTGGAACTCTCGGTGCCGCCGAACGTGCAGGCCGAGTTCCCGCTGCCCGCCGACGCCTCCGCGGTGCGCCTGAACGGCAAGGCTGTGCCAGCCGGAACGGGTCCGGTCCTGACGCTCGGCTCCGGCCGGCACCGCATCGAGCTGCCGCTGCGAGAACCATGAACCGCCGCGAGTTCTTCCGACAGGCGTTCACTCTCGGTCTGGGCTCGCGGCTGCCGAGCCCCGGCTCCCAGAGCCGTCCCAAGCCGGTGAACGGTGTGAGCGGCGGCAGGTTCCTGACCATCAACCTGCTGGTCCGTGTGAACCAGATCGAGGCGGGGCGCGGCAAGAACCTCGGAGAGGACGAGAGCCGTTGGCACACGCTGGAGAACGTCCGCAAGCTCAGGGAGGCGATCGCTCGGGCCGCGCCCGGCGCCAAAGTGGGCTGGGGGTTCAGTCCGCTGGCGCTGACCGACCCGCGCGACAACTACCGCGCCATCCGCGACTACGTTCTCGAGTGCCACGCCGACAAGGGCGACGAGCCGACGCTGACGATCGGCGGGTTCTTCGCGAACATGCACAACACGCGCGAGGAGGTCGATCGGGACATCGCCGACGGCCTGGCAGCCCTGGCCGAGTGGGTCGGGGGAGCGTACAGGCCGAGGTTCGCGATCGCCGGGTTCCTCTCGGCCGCGAACCTCAGGACGCTCGCCGAGAAGCACGGCGTGCGGGCCTGCCAAGGCCACATGTGGAGCCAGCACGCGATCGACCTAGGGGACAGCGACGGCTCGATCGCCTACCCCTACTACCCCTCCGCCGAGCACGCGCTGAAGCCGGCCCAAGGCGAGAAGGACAAGGTCGATTGCCTCAATCTGGACGGCTGGACGGTGGACTTCTTGGCGGCCCGCCGCGCCGGCACGGGACCCGGCTTCAACAGCCGCCTGGGCATCGGGCCCATCGAGGCGCTCTACCAAGGCAACATGCCGATTGCTCAGGGCCTGTTCGAGATGATGGAGACCGCCTCGACGCACTTCGATCGCGGTTTCCAGCTGAACGGCTTCGGCTGGTGCACGCTCGCGTGGGAGGTCTCCCTGATCGGCCAGTTCGGCGACCGAACCCCGGAGTTCGAACGGTTCCTCCGCGAGGCGGCCTCCCGTTGGGACGGGCTGCGCGTGGTGTCGATGGGAGAGTTCGCAGAGGCGTTCCGACGCGAGCACCCCGACAACTCCCGCCTGACCTACCGGTTCCTCCAGCGAGGCACCGGCGTGTTCGGGTCCGACGCCGAGCTGGAGATCCGCTGGCACATGGACCGCCGGCTGCGCTTGGCGATCCTGCGCGACTGGACCGAGCGCACGCCCTGGAAGGTGATCGACCTCACCCGATACGACCTGCCCGCCCAGGAACCCGACCGGCCGCAGCGCGACTGGAGCCTGATGAATCGGCTGAACCAGAAGGGCCTGCGTCCCCAAGACAAGCCGACCCCGTTCGACGAGCTAGCGGCCGACGACCGCGACTACGCCCGCGACGCCTACGAGGGGCTGCTGAAGATCGACTGAGCGGTCACTCGTCGAACAGCCCGGGGGCCTCCGCCCTCTTCGGCTCGGCGATCCCGAGGTGCCGGTAGGCCAGGCTCGTGGCGCAGCGCCCCCTCGGGGTTCGCTGGATCAGCCCCTGCTGCAGAAGGTACGGCTCGTACACGTCCTCGATGGTGCCGGCGTCCTCTCCCGTGCTGGCCGCGAGCGTGTCGAGTCCGACCGGGCCGCCGCCGTACTTGCGGATCATCGCCTCCAGCAGAGTCCTGTCCACACGGTCGAGGCCGAGGTGGTCCACCTCCAGCGCCTCCAAAGCCCTGCGCGCGATCTCCAGGGTGATCGTCTCGGACCCGGCGACCTGCGCGAAGTCGCGCACCCGCCGCAGCAGCCGATTGGCGATGCGCGGAGTACCCCTGGACCGCCGAGCGATCTCCTCGGCTCCCTCCTGCTCGATCGCGTAGCCGAGGATCCGCGAGGAGCGCTGGATGATCGCCAGCAGCGCGTCGGGGCCGTAGAACCCGAAATGCAGGACGATGCCGAAACGGTCGCGGAGCGGCCCGGTGAGGAGGCCCTGGCGGGTGGTCGCGCCGACCACCGTGAACGGGGGCACGTCCAGACGGATTGACCGGGCCGCCGGGCCCTTCCCGATCAGGATGTCCACCTTGCGGTCCTCCATGGCGGGATAGAGGATCTCCTCCACGGGGCGGCTCAGGCGGTGGATCTCGTCGATGAACAGCACGGCGCCGTCGTCGAGGTTGGTCAGGATGCCCACCAGGTCGCCCGGCCTCTCGATGGCCGGCCCGCTGGTCACGTGGATCGTCGCCCCCAGCTCGTTGGCGACGATGTGCGCCACCGTGGTCTTGCCCAGCCCGGGCGGGCCGTACAGCAGCAGGTGGTCGAGCGCCTCGCGCCGTTGGCGAGCCGCCTCCAAGAACACCGCCAGGTTGTCCTTCAGCCGCTGCTGCCCGATGAATTCCGCCAACCGCCGCGGACGCAGCGACTGCTCCAGCGGAAGCTCGCCCGGTTGGGGTTCTGGCTGCAGGTCCGCGTTGCGGCTCATCGGGCAAGGCGCCTCAGGGCGATCCTCAGCTGCTCCTCGACGCCTTCAGCCTGGGCCCGCGCCTGCTCGGCGGCGGCCTCGGCCTCCGCCCTGCGGTACCCGAGGCTGAGCAGGGCGTCCACCAGCTCGTCGTCCGGGGCGGCAGTGGGCCTGCGGGAGGCCGTCCTCGCCTTGCGGGCCAGCGCCTCCTCTTGGATCTTGTCGCGCAGCTCCAGGGCGATGCGCTCCGCCAGGCGCGGGCCGACGCCGGTCGCGCGGCACAGGGCGCGGGTGTCCTGCGCCTGGATCGCGCCGGCCACGGCGTCCGCGCCCAGCTGACCCAGGAGAGCCAGCCCGATCTTCGGTCCGCAGCCCTTCACCTCCAGCAACAGGTCGAACAGACGCCGCTCGAACGGCTCCGCGAACCCGTACAGCGCGACCCCGTCCTCTCGGAAAACCTGGCGGATCGTCAGGTCCACCCTCTCCCCGACCGGCGGCAGGGCGAGCAGCACGCTGTCGGGCACCATCACCTCGTAGCCGACGCCGCCGGCCTCCACGACCACCACGCCGTCTCCCACCTCCAGCAGCTCCCCGCGGAGTCGCGCGATCACGGAAACAGGTTACCCTGCGTCTACCGGAATCCGCGGGAGCAGCCCGCCGTTCTACAATGGGCCGTGAACTTGTACGAGAAGCTGGTTCGGCCGCTCGCGTTCCTGCTCAGCCCCGAGGTCGCCCACGAGCTCGCTCTCACCTGGGTCGGGTCGGGGATGTTCGAGTGCCGGGTTCCGGCGGACCCCCGTCTCGCCGTGGAGGCGTTCGGCGTGGCGTTCCCCAACCCGATCGGACTGGCCGCCGGCTTCGACAAGGATGCCGTGGCGGTCGAGTGGTGGGACGCGCTGGGTTTCGGCCACTGCGAGGTGGGCACCGTCACGCTGCGGCCGCAGGCCGGGAACCCCAAGCCACGCCTGCACCGGCTGGCGAAGGACCGCGCGCTGATCAACCGCATGGGCTTCAACAACGCGGGTGCGCACGCGCTGCGCGTCCGCCTCGAGGGGTCCTGGCCGCACCTGCCCATCGGAGTCAACCTCGGCAAGAACCGCGATACGCCCCTGCAGGATGCCCCGAAGGAGTACGCCGCGCTGTACCGCACCCTCGCGCCGCTGGGCGCCTACTTCGTGGTCAACGTTTCGTCGCCGAACACGCCGGGCCTGAGGAGCCTCCAGGAGCCGGAGGCCCTGCGAGAGATCCTGCAGGCGATCCGCGCCCAGAAGCCCCGCAAGCCGCTGCTGGTCAAGGTGGCGCCGGATCTGGAAGAGGCCGGTCTGGACGCCGTTCTCCAGATCGCTCTCGACGAGGGGCTCGACGGCATCGTGGCCACGAACACCACCGTCTCGCGGGCGGGGCTGAGCCGGGACCCCGGCCTGGAGGGAGGCCTGTCGGGAAAGCCCCTGCAGCCATTGGCGGACGCCGCTTTGGCCCGCTTGGCGCGGGGTGCCGCGGGCAGGCTGGCGCTGATCGGCGTGGGCGGCGTGTTCGATGCCGACGACGCCTGGCGCAAGATCGCGCTCGGCGCGCACCTGGTCCAGCTGTACACCGGATGGGTGTACGGCGGACCCAAGACCGTCGCCCGCATCCTGAACGGTCTGGTGGAGCGCATGGACAGGGAGGGGGCGCGCTCGCTGGACGAGGTGCGCGGCTCGGCGCTCTAGGGCAGCAGCGCCGGCAGCTCCCGCAGGTCGGCGATCTCCGCGTCCGCGTCGGGGGCGCCGTCCGGCTTGCCCTCGGGCTTCGCCGAAGGGTCGGCGCTGGGCGGCACGTCGCTCGGCCTGCGGATCCATACGGTCCGCCATCCCGCCTGCAGGGCCGGGCGGACGTCGTGCCGATAGCTGTTGCCGACGAAGGCGATCTCGGGGCCGGAGCAGCCGGAGGCCTCTTCCGCCAGCCGGAACACCCTCTCGTCCGGCTTGCCGAAGCCCAGCTCGCCCTCGATGAACACCCACCGAAAGAGAGGCTCCAGCTCCAGGTCGGAGATCTCCTCGCGCTGCACGTCCGCCGGACCGTTGGTGATCAGACCCAACGGAAACCGCGCCGCCAGCTGCTCGAGCACGTCCCGAGTGCCCGGGAACAGCCGCAGGGCCGCCCTGCGCTCGGCACCGTAACGGTCCGCCAGGGCCTCGGCCCTCGCCGGGTCGTCGACACCCACCCGCAGCAGCGTGCGGCGCATCAGCTCGACGCGGGTGGTCCGCCCGTTGATCAGGTACCGCTCGTACCACTCCGAGCGCTTCAGCGAGGGGCAGAACTCTCGAAAGGCGGCGGCCCACTCGAGCACGGACCGATCGGCGTCGAGGCCCGGCAGGGGCATGGCCTCGAACGTTCGCCGCAGACCGGCCTTGGCGGCGTCCCAGTACCCGCAGAGCGTGTCGTCCAGATCGAAGAAGACGGCCCGCACGCGGGCGAAGCGCTCAGTCTCCATACACCGTGGCGTAGTAGTCCCAGCCCGGGTCGGTCGCCATCCGGACGAAGGCGATCTGCCCCGCGTGGTAGGCGTCCTCGGACACCAACGTCGCGATGGCGTTGCAGGGGTGGGTCCAGTGCCCGAACACGCAGATCGACCCCCGGGCACCCGACTTGCGGAGAGCCTGGGCCACGGCGTCCAACACGTCCCGATGCGTCTGGTCCAAGCGTTGCAGCAGCTCTTGGAACGTCCCCTCGGGCGACCCGAACGAGGCGTAGTCCGGCTCCGTGCCGGTCTGCAGGCTGTGCACCGCCGCCAAATCGTCGACGATCAGGTGCCCGATCGTTTCTCGAATCGACTTGCACTCGGCGTAGGGCTTCCAGTCGATCTGCTCTTCCGTGACCCCTTTCAGATGCCTCAGAAGTTGGCGCCGGGATTGGTCCAGAGTCGATACGGCGCTTTCCTCGAAAAGAACCGGATCCATGCAGGCAGTCTACTGCAAGGCGCCTGAGGCTGGAAGAGCCGGCTCAGCGGATCGCGACCTCGGTCTCCTTGTCGAAGATATGGATCTGCTCCAGGTTCACCACGAAGCGGGCCTCCTGATCGATCGCGATCCTCGTGCCCGTCTCGATCGACGCCAGCAGCGTGTGCTTGCCGCACTTGAGGTAGGCGACGTACTCGTGACCCAGCGGCTCCAGCACGTCCACTTTGGCGACGAACGTGTTGAAGTCGTTCGGCTTCACGTGGCTCTCCAGGCTGGCGTCGAAGATCGACTCCGGGCGGATGCCGAGCAGAACGTCCTTGCCCACGGCGTCCTTGGCGGCGGCGTTCCCGACCACGGGGAACTTGATCTCGCCGGCGTCCACCATCACCTGGCCGCCCTCCTCCACCACCTTCGCGTCCAGGAAGTTCATGGGCGGGGATCCGATGAATCCCGCCACGAAGCGGTTCGCCGGCTTCTGGTACACCACCTCCGGCTTGTCGCACTGCTGCAGCACGCCGTCGCGCATGATCGCGATGCGCTGGCCCATGGTCATCGCCTCCACCTGGTCGTGGGTCACGTAGATGGTGGTGATCCCCAGCGACCGGTGCAGCCGGATGAGCTCGGCGCGCGTCTGCACGCGCAGCTTCGCGTCGAGGTTCGACAGCGGCTCGTCCATCAGGAACACCTTGGGCTTGCGGACGATCGCCCGCCCCAGGGCCACGCGCTGCCGCTGGCCGCCCGAAAGCTCCTTCGGCCTGCGGTTGAGGTAGCTCTCGATGCCGAGCATCGCCGCCGTCTCGCGCACGCGCCGGTCGATGTCCTTCTTGATCTCGCGGGCCTCGTTCCAGTGCGTGAGCTGCCACACGAAGCCCTTCAGCTCGCGCAGCCGCAGACCGAACGCGATGTTGTCGTACACGTTCATGTGCGGGTACAGCGCGTAGTTCTGGAACACCATCGCGATGTCGCGATCCTTCGGAGGCACGTCGTTGACGCGGACGTCGCCGATGAGGATGTCCCCCTCGGTGGCCTCCTCCAGGCCGGCGATCATGCGCAGGGCGGTGGTCTTGCCGCAGCCGGACGGCCCGACCAGAACCATGAACTCCTGGTCCCTGATGTCGAGCGTCAGGTTGTTGACGGCCTTGACGTCTTTGCCAAAAACCTTCGTGACGTTGCGAAATGAGACTCCAGCCAACGGACTCCTCCCAAGGGGGCTGGGTGGATTATAACCCAACGTCCGGTTCGCAAGAGAACGTGCCGTCCGAAACCGGCGATCCGGCGGGCGGGTACCCTTCCGAATCGGCATGACCGCGCGCGAGCTTCGCGAGAAATACCTCCGGTTCTTCGAGTCCAAGGGCCACCAGCGCTACCCCTCGGGTTCGCTCATCCCCTACGACGTGACCGGCAAGCTGGACGAGTCGCTGCTGTTCAACGGCGCCGGCATGGTGCAGTTCAAGCCGTTCTTCCGCGGCGCGGCCGAGCCCTCGTGCCGCCGCCTGACCACCGCCCAGAAGTGCGTGCGCACCGGCGACATCGAGTCGGTGGGAGACCACTCGCACCTCACCTTCTTCGAGATGCTGGGCAACTTCAGCTTCGGCGACTACTTCAAGGAGGAGGCGATCGCGCTGTCGTGGGAGTTCCTCACGTCGCCGGAGTGGCTCGGCTTGGACCCCCGGCGGCTGGCGTTCACCGTGTTCGAGGAGGACGACGAGGCCTTCGAGCTGTGGTCGCGGCACCTGAGGTCGGTCGGCATCGACCCGGCTGCGCGCGTGTTCCGCCTGGGCGAGGAGACCAACTACTGGCCGGCGGGGGCGTTCAGCTCCGGCCCCCCCGGCCCCTGCGGGCCCAACACCGAGATGTTCTACTGGGTCGAGGGCGCGGGCGACCCGCCCCAAGGCGCGTACACCCGGGACGACTACCTGCGCGACGAGAAGGCCGGACGGTGGCTGGAGATCTGGAACGACGTGTTCATCCAGTTCGAGTGGCGGGGCAGGCTGCGCAACCCCGAGCGCCCTGCGGACGGCTACGAGAAGGAGGGCATGGACCCCCTGCCGTTCCAGAGCGTGGACACCGGCATGGGCCTGGAGCGAACCGCCGCCGTGCTGGCCGGGCACGCCAGCGTGTACGCCACCGACGTGTTCCAGCCGATCTTCCGCAAGCTGGAGGAGGCGGCCGGCGGACGCTACCGCTACGGGGGCGGCGACGGCCCCGAGGACACCGCCGCCCGGATCATCGCCGACCACATCCGCACCGCGGTGTTCTGCATCGCCGACGGGATCCTTCCCGGCAACTCCGGTCGGGGCTACGTGCTGCGGCGGCTCATCCGCCGCGCGGTCCTCAAGGGCCAGCGCGTGCTGGGGTTCCAAGAGCCGTTCTTCCACCTGGTGTACGAGGGCGTTGCCGAAGCGATGGCCGACGCCTATCCCGAGCTGGCCGACCGCCGCGAGACCATCGTGCGCACCTTGCTCAGCGAGGAGCGCCTGTTCCGGCGCACGCTGGCCCAAGGCAGCCAAATGCTCGCCGAGCACCTGAGGGACCTGCCCGAGGGCGGAACGCTGGACGGCGAAACCGCCTTCCGCCTGTACGACACCTACGGCTTCCCGCTGGAGGTGACGCGGGAGATCTGCGAGGAGGCCGGTGTGTCGGTGGACACGGCGGGGTTCGAACAGGCGATGGCGGAGGCCCAGCGCCGGTCGCGCTCCTCGGACGGCATGGAGGCGGTGTACGCCGAGGGGACGGCGCGAAAGCTCTCGGTGGCGGTGGACGACGCGCCCAGGGACACCCGCTTCGTCGGGTACCGCACGCTGCGGCACGCGTCCCGGGTCGTCCGGGCCGAGGCGGACCTGGACGAGCAGGGCGCGGCGAGGGGCCGCCTGCGCGTGGCCCTGGAGGAGACGCCCTTCTACGCCGAGAGCGGAGGCCAGGTCGCCGACGTGGGCACGATCTCCGCCGAGGGCCTTCGGCTGGCGGTCCTGCGCACCTGGAAGGTGGACGGCACCGTTTGGCACGACGTCGAGGTGGAGGACGGCCCCGACCCCAAGGGCCTGCCCGAGGAGGAGGCCTCGGCGCTGCTCCGCGACGCTCTCGTCGGTCGGGTCGTGCATGCCGAGGTTCCCGAGGACCGCCGGAGGGCCATCACGCGGAACCACACCGCCACGCACCTGCTGCACGCGGCGCTGCGGACGGTTCTGGGCACGCACGTCGCCCAAGCCGGGTCGCTGGTCCACCCGGACTACCTGCGCTTCGACTTCACGCACAGCCAAGCCATGACCCCCGAGGAGCTCGAGGCCGTCGAGCGCCTGGCCAACCGCCAGGTGTGGGAGGACCGGCCCGTGAACGTGTTCGAGGACCTGCCTCTGGCCGAAGCGCGGGCCAAGGGCGCGATGGCGCTGTTCGGCGAGAAGTACGGCGAGCGCGTGCGGATGGTTGAGGTGGAGGGGTTCAGTCGGGAGCTGTGCGGCGGTTGCCACGTGGGCCGCACGGGCGAGATCGGACTGATCAAGATCGTGTCCGAGGGGTCGGCGGCCAGCGGCGTGCGGCGCATCGAGGCCGTGACCGGCGAGCGGGCCTACGACTGGGTGCTGGCGCAGCAGCGCACGATCCAGCAGGCCGCGTCGCTGTTGAAGGCGCCGGCGGGCGAGCTGGTGCAGGCGATCGAGAAGACCCTGGAGGCGCTGCGCGAGGAGCGGCGCCGGGTGGAGCGGCTGCGGACCCAGTCGCTGAAGGGCGCGTCCGCGTCCACGGTAGCCGTAGGGCCGGTGGAGCTGGCCACCCAGCGCATCGACGGTGGCGAGCAGGCGGAGGCGGCGGCGGCCGCCGACCGGCTGGTGGAGAACCGCCCCGACCGAGTCGCCCTGGTGGCGGTCGTAGGCGACGGCAAGGTGGCGTTCGTGTGCAAGGTCGGTCCCGACGCGCTGAAGGCCGGGGCGCACGCCGGCAACCTGGTGCGCGAGGTGGCCAAGCTGGCCGGCGGCGGTGGCGGGGGCAGGCCCGATTTCGCGACCGCCGGAGGGAAGAACCCTCAGGCGGCCGACCTGGCCCTCCAGAAGGCGCCGGAGCTGCTGAAGAGCCAGGTGGGAGGCTAGCCGCCTCGGCGGCTCACTTGTGGATGGCGTGCCCCAGCGCGTCCTCGAACGCCTCGAGCATCGCCTCGGAGAGCGTCGGGTGCGCGTGGATCGTCTCGGCCATCGACTCCAGCGTGGCCTCCAGCTTCAGAGCGACCACGCCCTCGTGGATCATGTCGGTCACGTGCGAGCCGATCATGTGCACGCCGAGCACCTCGCCGTACTTCTTCTCCGCGACGACCTTCACGAACCCGTCCACGTCGCCCGTGGCCATGGCCTTGCCGAGCGCGCGGAACTGGAACTTGCCGACCGCCACGTCGTACCCTTGGGCCTCGGCCTCCGCCTGCGTCAGACCGACCGACGCCACTTCGGGCACGGTGTACACGCAGTTCGGCACGCACTTGTAGTCCATCTTGCGGCTGGAGCCGGTCGCGGCGTTCGTGGCCGCCAGGATTCCCTCGGCCGAGGCGACGTGCGCCAGCTGGATGCGGCCGGTGACGTCGCCGATCGCGTAGATGTGGGGGACGTGCGTGCGCAGGGTGTCGTCGACGACCTCCACGCCTCGCCGATGAAGCCGAACCCCGATCTTTTCCAGATCCATCCCCTCGGTGTTGGCCTTGCGGCCGACGCCGAGCAGCACCACCTGCACCTCCACCTCTTCGGTCTCGGTGCCCTTCTTCACGAAGCACTTCCAGCCTTTGGCGGTCTTCTCGGCCTTCTCCAAGGTCGCTCCGGTCCTCACCTTGATCCCCTGCTTGCCGAGCACCCGACCCAGCTCGGTGCCCAGATCGGTGTCCATCAGCGGCAGCAGGTTGGGCATCATCTCGACCAGCGTCACCTTGGTGCCCAGGCCGTTGAACACGTAGGAGAACTCGCAGCCCACGGCCCCGCCGCCCAGCACGAGCATGCTCTCGGGCACGAACGGCGCGGTCACCGCATCGTCGGACGTCCAGACCCCCTCGTCCCGACCTCCCTCCAGGCCGGGGATGTTCAGCCGGATCACGGACGATCCCATCGCCAAGATGAAGCTCTTGCCGCTGAGGCGCGTCTTCTGGCCGTCCTTCTCCACCTCGATGGTGTGGGGGTCCACGAAGCGCGCGAAGCCCTCCACGTGGCGGATCTTGTTCTTCTTGAACAGGCTGCCGATGCCCCCGCGCAGCGTCTGGACGATCTTGTCTTTGCGGGCCATCATCTTGGCGAAGTCGAACTGCGGCTCGCCGGGCAGCTGGATGCCCATGGCGTCGGCGTGCCGCACGTGCTGCAGCCGCTCGACCGGGGCGATCATCGCCTTGCTGGGGATGCATCCCCAGTTGAGGCACGTGCCGCCCAGGTACTCCTTTTCGACGCACACCACCTGCGCGCCGAGCTGGGCCGCGCGGATGGCCGCCACGTAGCCGCCGGGCCCCGCGCCGATGACGATGACGTCCGCATCGAACTGACCGTTGGACATGGGTTGCTCCTGCTCCTGGGGGGTGCCGAGGGACCCGAGCGCGCGCATCAGTGCCGAAGGGGGGGCCAGCAGCGTCTTTGCCGGCTCAGCGACGACGGCCAAGGAAACGGGCTGATCGGGCACGTTGGATCCGCCTCGGACGAACCGATCTAGGATACCTTCGAACCGGATCCGTCCGGAGGGTCCGCGGAGTCAGGCGCCCGCGCTCAGTGGCTCATCCGCCGCCGCGCGTAGTTGGCGCTCTTCTCGACCCAGGCGCGGAACTGGTCGAAGTTGTCCAGGATCTCCTTGGGCAGCTTGACGTACTCCCGCATCGGCTCGGCGCTCGGGTCGGGCTGCACCGGCCCCGCGCCCGGAAGCTTCATCGCCTCGCTCAGATCCTCGGGCGACAGTTTCAGGCCGATGTCCTCTCCGTAGAGGAAGGCGAACATCTTCTCGCCCGTGAAGACGCCCATCCCCGTCGACATGCGGCGCGCTCGGACGTCGAGGTGCTCCGCCGCACGCATCATCTGCTCGTAGCGCAAAGGACGATAGATCATTGGCTTCCTCTCGATGAAAACGACCGGGCCTCCTTGGCCGGCCTGAATACCATCGCCCCTCCTGGTGTCTTATTGTACCAACATCTTGCCGGGCCTCGGGCAATTTCACGCCCCCGGGGTAACTTGGGCGCATGGCCGACAAGCGCTTGGTGATCCTCGACGGCTACAGCCTGTTGTTCCGAGCGTACTACGGCACCACCCCGCTGAGCACCGCCGCCGGCAAGCCCACCAACGCCCTGTTCGGCTTCCTGAACATGCTGGTGCAGATCCTCGAACGGCAGCGGCCGGACTCGATCCTCGTCGCGTTCGACGCGCCCGGCAAGACGTTCCGCCACGCCGACTACGCGGAGTATAAGGCCACCCGCAGCGAGACTCCGGAGGCGCTGCAGCTCCAGCTGCCCGAGGCCCGTCGGGTGGTGCAGGCCTTGGGCATCCCCACCCTCGAGCTGACCGGCTACGAGGCGGACGACGTGATCGGCACCGTCACGCGCATCGCCCGCGAGCACGGCTACCACACCACCGTGGTCACCGGAGACGGCGACGCCCTGCAGCTGGTGGACGACTGGGTCACCGTGGTCCGGCCCACCAAAGGGGTCAGCGAGATGCGCACCTACACCCCGGACGAGGTGCGCGAGCGCTATGGCTTCGGCCCGGAGCGGGTCGTGGACTTCAAGGCCATCGCCGGGGACTCCAGCGACAACATTCCCGGCGTGCCAGGCATCGGCGAGAAGGGCGCCACCGAGCTGGTGCAGCGCTTCGGCAGCGCCGAGGAGATCCTGGAGCGGTTCGGCGAGCTCCCGCCCAAGTACCAGAAGAAGATCGACCCGGTGCGGGAAAAGATGCTTTTCTACAAGCGGCTCGCCACGATCGATCGGAACGTGCCGCTCGAGGTGGATTTCCGACCGTTCCGCATCGATCCCCAGCGCCTGAAGGAGGCGCTGCGCGTGATGGAGGAGTTCGAGTTCCGCACGCTGATGCGGCGCCTGCCAGCCGTGCTGGCACCGTACGTGGACGGCGAGGCTCCCGAAGTGCCCTCGGTTGAGGAGGTGCACGAGGCGCTCGCCGTCGAGCGTCGGGAGGTTCGAACCGAGGACGAGCTGCGCGAGCTGGTGGGGGAAGGCCCCTTCGCCGCGCTGTGGGTGGAGGAGGGCGAGCAGCAATCGATGTTCGACCAGCGGCGGCTGCGTTCGTTCGTCGCGGTCGGCGGCAGGGTTGCCGAGGTGCCCGCCGCCTGGACCGACCGGCTGGTCGCCGAGCACCCCGAGCGGGCCAGGCTGCACGACGCCAAGCCGTTCTTCCGACGCACCGGGTGCAAGTCCCCCGTACGGTTCGACGCCCTCCTCGCAGGGTACGTGCTGAACTCCGACCGCAGCGCCTACCGCTTGGAGGACCTCGCCGAGGGGTATCTCGAGGTGCGCTTCGAACGGGAGCCTGCGTCTCTGGCCGCCGCCCTGGACCTGCTGGAGGAGCCGATGGTCCGTCGGCTCCAGGCCGAGGAGCAGGAGCAGGTTTGGCGCGACCTGGAACAGCCGCTCACCCCGATCCTCGCCTCGATGGAACAGGCCGGAATCCGGCTGGACACCGACCTGCTGCGCGAGTTCAGCAAGTCGCTGGCGGTGCAGATCCAGCAGACCGAGGAGCGCATCCATCAGGCTGCAGGGCAGAAGTTCAACATCGGCTCGCCCAAGCAGCTGGGCGAGGTTCTGTTCGACAAGCTAGGGCTGCCGGGAAAGCGCACCAAGACCGGCTGGGCAACCGGCGTCGAGGTGCTGCAGGACCTGGCCGGCCAGCACGAGATCGTCGCCGACGTGCTCGCCTGGCGCGAGCTGACCAAGCTGCGGTCCACCTACGCCGAGACGCTGCCGAAGCTGGTGGCAGAGGACGGACGGATCCACACGACGTTCAACCAGACGGTGGCCGCCACGGGGAGGCTGAGCAGCAACGATCCGAACCTGCAGAACATCCCCGTGCGCACCGAGCTGGGACGCCAGATCCGCAGGGCGTTCGTGGCCGAGCAGGGAACCCGCCTGGTGTCGTTCGACTACTCGCAGATCGAGCTGCGCTTGCTCGCCCACCTGTGCGGCGACGAGAACTTGGTCCGGGCGTTCGAGGAGGGACGGGACATCCACGCGGCCACCGCGGCGCTCACGTTCGGCGTGCCCGTCGAGGCGGTCACCAAGGACCAGCGCAACCGGGCCAAACTGCTGAACTACGCGGTGCTGTACGGCGTGTCCAACTTCGGTCTGGCGCAACAGATGGGCGGCGTGATCAGCGCCGCCGAGGCCAAGGCGCTGATCGACCAATACTTCGAGCGCTTCCCCAGCGTCCGCCGGTTCGTCGAGCAGACGGTCTCCGAGGCCCGCCAGAAGGGGTTCACCCGCACGATCTTCGGCCGGCGCCGGTACTTCCCGGAGATCAACGCGCCGAACTGGAACGTGCGCCAGGCCGCCGAACGCCAGGCCGTGAACGCGCCGATCCAAGGATCGTCCGCCGACCTGATCAAGAAGGCCATGATCGATGTGGACCGTCTGCTGGAGGGGCGCCGAACCCGCTTGCTGCTGCAGGTGCACGACGAGCTGGTGTTCGAGATGCCCGAAGGCGACGAGGACCTGATCGAACCGATCCGCAGGGCGATGGAGCAGGCGGTGGAGCTGCGCGTGCCCGTGGAGGCCGACGCGAAGATCGGGCCGAACTGGCTGGAGATGGAACCGATCGCGAGGTCCTGATCGCTTTCCCACCGGCTCGCACCACAATGGGGCCATGGGAAGGGCTCTCCTGATCGCGCTCCTCGCTCTCGCGGCTCTGACCCACGGCGCGGAGGATCCGGTTCGCTTCAAGAGGCTAGAGCCCCCTCACGGCCTGCGGGCCAAGGTCAAGATCGTCGTGCCGCTGCTGGGAAGCTCTCCGGCGCAGCGGGCCGCGTCCCGGGCCATCGAGCGCCGCTGCAACGAGCTTCTCCGCGACTTCGTGCAAGCCGTGCGCGAGATCGAGGCTCTGCGTCGGACCGACCCCACCATCCCGGAGTACCCCTTCGAGCTGACCATCGAGCCCACGGTAAGCCTGAACTCCGCGCGACGGGTCAGCGTGCTGCTGACGGTAGTCCAGTACGCCGGCGGCGCGCATCCGAACACCTACCACGAGGGCTTCGTGTTCGGGGCCGACGGCAAGAGCCTGGCCCTGAAGGATCTCCTTCGTCCGGGCGTCTCGGAGCAGGACTTCGTCGCCGCGATCCTGCTTCCCGAGCTGAACGAGGTGAAGCGGGCGCGCGGCTCCGGTCCCGTGCAGAGCCTCGGCCCCGCCGAGCTGTCTTGCTTCGTGGCCACGCCGGCCGGGATCTCCTGGGTGTTCTCGCCCTACGCGGTCGGCTCGTACGCCGAGGGCACGTTCGTCGTGAAGATCCCTTGGGAGAAGCTGGAGGGCGTTCTGCGCTCGCCCAACCCTCTGCGTTGAAGCCAAAGGGGCTGCCTTCGGAGGAACGCCCCAAGGGCGGGGTGGCCGTGCGCGCCTCCTCGGGGAAGCCTCGGGGGCGGCGTCCTCCGGACGCCGCCCCCTCTGAGGATCCGCCCCGGAAGCCCGAATCAGCGGGCAGGAGGCTGAGGCATCGCCGCCGGGGCGTTCGGGTCCTCGGCCGCGGGCTCCCAGCCGCGGATGTACTCCCGCGGACGCGTGGTGTAGTCCGCGAACATGATGAACATCAGCAGGAACCAGAGGAACCCGAGGATCGCCCAGAACTTGGTGAGCTGGGTGCTGAACTTCACGTGCATGAAGAACATCACCACCAGCACCGCCTTGGTGACGGCGATCGCCATGGCGATCAGGTTGTTGAGCACGCTCGTGTGCTCCGGCCCCACGTGCACGAAGGCCATCACCACCGTGAGGACCATCAGCACGAGGAGAGCCCCGAACGTCTTCAGGTACATGCCGATCGGATGGGCGTGCGAGTGATCGATCTTCATGGCTGGCTCACTTGGGGATCAGATAGAACAGCGGGAACAGGAAGATCCAGACGATGTCCACGAAGTGCCAGTACAGACCCACCAGCTCCGTGGGGATGAAGTCGTTCTTGACCAGCGGGTGGTCGAGGAACGTCAGCAGCGCCAGCGTGCCGATCACCACGATGCCGATGATCACGTGCAGCGCGTGCAGCCCGGTCATGCCGAAGTACAGGCTGTAGAACAGCTGGGCCTGCGGCATCGGCACATTGCCTTCCCACAGGAAGCCCGGTCCGGGCACCAGGCCGTGCTGGAACTTGGCGCTCCACTCGAAGGCCTTGATGACCAGGAACACGCACGCCAGCCCGATGGTCGCTCCCAGCATCGCCAGCTGCAGCTTCTTGTTCCGCAGCTGGGCGAAGTGCACCGCCAGGGCCATCGTCAGCGAGCTGGTCAGCAGCACGACCGTGTTCGTGGTTCCCAGCGGGATGTCGAGCTTGGTGTGCGCCTCGTACCAAGCCTCCGGGTACCGCCAGCGGTACAGCACATAGGCTAGGAACAGGCCGCCGAAGAACATGATCTCCGTGACGAGGAACACCCACATGCCGACGATGTAGGACTCGTTTTGCTGCTCGACGTCCTCGAACTGGTGGTGGAGCGGCTGCTCCTCGGCGTGCGCTGCGGAAAGGGTTTCGGTCTTCATGCTCGCGTCGTCTCCTGAGCGCTCTGCTCCTCGCGCTCCTCGGCCTCGGCGTCATAGGCGTACGGCTCTTCCCGCACCACCGGAATCTCCAGGAAGTTGGTGGTCGGAGGCGGGGACGCGATGGTCCACTCCAAGCCCTTCGCCCCCCAGGGGTTCGGGCCGGCCGGTGCGCCGTACTTCAGCGACCACAGCAGATACACCGCCGGGATCAGGAACCCCACCGCCAGAATCGACGCGCCTGCGGTCGAGGCGATGTGCCAGAACTGGAACTCGGGCGCGAAGTAGTAGTAGTGGTAGCGCCGCGGCATGCCCAGGTAGCCCAGCACGAACTGCGGCAGGAACGTGAGGTTGAATCCCACGAAGATGATCAGCGCCGAGAGCTTGCCCCAGCTGTCGGGATACATCCTGCCGAAGAACTTCGGCCACCAGAAGTGCAGCCCGGCCAAGAAGCCCATGATCGTGCCGCCCACCATCACGTAGTGGAAGTGCGCCACGACGAAGTACGTGTCGGTCAGGTGCACGTCGGTGCTCATGGCGGCCAAGAACAGGCCGGTCAGGCCGCCCACCACGAACAGCCCCATAAACCCGAGCACGTACAGGAACGGCGTCTGGAACCGCACCGACCCCTTGTAGATCGTCGCCGTCCAGTTGAACACCTTGATGGCGGACGGTACCGCCACCAGGTAGCTGAGCAGCGAGAACACCATGCCCTGGTACATCGACTGGCTGGACACGAACATGTGGTGCCCCCAGACGAGGAAGCCCAGGCCGGCGATGGCGAGGCTCGAGAAGGCGATGAAGTGGTAGCCGAAGATCCGCTTCCGCGTGAAGCAGGTGATCACCTCGTTGATCACGCCCATCGCCGGAAGGATCATGATGTACACGGCCGGGTGGCTGTAGAACCAGAACAGGTGCTGGAACAGCACCGGGTCGCCGCCCAGCTCCGGGCTGAACACGCCGATGTGGAACACGCGCTCCATCACCACCAGCAGCAGCGTGATGGCCACGACGGGGGTGCCGAGCACGATGATCACGCTCGTCGCGTAGCTGCTCCACACCATCAGCGGCAGCCGGAACCAAGTCATGCCCGGCGCGCGCATCTTGTGCACCGTCACGATGAAGTTGATGCCCGTAGCGATCGACGAGAAGCCCGCGATGAACGCGCCCACGATCGTCAGGGCGACGTTCGAGTTGCTGTACATCGACGAGTACGGCGTGTAGAACGTCCAGCCCGTGTCCACGCCGCCGAACGCGATCGCCAGCACGCCGCACAGACCGCCGGCGACGTACAGGTACCAGCTGAGCAGGTTCAGTCGCGGGAACGCGAGGTCGCGCGCGCCGATCATGATCGGCAGCAGGAAGTTCCCCAGCACCGCCGGGATGGCGGGGATGAGGAAGAAGAAGATCATGATGATGCCGTGCGCCGAGAACACCTTGTTGTAGGTGTCGCTCTCCAGCATCACCCCCCGCGGCGAGACCAGCTCCACCCGGATCATCGAGGCGGCCAGGCTGCCGAAGAAGAAGAAGATCGACACCGAGATCAGGTAGAGCACGGCGATCCGCTTGTGGTCGCCGGTCAGAAGCCACGATTTGATCGTGTGCCCTGCCTGCAGATAGCTGGGTGGAGCCTTGGGCGACTCGCCATGCAGAACGGGTGCGACGGTGCTCATCGGTTCGCTCCTTCGATCGAAGCCGGAACGGCGTTGCCCAGCACGGGACCGGGCGCCTTGGTCGTTCCCAGCGTGCGGATGTAGGCGATGAGGTTCAGCAGGTCCTCTTCAGTCAGCTCGCGGTACTCGGGCATGGTGTTCTGGTAACCCTCGTTGATCTTCGCGTAGGGATTCTTGATCGCTTCCCGGATGTAGGAGGCGTCCGCCGTGACGACCGAACCGTCGGCCATCCGGCGCTTGGAACCGAACAGGCCGTACAGCGAGGGGCCGCGCTCGTTGTCCTGGGAGCCGTGGCAGTTGGCGCAGGCCAGGCGGTCGTACAGCGACTTACCCAGGTCGGCCATGGTCGCCTGCGGGGGCCGCTTCTTGTCGCCTCCGCTGGCCAGCCACTTCTGGAACTCCTGGGGAGGCAGGGCGTAGATGTAGCCGCCCATCTCGCTGTGCTGGGTCCCGCAGTACTCCGCGCAGAACAGGTTGAACTTGCCCGGCTTGGTCGCCGTGAACCACTGCTGCGTGTAGCGGCCCGGCAGCACGTCCTGCTTGATCCGGAACTGCGGGACGAAGAACGAATGGATCACGTCCTGGCTGATCATCGTGAGCCGAACGGGGACCCCCACCGGCACGTGCAGCTCGTTGTTCTCGCGGACTCCGTTGGCGTGCTGGGCGTGCCACATCCACTGCTTGCCGATCACGAAGATCTCCATCGCGTCGGCCGGCGGCTGACGGGTGTCGACGTACAGCTTGGCGGCCCACCAGAACATCACCAGACCCAGCAGCAGCGGGATGGCGGTCCAGGTGATCTCCAGGCCCAAGTGCGATTCGACGGCGCCGGAGCGGTCGACCTTGTTGCCTTTGCGGTACTTCACGGCGAAGTACAGCACCAGCGCCCCCACCAGCACCGTGAACAGGATGGTGAGCGCCGTCAGGACGAAGAACAGGGCGTCGTACGGCCTCGCGAAGTTCGACGCTTGATCGGGCATCAACGGAAAGTTCATAGCTTCTTGCGTCCTCGGAGACTAAGCCGGGCCTCCCCCCGCGGCGTTGGCCGAACCCCTCCGCGAGAGCACGAAGATCGTGGTGCCCAGGATCAGGAGCGTCAGCGCCCCGCCCACCTTCAGCGCCCTATCCACGACCAGCGTGTACTTGCCGGACTTGGGGTCGTACATCACGCAGCCCCAGAACATCGGCTCGGTCTTCTTGCCGATCCGCCCCTGGCCGGCCTCGATCAGCGACTGCATGAGCAGCTTGGCGGAGAACTCGATGCCGTAGAAGTAGCGGCTCACGCGACCGTCGGGAGTGAGCACCAGGATGCCGGCCGGGTGCGACACGGCGTCCCTCTCGGGCTCGTACAGGAACCGATAGCCGACGGCGTCGGTGACCTTGCGGATCTGGTCCTGACTGCCGACGAGGAAGTGCCAGCCCTTCTCTGCGCCGGGGCGGCCGTAGGCCTGCAGGAAGTCGGCCTTGGCGGCGGCCGCCTGCTGCGGCGTCTCCTTCGGATGGATGCTGATCGTGACCACCTCGAAGTCCCGTCCCACCGTGGCGGCCTGCATGCTGCGCAGCGACCGCGTCACGTTGGTCAGGATCGTCGTGCAAACGCCCTTGCACTCGTAGAACACCGGCACCAGCAGCACCGACTTCTTGCCGAAGTAGTCTCCCAGGCGGACCTGTCTTCCGGTCTCGTCCGTGAACCGGGCGTCGAGGGGCACCTGGGCCTCCAGAAGCTGGTCGATGCCGATCTGCTCCTTCAGATTCTGCGTCTGGCCGAGGGCCAGGGCCGCTCCCAACGCGGCGACTGCGACAGCCACGCCCCTCATCGCGCCGCCTCCTTCTGGGCCGGAGCGTCCCAACGCGGAAGACCCTGCCGGGCCACGGCCTCCAGGGCGCGATCCAGCGGCACCCGAACCTTGCCGGGAGCCGACTCGGACGGGCCGTAGCTCTCCAGGATCTGGCGCTCGGCCTTCCGCAGGTCGGCCATATCCTTCTTCGCCGTGAAGTTGCTCTGCAGCCTGGGCAGGGGCTCTGGCGGCAGCCGGCGCACGGCGACGTCGGGCTGGAAGCGCGAGGAGAACCCGCCGGGCACCATCACCTCGAAGATCGCCACGGTGGCGAGGATGGACACGATCGTGAAGGCGAAGAAGCCAACGATGCTCAGCAACAGCGGCTTGAGGCGGATGTCCCCCGCTTCGTGGCCCCGGCTCACGTCCGGCTCGTAGTTCTCAGTGCGATGCATGCGAATCCGCCTCCTTCATCGGGAGATACGAAGGGATGAGAGCGCCCTTCCGCAGCTGTCCTAGGAACACGCTGAACCAGAGGGCGCCCACCGCGACCAGCGCGACCGGGTCGGTCCAGCGAAGCTCGAAGCCCTCGTGCCGCAGCGCGGGCATCACGATCCAGAAGGTGTCCACCACTCGGGCCGTCAGGATCACCAGCACCATGCCCAGCACCACCTTGGCGTTGCGCTTGGCCGCCGGCGACAGCAGCACCAGGAACGGTAGGAAGAACTGCAGCGCGGCGACGATCCACATGACCGCCTGCCAACCCTCCTTGCTGCGGTGCAGGTAGTACGGCACGAACTCCGGCAGGTTCGCGGAGTAGATGATGAGGTACTGGCTGAGCGTGATGTACGCCCAAAACATCGAGAACGCGAACAGCAGCGTGCCCAGATCCTTGAGCAGCTTCGGCGTGACCTCCTCGGCGTAGGGCCGCTTGTTCGCCTGGATCAGCACCACCGCCGTGGCGAACGCGAGACCCGTGACCGCCATCTGCGTGAGGAACCAGACGCCGTACACCGAGCTGAACCAGTGCGGCTCGAGGCTCATGATCCAGTCGGTCACCGCGAAGGTCACCAGAACGCAGAACGCGGCCAGCCCCCCGCTGGCGAGGTTGGTGCGGTGAGAACGCTCCTTGGCGTCGCCCGTGTGGTCCTGTCGCAGCGAGGACCGCCGCAGCAGGCCCGCCAGCAGCATCCACACGCCGAAGAAGAACGCGAACCGCCCGAGGAAGAACGGCACGTTCAGGTACATCTGCTTCAGGTGCAGGATGTGGTCCTGCTTCACGACCTCGGGGTCGGTCCAGATGTACAGCTTGGGCATGTTCAGCAGGATTGGCGCGAAGAGCACGACCATCAGGGCCAGCGAAGGCGCCCCGCCGCCAGCCTCGAAGATCCGCATCAGGGGGCGCGTCCACTGCGCCTTCAGCACGTGCCCGAGCAGCGTCAGCCCCAGCAGACCGAGCGTGAGCACCAGGAACAGGATCCAGGCGTAGAGGTAGGACTGCAGGGCAGACGCGGGCTGCTCCAGGTAGCCGGCGAGCAGACCGCCAAGAGCGAGCAGACCCACCAGGTTGAGGCCGGCGCGCGCCCGACCGGTCTCCGCGAACGCTTGCACGACGGCCATCAGTTGGCACCTCCCAGCTTCGCCCGCTCCTCGGGCGTCAGAAGGCTCGGGTCGGCGGCCTGGCTGAACTGCAGCGCCCGGATGTAGGCGGCCACGGCCCAGCGCTCGTCGGGGTCCAGCCTGTCCCTCGCGGGAAACATCGTTCCGAATCCGTTGGTCATCACGTCGTAGAAGTGGCCGATCGGCATGGCCCGGAGGCGGTCGGTGTGGTAGCTGGCCGGGGGCCTGCGGAGGATCAGACCGCGCTTGGTGATCATCCCCTGGCCGTCGCCGGCGGCCCCGTGGCAGTGCGAGCACTGCGCGGTGAAGCGGTCTTTGCCGACCCGGAGCACCTTGGCCAAGTCCGTTCGGGTGTCGACCGCCATGCCGTCCAGGGTCAGCGTCGCCGGCAGCTCCTTGACCAGCTTGCCATCCGCGGTGCGACCGGTGTACTTCGGATCGTCGATGCGGGCCTGGCCGCGCGGCACGGTTCCGGCCGGAGGCCTGCGGGCTCCGCTCTGGTCCACGAAGAACTCGGACGGCTGGTAGTCCTTCACCCTCGGTTGGACCCACATGTCCGTGTGGCAACCGGCCACGGCCAAGCCGGCCGCCGCCCATGCGAACGATCGAAGCCTCATATCTCCTCCGCCTCCACTAGGTTCACCTCCACCGGCCCGAGGCTCTCCAGGAACCTCCGGGTTCCCTCCGCGTCGAACTTGCCGTCGGTCGCCTCGATCACCAGGAAGAAGCGGTCCTCGCTGGCCCGCTCGAAGTTCTTGGCCTCGAACACCGGGTGGTAGGGCCTGGGCAGCCCGTTCAGACCGAACATGCCGACCACGGCTCCGAGCGCCGCGAACAGCACCGTGCACTCGAACGTGATCGGGATGTACTGCACCCACGAGTGGTTGGGTCGGCCGCCGACGTTCATGGGGTAGTCGAACACGGTGACGTAGTACTGCAGCCCGTAGCCCACGACCGCGCCGATCAGCCCGCAGAAGAAGATGATCCAGGGCACGCGGGCGTCCTTGAAGCGCATCGCCTCCGGCAGGCCGTGGATCGGGAACGGCGAGAAGGCGTCGAAGTCGCGGTAGCCCGCATCCGCGACCTTGCGCGCGGCGCTCACCAGCTGCTCGGCCTCCTCGAACTCGGCGATGTAGCCGTACACCTTGGGGCCCTGGGTGACCTCGATCGCGTGGCTCACGCCTGCACCTCCTTCGCTACCTCATCCTTGGGCCGGATCCGGCTCCACAGCTCGCGCACCTCGAAGATCGAGATCATCGGGATGAACCTCACGAACAGGAACATCATCATCACGAAGAAGCCGATGGTGCCGAAGAACATGGCGAAGTCCCAGACGGTGGGGTAGTACATGCCCCAGCTGCTCGGCAGGAAGTCGCGGTGCAGGCTGACCGGGATGATGATGAACCGCTCGAGCCACATGCCCAGGCTGACCACCAGCGACACGGCGAACGTGAGCTTCAGGTTCCGACGGTTCTTCTTGCTCCACAGAACCTGCGGGATGATGCCGTTGCACAGGATCAGCAGCCAGTAGGCCGGCGCGTACGGGCCGTGCCAGCGGTTCCACATCATGAACTGCTCGTACGGGTTGGCGCTGTACCAGGCGTAGAACACCTCCACGATGTAGCCGTAGAACACGATCAGCCCGGTGGTGAGCATGATCTTCGCCATCCAGTCGATGTGGTTCATGGTCACCAGGTGCTCGATCCGGTACCACTTGCGCATCGGGATCATGAACGTGAGCACCATGGCGAAGCCGGCGTACACCGCTCCGGCCACGAAGTACGGCGGGAAGATGGTGGCCTGCCACCCCGGCAGGATCGACACCGCGAAGTCGAAGCTCACGATGGTGTGCACCGAGAGAACGAGCGGCGTGCTGAGGCCGGCCAGGATGATGTAGGCCTGCTCGTACCGCAGCCAGTGCTTGGCCGAGCCCCGCCAGCCCAGGCTGCCCATGCCGGCCAGGATCTTCGCGAACCGGTTCTGCACGCGGTCGCGCAGGGTGGCCAGGTCCGGCACCAAACCCGTGTACCAGAACAGGATCGACACCGTCATGTAGGTGCTGACCGCGAACACGTCCCATACCAGCGGGCTGCGCGGCTGGGGCCACATCGCCAGGATGTTCGGGTATGGCAGCAGCCAATAGGCGACCCACGGGCGACCGGTGTGCAGCAGCGGGTACATGCCCGCGCACATCACCGCAAAGATCGTCATCGCTTCCGCGAAGCGGTTGATCGACGTGCGCCACTCCTGCCGCATGAGCAGCAGGATCGCGGAGATCAGCGTCCCCGCGTGGCCGATGCCGATCCACCAGACGAAGTTGATGATGTCGAACGACCACGCGACCGGCTGGTTGTTTCCCCAGATCCCGATGCCCATGTACACCAGGTAGGTGATCGACAGCAGCAGGACGTTCACCAGTCCGAAGCCCAACACGAACGCCACGAACCACGCCTTCGGGTGGTCCTTCTGCCGCTGGACGACGCCGGCGACGGTCTCTGTCAGCGAGGAGTACGTCTGATTCCCCTCGATCAGGGGTTCCTCTTCTTGCGGTCGGGGCAGCGTTTCGGCCATGGGTCTATGCCTCGATCTCCGGGTTCGGGTTGGTGACGCGGGCGAGGTACGTCGTGCGCGGCCGCACGTTCAGCTCGCCGAGCAGCGAGTAGTTCCGCTGGTTGCGCTTGATCTGGGACACGCGGCTGTTCGGGTCCGACACGTCGCCGAACACGATGGCCTGCGACGGGCACGCCTGCTGGCAGGCGGTGAGCACCTCGCCGTCCCGGATCTTCCGGCCCTGCTTCTTCGCCTCGATGCGGGCGGAGTTGATCCTCTGCACGCAGTAGGTGCACTTCTCCATCACGCCGCGCCCGCGGACCGTCACGTCCGGGTTGTTCAGCAGCTTCAGGAGAGGAATGTCCTCCTTCCGATCGAAGTTCTTCTGCGCGAACTGGTAGTTCAGGTAGTTGAATCGCCGGACCTTGTACGGGCAGTTGTTCGAGCAGTACCGAGTGCCGACGCACCGGTTGTAGATCATCTGGTTCAGGCCCTCGTGGCTGTGCACGGTGGCCGCCACGGGGCACACCGGCTCGCACGGGGCGTTCTCGCACTGCTGGCAGTTCACCGGCTGCACCACGTGCGAGGGGTTGTCGCCCGATCCGTCCCCGTCCCGCGGACCGTAGTAGTGGTCGATGCGGATCCAGTGCATCTCCCTTCCGCGCTGGACCTGGTCCTTGCCGACGACCGGGATGTTGTTCTCAGCTTGGCAGGCGGTCACGCAGGCATTGCAGCCCATGCAGAGGTTCAGGTCGATCGCCATGCCCCACTGCTGCAGGCCCTCCTGCTCGCGGCGCTTCTCCTCGTCGCTGTAGAGGGTGAGATCCCGGGGAGGCTCGCCGTGCGCATGCTGGGGCTTCAGCGACGGGTTGCGGCGGTACTCCTCGAGCGAACCCATCCGGACGATGTCCCGGCCCTCCATGCTGAAGTGCGTCTGCGCGCTCGCCAGCACCGCCTTCCGACCGGTCTTCTCGATCCTGGCGCCGAGGCCGCCCCAAGGGGAGTCCTCGGAGGTCAGCGGATAGACGTCGAAGCCCGCGCCCTCGGCGACCCGGCCTCCGGCCCGACGACCGTAGCCCAGGTGCAGCAGCACCGTGTCCTTGGCCAACCCGGGCAGCACCCACACGGCGCCCTCCACCGAACGATCGCCGAGCGTCACCCGAACCACGTCGCCGTTGGCCACCTTCAGCCGCTCCGCGGCGGAGAAGCTCAGGTGCACGGCGTTGTCCCACGTCAGCTTGGTGAACGGCTTCGGCAACTCCTGCAGCCACCCGTTGTTCGCGAACGTCCCGTCCCAAACGCAGGGGTCGGGACGGATGGCGACCTCGAACCCTTCGGATCGGGACGAGCGCATCGGAGGCACGCGCACCTCCGCCGGCACGGGGATTTCCTGCGCCTTGGCCACGGAGGCCACGCCCTCGTTGAGCCACGTGCGCCAGGTCTTGTCGTCCACGCCCCAAGTCTTGCGGACCTCCGCCAACGGTTCGCTGGGCCGGTTCATCAGCGCCGGCAGCAGGGCGTGCACCGACAGCGTGTCGTGCAGAGGCTCCACCAGTGGCTGAACGATCGAGACGGTGCCGTCCAGGGCTCGCGCGTCGCTCCAGTCCTCCAGGAAGTGGGGCGCGGGCAGATACCACGAACAGGCCGCCGCGGTCTCGGTCTCGTACAGGTCGAAGCACGCCGTCAGCTTGGCCTTGGCCAGAGCCTGGGCCAGCCTCTCGCCGATCCCGGACGAATACACGGGGTTTGCTCCGAGGAACAGCACGGCGTCCGCGGCTCCGGACTCCAGCTCCGCAGCCAGTTCCGACAGCCTGAGGTCCGAGCGCCGAGCGGGCGCCGCCACGTAGCGCACGGTGGTTCCCACGGCGCCGAGCTTGGCCAGGATGGCCGCGGCCAGCGCGTGCGCCTCGGGCGGGCAGGCGTCCCCAACCACCACCGCGGCCTTGGATCCGGCCGCACGCAGGTCCTTCGTCAGACCGTTCCAGAACGCCTCGGAGGCCACGCCGGCGTTCCCGGGCTGCGGCGAAGCGCCGAGAAGGTAGGCGACGTGCTGCAGAAAACCGGCGAGATCGGCCTGGGCCACGGGAAGCCGGTGGTCGGCGAGAATGCCCGTGGGCGTCGGCGCCGGCTCCACGCAGTACAGCCTGCTGAGGTTCTGGTTCTGCCCGTCCAGCCGCCGCGTCGCCGCGAAATCTCGGGCGTAGCGCACCGATCCCGGCATCGAGGCCAGGAAGTCCGCGTCGATCGCCAGCACCACCGACGCCTTCGAGAAGTCGTACACCGGCAACGCCTCGCGACCGAGGGCCATCGCAGCCCCCGCCAAGGCGTTCCGGCGGCTCGCCGGCTCGTGCCGCACGATCTTGGTGCTCGGGTAGACCTTCTGGAACTCGGCCAGCTGCCGCTCGAGCGTGGGGCTGGCGGAGTCGCCCACCACCACGCGGATCCCCTTGGCCTGCGGCAGCGCCTTCCGCGCCTCCGCCAGGAACTCCTCCCACGTGGCAACGAAGCCACGGTTCTTGACCGTCGTACCCCGGTCCGGATCGTAGAGCGTCAGGATCGCGGCCTGGCTGAAGATGTCGCTGGCCCCGAGGCTCCAAGGGTGCCCCTCGTTCCCCTCGAGCTTGATCGGGCGACCCATCACCGCCTTGGCGATCAGGCCGATGGACGATCCGGCGAACGGCATCGCCGTGGCGTAGAAGGTCGGTTTGCCGGGCACGACCTCCTCGGGCGCCCTCACGTAAGGAACGATCTTCTCCTTCGGCAGGAACCGACAGCCGGACAATCCCGCCAGCGCGAGCGACGCGCCCATCACCTTCAGGAACGAGCGGCGATCGAGGTCCAGCAGCGTCGAGCGGTTCGGGAACTCGTCCTCCAGAAAGCGCTGGAACTCCGGCGTCTCCGCGACCTCCTCCAGGCTGCGCCAGTACCGCTGGCCCCGCTCGCCGCGCAACCGCCGACGAATCTCCTCGATGTCCAAACCGGTCTGCGTCTTCGTTTCTTCCATGTCCGTCGGTTCCGATCAGCGGTGGCAGATGTAGCAGTCGGCGAGGGTCTTGACCTTGATGTCCATCGCCTGGACCAGCTCGAGACCCTTCTGGAGCTCCTGGGAGGTCGGCTGATAGTCGCGGCCCTTCTTCAGCGCCAGCTCGCGCGCACTGAGCTTGGCACCCTCCTGGATCTTGCGGTAGAACGCGAACACCTTCTCCTGCGGGGTCAGCTCGGGCTGCTGCTCGTCGACGTACAGCGCCTTCTCGGGCTTGCGGTGGCAGTCCAGGCACCACTTCATGAAGAACGGCTTGCCCTTGGCCGTCATGTGCTGCTCCTGGATGTTCCCGTGGCACTCGTTGCACGAGATGCCCCGCGCGATATGGATGCTGTGGTTGAAGTAAACGAACTCCGGCACCTTGGCGATCCGGTTCCAGCCGACCTCGCCGGTGGAGGCGAAGCGGATCGGCTTGCCGTCGGCCCAGCTCTGGCGCACCGGTTCCAGCAGCGGGCTGTCCGTCCAGATCTGCGAGTGGCAGGACATGCACGTCTCGGTCGAGGGGATGCCCGCCGACGAGGACTTGGTGACCGAGGTGTGGCAGTAGCGGCAGTCGATGCCCAGCTCGGTCGCGTGGTGCGCGTGGCTGAACGGCACCGGCTGGTCGAACGCGACGCCGACGTTCGTGTTCGCCGGCGACCGGCTCACCACCGATCCCATGACGATCGCACCCACCGGCAGCGCGACCGCCGCCACCAGGCTCGCGCGGGCGATCGTGTTCGCGACAGGAGAGAACAGCCTAGCCATAGAGAGCAACCCTCGAAGCGGACGCGGGGGACGAACTTAACCACGGTTGGGGCAGTCCGCGCCACCCGACAGGATATCTGCACGCCTCCATCCGATCTCCTCGAAAACGCTCAAACCGGGCCGAAAGACTTAACCCTCGTTCTCTTCCCGTTGGGTCTTCAGCCCAGCCACGAGCGGTCCACCGCCAGCAACAGGAACAGCAGCCCCAGATAGGCCATCGAGAACTTGTAGAACGACACGATGCGGGGCCGATCCGAGCGGACGAGCAGGCCGACCGCCCGCGCCAGAAGCGCCGCGTTCAGCAGCGCGACGGTGGCGAGGTACACCCAGCCGACCTGGCCCTGCAGCAGAGGCATCACGGAGATCAGGGCGGTCAGCACGGCGTACAGCGCGATCTGCAATAGCGTCACCCTCTCACCGTGCACCACGGGAAGCATCGGCACGCCGGCGCGCGCGTAGTCCTCCTTGATCAGCAGGCTGAGCGCCCAGAAGTGGACGGGGGTCCAGGTGAAGATGATCGCGAACAGCGTCAGCGCCAGCGGGTGGAGCTGTCCGGTCACCGCGGTCCAGCCGACAAGCGGCGGAAACGCACCGGCCGCGCCCCCGATGACGATGTTCTGCCACGTGCGCCGCTTGAGCAGCAGCGTGTACACCATCACGTAGAACACCAGGCCGCTGAGAGCCATCACCGCGCTCAACAGGTTCGCGACGCCCCACAGAAGGGCGAAGGAGCCCAGCGCGAGCGCGAAGCCGAACGCCAGCGCGTTCCGGCTCGAGATGGCCTGCGTCACCGTCGGGCGCTTGGCGGTGCGCGTCATCTTGGCGTCCAGGTCGCGCTCCAGCACCATGTTGATCGTGTTGGCCGCGCCGGCCGCCATGTAGCCGCCAACCGCCACCGCCAGGAAGAGGCCGAGGCCCGGCCAGCCCCCCGCGGCGGCGAACATCGCCGTGAGCGCCGTGAACAGCAGCAGGCTGATGACCCGAGGCTTGGTCAGCGCCAGGTAGGCCTTCACGGTCGCACCGACGCCGGCAGGCTCGCGGGCCGCCTCCGCAGGGCGGTGCACCCCTTCGGTCTCGACCTGAGGCACGCCCTCGCCCAGCGCGGCCGCCACGGCCCAGAGCAGCGCCAGCCACAGCAGGTCGGCCAGCAGCAGGTGCACCAGCTGCATCGGGATCGGCGCGAGGGTCAGCACGTTCAGGAACCCGTGCACCATCTGCGACACGAACAGGATCAGCACCCAGCGGCTGGTTCGGACCAGCAGATCCGAGCGGCGCAAGGACGCGGCCACGCCCAGGGCGAGAACCAGGTACAGCCCGACGGAGGTGGCGATGAGCGGGTGGAAGAGCCGCAGGCGGATGAGGAAGTGCGCCGTGGGAGAGATGTCCTGCCGAAGCCCCTCGGCCAGAGACCGCGCGGGGAAGAGCGTGTCTCCCAAGGCGGTGACCGCGCCGGAAACCCCCAGCAGCAGCATGCCGAACAAGCCCAAGAGGAGGGCCGGCAGCAGCGCCCCCTGGCCCCGGAGCTTGGGGGTCGGGCCGCCCCAGGCCAGGAACACCGTCATGCCGATCGCCCCGAGCAGCAGGAACGTGTTGGCCAGGTGCGTCGCCATCCAGATGGCGCGGAAGATCGAGTCGTTCTCCGCCACCAGGCCCTTCAGCACCAGCCAGGCGCCCACCAATGCCTCGGTGATCATGAACAGCACCGAGAACGCCGCCGCCTTGCGCAACGCGCTCCGACGGGGGGAGATCCTGCGGGCCCAGACGTACAGAACCAACGCCAGCGGAAGGCACAGCCCGCTGGTCACCCGGTGGAAGAACTCGATCAACGTCTCGGTCTCGGCGCCGAGCGGGACGACCACCCCGTTGCACAGGGGCCAGTGCGCGCCGCACCCGTCGCCGGAGAGGCTGGCGCGCACGAACGCGCCCCAAAGGATCACCAGAAGCGTGAATCCGAGGAGGAACGTCGCGAACTTGGCGAACCTGCGCAGGCGGATGGCCTCGGCCGATTCCATGCCGCCATTGTGCTTTCCCAACCCCGGTTGAACCCTCTATCCGGGCCCAAAGACCATCCGCCCCGCGCCGAGAAACGGCAGAAGGTCCCGGGCGGGAACCGAACCGCCCGGGACCTTCCCGAACGCACCGCCGAAGGGCGTCAGCGCTGGTTCCGCACCACCTCGACGGCCTTCTGCAGCTGCTGGTCCTTGGCCAGATCGCCCAGCTGCGGCTCGGCCGACCAGTCCAGGTCGATCCGGTGCTCGGGGATCAGGCCGCCCGAGAGGTACTGGCCGTCCTCGTCCACCTTGCGCCCGATGTACTCGCCTGAAGGCAGATAGTAGCGGGCGATCGTGATCTTCGCGTTCGCCCCGTCGATCAGCTGGAACACGTTCTGGACGGAGGCCTTGCCGTAGGTGTGCTCGCCGACGAGCGTGGCCAGACGGTAGTCGCGCAGCACGCCGGCGAAGATCTCGGCCGCGCTGGCGGAGTCCTCGTTCACGAGCACCGCGATCGGCACGTCGATGCCCGCCAAGCGGCCCGAGGCGGTCTTGGCCGTCTCCTCCTTCTCGCCGCGCATCTTCATCTTCACGACGACCTTGTTCTCCACGAACCGCGACAGAACGTCCACCGCCGACTGCAGGAGGCCTCCCGGATTCCCGCGGACGTCGATCACCAGACCGACCGGACCCTGCCGGGAGAGCTTCTCCCAGACTCGGTCGAACTGCTCGGCCGTCGGCTCGGCGAAGTTGGTGATCTCCATGTAGGCCACGCCCGTGTCGCCCAGCATCCGGCCCTCGACGCTCGGGGCGACGATCGGCGCCCGCACGGCCTTGATCGTGATCGGCTTGTCGGCGCTGCCGCGGATCACCGTCAACGTGACCGTGGTCTTCGGCTCGCCACGGATGCGGGACACGATCTTGTCCAGCTCCATGCCGGCCACCGACTTGCCGTCCACGCCGGTGATCACGTCGGCGGGTTTCAAGCCCGCCTTCTCGGCGGGGCTTCCCTCGAACACGCTCACGACCTTGGCTCCCAGCGGATCGGCCGAGAGGCGCGCCCCGACCCCCACGAAGTTGCCGGTGGTCTCGATCGCGAACTCCTTGGCGATCTTCGGTTCCAAGAAGGCCGTGTGCGGGTCACCCAGAGACGCCATCAGCCCTGCGATCGACGCGTACTTCAGGTCGCTCCGGCCGACCGGCCGATAGAACTGCGAGGAGATCCTCTGGAACGAGCTGGAGTAGAGCTGCGTCGGCTCGAACGGCTTCGGCTGGGCCAAGCCCACCGCGAGCAGCAGGTTCTCACCCGACGGCAGCTGGCCCTGCTGGAAATCCCGGAGCGCGAAGCCCACGACGAAGAAGCCGCCGAAGACCGCCAGCGCGGCGGCCAGCCTCCACAACACCTTCACTTGCCACCTCCCTTGGACTGCGCGACCTCGAACTTCGCGGTCACCAGCGTGTAGGCTCCTCCATCCGGCAGGGGCACGGTCTCGATCACGCGCGCATCGCCCGCCATCTTCGAGCCCTGCAGCTTGGCGCCCTTGCACGCCAGCGCCAGGGCGAAGATCTCCGCCGCTCCCGAGGTGTGCTGGTCCACCAGAATGGTCAGTTTGGGGGCTTTGGGGTTGCCCGCCGACACCACGAGGTCCGAAGCCTTCTGGCTCGGGTTGCTCCTGACCAATCTGCCGTACTTGCCCGAGGGTGCGACCACGGCCAGAGCCTGGCGCATCGCCGCGAAGTCGCCGTTCGACTCGCCGCGCAGGTCCAGCGTGGCCTGGGTCCTCCAGCCGAGAACTTCCTTCAGCGGCTCGGCGCAACCCGGAGCGAACCGAAGCACGATGGTGCCGTCAGGCCGCTGGGACACGATCGGCATGGACCACGACCCCTTCTCGATCTTGGCGGTGTACTCCTGACCGTCGCGCTTCCAGCGCAGGTCCACCGTGCCCTCGGTGCCCGTCATCAGCCGGTCCAAGGCACGGAGCGGCATCATGGCGCTCTGCAGGCGCTTGCGCAGCTCCTCGCGGCGGAGGTTCAGCTCCCTCGGCGTGGCCTCGCCCTTCAGCACCTTCTGCTGCAGCTGCTGCAGGCTGGCCAGATCGTCCGCGCTCACGACCCACTTGCCGTCGATCGACACCAGCACGTCCCCCGGCTTCAGGCCCGCGCGCTCCGCGGCGCTGCCGGGGACCACCCTGCCGATGACGGCCCGTGGAATCGGGTTGGGAGGCATCCCCTCGTTCTCCGACTCCTGCCCCACCGCCGCGGAGTCGGCGGAGCCGGCGTCCTCGAACACGACCTCGACACCGATGCCCTCGTAGCGACCCCGTTGGGCGTTGCGGAACACGCGGTACTGGTTGGGGTCGAAGAACCGGCAGTCGACGTCCCGCAGCACGGCGACCATGCCCCGGACCGCTCCGATGGCCAGCTTCTGCGGATCGACGTTGGGCTCAACGTAGGTGTCCTGAACCAGCTGGGCGATGCTCTCGAAGTAGGTCGTTTCGTCGATTGGCGTGGGCTGTCGGGACGCGACCAGCCCGCTGGGCAGGGTCGAGCCCGTGATCGCCGCGACGGCATCCACCTCGCTGCGGCGCTGCAAGCCTTGGTAGAGCCCGAAGGTGGCCAGCGCCGCGAAGGCCAGCGCGGAAAGGGTTCTGCGGAGAATCTTCATGAATCGCTTCTCAGACGTTCAACGCCATCATCCAGCTTCGCGACGCGCCTCGCGTGCCTTTCGTCCCGGTCCGGCTCGGTGGAGAGGAAACGGTCCAGGATCCGCCGGGCGGTGTCGGCGTCCAACAGCCGCGCGCCGAGGCAGAGCACGTTCGCGTGGTTGTGCCGACGAGCGAGCTCGGCCATCTCCTCGGTGCAGCAGAGCGCGGCGCGCACGCCTCGAATCCGGTTCGCGGCAATGCTCATGCCGATCCCGGAGCCGCACACCAAAACCCCGAGAACCGCCGGGTCCTGCAGAACCGAGCGGCTGAGCGAGCGGGCCGCGTCGGGATAGTCGTAGCTGGCGGGCGAGTCCGCGCCGTGCCACTCCACGTCGTAGCCCTTCTGTCGGAGCCATTCGGCCACCAGCACCGCCAGCGGAAAGCCGGCGTGGTCCGTTCCGACGGCGATCCTCAACGCACTGCCTCCGAAACTCTGGGATCGGGGCTTCGGCTCCACGCCTCGCGCGCCTCCGCCGGAACAGGGATCCCTTCGGCGGCAGACCGCTTGGCCAAGGCCAGCTGCACGCGAGGGTCCGCGTCTTTCCATGCCGCCTCGAGCGCCTGCACGGGGCTGGTTGCGGCCGCGGCCGCGCGCACCGTGGGGTCCGAGTCCGCCAGCAGGTACTGGGACACCCGCAGGCGCAGCGCCTCCGGAACCTCCGCGAGCGACGCCGCCAGCGCCAGACGCACACCCCGGCTCTCGTCGCGAACGCCCTTCACGCCCTCGTTCTGGTACTCCGGCTTGCCGGAGGCCATCAGCCGCAGCATGCTGCGCGCGCGAACCTCGTCGCTCGGGTCGTTGACGCTCAGCCAAAGCAGCCGGCGGCAGACCTGGTCCAAGCCGGGGTCCACCCCCTCGACCACGGACAGTCGAACCACGGGGTCCACATCGCTGAGGAACGCCAGAGCCATCATCTGCGCCATCGGGTCGCGCATGCGGGCCAAAGCCTCGGCTCCGGCGGCCCGAGAGCGCCAGCTGCGGGTGGAGAGCAGCGTGCTGATCGCCGAGGCGTGCCTCGGGTCGCCCGTCTTGCCGAGCTCGCGCGCGCACGCCTCCCGCGTGTGGTCGTACCGACCGAACATGGCTCCTCGGCGGAGAGCCTCGACGGCCTCCGGAGTGCCGATCGCCGCGATCGCCTTCACGGCCTCGGTGGCGACGCGCGGGTTGAACTCGACCAACAGCGCGGAGAGCTGGGCCAACGCCTCGGGGTTCGGCACCCGCTGAAGGGCCCGGCACGCGTTGATGCGCAGGGTGTCGTCGCGCTCGGTCAGCCAACGCACCAGCAGCGCCGCGTCTCCGGCCTGCGTCTCCGCGGTTCGGGCGATCCGCCAGGCGTAGGCGGCCCTCGCCACCGGGGACGCCTCTTGCTCCCTCGACGGCTCCACGGCGGTTTCCACCGCCGCCCGCGCCTCCTCCATCCTCTTCGGCAGCGCGGTTGGGCCGCCGTTGGGCTGGGGACCTGCGGCCGCGATCCAATCCCGAAGGCCGCTCAAGCCATGCACCTGCGGCGCACCGTCGGCGACCTTCGCGACGCGGAAGCCCTGGAACGAGTCCCCGTGGGCGGCGGCCAACGCGGCGGCGCACCACGACCCGATCGCCCCATCGCCCGCCCGAAGCCCGGCACCGGCGAGAGGCCAGCCCCCGCTCAGGTTCCCGACATACGACTCGGCGTTCGGCACCAACGCGGGTTGGCAGCGTTGGAAAGGACCCAAGGCCAGCACCGCGGGAAGCTCGGAGTGCGGCCCCGCGGGAGTGTCGATGGTCAGTCCGCCCAGGGAGAAGCTGCCCCAGCCGGCAGCGACCGCGGCCTCACCCAGGCGCTTCGCCCACGCCTCCAGAAGGTCGCGCAACAGGCGGGAGTCCTCCCCAGGCTGGGCCTCGTCCGGCACGAAGGCGACGCTGGCCCCCGGCACCTCCACCGCCCGGCCCGCGACGCCAGCGGGCCGAGGAACAACCAGCAGCACCATGTCGTAGGGGCCGCGGAACACCCGGTCTTCGGCATCGAACCGTCCGCGGTTGGTGCGGGCCGCGACGAACCGGCCGGCCTCCGTCCGAAGGAACTCCGAGTCGATGGCAGGCTCCTCCACCTCCACGTCCACCGCGAGCCGGATGCGCCCTTCGGAGAACGCTTCCGCCGCCACCGCGAGCCGACCGAGGCTCTGCAGCGCGAACTGCACGCGGCTCGGCTCCAAGGTCGCCCGCCTCTGTCGCAACAGGCCCCCCGCCTCCTCCAGGTCGTCCCAGCGGCGGAACACGAAGGCCTTCACGCGCCACACCGCGGGGTCGGCCACCGCCTTGTCCCGCGCCCTACGGTACAGCGCCGCGAGATCGGACCACCCTCCCCGATCGGCCACGCGGGCGAACGGCAGGCCCTCCTCGTTCAGCAGGTAGCGCCAGCCGCCGTCGGCCAGCACCGAGGCTCCCGGCAGCGGCTCGAAGCCGCCCGCGGGGATTTCGACCCTCACCTCCCTTCCTGCCAGGCGCAAGTCGACGGCGAGGAGCGGCTCCGTGGATCCCTGAGAGAGGGTTCCAGCCGCGGCGAGGGTCGCGAGAGCCAACATCGGTGTCAGTCCAGAATCTCGAACAGGCGGATGTCCAGGGGATCGGCCGATCCGCCGTCGCCCCTGCTGTATTGGAGGGCCTGCGCGGCCCCAAGGGTGCCGAGATCCTCCGGCATGCGGGAGATCAGGTCCAGCACCACGCCCTTGATGCGCTCCGAGTTCGTGCGGAACACCTCCAGAACGTCGTGCGCGGTCACGGCCGACGCGTCGGCCACCACCCCGCAGTCGTAGTCCGTGATCAGCGAGATGTTGACCACCGCCATGCCAAGCTCGCGGCACAGGTAGGCCTCGGGGTACTGGGTCATGTTGATCACCTGCCAACCCATGCTGGTGAACCACAGGCTCTCGGCCTTCGTGCTGAACCGAGGGCCTTGGATCACCACCACGGTGCCGGTCTCGTGGCACGGAATCCCGTGGTCGCGGATCGTCTCGATGGCCAACTTCCGCAGAACGGGGTCGTACGTTTCCGCCGGGGACACGTGCGTTACGATCGGCCCCTCGTAGAACGTGTCCTTCCGGCCGGTGGTCCGGTCGACGAACTGGTCGCACACGACGAAGTCGCCGGGCTTCACGTGGGCCTGCAGCGAGCCAGCCGCGCACGGGCTGATCACCGCGCGAACCCCCAGCGTGCGCATCGCCCAAACGTTGGCCCGGTAGTTGATGAGGTGCGGCGGAATCGAGTGGTCCCGTCCGTGCCGAGGCAGAAACGCCACCTTCCGGCCGTGCACGGTGGCCAAGGCGATCTTGTCGCTGGGCGGACCGTAGGGCGTGTCCACCTTCACCTCGCGCACGTCCGACAGCAGGCTGTAGAAGCCCGATCCCCCGAACACTCCGATCTCGGCTCTGGTTTCCATCGTGCTCATCTCCCTGTCAGCAGGTTCGACACGCTCTTGATGAGCGTATCCACGCGCGATCCCTTGCGCAGAGCGACGTCCGGGTTCAGCCCCACAACGTGGTTGTCGGAGATGGCCTTGAGACCCTTGAAGCGAGCGTCCTGCAGGAACAGCGCGGGTTCGCCGGCGACGAACACGAAGTCCGGGTTCTGGGAAACGAGGGTCTCCGCGTTGAGCGGCTCGAAGCGGTCGGACTCGGGCCCGAGCACCTTCGCGCCGCACTCCTCCAGAACCTTGGCCAGGCGCCTGCCGGTGCCCGCCACCATGTGCTCCGAGCCGGATCCGGGCAGAACGATGGCCGCCGTCGGCGGGTTCTTCGGCTTCTGAACCCTGGCCAGCGCGCGGGCGGCCTCGATCTTGTCCACATAGTCGCTCGTGCGCGACTCCGTTCCCACCAGCGACCCGAGGCGGAACAGCTCCCTCTGGAACTCCGCGATGTCCTTGGCCTTCAGGCCGAAGGTGGGAATGCCCAGCTCCTTGAACTTCGCCACGTCCGCCTCGGAGAGGATGTCCGCGTCGTACACCACCAGCTCCGGCTTCAACTCGGCGACCTTCTCGTAGTCCGGCTTGATGCCCGACATCACGACGGGCACCTTGCCGACGTACGGCGGGTAGTTGCAGCTGGCGGTCCGGCCGGCCAGGATGTCGGTCCGCCCGTACACCGTCACGATCTCGGTGAGGCTCGGGCTGAGGCTGACCACCTTCTTGGCGACCTTCGGAGGCTCGATCTGGTTCGGCTCCGGCTGGCACCCGGCGACGAGCAGCAACAAGGCCAGCAGGGCGACTCCTGCGATGCGCATGGCCCATTCTAGCAAATCGGCGGGATCCAGCCGACCGGGGCGGGGACCCAATCTCGCTCACGGGGCCGCTGCCCGGCGCGTAGGTACCATGGAGCAACCATGTCGGTCACCGAACAGGATGTGCTGCAGGCCCTCCGCCAGGTCCGCGACCCCGACCTCCACCGGGATATCGTGTCGCTGGGCTTCGTGAAGGATCTGGAGGTGTGCGGGGGCGCGGTGGCGTTCAAGATCGAGCTGACGACGCCCGCATGCCCCGTGAAGGACCTGCTGAAGCAGCAGGCCGAGGAGGCGGTGATGGCGCTGCCCGGCGTGACGGGCGTGGAGGTCGCCATGACCGCGCGCGTCGTCGGCCGCGAGACGAACCTCGACAACCCCATCCCGGGCGTCGCGCACGCGATCGCCATCGCCAGCGGCAAGGGCGGCGTCGGCAAGAGCACCGTGTCCGTGAACCTGGCGATCGCGCTGGCCCAGAGCGGCGCGCGCGTCGGCCTCCTGGACGCCGACGTGTACGGCCCGAGCATCCCGCTGATGATGGGCTGCGCCGACGAGCATCCCGAGGCGCGCAACCAGAAGATCGTGCCGATCGAGAGGCACGGAGTGAAGATGATGTCCATCGGGTTCCTGATGGAGGAGGGACAGGCGGTTCTGTGGCGCGGCCCGATGGTGGCCGGCACCGTCCGCCAGCTGCTCGCGGACGTGGAGTGGGGAGAGCTGGACTACCTGCTGGTGGACCTGCCCCCCGGCACCGGCGACGCCCCGATGACGCTCGCCCAGACTGTGCCCCTCACCGGCGTGGTGATCGTCACCACGCCCCAACACGTGGCCGCCAACATCGCCGCCAAGTCCGTGCAGCTGTTCCGCAGACTGAACGCGCCGATCATCGGCGTGCTGGAGAACATGGCAGGCTTCGCGTGCCCGAACTGCGGCACCGTCACCCAGATCTTCGCCGGCCTGTCGGGCGAGGAGCTTTCTCTGCGCTACGACATCCCTTACCTTGGATCGATCCCTCTCGACCCGACCGTCAGCTCCTCCTCGGACGACGGCACCCCGAGCCTGGTGCGCTACCCGGACTCGGCGCAGGCGAAGGCGTTCCGGGACATCGCCGGCCGCCTGGCCCAGCAGGCGAGCATCAGCGCGCACGCCGCCGCGCCGGGCGTCTCGTTCGAGAGGAGCTGACCCGTGGCGCTGCGCATCGTGGTTCTGGACGGCCACACCCTGAACCCGGGCGATCTGTCTTGGGATGGTTTGCAGGCCCTGGGCGAACTCGTCGTGCACCCCCGAACCGCCCCGGCGGAGATCGTGGAGCGCTGCCGGGGCACCGAAGCGGTGCTGACCAACAAGGTTCCGCTGGGGGCCGCCGAGTTCGACGCCCTTCCCGAACTGCGCTACGTGGGCGTTCTGGCCACCGGCTACAACATCGTGGACGTGGAGGAGGCCCGCCGGCGCGGCATCGTGGTGACCAACGTGCCGGAGTACGGCACCCGCTCCGTGGCTCAGCTCACCTTCGCGCTCATCCTCGAGCTGGCGCACCGCGTCGGTCGGCACAGCGAGCTCGCGAGAAGCGGAGCGTGGTCGTCCAGCGCGGACTTTTGCTTCTGGGAGGGCGACCTGGTGGAGCTGGAGGGCCTCACGCTGGGGATCGTCGGCTACGGGCGGATCGGCCGCGCCACCGCCGCCCTCGGCAGAGCCTTGGGCATGCGCGTGCTCGCCCACGACCCGGCCGTGGACCATGCCGACGTGCCGCTGGTGTCGCTGGACGAGCTGCTCCGGCAGTCGGACGTGGTTTCGCTGCACTGCCCGCTGACCGCCTCGAACCGCGGCCTGATCGACCGCGTGGCGCTCGGGAAGATGAAGCCCGGGGCCTGGCTGATCAACACCTCGCGCGGACCGCTCGTGAACGAGGCCGATCTGGCAGAAGCCCTGCGGAACGGCACCATCGGCGCCGCGGCCGTCGACGTGCTTTCCATCGAGCCGCCCCCGCCGGACAACCCGCTGCTCTCCGCCCCGCGCTGCATCGTCACGCCGCACATCGCCTGGGCGACCCGCGCGGCTCGAGCCCGCCTGCTGGCGACCGTCGCGGACAACCTCCGCGCGTGGCTCGAAGGTCGGCCCCAGAACGTGGTGGGCGCCTAGCCCCGCAGGGTCCGAAGGCAGGATCGCACCAGCGCCTTCGCGAAGCGCGGATCGTAGGCGCGATCGAGCGCCCGCACGAGCAGCGGAACCGCCTTCCAGAGCGGCAGGTTGTCGGCCGCGCTGAACAGCACATGGCTGCGCAGGCGCGCGGCGTCCGCCCGCGGCAGGAACTGCAACCCCTGCAGGAGCAGGTGCAGGTTCTCCACCACCCGCCGGGGGTTTCGACTGAGCGACCCCGGGTGGCAGAGCCAGAACGTGTAGGGCTGGTCCAGCACCCACCCGGGTCCGCGGTGGAACAGCACGCGGATCCAGAAGTCCAGGTCCTGCTGGCTGGGCAGCTCCTCGCGGAAGCCGCCGACCGCCTCGAACGTATCCCGCACCACCGACGCCGTGGACCCGCCGTACCAGTGGGTCCTCCCGCACACGTGCCTCCACAGGATCGGCCCCCCCAAGGCCGGGCCGCTCAGGCCGATCCGCCTTCCCTCGGGCGTGATCCGTACCGCCGGGTCGAAGACGAGGCTCGGCTCCCTCTCCGCGTGGACCCGGAGATGCGCCGCGATCTTGCCCGGCGCGAACCAGTCGTCGGCGTCGAGGAAGAACAACACGTCGGCGCTCGTGGCGCGGGCCGCGGCGTTGCGCGCCACGTTGGCGTTGGCCTTCGGCAGCCGCAGAACGCGCGCCCCCGCGCGCTCCGCCTCCGCGGCGGTTCCGTCGGTGCTGCCGTCGTCGCCCACGACCACCTCGTCGGGCGGCGGGTCCTGCTCCAGCGCCGACCGCACCGCCTTGGCCACGGTCGCCTCGGCGTTGTTCGCCGGGATCGCGACGGCGGCCGACGGCTCAGCCATGGGAGACTCCGGCCGAGGGCCTCTTCCCAGCGAGGTAAGTGACGACGGACAGCGCCCCCACCCACAGCAGGTGCGGGTGCCGCGCCACCAGCCGCGCCGTGCGTCCCACCCTGCCGGGTCCGCCTTGGAACAGCGACGCGAACAGGATCCGCCGGCCCAGCTCGAACTGCCCCCACAGGGCGTCCCAGCGGTACTGCCACGGGCGGTCGGCATAGGCCGCGTTCTTCAGCCGCACGCGGCGGGCCGCGTCGAGCATCCGCTCGAAGTTGGACGACATCTGCCCCTCGCTCACGCGGTAGAGCACCTGCACCTCGGGGTCGTAACCGATCGCGTACCTCGACGCGACGCGGATGACGAAGTCCCAGTCCTCGCAGCTGCGCAGGAGCGGGTCGAACCCGCCACACCGCACGAACGCCTCTCTCCGAAACGTCCAACCCACCGGCGGACCCCAGTTCCGTCGGACGGCCTGCCGGAACGGCGGCAGAGGCCCGATGCGCCGCAGCTCCGGCACGCGCTCGCGCGGACGGCCCTCGGCGTCGATCTCGCGGTAGTAGCCCGCGACCAGCCCCAAGCCAGGGTCCTCCTGCAGCATCCGCACGCGGCGTGCCACACAGTTCCGGAGCAGCACGTCGTCGGCATCGAGCAGCGTCAGGAACTCGCCGGACGAGGCCGCGACCCCGGCGTTGCGCGCCGCCGAAAGGCCCCGGTTGGGCTGCCGCACGAGCACGATCCGATCGCCGAACGACGCCGCCACGTCCGCCGACCCGTCCGTGGAGCCGTCGTCGACGACCACCACCTCGGTGTCCGGGTGGGTCTGGGCCAAGGCCGACTCTACGGCGGCGGCGAGCGTCCGGGAGGCGTTGAAGCAGGGCACGATCACCGAGGCGCGGCCCGGCACCATGCCCTCACCCCACCATGTAGCTGCTCTTCCGGCTGAACGGCTCCTCCTCGGGGTCGGTTCCCGTCAGCACCACGTTCACCGACTTCGCGCCGGCCCTCTTCAGCAGGTCGGTGGCGATCGGGATGTCCCCGAACCGCGTGGTCTTGGCGGACACCACCAGACACACTTGGTCCACGAACGGCACGAACCGAACGGTGTCGGCCACGGCGTCGATGGGCGGGGCGTCGATCACGATCAGGTCCGCCTGCTCCTGCAGGGCGTCGAGGAAACCGATCACGTCGGCGACCGGCACGTCGCTGATCGTCGGGCCGTCGGCCGCGCCGGCCGGCACGATGCGCAGCTGCGGATGCTCGGTCTCGATCGCGATCTCGCCGCTCTCGGTGGGCAGCATGTTGTGCGTGATCAGCTCGCGCACCCCCGGCTTGCCCTGGCAGTTGAACACCTTGCTGAGCGTCGCGTGGCGCAGGTCGGCGTCCACCAGGATCGTCCTGCGGCCGGCGCGCGAGGCCGCGACCGCGAACTGCCCGGCGCTGGGCGAGCAGCCGACCGAGCCGCGGATGCCCGTGAACAGCACTCGGCGCGGACTCTCGCCCTGGCTGAACAGCGTGGCGAACGCCATGAACTTGAACGACTCCTGCGGCTGGAAGCTCGCCGAGGCCAAGGCCTTCAGGTTGCGCTCCAAGGTCTTGGGCGGCAGCATCGGCGAGGTGGCCGACACCGGCAGGCCCATCAGGTGCGACAGCTCGGTGGAGGTCTGCGCGGTGGTGCGCATCGACTCGCGGGCGAGGCTGTACAGGAAACCGACCACGGCGCCGCCGAACGTGCAAACCACGAGCAGCCTGGCCAGGTCGGGCGCCACCGGGTTGGGGTTCTCGGTGGCCGGGAACAAGGCCGTGGCCTGCCGCATGCCGCCGATGCTGCGGTAGCGCACGTCCTCCATCTGGCGGCGCAGCCGCTGGTACTTCTCGTCGAACACTTCCCGGTCGCGAGTGAGCTGGGCCAGCTTCATCTCCTTCTCCGGCAGCTGCTCGATCTGCGACTGGACGCCGCCCAGCGTGTCGGTGAGCTGGCGGATCCTCTGGCGCACCGCGGCGAGCTGCACCTGGCTGGTGACCAGCGAGTCCTCGAACTGCTTGCGCACGTTGTCCTTCACGAACCCGCGCGACGCCTGGCGCCACTGCGTCTTCCGAGCCTCGACGAGCTTGTCCTGCGTGCGCTTGATCAGCTCGTCCAGCTCCCGGACGCGCCGGGAGTCTTCGGTGAACGTGCGGAGCAGCTCGGTGCGGCTGGCCTCGTACTCCGCGAGCTGCTGCTCCAGCCTCTGCACCAGCGGGCTCTGCGTCTCGCTGTACGACTCGGTGACCATGTCGGGCAGCTTCGGCAGGTTCTGCTTGATCGCGTTGATCTGGCTCTGCAGCGTGCGCTCCTCCAGCTTGGCTTGGTCGAGCTGTTGCATGAGCGTGGACTGGTAGGCCACCAGCTGCTGGCTGCGCGATCCGAGGTCGGCGATGCCCGACTGCGCCTTGAAGTTCCGCAGAGCGGCCTCGGCCATGCGCAGGTCGACCCTGGCCTGGTCGAGCTGCGACTGCAGGTACAGCTGCGCTTGGGAGATGGAGGTCTCCGCGCTGGTCTGCCTCAGCTGGTTGTACGTCTCGACGATCGTGTTCGCCAGATCGGCCGCCAGCTTGGGGTCGTACGCCTTGACGACGATGTTGACGACCCGGCTGTCCCGGCCCGCGACCACCTCGTACATGCGGAACAGCGAGTCGATCTTCTCGGGCACCAGCAGCGTACGGTCGCCCGTCTTCTCCGCGTGCTTGCTCAGCGCCTCGGCGAACAGGGGCTTGCCGCGGAGAATCGACGCCTCCGTGGCCACGTTCTGGCTGAGGCCGGTGGACAGGATCGCGGACACGTCGTCGCTGGTGCCGGTGCGCACCCCTCCGGCGTCCACCGCGATGAGCAGAGGAACGTTCGCCTCGTACACCCGGGGGCTGAGGGCGAAGATCGCGCCGCCCACCAGGGCTCCGAGGAAGGCGAAGAACAGGACTCGTTTCAGATGGGTCGCGAACATGGTGGATGCTGGAACAGATTGGGCGCGGATTCCCCTTCCCTACGCTCGTTCCGGATGGCCAGAGCGCCATAGCCCGCAGCGGGGCCAGGCCGCACGGAACGCTCCTTTCCAGATCGACAGGCAGTTCGGAACCCAACGGGATGCCGGCGGAACAACGTCATTGCAGACTTGTGCGGATTATCGCAGTTTTCAACGCTCCAAACACCGTTCGCGATCCAGAACCTTCGGACGATGGGCCTTCCGGCGCGAACCGCACCTCCTTCCCGAACCTGCCGAACGCGTGCCGAAAGCCCGGCCCGCATCGAGAACCGGCAACTCTGCCGGCAAGCGCGGAACCCCGACCAAGAACCAAAATGGGACATGGATGCGAACGAGGTCGTCCGGATCCTGAGCCAACGGATCCAGGACGGGACCTACCCGGCCGGCTCCTACCTCCCCCCCGAGCGCGACCTGGCCGCGGAGCTCGGCGTGAGCCGAACGGTGGTGCAAAACGCCCTGCGCCGCATGGAGGCCGACTGTCTGCTGGAGCGGGAGCCGCGCTGCCGCCCGCGCGTGGCGATGACCGCCGGCGTGTCTCCCCACGCGGGCGAGATGAAGCAGACCGACTTCGTGGCGGCCTGCCTGTGGCCGACCGAGGGCAACTGCCCCGTGACGCTGGTCGCCGAGGGGGTGCGCCACATCCTCAGCGCCACGCACCACCGCATGGTCATGGTCTCGCGGCGCGTCTCCGAACCGAACCACGCGGAGCTCGTGCTCATGGAGGGCCGGTTCCTGCAGCAGGTCGCGGACGATCCCAACTGCCGAGGGGTGCTCGTGTGGTACCTCGGCGGAGAGGTCAACCGCCCCTACCTGGAGGCGATCCGCAACCGGGGGCTGCCGATCGTGTTCGTCGACCGGATGCCGCCGTGCGGCTTCGAGGCGGACATCGTGTCCACCGACCATTACGGCGCCGCGCGGCGCGCCACCACCGCGCTGATCGATCTGGGCCACCGCCGGGTCGCGTGCCTGGCCAGCAACGAGCGGGTCTCGTCCATCCGCGAGCGCATCGAGGGCTACCGGAGGGCGCTCGAGATGGCTTCCATCCCGTTCCGCGAGGAGTTCCTCGAGGTCGCCGACGCCCAGCCTGGAGAGACCGCCGAACAGGCCTACGAGCGGATCGCCAGACGGCTGCTCACCCTGCCGAACCGACCCACCGCGATTCTCTCGCTCAACGACGAGGTGGCGTTCCAGCTGATCGCGGCGATGCGGCGCCTCAAGGTGAAGGTTCCCCAGCAGTGCACGGTCGTCGGCTTCGACGGCGTGCACCGGCAGATCACCGGCAGCAAGGAGCTGGCCGGATGCGTGCAGGACTGGATCGGCATCGGCGAGCGTGCCGCCGAGCTGCTGCTCGACCTGGTTCGGACCGGACGCCAGAAGCCGTACCTCAACCTGCTGTTCCACGCGCCGTTCCGCAAGGGCGAGTCGCTCGCGGCGATCTACCGCGAGGAGAAGCTGAACCACCAGGTCGCCGGCTAGGCCCTCTCCGACGCGCGGCGAACGAAGTTCCGCACCAGATCCAGCCCCGCCTCGGTGAGCACGGACTCCGGGTGGAACTGCACGCCCTCGATGGGTAGGGTCTTGTGGCGCACGCCCATGATCTCGCCGTCGTCCGCCGACTCGGCGGTTACCTCCAGGGTATCCGGCAGCGTGTCGCGCAGGATCGCCAGCGAGTGGTACCGGATGGCCTGGAACGGGTTCGGCAGACCCTCGAACACGCCGACCCCGCGGTGGCGGATCGGGCTGGCCTTGCCGTGCCGAATCCGTTGGGCGCGGTCCACCGTGGCGCCCGCAACCAGGCCGATCGCCTGATGCCCGAGGCACACGCCCAGGATCGGGGTCTTCCACCCCGATCCCGGCTCCATCGCGGCGCGCAGGATGTCCAAGCACACCCCCGAGCGGTCCGGCGTGCAGGGCCCGGGGCTGAGCAGGATGCCGTCCGGTTGCAGGGCGAGCGCCTCCTCCAGACCGATCGCGTCGTTCCTGTGGACCGACACCTGCGCGCCCACCACCCCCAGGTACTGCACCAGGTTGTAGGTGAAGCTGTCGTAGTTGTCGATCACCAGGATCATGGAGAGGATTGTATCCCTGCCGCCTTTCAGGACTCGGGCGGAAGGCCGTACCGCTCCGCCGGCACGGTAACCTTGGATCCGTCCGGGGCGATCTGGAACAGCCTCAGGTACTCCACCGATCCGGCGTCGAACACCGACACGGCGAACCGGTGCCAGCCCCTTTTCAGCGCGATCTCGCCGCGAAGCTCCCGGTAAGCGTGCAGGCCGTCGTTGTCGATGACCAACCGGCCGCCGATCTCCAGGCGGCTGCCGTCGTCCGACCCGAGCGCGAACGCGTACACGCCGTCTCGGTCGGCGAAGAAGGCTCCCTCGAAGCGGAGCGCGAAGCCATCGTCGGGGCGACCGGGCAGGTCCAGCGTGGGCAGCGCCACGGTGGCCGTAGCCGACGGCTGAAGCCGGGCGAAGTCGGGCAGCCGCTCGAACGTGCCGGAGTACAGGCAGGCCCGGAGACCCCGCCCGGCCACCCGGGGGAAGTCCGGCTCCTTCGGCCGCACCCGCTCCATCCGCACGAGCGTGATGGGACTGCGGCGCCCGTCCGGCCAGAACACCGCCGCCTTCAGCGTGGTCGTTCGACCGATGCGGAGCGGCAGATCGCCGCGGCGCGAACGCGGGGTCGGCTCCGACCCGTCCGTCGTGAAGCGGACCTCCCCCTTGCCCGACGGGTTCGTCCACCGCACCTCCGCCGAGCCCACGAACGTTCGCAGGGAGCCCGTCATGCGAGGAGCGACCGGCCTGGGGAACAGGAACATCCGGTCCTCGTCGGGCCGGGGCCTGTAGTTCTTCTCCAGCCAGATCCGCACGGCCGCCTCGTAGTTCAGGGTGCCGGTCGGCAGAACGCGCCACCGGAGCCTGACGGTGCGGGCGTCCGCGGGCAGGACGGTCACGCCGTCGCGGATCGTCAGCTTTCGGCCGCCGGACTCCGCGGACACCGGCTTCACGAACCAGGGCCAGTGCAAGACCAGCCGCTTCGGCCGCACCCTCCAGTTCGGAGCGATGGTCAGCGTGGCTCCGTCCGGTCGGCACTCGAGCGAAAGGTCCAGGTTTCCGAAGTCCGTGGAGCAGCGGCGGACGCCGATCGACTGGCCGAGCACCACCCAAGCCGGGGAGATCGCCGAGAGCAGGTGCAGGCTGTCGCCCTCCTCGCGGACGAACAGGTTGCGCAGCAGCTCGATGGTTCGGCCCGCGAACCAACCGTGCGGCGGCCGGTTGCCGCCGGGGTCACGGTCGGCCCAAGGCCGGATGGTGGTCTCGAAGCCCGCATGCGTGGCCGAGGTGTGCGCCAGCACGGAGTACAGGTCCTCGATCACGTCCCGCTGCTCGCCCCTGGCCAGCTGGGTCTGCATCACGTGGTACGTCTCGTAGTGGTGCAGATACAGCGGATCGGGGTCGTCCACGCCCGCGAGAATCTGGGTCTTCAGGTTGAAGGCGTTCGGGCCCCACGTCATGATGCCCTCGCGGTACTTCGTCTCCCGCACCAGATCGATGGTCGCCTTCACTAGAGGGTGGTTCGGCGGGAACACGCCGAACGGGTAGACGCCGCCGCTCGCGTTCTCCCAGTCGTGGCCATCCAGCGGTTTGTCGACCCCCGGTGGGATGTAGCCGCCGGTTTGCGACACGATCCAGCGCAGACGCTTCAGAAAGCGCTCGCGATAGACGTCGTGCTCCCGCAGAAACTCCGGGGCGGCCTCCGGGTGGCCGGCCATCCGCGCCAAGTAGGCGCTCTCGCGCAAGCCGAGCAGCACCCAGAAGCTGTGCGCGGTGTAGTGGCCGTTGATCACCTCGTTGTCGTACGGTCCGGCGGCGGGCCACAGCCCGAGAGGATCCTTCGCGGTCTCCTCGCGCAGGTGAAGCAGGTGCGGCTTCAAGGCGGGGTACACCTCTCTGGCCAGCGACCGGTTCCCCGTCGCCCGCACCCAGCTCGCCAGCGCCCAGACGGACTGGCCCCAGTCGTCCGGCGCGGTCCGCGCCAGCGCCTGCACGGCGCCCTTCGGTCCGCGAACCAGGTAGCTCTCCAGCACCTCGCGGGCGACGTCGTGAAGCCCGACCATCTCGTAGGCGCGGGCCATGAACGCGGTGTCTCGCGCGTAGAAGTCGTCGTACTGGAACTCGTTGACCTTCTGCACGTACCGGCCCGGCTCCTCCTGGGCGTCCCGGGCGATCAGCAGGTAGGCGAGGCTCGCGCGGTACGTCCGCACCACCTTCTGCTCGGGCAGGCGCAGCTCCATGGCACGGTCGTACACCCTCTGCCAAGCGTCCGCGGCCGCCCTGCGGGCCGAGGAGTATTCGAGCCGGCGGTACTCCTCCAGCTCGGCGGTGCGGCTGGCGGCCAGCGGCACGTAAGGGATCTTGAACTCGACCGTCGCCGACTGGCCGGGGCGGAGGGCCGCGCTCCACGCCGGAGGCTGCCCGCCCGCGACCTCGGTCCAAGCGCCGTCCGGCGGGCGCACCGACGCCAGCACGTGCCCCTGAGCCTCGGGGCCGTCCGGGCCGAACGCCACCCGGTCGAGGTCGGAGAACTTGCGTCGGTACCACGGCGTGCAGGGGAGGTCGGCCCTTCCGTAGCCCTGCACCGGCCGGAGCCAGCCCTGGACCGCCGCGAGCCTCGGCTCTCGCCCGAGGTTGGTGGCCTCCACGCGCACCATCGCCGTCAGAAGGCGGCGTGGATCCAGCCCGTTCGGCACCGCGAACGTCGAGAAGCGGTAACGCACCCCGGCCTCGTCCGTCACCCAGTGGATCTCGGGCAGGTCGTCGGCCAGCGTGCGCACGCGCTGGGCCGCCTGCCTGCCCCGAGGCCCGATCCTCACGCAGAACTCGAGGAACCCGTTGTTCCACGAGCAGTCGTAGGTGAGCTGGAACCCCTCCGGGCTGTCCTTGAAGCCCACCACGTCGCTGGGCACCAGGAACCAGTTGAACGGCGCGGCCGCCTCCCTCTCGAAGGTCGGGCGCTCTGGGGGCGGGGGAGCCAAGGGCGCGGTCAGCGCCAAGGCCAGCGAAGTGGCGAGCCAAGCCATGCCCGCCGGTTTACCTTATGGTCCTCAGGTTCCTCTCTGGTTGCCGAAGAGATCGATTTGGAGCCGCGAACCCAGCCGCCATCCGCGCGCCATGCAGATCGGCACAAGATCTCGGGATCTACGCGCCAGCGTCTCGGCGTCGGTGCCCTCCGGCATCAGCAGAATCGGACCCGGTTCGGGCACGCCGAGCGCGGCCAGCAGCGCGTCGATCTCGGCCAAGTCTCGCTCGTACGGCGGAGCGACGACGAACTTCCACTGGCACGGCCTCTCGAGGGCCAGACGGCGCAGCACCGGCAGATTGCGGCGGCGGGCATCGTGCATCGCCGACCAGCGGCCCTCTGGCCGGCTGTTCGAAAGCTTGGGGCTGACCGACATCAGGTCGCACTCTGCGTCCAGCCAGACCGTGCCGGCCGTCTCGATCGTCACGACGCGGCCCTCCCGCCGCAGCGCCGCGCACAGCTCCGCCACGCCGGGAAACAGCATCGGCTCACCACCCGTGACCACCACGTGCCGCAGAGCCGAGTCCAGCACACGGCGGACCACCTCCGGAACCTCGAGAACGGGCCCTTCCGGTGCCCAGCTGGCATAGGGCGTGTCGCACCAAGAGCACCGAAGGTTGCAGCCGGAGACCCGCACGAACACCGAGGGGACGCCAGCCCAGATCCCCTCGCCTTGGACGCTCTCGAACACCTCCGCGACGCGCAGCCTAGCCATCGCCGAGCGCGGGATCCTCCATGCCCAGCTCCCGAAACGCGGCGATCCGGATGCGGCAGGAATCGCAGCGGCGGCAGGGGCGTCCATCGGGATCCGGGTCGTAGCAGGAGTGCGTGAGGCCGTAGTCGACCCCCAGCGACAGTCCGAGACGGATGATCTCCCTCTTCGGCAGATCGATCAGCGGCGCGTGGATGCGGAACCGATCGCCCTGCACGCCGGCCTTGGTGGCGACGTTGGCGAGTCTCTCGAACTGCTCGATGAACTCCGGGCGGCAATCCGGGTAGCCGGAGTAGTCCACCGCGTTCGCACCGAGGAAGATGTCCCTCAGGCCGCGGGCCTCCGCGTACGCCAACGCCAGCGCGAGGAACACCGTGTTCCGCGCGGGCACGTAGGTGACCGGAATCTCCGCCGCCATCTCCCGCTCGTCGCGGTCCTTGGGCACCTCGATCGCGTCCGTGAGCGCCGACCCGCCGAACGCCGACAGGTCCAGGTGCAGCACGCGATGCTCCGCCACGCCCAGGGCCGCCGCGACGCGCTCCGCGGCAAGCACCTCCACGGCGTGCCTCTGGCCGTACACCACGGTCAGCGCGTGCGGAAGGAACCCGTCCCGCTTGGCGACCGCCAGCGTCGTCGCGGAGTCCAGTCCGCCGCTCAGCAGCACCACGCAACCGGTCGGCATCGGCTGGGCCCCCTTACGGACCCTCGGTCGGTCGGACGGGCACCACCTCGATCTCGGCGAGCCTGGCGAACGGCGTGTCCTCCCGGCAGACCAGGCGGACGAAGCGGGCCCTCACCGGCGCGCCCCGGTACGACACTCGGAACCAGCGCGGGTCGTCCACCTCGGCGTCCTTGCGGTTCACGCTGGTCCAGCGCCAGTCACCCTCCCTCGCGAAGGGCCGGGCGTCCGCCACGGTCTGGCCCGTCGAGTACACCATCACGTCGAACCGCCTCCAGAAGTCGGCGCTGTCGGACCACAGCCGAACGTCGCCGATCGGCCGATCCCGCCCCAGGTCGATCTCGATCCAGTCGCCGGCCTTGCCGGGCAGGGATACGGTCTGGCGTCGGTCTCCGTCCACCAGCTTGGCGAGGTCCGCAGGGGCGGTGGAGGCGGAGTCCATCACAAACCGCTCCCACGCCAGGTTCGCTCCCTCGTCCAGCGGCATCGGCGGAAGGTTGAACCGCAGCTCACGGATCTGCGCCGCCCGATGGCCCCTGGCGAAGGCGTCAACCAGCTGCCACAGCTTCAGGTACACCCACTCCGTCACCCCGTTGGCCCTGGCGCGCACTAAGAACACGCCGTTCGAGCCGACGACGTCGATGCGCCCGAACGGATTGGGGCGCAGCGTGAAGCCGGTCTCGGTGGTGAACGGTGCTGGTTCCAGCGTGTCGCGGGCGGGCAGACGCGCGGTGCCGTTCGCATCTGTCAGCACGCGGAACACCGCGGGGGCGTCGGGGATCACCCCCTGCGACATCTGGAAGAACTCCAGCTCGGTGTTGCGGAGGGGCTGGCCGGCGAGGTTCACCGCGCGCACCACGATGACGCTGGGCAGGGCGTAGAGGAACTCGCCATAGAACCCCCGGCGGTAGCCGAGCAGGCTGTTCAGCGCGAACGCGTCCGTGGCGGAGTACAGGTCCGTGGCCTCCAGATTGCTGGAGTCGAGGAACGCGTCCGGCAAAGGCTCATACGGCAAGGGGTACGCTTTGGGCACCATCGCCTCGTTGCGCGTGTCGCCGCCGCCCATCAGCCCCGGGAAGCGGTCGTAGGCTCCGCGGGTCGGCGTGGTTCCGTCCACCTTGAGGCGCACCTTGCCGGCGGTGCCATCAGGCCGGCTCGGGTCCACGTTCATCGTGTACAGGTCCATCAGGCCGATCTGGTGGCTCAGCTCGTGCAGCAGCGGCATGTCGGCCTGCCTCCGGACGGAGGGGATGTAGTTGTCCGCCGCCATCGAGCCTTCGAACCCCCATTCGCCGTCGTAGATCAGCGTCGGGGTGTCGTTCGGCAGGTGCGCCCCGCCCTTCAGGGTTCCGTTCGGCACGATGGTGATCCGAGCGACCCGCGTGCGCTCCAGGATCCCGTCCGGCGCGAACGAGAAGCGGCTGTACGGGAAGAAGGTGCCGTTCCAGATGCGGAACTGCTCCTGGATCCAGTCCTCGAACGCGCGGCTGCCGGCGACGTTGGTCTCCTCGGCGAACTTCTCGTAGAACGACTCCTCGACCCAGACGCCGATCGCCAGGGCATTCTCCTGGATCTCCACGCAGTCGTTCGTCGGGTTGGCGTCGGGCCCCGTGGGCTCGATGCGGAACGCCAGCGGCTGGACCCGGTGGTCGGCGTGCAGGTTCTTGAACGACTTCTCCAGCTTGAACGTCGCCTCCTGGCCGGGCAGCAGGGTGATCGACGCCTGGCTCGAGGCGCCGGGAACCTCCCGCACGACCCAACGGAAGAAGAAGCCCTGCGCGGGCGCATCGCCCACGTTCTTCACGTGCGCGACGTAGGTGACGGTCTCGCCGTCGTCGGGCCACTTCTTCGTGTCGGCGGAGCCGGGCTTGTCCATGATGCCGGAGGTGTGCCCGTTCTGCTCCTTGTAGGTGTAGGCGCCCCGGTTGTCGTAGCGCTCGTACTCCGGGAGCCGCTCGATGTACGTCACGCTGAGGTCCGGGCCGCCCTTGGGCGGATCGTCCTCCAGCCGCAGCTCCAGCGTGGGCCGGCCGCGCGGCGCCTCCGAGCTGGCGAACGCCACGTGCTCGTCGAAGACCAGCAGCAGACCGTGGTTGTCATACCACCGCCGGTACTGGCGCTGGACCTCGGCGGCCAAGCCGGTGATCACCAGCTCCCGCTCGCCCGCCTCGGCCTTCCACCCCTCCAGCGGCTTGGAGTCGCCCGCTCCCGAGGCGCCCGCTCCCCGCCACAGGATCGGCTGGTCGCCTGCCCTTCGAAACCGCCAAGTGGCCGACCACCGGGGGGCGGGGTTCTCCTTGCCGACCGACGGCTCCGGCGTATCGATCGTCCTGGCGGGGCCCTCGCCCCAAGGCACCAGCACCGAAGAGACCGAGCGCGGCGCGACCGGTTTGCCGTCGAACGCCGTGAGGCGGAGCCTCGCATCCACCACCCTCTTGCCGGGGCCGATGGCGCGGGCGAGGTCGCCGAACCGCAGGAGGATGGCTCGCCCGGGGCCGGCGTTCAGCACGGCCATGCCGCCGAAGTTGGACTCGGGCATGCGGGAGTCGAGCGTGGTGTCGGCCACGTCCCAGTAGCGGGCCTGCGGCGTGGGCCGCGCGGGCAACGGCGCGCCCCGATACAGGGTCAACGGGGCGGCTTGTTGGCTGAGGAGGACTGCGGCGACAAGGGCGGACAGCATCGGCACCAGTCTACTTGGAAGGGCCTTGCGGCGGTAGGATTCCGCACATGGTTGGTTGGAGCCTCCTCGCGGGAGCGGCGATCCTGCTCGCTCCCAAGGTCGTTGTCGAGATCGACGTCCGCCAGTCGCCGGCGTCCGCGATGTGGGCGGAAAAGGCCAAGGCGCTGGCGGAGGAGTGGTACCCGAAGCTGGCCGACTGGCTGCGTCAACCCGGCTGGCAGCCGCCCGCCAAGGTGACGCTGCGCTTCGAGCCGATGGACGGCGTGGCCGGAACCGCCGGGGACGTGATCCACATCTCCGAGAGGTGGATCCGCGAGCACCCGGACGACTGGGGGATGGTGATCCATGAGCTGATCCACGTGGTCCAGTCGTACAAGAACCCCGTTCCGGGATGGATCACCGAGGGCATCGCCGACGGCATCCGGTACGCGAAGTTCGAGCCGCAGAAGGACTCCGCTCTGCACGACCCCGAGAGGAGCCCGTACCGCGACGGCTACTGGTCGGCGGGAGCGTTCCTCGTGTACATCGAGCGCAGCTACGAGCCCTCGCTGTTCACCAAGCTCAACGAGGCTGCCCGACGGGGACGCTACACGCCGGACTTCTGGCTGAAGACGACCGGGAAAACCCTAGACGCTCTGTGGGAAGAGTACAAGGGCTGGTACGGGCGGACCAAGGCCGAACTGGGCCGACAACCCCGGCTCAGCGATCTGCCCCAAGCGAAGGGAAAGAGGAGGGGGGCTGGTGGGGAGTGAAGGATTCGAACCTTCGTAGGCGTCCGCCGACGGATTTACAGTCCGTTCCCATTGACCGCTCGGGCAACTCCCCAGCCGAGGCGTAAGGATACCCGATCCTTCGGCCGATGCAAGGCCCCCGGCCGAAGGATCGGGCGGGCCGCCGTCAGTCGGCGGGCGCGATGACCACGCGGCGGTCGGGCTCCTCGCCCTCGCTGTAGGTGGTCACGCCGGGCTCGTGCTCCAGGGCCTTGTGGACCACACGCCGCTCGAACGCCGGAAGAGCCTCCAGCACGGCCTCCTGTCCGCGGTTGCGGACCTCCTGCGCCAGGCGCACCGCCAGCTGGCGCAGAGCCGCCTCGCGCCTTTGCCGGTAGTTGTTCGCGTCCAGCGTGCACCGCACCCCGGTCTGGAACTTCCGGCTGCAGATCGTGTTCAGCAGGTACTGCATGTTGTTCAGCACCTCGCCGTGCTTGCCGATCAGGTGGTTGGTGTCCGGCCCCTCGATCTCCAGGTTCACGTACTTGCCGGTCAGGCTCCGAACGTTGACCGTGGCGCGGAAGCCGCCCGCCGCGAGCAGCTCGCGCAGCACTCCCGCGAACGCCTCGCCGTCGGCTTCGGTGGCCACGATCTCCGGCTCCGAGGACTGCTCCTCGGCCTCGCCTTCGGGGGTTTCCGCCGGGGCCTCGTCCTGCGCCGGTGGCACGGAGTCCTCCTCCTGGGCGGCCGTCTCGGCGGGGACTTCCTCGGGGGCCGGAGGCTCGGTGGGCTGCGCCTCCCGCAGCGGCTCCTCCTCGGTGGCGTCGGGCTCCAAGACCTCGGCCAGGATCCGGACCTGCGTGCGCCCGAACAGCCCCTTCTGCTCCTCCAAAACGGTGATCTTCAGCGACTCGACGGGCACTCCCAAGCGGGCGGCCGCGGCCTGGACGGCGTCTTGGACGGACTTGTCGGTGATCTCGATCGATTGCATGGTGTTTCCTCGAAACCTCTTCAGCGGCTCTTCTTCTTGGTCTTGTGCACCTTCGGCGCGCCCGTCCGAACGCCTCCCACGGTCTTCGGGTCGACGGGGAACACGCCTCCACCCGGCGCGTTGATCTTGACCAGAGGCGGAACCGGCAGACGGTAGGCGCGCAGGCTCTGGATGGTCGCCAGGATGTTCGTGAAGATCCAGTACAGCACGAACGCCGAGGGCACCGGCCAGAAGAACATCATGATCGCGAACAGCACCGCGATCGAGATGCCCATGAGCCTCTGCTGGCGGGCGTTGTTCGGGTCGCTCACGGGGGTGAGCAGCGTGGTGACCACCATCGAGATGCCGTACAGGATGATCAGCAGGTAATCCTTGTGGCCCAGGTTCATCGCGAAGAACCACGGGTACTTCTCCGAGAGCGACGAGCCGATCCACAGGAACGTCCCCTTCTCGAACTCGAAGCGGTAGTGCAGCATCGAGGTGTAGATGAGAAGGAACAGCGGCATCTGGATGAGAGCCGGGAAGCACCCGGCCATCGGGTTGATGCCGTACTCGCGGTACAGCTCCATCGTCTTCTGCTGGAGCTCCTGGCCCGTGTACTTCTCGCGCAGCTCGGCGGCCAGCGGCTGCAGCTGGGCCATCTGGCGTCCGAACATCAGCTGCTTCTGGGCGAGCGGCCACACCAGAGCGCGCACGAAGATCGCCAGCAGAAGGCCCGCGAACGCGTAGCTGAAGGACGGCACCGAGCCCGTGATCCGCACGAGGAAGTCGACCATCTGGAAGCCCGGGAAGAACCCCCACACGGGAGTGGACATGCCGAGCTCGCGGAGCTTCTGGCCGGTGAGCGTCTTCAACTCCTCGGCGGAGGTCTCGGTGCGCGGGAACTCCTTGTCCATTCCCACTCGGAACCTCTCGCGCCACACGGGCTTGTCCCTGAACTGGCTCTCCAGCGCCGACAGGTCGTTGTAGGCGATCGTCAGCTTGTTGAAGTCCTTCAGCCGCGTGCCGGCCTTCAGCAGGGTGTCCGACACGAGCACCTGGATCTCCAGGCGGGTGCGGTCAGCCTGCTCCTTGGTGATCTCGTTCTTCTTCTCGGCGTCGGAGAGCTTGCCCAGCGCCACCGGCTTGAGCCTGCTGATCGAATCGTCGCGCACCTGCGCGTTCAGCTCGCGCATCTTGGCGATGGTCTCCTGCAGCGTGCTGGTGTCGGGAGCGCGGTTGCTCGACCCAAGGAACATCTGCACGGCGAGAAAGATCACCGTGACCATCAGCAGGGTCTGGAAGAAGTTGCTCTGCGGTCGTTGTTGGCTCATAGCGGGTTGGCCGCCCTCCGCCTCAGGGCACGGGGTCGTGTCCGCCGGGGTTCAGAGGATGGCATCGGGAGATGCGCCGGATTCCCATCCACGCGCCTTTCAGGAAGCCGTACTTGAGGATCGCCTGCCGGGTGTACTCGGAGCAGGTCGGGGTGAAGCGGCACACGGGCGGGAAGCGTCGGGAGCATCGTTGATACAGCTCGATCAGGAGGACGGCGAGTCGGCGCATCGGGCGTTCAGTCGGCGCAGGAGGTCCTCCGCGGTCCGGCGGAGCTGCTCGAACGGCAGGGAGGCAGACCCCGCGCCCACCACGAACACGTAGTCGGCGTCCTGCCGCAGCGCGCCGCTGAGACGCAGGGCCTCGCGGAGCCTCCGGCGCGCTCGGTTGCGGCGGGGCTGCGAGCCCACGGACCGCGAGACGGCGATGCCCGCGAGCCCTCGGCCGGGCAGGCAACGAGCCTTCAGACCGCCCGCCGTCTCGCCGACGCCCTCGCGGAACAGCTGCTCGAAGCGCGCCTTGCTGGGACCCGCCAGTCGGGCCATCAGTGGGTGAGGCGGTGCCGGCCCTTCAGCCGTCGCCGCTTGATCACGTTCTGACCGTCCGTCGTGCGCATCCGGACGCGGAATCCGTGGGTCTTCTTCTTGTGCCGGTTGTTGGGCTGGTACGTCCTCTTCATCGGTCACCTGGTCCTTACGAGCAGGAGAGTGTACCTTGCGCGGGCCGCCCCGGGCCGGGGTCCTCACGCCGGAACCGGAAACCGCTCCAGCCGGGCTCGCATCTCCCCCACCACCTCGGCCTCGATCAGGATGCCGTCCTCGCGGTACTCCACGGCCAGAACGCGCCCGAAGTCGTAGCACTCCTGCACCAGCGCGCTCTGGGAATAGGGGACGAGGGCCCGCACCCGACCCAGCAGCCCGCGGACCTGGTTCAGGATCGCGTCCAGCAGCCGGTCCAAGCCCTCTCCCGTCTTGGCGCTGATCGCGACCGAACCCGGGAAGTCCTCGAGCATTCCCTCGAGCCAGGCGCGCTCCGGCATGCGGTCGATCTTGTTGAACACCACGATGCCCGGCTTGTCCCCCACGCCGAGGGCCGACAGCGTCTCCTCGACCGCCTCCAGCTGCACCTCCCAGCTAGGGTGGCTGGCGTCCACGATCTTCAGGACGAAGTCGGCCAGCACCACCTCCTCGAGCGTGGATCGGAACGCGGCGACGAGGTGCGTCGGCAGGTTGCGGATGAAGCCGACGGTGTCCGTGAGGAACAGGCCGTAGCCGTCCGGCAGGTCGATCTTCCGCGTGGTGGGGTCCAGAGTGGCGAACGGCATCGCGTCGGCCAGCAGGTCCGTGCCGGCGAGCCGGTTCATCAGCGTGGACTTCCCCGCCGAGGTGTAACCCACCAGGCAGGCGAACGGGAACGGGTGGCGCCTGCGGCCTTGGCGCTGCTGCTCGCGCACGCGGCCGACCTCCTCGATCTCCTGCCTCAGGCGCGCGATGCGGTCGCGCACCAGCCGGCGGTCGGTCTCGAGCTTGGTCTCGCCGGGCCCGCGCAGGCCGATGCCGCCCTTCTGCCGCTCGAACTTCGTGTAGACGCTCATCAGCTTGGGCAGCATGTAGGTCAGCTGGGCCAGCTCCACCTGCAGCATCCCTTCCTTCGTCCGGGCGCGGCGGGCGAAGATGTCTAGGATCAGCTGCGTGCGGTCCACCACGCGCCGGCCGACGGCGTCCTCGAGGTTCCTCTGCTGCACGCCGGTCAGCTCCCCGTCGACGATGACCACGTCGGCGGCGGTCTCCGCGACCAGAGCCTTCAGCTCCTCGACCTTGCCCTTTCCGACGAACGTGGCCTTGTTCGGCTTGGGCAGGCGCTGGCGGAGCGTGGCGACCGGCTCGACGAGCGCGGCCTCGCAGAGGCCCGCGAGCTCCTCCTCGACGTAGGCGTCCTCCTCGTCGTCCTCGTTGACGAAGACGAGCACCGCGCGCTCCATCGGTTCGGAGGTGTCCAAGCCCACGCCCGCATTATGGCCCGCCCCGCTTGGGTTCGCCGGGAGCCCGCGGAACCTTTCCCGCCCCGTGCGGCGTCTTCCTTGGTGTAGGCCTCCGAAAAATCCCCAAAAAGACGGGGTAAAGATCCGGGAAACTGGCCTATATTATAAGTAGTCTGTCCGCGAGGTGAGAC